>Ga0210389_10002156_pt1 | contig 15652 bp, 16 predicted proteins | sample IncBWH28OmetaG_FD_160127 | JGI IMG/M metagenome (GOLD analysis project Ga0210389, IMG submission 160127) | Forest soil microbial communities from Barre Woods Harvard Forest LTER site, Petersham, Massachusetts, United States - Inc-BW-H-28-O ...
TCTGCACCAAACGAGCGATCCCCGGCGGGGCGGGGCCGCGCGGGACGGGCGGGACGGCGTGGGGCGGCGCGGGGCGATCCCCGATGGGGCCGTGCGGGGCGGGGCCGTGCGGAGCCAGGCGGGGCGGGGCGGGTTGGCGGACGGTCCGCCAACGCGGCTACGCGTCGCGCTTCGTGATGCGGGCGTGGATCAGGCCGTAGCCGAGTGCCTCGGCCACCGTGAGGGCGCGGCCGCGCCGTGCGTCCGCACGGATATCGTCGGCGTCCCGGCCGGTCGCCTCGGCGATGCGGTAGTACAGCGAGTCGGTCATGCGCCGGGCCTGTTCCTCCCGTGCGGTGACCGCCGTCACCGTTCCGCCGAACGCCATGCGCGGCTCGGCCAGCACGAACATCGCGTTCGGATACGCTTCCCGGCGCGGGCACGACGCCAGCACGCCGAGCGCGGCACCGTGCGTCTCCCCGCTCGCGTACGCCACGACCTCCGCCCGCACCGTGTCGAGCACGCCCATCATGGTCAGCGCCGCCGACAGGTCCGCGCGCAGGTTCTGCATCTGCAGGGTGATCGGCCCGTCGCCGTCGGCGTCGAGGGTGAGCAGTTGCGCCGACATGCGCGTCGCCGCGTCGTCGTCGAGGAGGCCCGAGGCGAGCACGATCCGCTTCTCGAGCAGCCGCTCGTTCAGCTTGTCCTGCCAGGCGATGTGGGGATCCATCCACACCCGGGACGGCGGCACCTGCCCCGGATCGGGCGCCCCGGGCGCCCCTGGCATTCCCGGCGTCCCTGGGCCGCCCGGGAACTCTGGCCAGCCTGGTGGCATGGGTCCCGGTTCACCGGGCCGCGGTGAACCCGGCCGCGGGAACTCCGGTCCCGGGAACTCCGGTGGGACGGACTGGGCGGAGAGGCCGGGGACGTGAGGGAAAGGATCTTCAGCCATCGAGCCTCCAGGTGATCTCGCCGCCGATCGCGGCCGCGTACCGCTCCAGGGTCGAGGCGCGGACGTCGGTCGTGCCGGACTCCAAGCGGGCGACGGCCGACTGGGATGTGCCCATCCGGGCCGCCACCTCGGTCTGCGACAACCCCGCCGCCAGCCGGTGCGCGGCCAGTTCCCGCACGAGCGTCGCGCGCTGCTCGGCCATCCGGCGCAGCGCCATCTCGCGGAAACCCGGCAGCAGCGGCAGCCCGTCGCCATCGTCCACGTCATTTACGGTATCTCAAAAATGAGATACCCGCCAGGAAGACCTAGCTCGCCGGGCTGTAGGCCCGCAGGAAGACGCCGACGCCGCTCGCGATCAGCCGGCTGGTCTCGTCGTCCGATAGCGGCAGCGTCCCCATCAGCGACCGGCTGTTGACCTGGTCGATCGTCAGCGCGGCGAGGTGCTCGGCGGCCTGTGTGGCGTCGGTGACCGCCAGCCGCCCGGCCCGGCCGAGCCCGGCCAGCGGCGCGGCGATGAGCGGGGTGATGGCACGCGCGTGCATGAGGTCGATCAGGCTGGGAAAGTGCGGCGCCTCCGTGATCAGCAGCCGCGCCAGCGTGGATCGCTCGGGCGCCCGGGCGATCGACCTGGTGATCTCGGTGACGCACCCCGTCAGCGCGGCGCGCAACTCGCGATCCCACGCGGTCCGCTCCACGATCTCCGCGATCCGGGCCAGCATTCCCTCGTACGTGTCACGGACGACGGAAAGGAACAGGCTCTCCTTGTCGCCATAGTGGCTGTAGACGGTGCGCTTCGACACTCCCGCCTCCGCCGCGATGGCGTCCACGCTCGTCCGCTCATAGCCGTCGCTCGCGAACAAGGTAAGCGCGGCCTGCGCTATCGCCTCGTGCTTCTGCCCTGACAATGTCCCCAGCACAGCAACAGATTAGCGCCTTTCCGGATAAACTACACGGATCAGTGTAGATGTCCCGGAGCTATGCGATCTTTGATCCTCTGGCGAGATTCGCTCGAAGATCTTGCCATATCTCGCCCGTGACCTTGCGTACTCCTCTGGGCCCGCGAACCGCCACCGGCCAGCTCACCTCGGCCCACACTGTGCGCCCCCGCGCGTCGTCATGAAATCCCCACCGGCTGCTGCACGCCGCCACCAGGGCGAGGCCGCGCCCGCCCTCGGCGAGGTCATCAACGTCCGTGACCGCGGGGGCGGTCGGCGCGCCGTCGTCAACCACCGCGACGAACGCCATGCCGTCCCGCCGCCGACCGACCTCGACGGTGAACATGCCGCCCCGGCCGGACGCCGTGTGCTCGATCGCGTTCGCAGCCAGCTCAGACACGCAGGTCAGCAGCGTCTCCCGTGCCGGGCACCTGTCCAGTACCGCCGCTACAAACGCCCTCGCCTCCTTGACCTGGCCCAGGTTGCCGGGAAAGGTACGGATACACCGCACCGGACCTCTCGGCGCTCGAAATGGTGTGGTCACCCTCATCACTCCTCGTCACCCAATATCTATGTTCCCTACTATCGGTGACGGAAAACATGCCCATATCGTTCATGTCATTACATTCTGTTATCGGTAGGCTCTCTTCATGTCTCCTCATGTTCTCCTGCCCTTCCTCAGCACTGCCCGCCTGACCGACCATCACTGCCATGGCGTGCTGCGCACGCATGGCGACCTGGAATCCCAGCTCACGGAGGGGGACGGCGGCGGGACAGCCGGCGGCACCGCGTTCGATTCCCTCGCCGGCGTGTCCTTCCGCCGCTGGTGCCCGCCGGTGCTCGGCCTCGCGGCACACGCGCCCCTCCGGGAGTACGAGGAGCGCCGGGTCGAACTCGGGGCCGCTGAAGTGTCCCGGCGTTTTCTCACGGCCGCGGGTCTCGCGGCCGTGTGCGTCGACACGGGCTACACGCCGACCGAGCTGGCCTCCCCCGCCGAGACGGCGGCGTTCGCCGGCGCGGCCGCCTACGAGATCGTCCGCCTCGAGCAGGTCGCGGAATCCCTGGCCCGCGACGGCATCACCCCGTCCGCCTTTCCCGACGCGTACCGCGCCGCCCTGGCCGCCCGCGTCGCGGCGGGTTCCGCTGTTCGGGTGGTCGGCTTCAAATCGATCGCGGCCTACCGCGTCGGGCTGGACTTGCGGGGCGAGCGGCCTGATGACGGCGACGTCGTCCAGGCGGCCGGGCGCTGGCTGGGCGCCGGCTCGGGTGTGGTGCCAAGGCTCGCCGACGAGACGCTGCATCGTTTCTTCATCTGGTGCGGCGCCGACCTCGGGCTGCCCGTGCAGTTCCACATCGGCTACGGCGACCGGGACATCGACCTGCACAAGTGCAATCCGCTGCTGCTCACGGACCTGCTGCGGGCGCTGGAGCCGTCGGGCGTGCCGGTCATGCTGCTGCACAACTACCCGTATCACCGCGAGGCGGGGTACCTGGCGCAGGTCTTCCCCCACGTGTACGCCGACCTTGGCCTGGCGACCCAAAATGTCGGCAGCCGCGCCCCGGCCGTCCTCGCCGAGGCCCTCGAACTAGTGCCGCTGCGGAAGTTCCTGTTCTCCTCCGACGCCTTCGGCCTGCCGGAGCTGTACTACCTGGGCGCGCTGCTGTTTCGCCAGGGCCTGTCGCGTTTCCTCAGCGAGCGGCTGGCTGACGACGACATCACCTACGACGACGCCGAGCGCATCACCGGCCTGATCGCGACCGATAACGCGTCCCGCGTGTACGGAATCCCGGGCAGGCCCTAAGTCCCGCCGCGTGTAGGGGCAGTCGCGGCGGGGCTGTTGTCGCGGATGGCGCTCAGGGCGCGGGACGGGAGGTCGTCGGTGGCCGGGAGCCAGGTGACGCGAGGGTCGCGGCGGAACCAGGATTCCTGCCGGCGGGCGAAACGGCGCGTGGCACGCGCGGTTTCCTCCCGGGCCTGGTCGAGGGTCCAGTCGCCGTCGAAGTGGCGGAGCATCTGCTGGTAACCCAGGGCCCGGCTGGCGGTCTTGCCGTCGCGGAGGCCGACCGCCTCAAGATCGCGGACCTCCCGGTCGAAGCCCTGGGCCCACATGCGGTCGACGCGGGCGTCGATGCGGCGGTCGAGTTCGGGGCGCTCGAGGAGCAGGCCGATCTGGACGGGACCGTCCGCGCCCGCCGGGGGCGTGGTGTAGGCGGGCATCGTGGCGCTGAACGGGCGGCCGGAGATCTCGATCACCTCAAGGGCGCGCACGATGCGGCGGCCGTTGGAGGGGAGGATGGCGGCCGCGGCCTTCGGGTCCTGGTCCCGCAGGCGCGCGTACAGCGGGGCCGGACCGCCAGCGGCGAGTTCGGCCTCCAGGCGCTGGCGGACCGCGTCGTCCGTGCCAGGGAACTCCAGGTCGCCGAGCGCGGCCCGGATGTACAGGCCGGAGCCGCCGACGAGGATGGGGCTCTTGCCGCGTCCGCGGATGTCATCGATCACGTCGATGGCGGCGCGCTGGTATTCGGCGACGCTGGCCGTCGTGGTGACGTCCCAGATGTCGAGCAGGTGGTGCGGGACGCCGTCCCGCTCGGCGTCGGTGAGCTTGGCGGTGCCGATGTCCATGCCGCGGTAAAGCTGCATAGAGTCGGCGTTGATCACCTCGCCGTCGAGCACACGGGCGAGCAGGACGGCCAGGTCGGACTTGCCGGTGGCGGTGGCGCCGACGACCGCTACCAGCGGCCGGCTACCCGGGAGGGCGCGGGAGAATCCTCCCGCCGGGAGATGCTGCATGGGCGGGCGTCCGCGGTCAGCTCCGCAGGGCGGGCATGCCGAGCAGCACCTGGTTGCCGCCGCTCGCCGCCGGCGCCGCGCTCGGCTCGGGTGCGCGACGGCGGGCTTCCCAGGCGTCGCCGGCCTTGGTGCGGCGCACCTCCAGGGGCGCGCCGTCCGCGATGAGGTAGTGCGGCGCGCCGCGGGTCACCGTCGTGGTGACGATGTCGCCGGGACGCGGCGCCGTGCCGTGATCGGCGAAGTGCACCAGGCGGTTGTCACGCGCGCGGCCGGAGAGACGGCGGGTCGCCGTGTCCTTGCGGCCCTCGCCCTCGGCCACGAGCACCTCCACGGTGCTGCCGTCGAGCTTGGCGTTCTCCTCGGTGCAGATCTCCTCGACGAGCGCGGCCAGGCGGTCATAACGTTCCTGGACGACCTCGCGCGGAACCTGATCGTCCATCGTGGCGGCGGGGGTGCCCTCGCGGATCGAGTACTGAAAGGTGAACGCGCCGCTGAACCGGGCCCGGCGCACGAGGTCCAGGGTGTCCGCGAAGTCCTGCTCCGTTTCGCCGGGGAAGCCGACGATGATGTCGGTGGTGATCGCGGCGTGCGGGATGTGCGCGCGGACGTTCTCCAGGATGCCGAGGTAACGGTCACGGCGGTAGGCGCGGCGCATGGCCTTGAGCACCTTGTCCGAACCGGACTGGAGCGGCATGTGCAGGCTCGGCATGACGTTGGGCGTCTCGGCCATGGCCTCGATGACGTCCTCGGTGAAGTCCCGGGGGTGCGGCGAGGTGAAGCGGACGCGTTCGAGGCCGTCATCCTTCAGGTCGCCGCAGGCGCGCAGCAACTTGCCGAACGCGAGCCGGTCGCCGAACTCGGCGCCGTAGGAGTTCACGTTCTGGCCGAGGAGGGTGACCTCGAGTACGCCCTCGGTGGTGAGCGCGCGGATCTCGTCGAGGATGTCGCCCGGGCGGCGGTCCTTCTCCTTGCCGCGCAGCGACGGGACGATGCAGAAGGTGCACGTGTTGTTGCAGCCGACCGAGATCGACACCCACGCCGAGTACGGCGACTCGCGGCGGGCCGGCAGGAGGCTCGGGAACGTCTCGAGGGTCTCGGCGAACTCGATCTGGGCTTCCTGCCTGACGCGGGCGCGTTCGAGCAGTTCCGGGAGCGCGCCGATGTTGTGGGTGCCGTAGACGACGTCGACCCACGGCGCGCGCTGCACGATCTTGTCGCGTTCCATCTGCGCGAGGCAGCCGCCGACGGCGATCTGCATGCCCGGCGTGCTGTTCTTGAGCGGGAACAGGTGACCCAGGTTGCCGTACAGCCGGTCGGCCGCGTTCTCCCGCACCGCGCAGGTGTTGAACACGATGAGATCCGGCGTCCTGCCGTCCTCGGCCTTCGCGTAGCCCGCTTCCTCAAGGAGCCCGGCGACGCGCTCGGAATCGTGCACGTTCATCTGGCACCCGTAGGTGCGGATCTCGTAGGTCTTTCCTTCTCCCACCTGACCAGGATAGGGGCGGATGCGGACTCTGCGGTCACATCGCGTGCATGCGCCCGCCGGAGGCGCGCCGGTTTCGCCCGCAGCCCGCGAGCCGGCCCACGCCGTCAAGATCATGGGTCGTTCCGGCCCGCACGGCACCACCGACCCATGATCTTGAGACAGGTTCGGCCGAAATGATCGCTATATGATGTTATTTCGGACAACCCGGGAACTACCTCGACAGACTTAGCCGGTGTTTTCGAAGATCATGGGTCGTACATGCCAAATAGTGGCATGTACGACCCATGATCATGCCGGACGGCTCCGGGATGACTTTCCGGCACGGCCATGTGACCGGTTATATGCGGAAATATCCGGCAAGGTGGTTGGCGATCTGACGGCTTTGACGTGTTTGACCCATGAAACCTGCACTTCGCCGCCTCGCACCCTGCATGCGCCCGCGGCGGCGCGAACCTTAGCGGGCGAACTCGGTGGCGCGGGATTCGCGGACGACCGTGACGCGGATCTGACCGGGGTAGGTCAGCTCCTCCTCGACCTGCTTGGCGATGTCACGGGCGATCACCTGGGCCTGAATGTCGTCGATGTGGTCCGGCTTGACCATGACGCGGATCTCACGGCCGGCCTGCATGGCGAAGACCTTCTCCACGCCCTCGTGCTTGCCGGCGATCTCCTCCAGGCGCTCCAGGCGCTTCACGTACATCTCGAGCGATTCCCGGCGCGCGCCGGGGCGCCCGCCGCTGATCGCGTCGGCCGCCTGGGTGAGCACGGCCTCGACGGTGCGGACCTCGACCTCGTTGTGGTGCGCCTCGATGGCGTGCACCACGTCCTCCGGCTCGCCGTACTTGCGGGCGATCTCGGCGCCGATCAGCGCGTGGCTGCCCTCGACCTCGTGGGTGAGCGCCTTGCCGATGTCGTGCAGCACCGTGCAGCGCTTGAGCAGGGCCGAGTCCATCCGGAGCTCGCTGGCCATCATCCCGGCGATGTGGGCGGACTCGATGAGGTGGGACAGGACGTTCTGGCCGTAGGACGTGCGGTAGCGGAGGCGGCCGAGCAGGTTGATGAGCTCCGGGTGCATGTCGGTGATGCCGAGGTCGGTGATCGCGTCCTCGCCGGACCGCTGGCACAGCAGTTCGATCTCGGCCCGGCCGCGCTCGTAGGCTTCCTCGATGCGCTGCGGGTGAATCCGGCCGTCCTGGATGAGGGTCTGGAGGGTAAGTCTTCCTATTTCCCTTCGTACCGGGTCAAAGCATGACAGCAGCACCGCTTCCGGCGTGTCGTCGATGATCAGGTTGACGCCGGTGACGGATTCGAAGGCCCTGATGTTCCTGCCCTCGCGGCCGATGATGCGGCCCTTCATCTCCTCGCCGGGCAGGTGCATGACGGAGACGACCGACTCGCTGGTCTGCTCCACGGCCACGCGCTGGATGGCGAGCGTGACGATCTTCCTGGCGCGCTTGTCGGCCTCGGTCCTGGCCTCGCTCTCGATGGTCTTGATGGTGACCTGGGCGTCGCGCTTGGCCTGGTTCTCGATCGCGGACGTCAGCTCGGTCTTGGCCTGGCCGGCGGTGAGGCCGGCGACCCGTTCCAGTTCCTTCTTCGCCTGGGCGTCTTTCCGCTCGAGGACCCTGGCCCGTTCATCGAGGTCGCTGCCCTGGTCGCTGAGCTGCTGCCGGACGCCTTCGAGGCGGCGGGCTTCCTCGTCAAGCCGCTGTTCCCGCTCGCCGAGCCGCTGTTCCCGCCGTTCGAGGTCGCCGCGCAGCTGGCGCATCTCGTCCTTGACCGCGCGGATCTCGGCCTCGACCTCACGGCGCCCCTCGGCGGCCTGCGCGACCGTGTTCTCCGCCGCCTCGGCGGCGCGGTTGAGAATGCCCTCGGCCTCGGCTTGCGCGCGAGCGCGAAGCTGCTCGGCCTCGAGTTCGGCTTCGGCGATGCGGTCGGCCTGGGCGGCCTGGGCCTCTTGAGCGGCGCGGACATCCTGGCGCGAGCCGCCCTGTCCCGGGCCGCGGCGCAACACGACGAACAGGGTGCCGCAGGCCCCGAACGCGAGAGCCAAAGCGACTAGCCCGATCACCATGAATCCGACTCCGCCGCTCACGGCCAGCCCCTTTCGTCCGTCGCTCCCAGGACCCCGAGCGTTCAGCAGGTCACCGGGTTCATTGCCCAGGCGCGAGGGTCCCGCACGCCATCCGGCTGCGGCGACTGGCCGTTCTCCTGGTTGTCCGAGTCGTTCACCCGCACAGCGCTCGAAAACGCCTCACTGCCGTGAGGTTAAGCGTTGATAACGTTTTGAGCAAGCAAAGTACGACTGCGGCTGTCAAAGTTTACTTAGCGAAACAAACACACTTCAGTCCGTATACCGGTCGAAGTCGTCATCAACCGGATCGTCCGGGAGGTCATCCTCTAGTTCCGCATCCGCCCCTTCAGCTTCGAGCGCCTCACGGATAACACGGAAGGCGAGACCCGCCGGATACCCCTTGCGCGCGAGCATCCCGGCCAGTTTTCGCGTCCGCGTCTGGGTCGGCTGGCCCCTCGTGCTCGCGAGCCGCCGCTGGACGAGGCGCCGTGCCGTCTCGACCTCCGCCTCGGGATCCAGGGTGGCCACCGCTTCGCGGATCTCGTCGTCGTCCACGCCGCGCCGGCGCAGTTCCGCGCTGAGCGCGCGGCCCGCCAGGCCCTTGCTGTAGTGACGCGACTCCACCCATGCCCGGGCAAACGCGGCGTCGTCGATCAGGCCGACCTCGGTGAACCGGCCCAGGACCATGTCCGCGACATCGTCGGGGATGCCCTTCTTACGGAGGGCGTCCCCGAGCTGCGCCCTGGTCTTGGGCGCGAGCGTGAGCTGCTGCAGGCAGATCTCCCGGGCGCGGGACTCCGGGTCCTTGGGAGGGTTCCGCGGCCCTTCTTCCTGACCCTCTTCCTGCCCGTCGAGCGGGCCGTCGGTCTGCCCGGCGGCCCCGGGAGCCGCCCGCCCGCCGCGTGCCCGTCGACCGGGCCGCCGGCGAGCGGACGTGTACTCGCCGCCCATGGCGTCAGTTAGCGGCGGGCGGGACGCTGCTCAGCTTCGTGCCGCCCTTGGCGGACGGACCGCCCGCGGCACCAAGGACAGGCGCGGGACCGCCCGGCGCACCGTTCACGGGCGCGCCGTTCGCGGACGCGCCGGCCTCCTCGTCGAGGCGCGCGCCGACGCCCAGCTTTTCCTTGATCCGCTTCTCGATCTCGTTGGCCCGGTCCGGGTTGTCGCGCAGGAAGTTCCGCGCGTTCTCCTTGCCCTGGCCGAGCTGCTCGCCCTCGTACGTGTACCAGGCGCCGGCCTTGCGGACGATCCCCTGCTCGACGCCGAGGTCGATGAGGCTGCCTTCCTTGCTGATCCCGACGCCATAGAGGATGTCGAACTCAGCGGTCTTGAAGGGCGGCGCCATCTTGTTCTTCACGACCTTGACACGGGTCCGGTTGCCGACCGCGTCGGTGCCGTCCTTCAGCGTCTCGATCCGCCGGATGTCCAGCCGGACCGACGCGTAGAACTTCAGCGCCTTACCACCGCTCGTCGTCTCCGGGCTCCCGAACATCACCCCCACCTTCTCGCGAAGCTGGTTGACGAAGATCGCGGTGGTCTTGGTCTGGTTCAGCGCACCAGTGATCTTCCGGAGCGCCTGGGACATGAGCCGGGCCTGGAGGCCGACGTGGCTATCGCCCATCTCGCCTTCGATTTCCGCCTTCGGCACGAGGGCGGCGACCGAGTCGATGACGACGATGTCGATAGCGCCGGAGCGGATCAGCATGTCCGCGATCTCCAGCGCCTGCTCGCCGGTGTCCGGCTGCGACACGAGCAACGCCTCGGTGTCGACGCCGAGCTTCTGCGCGTACTCAGGATCGAGCGCGTGCTCGGCGTCGATGAACGCGGCGATGCCGCCCGCCCGCTGCGCGTTCGCGACGGCGTGCAGCGCGACGGTGGTCTTACCGCTGCTCTCAGGTCCGTAGATCTCAACCACCCGGCCACGCGGCAGGCCGCCGATGCCGAGCGCCACGTCCAGGGCGATGGACCCCGTCGGGATCACGTCCACGGCCACCCGGGCCTGCTCGCCGAGCCGCATGACCGAGCCCTTGCCGAACTGCCGCTCGATCTGGACAAGGGCGGCGTCCAGGGCCTTTTCCCGGTCGCCGGCCCGCTCCGGGGCCGTCTTGGTGCTTGGTGGCATGTGGACTCCCTGCCGGGTTGTAGGTATTCGGGGCCTGGTAGGGCACCTCGCCCGCCGGCCATCTCTGCACACGCTACGCGGTACCACCGACATTTTCGGGTCGCACCGCCCGGGACCAGGGAAAACGCGCCTTCTGCGCGCATGCAGCGGCCCGGCAAGCACAACTATAGTTGAACGGTTATTCGAGCGCGACCAAGACACGCCGGTTCGTTCGATCGACCGGTAAGCGCAGCGCGATGAGGCCAGCCTGCGTGGGGCGGAACCCACACGACCGAAAGTAGAAGCCCGCCAGGTGATCCTCGAAGTCGACGTGCAGCCATTCACAGCCGGCTTCCCGCGCCCCGGCGGCGGCCGCCACGACCAGCGACGTGCCGATCCCGTCGCGCCGGGCGCCGGCGGCGACCACCGTGTCGAGGATGAACGCGTGGGCGCCGCCGTCCCAGATCACATTCACGAACCCGGCGAGCGCACCGTCACGGCGTGCGCACACCCACCCCAGGCTGTGCCGTGCGAGCCGGGCGACCCAGTCGAAGCCGACGGCCTCGTGCCCGAAGCCCTCGGCGTGCAGCGCCTCAAGCTCCTCGTTCGTGACCGGACCACGCCACGCGTACGAGATGGTCATCGCGCCTCCTCCTCCGCCCCGGATGGCGCTTCTGTCTCAGACGACGCTTCTGTCTCAGACGACGACACTCTGGTTCCGGCCGGCACTGGTGCCGGCACCGGCGGTGCGGGCGCCACCGCGACCACGATCCCGGCGGCCAGGACGGCCGCCCCGAGCACGATGAACGCCGCGCGCCCGTCAGCGAACCGCAGCACGATCCCGAGCCACAGCATGCTGGCCGCCGACGTCAGCTGCCCGACCACCCCCGAAATCCCGGTGATCCGCCCGAAGTACCCCTCCGGGATCGCCCTCCCCCGCAGCGTCAGGTGGAACACGAGCACCAGCCCCTCCCCGAGGCCGAACAGCGCGCCGCCCACCAGGACGGCGGGCATCCCCGAGACGGCGACCACCAGTGCGCCGGCGCCGGCCACGCCGAGCCCGCCCGCGATCGCCAGCCAGAGGTTGGGCAGGGTCTCGAGCCGGCCCGCGGCCAGCGTTCCCGCCGCCGACCCGGCCGCGTAGGCCGCGACCGCGAGCGTGGCGAGCAGCCCATCGGACTTCCCGCCGCCGCTGCTGACGAAGACCAGTCCCAGCACGATGCCGCTGCCGAGCACGCTGTAGGCCGACCAGACAAGCTGGTCGCGCCTGAGCACCCGGTTGCCGATCATCAGCCGCAGCCCGGACTTCATCGACGCCATGAATGCCTCCCCGCCGGCGCCCGGACCGGACTCGGAACCGGAGGCGGACGAAGGCGAGAACCGCTTCCTGATCGCCAGGAGCCCCGCGACGGAGGCGACGAAGCTGACCGAGTCCAGCCCAAGCGCCTTCCCCGCGCCGAACGCGGTGGCGAGCAGCCCGCCCAGGGGCGGCCCGATCACCCACGCCGCCGACTCGAGGCTCTCCTGCCAGGCGTACGCCTTGCCGCGCTGGTCCTCGGGCACCAGCAGCGGAACGGCGGCGCCCGACGCCGACTCGAACAGCGCCGAGAACGCCTCCAGCGGGACGATGACGGCGTAGACCACGGCCAGCACCGGCCCGTGCAGCGCGGCGGTCACCGGGATCGCGAGCGTCAGCAGCGTCCGCGCGACGTCCGCGGTGATCATCAGTCGCCGCCCCTCGCGCCGGTCCGCCAGCGCCCCGAACGGAACGCGCAGCACCGCGTACGCGATGACCTCGACGACCGCGATGGCGCTGACCTGCAGCGGATTGCGCGTCAGTTGCAGCACGTACAGCGGGATCAGCACGCCCCACGCCGCGTCGCCGATGTTCGAGATCCCCTGGGTGCAGAAATACACCCCGAAGTCCCGGTCCCACGCGAACAGGTTCACACGCTGCCTAGCCGTCGGCACGCGCCACATCCTGCCAGTGTCGAGGGCGGGCAGGTCAACTGGTTTTGCGACCGTACGGAGTCCCTGGGGGCGGGGAGAGTGTGGGGTCGCGTCACATGGCGCGCAGGGCGGTCGCGAGTTTTTCCAGGTCCTCCGCAGTGCAGTCGACGTGCGGGCTGACCCGCAGATAGGTCTCGGTCATCTCGCGCGGAGCGCGCGCGGGCAAGGCGGCCGTGGTGACGATCTTGTGCTCCTGGATCAGCGTCTTGCGAACCGTGGCGACGTCCTGGCCCGACGTCGGTCGCAGGGCCGTGATCGCCGAGGGGGCCGAGGCGACGCCGACGACGGACCAGCCGGGGACTTCCGCCAGCGCCGAGCGGGTCATCGTGCCCACTTCGGCGAGCCGCGCCCAGACCGCGGGCGGATCGGCGGCGAGGAACTCCGTGACCGCGTTGCACAGCCCGATCCGGCCCGCGATGTGCGCCTCGCGTGACTCAAGCAGCAGCACCGGCGACCGGTCCCCCACGCCGAGCCGGTCCATCTCCGAGGCACGCGGCCGGAGCTTGCGCACCCACGACGGGGAAACGCCGATGATCCCGACCCCGCGCGGCCCGGTCAGCCACTTCCGCGAAGTCCCGTAGATCACGTCCGCCCCGCAGGACGCCACGTCCACGTGCCCGAGGGCCTGCGCCGCGTCCAGCCACAACGGCACGCCGAACTCGCGGCAGATCGCGGCGACCTCGGCGGCGGGCTGCACCAGCGGCCGGTGCGATGCCACCAGGGTCAGGTGCACGAACGCGGGCAGTGTCATCCCCAGGAACTGCCGCAGGGCGGGCAGGTCGACGATCCCGTCCTCGTCCACCGTCAGCGGCGCGATCCGCAGCCCGCGGTCGGCGAACGCGTCGAGGTTCGGCCCCCACTCGCTCGACACCACGGCCACCGTGTCACCCACCGACAGCGGCCACGCGTGCAGCAGTTCCGCCCGCGACGCGCTGGCGCTTTCGGTGCACGCGATCCCGTCCGCGTCCACGCCCATCAGGGCGGCCAGGTCGGCGCGGCCCTGCGCCAGCACCGGTTCGGCCTCGGCCGCGGCGACGTAGGCCCCGGCAATAGCCTCTCGCTCCGCGTGGGCCGTCACCGCACGCAGCGTCGCTGTCGAGCTCCGGCCGCAGGCAGCCGTATCGAGATGGACAAACGACGTAGCCGGTCGATTATCGGTAAATGAGTGCCATGGGACGTGACGGCTGATGACTGGCATATATGTACCATATGACGGCAAATGGAGAATTAGACCAGCAAATGAGCGGATCAGTGCAGCGATTCGGGCACATTGAAGGCTTCGCACACCGCACGCCATACCTTCTTCGCGTCCTCGCCGTCGGCGAGGGCCTTGTTCACCGTCCGTCCATCGAGGTTAGACAGCACGTAGTCTTTCGCGACACTTTCCGCGTAACTCTCGCCAAACTGCCTCTGCATCCGCTCCCAGAACATCGTCAACCGCATGGTCAGAGGGTACCGGCGTGCCTAAGTTCAGCGAATCTCCAGGTAATTGCGACATTCTGGACGGGCTTGTCGTTGTGCAGGACGGGGAAGGTTAACGATCACAAGGCGCGCCTGGCCGCGCCGGCGGAACCGAGCAGGAGCGGAATGGCCTCATACACCGCAGAAGGCACTCAGGATGCGGAAGTCCCCGGCGATTCGGCGCCCGTAAGCGCGGAAGATGCTGACTCCAGGCCTTCATCCGACGTTCCGGCCGCGCCGCCGGCCGGCGATGCCCCTGCTGTCACGGCTCCAGTCGCTGATTCCGCGGCGGATGCCGCTCCCGAGGGCGCCGCGCCCGCGGGCGACGGCACCGAGGATGATGCCGACGAAGACGACGAGGCCTCCAGAGCCGACGGCGCGGACGATTTCACGGATGCCGGTTCCGCGGATGCCGGTTCCGCGGATGACGAATCCGCGGCTGACGAATCCGCGGGTTACGGCGACGCCGACGGGGATGACGGGGACTACGCCGAAGATGAGCACTACGGCGACCGGGATTATCGCGACGGGGATTACGCCGACGACGAGTACCGCGATGGTGAGTACAGCGACGGGGACTACGGCGACGGGGACTACGGCGATAACGGCCGCGACTACGAGGACGACTACTACGACGAGGATGCTCCCCACGAACGGCCGAAGGTCAGCAAGCTCGCCGTCGTCGCGCTGATCACCGGCATCATCCCGCTCGTGCCGATCGCGCTGATCACGGGCATCGTCGCGTTGTTCGGCATTCGCCGGTCGGGCAGGCGCGGGCAGGGCATGGCGGTCACGGCGCTGTTCTTCGCCGTCGGGTGGGTCGTCCTCGCCGCCGGGGTCGGCGTGATCGCGCACTACACGCATGACTTCAAGAAGCCGGTCAAGGTCGTCTACTCGGAGGCATCGGTCTTCAAGCTGCAGGAAGGCGAATGCATCAACACCGCGAACGGCCAGCAGGTGACCATCGTCTCCTGCACGACCCCGCACGACGCCGAGGTCTTCGGGACGTTCACGCTGCCGGCCGGGCAGTGGCCGGGCACGTCGGCGATACAGCAGGAGGCCAGCAACGGCTGCGCGACCAGGCTCACCGGCTACATCAACCCGCAGCTCGCGATCAGCCTGACCCAGACTTACGTCTACCCGACCCAGGGTGACTGGGCTGCCGGGACCCGCACCGTCATCTGTGAGGTCCGCCCCTTGTCCGGCCAGCTCTCCCAGTCCGTCCGGGGCGCTTCCGCTTCCTCTTCCTCCTGACCGGGGTCATTCTCCGGCGTAGGCGCGTTCGAGGGCCGCGATGTCGAACTTCACCATCTCCATCATGGCCGCGATCACGCGCTGCACCCTCACCTGGTCCGAATCGTGCATCATCTCGAAGAACCGGGTCGGGACGATCTGCCAGCGGAAGCCGTACTTGTCCCGGAGCCAGCCGCAGGCGTCCCCGGCGCCGCCCTCGGTGAGCCGATCCCAGTAGTAGTCGACCTCGGCCTGGTCGGCACACTCGACCATGATCGACACGGACTCGCTGAACCCGTAATGCGCCGGCCCGCCGTTGAGGGCGAGGAACTTCTGCCCGTTGAGCTCGAACTCCACGGTGAAGACGCTTCCCTCGGGACCAGGCATGGCGTCCGAGTACCGCTGAATGGCGCTGATGTGCGAGTTCTTGAAGACGCTCGTGTAGAAGCGGGCCGCGTCCTCGCCCTGGTTGTCGAACCACAGGCAGGTGGTGAAGGGCTTGTCGGTCACTAGTGCACCCTCTTTCTCATGGGCACCGATAGGGTGCTCGTCGTTCGGACTCGGCGGGAGCCGGGGTGACGGTCTGCATCGGTCGCCTGTGAAGGGCCAGCATGACACCACCGCCCCCGG
>Ga0210389_10002159_pt1 | contig 15626 bp, 13 predicted proteins | sample IncBWH28OmetaG_FD_160127 | JGI IMG/M metagenome (GOLD analysis project Ga0210389, IMG submission 160127) | Forest soil microbial communities from Barre Woods Harvard Forest LTER site, Petersham, Massachusetts, United States - Inc-BW-H-28-O ...
TCTACGTCTCGACCTTCACACCGGACGGCGTACTCGATTACGGCAGCGGCGACATCAAGGGTCGCGAGGCGATCAAAGAGGTGATCGCGCGGATGCCGAAACCGGCTACAGTGGCGGGCCTTCGAGCTGCGGCCGCGCGTCACAACATTTCGAATATTGTCATCAAGGTGGACGGCAACAAAGCCTTCGGGGTCTCGTATTGGTTCCACTACTCCAACGACAACACGCAACCCAAGGGCGTCTTTGATGGGTTCGGCCACTATGAGGATGAACTGGTGAAGACCAACGGGAAGTGGCTGTTCACAAAGCGGAAGATCTACAACGAAGGGCGCGACGAGTGGGCATATAAGGGCGGCAGGAATCCCGCCTGGTAATTCGGCCTGTTTGCGCAAACGGTCAGGAACCCACGGCCCGCGCCATAAGTGATAGCTTTGCTCCATGCGTGCATCGCTCCTTTTCCTGTTTGCCCTTTTCCTGCTGGCATCGACTGCACAGTGGGCACAAGCGGCAGATACCTCATGGCCTGTTTACCTGGGTGGCTCCGGCTCTGAGCAGTATTCCTCGCTTGCGCAGATCAACAGGAGCAACGTCAAACAGCTTCAGGTCGCGTGGACGTATGCAACCGGGGAGAAGGGTAGCTACCTCTTTAATCCGATCGTCGTCGACGGCGCCATGTACGTGCTGGCGAAGAATAACTCCATCGTTGCGCTCGACGCAGTTACCGGCAAAGAACGGTGGACCCATGCCAACACCGGCGCGGTGACGCAGAGAGGGATCAATTATTGGGAGAGCAAGGATCGGTCCGACCGGCGGCTGTTGTACTTGAACGCGGGCTACCTGACGGCCATCGACGCGCGGACGGGCAGCACGATTCTGAGTTTCGGCGACAACGGACGTGTCGATATCCGGGTCGGCCTGGATCGCGACATCGATTCGTTCCTGCCCCTGCAGACCAATAACCCCGGACGTGTTTTCGAAAATCTGTTCATCATTCCGCTGCCGGCGCGGGGCGACAACTACGCGGCAGTGCCCGCCGATGTCCACGCCTACGACACGCGCACGGGGAAGCTCGCATGGGTGTTTCATTCTGTTCCGCATCCGGGTGAGTTCGGCTACGATACCTGGCCTAAGGATTTCTGGAAAACCGGGGGTGGCGTCCACAACTGGAATGAGATGAGCGTGGACGCGAAACGCGGAATCGCCTACGTTCCGTTTGGAACGGCGCGATACGATTTCTACGGCGCCAATCGCCACGGGCAGAATCTGTTTGGCAACAGTCTGGTGGCGCTGGATGCGCGCACGGGCAAGAGGCTCTGGCATTTTCAAACCGTGCATCACGATTTGTGGGACTATGATTTACCCACAGCCCCGCGGCTGCTGACCGTAAAGCATGACGGCAAGACTGTGGAGGCCGTGGCGCAGCCGACCAAGCAGGGATTCCTGTTCGTCTTCAACCGGCTGACCGGCGAGCCGCTCTGGCCGGTGGAAGAACGGCCGGTACCGAAGTCGGATGTAGAAGGCGAAGAGGCTTCGCCCACCCAGCCGTTCCCCACAAAACCCCCGGCATTCGCGAGGCAATCGTTTACGGAAAAAGACATCAATCCATGGATCACCGAAGCGGAGCAAGCCAGGATGCGCGACGAGTTCCGCAAGTTTCGCAACGAGGGACTCTTTACCCCGCCGAGCCGTCAGGGAACAGTGCAGATGCCTGGAAACGCCGGTGGCGCGACCTGGGGAAGTTCGGCCGTCGAGCCGAATCGCGGCTTGATGTTCGTGGTGTCCAAAGAGCGGCCCGCAATTATCAAGCTGAATCTGCCCGGTGAGACGTCGCGGGGGCAGAAGCTGGGCCCTCCACCGCTGCCCGGTCCTCTGCTCACGGAGCTGGGGGAGTTCCCTCGCTACGATGCGCCCTATGACTTCATGGTCGAGACGAACGGGCTCACGTCGATCGGACCTCCGTGGTCGCAGATCACTGCGTACGATCTCAACACGGGCAGCATCAAATGGCAGATACCCGACGGCGGCGTGTCGGAGCTGGCCGCCCAAGGGCACGGGGACACGGGCGCTCTGGCGCCGCGGGGCGGAATCGTGGCCACCGGCGGAGGGCTGTTGTTTGTCGCGACAGCCTCCGACCGCAAATTCCGGGCCTACGATCAGGATTCGGGACGCGTGTTGTGGGAGACGGACCTGCCCACTGGAGCCGAAGGCGTCCCCACTGTATATGAAATCGGCGGGCGCGAATATATCGCGCTATGCGCAGCGGCGCCTGAAAGCAATCCACCGATCCGTATTGATGCGAGCAAACCCGCGGCGGCGCCGGGTCCAGGCTCGTACATGGTTTTCGCCTTGCCGCGAAAGTAGCGCTCTCGGCGTCAGAACTCCGCCTGCCAAATGCCCGGATAACTCCTAACGAATCCGGTGGAGTTCACTTCAAGCGTCCTTGTGAAAGCGCCTCCGCCCGACTCGTAACGATACGTCCTCTCGCCCTCACGGCGATAAACCTGGGGAAGGAGTTGGAGTTCCAGCGACGGAAAAGGCAACCACGCTGCCCTGACCTCGGCCTGCTTTCCGACAGCCAATGCAAGTCGGCGAATAGGAAGGAGGTTCGTGGAAGGGCTGAATCCCAGGTCGATGTCCAGACAGCCTTCGACATCGCCGCATTCAACTCCATTCAAAAACCATTTGCGCTCCGAGCTGACCGACACAGCCAAATCGACTGAACGGCCGCCGATCGTGCCAGACACCTGACCCGACTCGGTTCGCCATTCTGAGTTGCAAAATACAGCGTAGTCCAATTTCGCCGGACCCGATTCGGCCAGGAACAAAGCAGTGCCGGATAGCTTCCACCCGTCGCTCAAAGAGTCGAGCGTGGCAACCTCGTGGCCGGGAAGGTCAATTCTCCGCCACATTATTGTTTCGTGGTCGTTATTAAGGTGCGTAACGGGTGAAGACAAGGTCGCTGGCTTTCGCCTTATTGTGGCAGGGGAAGCAGGTCTGCATGAACGCTCCTTCGCCAGGCTTGCCGCCCTGGAAATGAGCGAACCCCCATCCGCCGGTTGCGGCGTACTTAATTGAGTCCTTGACCATGAACTGAATGTTCGTGGGCGGCCCGGGAACAAAAGATTGTTCGAGGCCAAAGACTTTGTTGTTTTCTTCGGATGGTACGTGACGGTAGTGCAATGCGGCAATGATGGCCCCGTCCGGGAATGGAAGCTTCCCCTCCCGATAGGCCTTGATGGCAAGGTCGTTGCCCAGAACTGCGCCAAGACTATTGAGGTTGCCTTCTTCATGGGCGACGGAGATCAATTTCCAGTCGCGGTATCCGGGAGGAATGCTGGTTACGAAGACTGGAGCAGGCTGTTCAACCGCGCGCCCCGTTCCGAGCTCGAAAACGCCCGCCAGTGCAGCGATGACAAGCGACGAGAAAATAATGCCTCTCAACATGGGATCTCCTTTGGTGCCTGGTGCTTCTGGTCGTTGTGGCGATGCACGGCGTCAGCCATCCCGGCCTTCCAGCGTCAGGCGCTTGAATCGGATAGCCTTCGTTCGGCCGCTGCCCTGGATCGCGGCGTCCGCGTATGTCGAAGGTTGGTCTCCGCGGGGTTGGTTCCGCTCTCACGAGACGTCGGGTCGACGCATCGCCGGTTATTTGAACGGATTTCCCGGCGTGGACTCGAAACCACCGAATAGCTTTCGGCCGTCCTGCAGAGTGACCGTGCGCGCGTTTGCGACATTGATGGCGTCTTTCGCCGGGTACCCATCCACCGTGACATAGTCACCTGCTTTTAAATCGTCTTGTTTCCATCCCCGGCGAAGCAGGCCGCCTGGGGCTCCCATTTCGAAACGCCATCGGCCGGGCGTGCCAAGGGCATCTTTCCCTTCCACGTAGAGCCAGGCATGCGGATTGGTCCATTCGAACGCTGATACAGTCCCGGAGACGACGATCAGCTTCTTGCCGTCATACTCGGAGGCAAATGAGTGATGCGCGGACCCGTTAGGGGCAGTCGACAGCAGCAGAACTGCCGCGACGAACGCGATTTTGATCAACGATTGTCCTCTTTAGACCGATGGGCCTCTAAGCTAGTGTACTGTCCGGGAATTAAATGGACAGAATGAGATGGCTACACTCGACGCGAAGTCGCGTTCGTTGTTCGCTGGGAAAACGCGGCCTACGCCGCGTGCACTTTTGGAGCGTGGTGTCCAGTTATTTCGCGGACACTACACTGGAATCGCATGACAATGGCGGACGGCGGCATCATCGGTGTATCGGATCATGGCGGCTGGGCGGTGCTGGTGACAGCAGCACGCGATGGGACGCTTCTCGACCGCCGCCGCGTCGACCTCGTGGATGAGGACTTGCCGACGCTTCCCTATCACCACGACGCCCAGGGTCTCCCGCCGGACGAGGCCGTGGCGCTGGTCGAGCGCGTTCGTGTCTCGGCGGAAAAGCATGCCGTACTTGCGCTGGAGGCTGTAGCGCTGGCGGTGCCGCATATTCTGGGCGTCGCGCTTCGCAAACGTCAACCGCTTCCACCCACGATTGCGGAGCGACTCAGCGACTACCGATCGCAGAACGTGGCCGACTGGGTGATGTACCGCAATGCCGTGGCCTGCGCGGCCGAGGCGCGCGGATGGCCTGTTCACTGGTACGACACGAAGAAGGTGTTGGGCGCGGCGAGCCTGGCGTTGGGCATCGAGAACTTCGAGGCCCATTTCCTTCGCATGCGTAAGGCCGTCGGGCCGCCATGGGACAAGGATCACAAGCTCGCAATGGCCGCGGCCATCGTCGCGGCGAACGCGCTTGCCGAGTAGGCCGCCGCTAACTGTGGACGCCGGGCGCTTCATGTCCCGTGCGGGCGACATACTCGACGTACGTTCCCGGATACAGCAGCGGCGAGCGCTCCTTGCCGCTTTCGCCGCCCAACTCGAGCACACGCGAGCCGAGCCCGCGCAGAAAGGTGCGGTCGTGCGAAACAAAGATCATGGCGCCCTCGAAATCCTTAAGCGCTTCGACCAGCATTTCCTTGGTGGCCAGATCGAGGTGGTTCGTGGGCTCATCCAGCACGAGGAAATTCGGCGGATTGTAAAGCATTCGCGCCATGGCGAGACGGGAACGCTCGCCGCCGGAGAGTGCCCGGATGGGCTTGTCGGCATCGTCGCCGGAAAATTGAAAAGCGCCGGCGAGCGTGCGCAGAGCGCCAAGGCCATCCTGCGGGAAGTCTTTCTGCAACTGCTCAATCACGGTGAGCTCCGGATCCAGCACATCGAGCGACTGCTGGGCGAAGTATCCCATCTGCAGGCTGGCGCCCAGCCGAACTTCACCATCATCGGGTTGGAGCGCGCCGGCAATCATTTTGAGGAGCGTGCTTTTGCCCGCCCCGTTGCGGCCCATCACGGCCCAACGTTCGCCACGCCGGATGATCATACTGAAATCCGAATAAATCACACGGGGCCCATAACTCTTCGAAAGGCCCTCGATCACCGCCACCTGGTCGCCCGAGCGGGGCGGAATACGGAATTCGAACTTCACCACCTGACGTTTCTTCGGCAGCTCGACCCGCTCGACTTTATCGAGCGCCTTGATGCGGCTCTGCACCTGTGCCGCCTTTGCTGCATGCGTGCGAAAGCGGTCGATGAACCGCTGCTCTTTGGCCAGCATGGCTTGCTGGCGCGCAAACGCTGCCTGAAGGTTGGTTTCGCGAATGGCCCGCTCACGCTCGTAAAAGTCGTAGTTGCCCGAGTAAACCGTGATTTCGCCGGAGTCTATTTCGGCGATCTTCGTGACAATGCGGTTCATGAATTCGCGGTCGTGCGACGTCATGAGCAGCGCGCTGTCGAGAGATTTCAGGAACTGCTCGAGCCAGATGATCGACTCGATATCGAGGTGATTCGTCGGTTCGTCCATCAGCAGGACATCGGGCTTTCCAAGAAGCACGCGCGCCAGCGCCACGCGCATCTTCCAGCCACCGGAAAGCGTGCCCACATCGCCTTCGATCTGATCATCGGCGAAGCCGAGCCCCGCGAGCACTTCGCGCGCCTGTGCTTCCAGAGAATAGCCGCCGAGGTGTTCATACTCTTCCTGCACTTCGCCGAAGCGTTCGAGGATTTTGTCCAGCTCGTCGAGCTGGTCGGGGTCTTCCATGGCCCGCTGCAGCGCTTCGAGCTCATGATGCAACTCGCCCGCGCGCCCGCTGCCGGCGATGGCCTCATCCAGCACGGAACGCCCCGACATCTCTTCCACGTCCTGACGGAAGTAGCCGATGCTGAGCCTTTTCGGCACAGTGACGTCGCCATCATCAGCCGATTCTTCGCCCACGATCATGCGGAACAAGGTGGTCTTGCCGGCTCCGTTGGGTCCGACGAGGCCGACCTTTTCGCCGGGGTTGAGCTGGAACGAAGCGTCGACAAAAACGAGTTGCTTCCCGTACTGCTTGTTGATGCTGGAAAGAGAAATCATTTGGCGGGGGTGTGCAGGAACTTCCAGAATGACAGACGACCCGAATGCTTTCGACTGTCGGGAATGCGCGGACGCCGCTCATGGCTTAAGTCGCCGGAGGATCCGCTGAGCCGCGCGCGCAAGCACGCGGGTTTCTCTGTCCGTACGAAAAGCCCGGTCCCTCGCAGTCGCGGCTCGGAAAGGGTGGGAGTACGCCTGGATCACGATGCAGAATCAAGCAGATCTGCCGTTGACCCACTTCTGCGGTGCGCGGACACCGCAAATAGCTGGATTGACGCCCATGTGCGGCTTGGATAGTATCGTTTTCGATGAGCGTCCGCTCACTGGTCTGGACGTGTCTCGGCACTGCAGCTCTCGCCGCCCTGCCTGTAGAGGTGCGGGCTGACGCCGCGCCCGCGGCCAAAGCTGTGATTCAGCAATACTGCATTGGCTGCCACAACTCGCGGCTGAAAACCGCCGGATTGGTGCTGGATCCCTCGGAAACGGATCGAATCGGTCAACATTCGGATATCTGGGAGAAGGTAGCGCGAAAGCTGCGCACGGGCGAAATGCCGCCGGCCGGCCTCCCCAGGCCTGACGCCACTGCGTATCGAACCGCAACCGCGGAACTGGAGTCCGCGCTCGACAAGGCGGCTGCGGATAATCCCAGGCCAGGAAGAGTGCCCGTCCATCGGCTGAATCGCGCGGAGTACACGAACGCTCTTCGGGACTTACTCGATTTGAATATCGACAGCAAGGAATTGCTCCCGGCGGATGATTCGGACCAGGACGGCTTCGACAATGTGGCCAGCATCCTTTCCGTATCCCAGGTTCTGCTGGAAAACTACATGGCTGCCGCACGTTCAATCAGCCACCTCGCCGTGGGCGATGCGTCCACACCTCCGGCTGTTGAGACCTATAAATTTTCCAAGCTGCTTTATCAGGATGACCGGATGGGTGACGATCTGCCTTTTGGGTCGCAGGGCGGCGGGTCGATCCGGCACAACTTTCCTCTTGACGGCGAATACACGATCAAAGTACTGCTGCGCCGCCAGTTCTACAACTACATCATGGGCATGGGCGAGCCGCACCAGATCGATATCCGGGTAGACGGGGTGCGGATCAAGCGGTTCACCGTAGGCGGAGAAGCCAAAGGCATGACCATGCCCGAAGGCTTTGCCGGGAACACGCAGGGATCTCCCGAGTTCGAAGTCTATATGCACACCGCCGACGCGGGTCTGGAGGTGCGGATCCCCATCAAGGCCGGAGAACACGATGTCAGCGCTTCTTTCGTGAAGCGTTTGTGGGAGCCCGAGGGTATTTTGCAGCCGCGGCAAATCGGCTTCGCACGCACCACCAACGAGAACTATCATGGCAATCCGGCGGTCGAGTTTGTCATGATCGGGGGGCCTTATGGTTCCATTTCGCGCGGCGACTCGCCCAGTCGAAAGCAGATTTTTGTTTGCACGCCAAAGACGTCCGCAGCCGAAGAACCATGCGCCCGCAAAATCCTCGCGACTTTGGCCATGCGAGCATATCGCCGTCCCGTCAACGACGAAGACCTCGCCACCTTGCTTGACTTCTATCGCACCGGTCGTAAGGAAAAGGATTTCGATAAGGGCATCCAGATGGGGCTCGAGAGGATACTCGCGGCCCCGAGCTTCCTGTTTCGTATCGAGAGCGCACCGGCGAATATGGCGGCGGGATCGGTGTACAAGCTCAGCGACCTGAACCTCGCGTCGCGCCTGTCGTTCTTCCTCTGGACCAGCATTCCGGACGAAGAACTTCTGAACCTGGCGATAAAGGGACAACTCAAGGACCCTGGAGTTCTGAAGCAACAGGTCGAGCGGATGCTGCGCGATCCGCGGTCGCAGGCTCTGGTCGATGGGTTCGCCAATCGCTGGCTGGGCCTGAGTAAATTGACCGGCCTGACTCCGGATACCGATCTTTACCGGGAATTCGACGAGAATCTGCGCGAAGCGATGGCGAAGGAGACGCAGCTCTTCGTCGAGGATCAAATCCGAGCCAACCGCAGCGTCTCCGGCCTCGTGACCGCCAACTATTCGTTTGTGAACGAGCGGCTGGCGAAGCATTACGGGATCCCGAATATATACGGACCGCGCTTCCGCCGCGTGGATTTCACCGATGGCATTCGAGGCGGATTGCTGAGTCAGGCCAGTATCCTGGCAGTGACTTCGTATCCGAACCGCACATCGGTAACCGTGCGTGGACGCTGGCTGCTGACGAACCTGTTGGGCGCTCCTCCGCCACCGCCGCCTCCCAACGTGCCGGCGCTCAAGGATCCAGGCCAGGACGGTCAACCGCGGTCGCTGCGAGCGCGCATGGAAATCCATCGCCGGGAGGCCGCGTGCGCTTCCTGCCATCAGCGGATGGATCCGCTGGGCTTCGCGCTGGAGAATTTCGATGCGCTTGGCAAGTGGCGAACAGAGAGTGACGGTGCGCCGATCGATGCGGCCGCCGCGCTGCCGGATGGCACGCGGTTCGACGGAATCACGGGCCTGCGCCAACTCATGGTCACTCATAAAGAGGATTTTGTCCGGACGTTCACCGAGAAATTGCTGACGTACGCGACTGGCCGAGGCATCGAACTTTCGGATATGCCTGCCATCCGCAAGATCGCCCGCGATGCGGCTTCGGACGACGATCGATGGTCCGCCATCATTTGGGGCATCGTGAACAGCCCTCCATTCAACATGGGTGTTGCCGCGCAGGGGAGTTGAAAATGATCATCCTGAAGAAATCGATTTCACGCCGCGCCATGTTGCGCGGGCTCGGAACGGCGGTCGCTCTACCGATGCTTGACAGCATGATCCCGGCGTTTTCGGCGCGAGCCGCGACCACTCCGGTGAACCGCTTCGGCGTTGTGTACGTGCCGAACGGAATGATCATGGAGAATTATCTGCCCGCCAAAGAGGGGCCGGATTATGAACTCACGCCGACGCTGCGCGCTCTCGAACCTTTTCGCGAAAATTTCCAGGTGCTGAGCGGTCTGAATTGTGTTCCAACTCCGGGCCGTCCCGGCGGAGCGCACGCCAAGGCCAGCACGCGTTTTTTGACGGATATCTCGCCGCCGACGAGCGAGACATGGCTCGACGCTGGTATCTCCGTGGACCAGATTCTGGCGCAGGAACTCGGCAAGCAGACACAGATTGCGTCGCTGGAACTGGGGATTGAATCCGGCGAAACGGCCGGCAGTTGCGATACCGGCTACGCGTGCCCCTACACGAATACGCTGAGTTGGACGGGTCCCGCATCGCCGGTCCCGACGCAAAATGATCCGCGGCTCGTATTCGAGCGCCTGTTTTCGGATACTCGCAGCACGGATCCAAAAGAACGCGCCACACGCGCACGCGAGCAGAAGAGCCTTCTCGATTCCGTCAACGAGGAAGCTTCGCGTCTCGGCCGCACTCTGCCTGCCGCCGATCGAACCAAGTTGAGCGAATATCTCGACGCCATTCGCGGCGTGGAACGGCGGATCCAGATCGCGGAGCAACAGCATCACGAACTGCCTTTGGTGGAACGCCCGGCGGGGGTCCCGTCGAACTGGGAAGATCACCTGAAGTTGATGTTCGACCTGATGGTGCTGGCGTATCAAAGTGATCTCACGCGCGTGATCACGCTCATGCTGGGCCACGAACAGAGCGGCATGACCTATCCGCAGATCGGCGTACCGGACGCTCACCATCCGATTTCTCATCATCAGCGCGAGCCGGAGAAGGTAGCGAAAACGGCGAAGATCAACGCCTATCACGTGCAGATGTTCGCTTACCTGATGGACAAGTTGAAGACCACGCGAGATGGCGATGGCACGCTGATGGACCACGTCACCATGATTTACGGGGCCGGTATCGCGGACAGCAACTCCCATGCGCCAGTGAATATTCCGTTTGTGCTTGCGGGCGGCGGCGCTGGGAATCTGAAAGGCGGCCGCCACACGCACTTCAAAGATGTTCCGTTGGCCAATCTGCACCTGACGCTGATGGACCAGTTCGGCGTGAATCAGGAGCGCATCGGCGACAGCACCGGCAGGCTGGATCCGGCCATGCTCAAGTTGGGGTAGTGGAATGCGAGTCCTGCTCATCTTCGCAGTCGCGCTCGGGACAGCGGCAGCCGCGGATTTGCGGTTGATCGAGGCCGCGAAGGCGAGGGACCTTGCGACGGCGCGGGGTCTGGTCAAGCAGGGTGTGGATATCAATGCGGCCGAGGGCGACAGTTCGACTGCCCTGCACTTTGCCGCATACGCCGACGATCTCTCCATGGCGGATTTGTTGATTCGCGCCGGCGTTCGCGTGGACGCGGCGAATGATCTCGGCGCCACGGCGCTCCATGTGGCCTGCACCAACGGCAGCGCGGCGATGGTCGACCGGCTGCTGACCGCGAAGGCAAACGCGAACGCCAAACTCCTGAATGGTGAAACCGTGCTGATGTCCTGCTCGCGCACGGGCAACGCGGCCGCCGTCAAGGCATTGCTCGTTCACGGCGCCAATGCCAAAGCGGCCGAGCCGGAACACAATCAGACCGCGCTCATGTGGGCGGCGGCTGAGACCCATCCCGATGTCGTCGCCATGCTGCTGGAATTCGGAGCCGGTGTTCGGGCGCGTTCCCGCTCGTATTCGCAGACGGTAGTGGGCGAGCAGACGCAACGAGCCGGCCGCGAAAAACTGAACTACGACGTCATGCGGGGCGGAAGCACAGCTTTACTCTTCGCGGCGCGCTCAGGGGACGCGGCCTCCGCGAAATTGCTGTTGGGGGCGGGCGCCGATGCGAACGATGCCCTGCCCGACGGAACCAGTGCCCTGGTGCTTGCTGCACAGAGCGGACACCGGGACGTGGCCCTGGCGCTCCTGGATAAAGGCGCGAACCCGAACGATATCGGTGTTGGCTACAGCGCGTTGCATGCCGCGATTCTCAGAAGCGATTTGATTTTGGTAAAGGCTCTCCTGGCGCACGGCGCGAATCCCAATATCCGTATGACGAAGGGCACTCCGGTTCGCCGCAATTCGATGGACTCCTTTCTGCTGGCTCCGCTGGTTGGTTCGACGCCGTACCTGATCGCGGCGAAGTTTCTCGAGCCCGAGTTCATGCGAGTATTGATCGCCGCCGGCGCTGATTCGAAGATGACCATGCCAAACGGAGCCACGGCGCTGATGCTTGCGGCCGGAATGAATTCGCCAACGAACGAAGACCGCCGCGGCATCAATGTCATCGATTTCGGGAAACTCGAACCGGACAGTCAGGTGCTGCCGGTGGTGATGACGGCCCTCGAGATCGGCGGCGGGATCAACGCCACGAACGAGGCGGGCGATACGGCGTTACATGCCGCAGTCACGCATAGCTACGAAACCGTGATCCAATATCTGGTCGATCATGGGGCCGACGTCAATGCTCGCAATCGGCAGGGCATGACTCCCCTGGGCCTTCTGGCCGCCCGCCGAGTCGGCGGAGAAAAGCCGACCGCATCTACTGTGGCCGGCGCCGCGAGCTCAGGCGGCGCAATTGGAGATGAGCCTGCTATTCAGCGAATCGCGGCGCTGCTGGTGAAGTTGGGGGCAAAGGACTAGCGTACTGTCCGGGAATTAAATGGACGGAATGAGATGGTACACGCGACGCGAGTCGCGTTCGTTGTTCGCTGGGAAAACGCGGCTTACGCCGTGTGCACTTTTGGAGCGCGGTGTCCAGTTATTTCGTGGCACCACACGAGCCCTTATTTCTCACTGATCGATCTGTCAGTATCAAATTCGGCTGGCAACGGGGCGCCCTCGCGCCAGCTATTTCCCGCCGGGAACTATGTATAGCGCTGCAGGCGCCTTCGACTGCCCGTGCGGAAGTTCTGTTCGCTGGCGAACCGAAGAAGCACAGCCACTTTTCGTCTCAAGTTCGGCTGATAGAAGAAGGCCGCCGACGCCTTCGTGACGTCGGCGAAAGGCGAAACAAGAACCCGAAGCTTTCAAGAATGAGCTGGAGGTCAGGGGGCGGCCATGAATGAGGTTCGGCGCTCTCAATGAGTAGCGGCCAAACGGAATGCGCCTTGCGTTCAACTCAGCTTCTGATTGCGCGCTTACGATAGCGCTCAGGTTGAGAAGAAACTTTGACGGGTGATTTCGTAAACAATGTTGTCGCGACTCCAGCGACTGCTGCGGCTGTCAGCAGCATCAACGTTGGGTCAATGGGATGCCGGTAGCGTGGCAGGGCGAGCGTCAGGTAATACGCGAACGGGAACACCACCGGCCCCACTGCCAATGGAAACGCGTAGAGGCTGCGGCTCCGAAAGAGCATCACGATTCCGCACAACGATCCGATCGCCGCGGCCAGATTGAAGGCCAGCACATACCGGAACCAGATCGATTTGCTCCCAAGGAAATCCTCGATTGGATGCGGCGAACCGCCTGACCAGAACATCACGAATCGCCCTGCTATCAGTTCGCCTTCGTGCTTCGGATGCGTCAGCATATAGTCAACGGCTTGTTTAAGATCGGCGGACATGTAGGCGATCTCGCCCATTTCGACGTATCGGCGGCGCTCGGCCGAATCATGAATCGGATGTTGTTCGCCCAGCCACACCACCTGCGCGTTCGGATTGTTGCCCACCCATAGCTGAAGACCCAGCGTGGAGCGCAGAGGCACGAAGGTATGCATCACACGATAATTCCGAACTGTCCAGGGGATGCAACAAAGGAGGACCATGCCGCAGGCCAATGTCGCGTTGCGCAGCCCATTGCGTTTCTTCCACGCAGCCCAGCCGAGGAGGAGTGGCAGAAGCGACAGCACTGCGGCATTCGCCATCAGCGCGATGCCCCAGAGCAAGCCGTAGAGGGTCCAGTCGCGCTGGCTGGTTCGGTCCGCGACTTTCAGTGTGGCCCAGATCAAGGTGATTCCGAGCAGCGCTGACAATGAGGTGTCCCAGAGACTCTGAAAACTCAGCAGAATCGCGTTGGGGAAAATCGCCCAAAGCCACGCGGCTCCCGCTGCCAATCCGATCCCGCTGACGCGCTTTGCCGCGTAGTAGAGGGGGATGCAAGCCAGGGCCGAAAAGCAGATGTTCATCAGCACCGCGCCGACCCAGGATTGGAAAGTGTAGATCCCGAAGACGCGCATGACGCCGGCCAGCAGCATCGGATAAAGCGGCGTCATCCATGCGGTCGGGCCGGTGTCTACGCGAAAAGGCGACCCGAACCCGTGGCCGCTCGCGACCGAGTACGCGATGTTGCCCGACTCAAATAGAAACGGCAGCGCTCGCAGCGCGGTGTGTGGGGTTTTCGCCTGATAGTCCCAGGCAGACCCCAACCGTAATCCCAGCGCAACGACCAGAATCAGCGGCAGAGAGGTTGCGGCCTTGCGAAGCCCGGAATTCACGGAGCATCCTCAATGTAGCATTCATGACTCCAGTTCCTTTCGCATTTCGAGCAATCTGGTCAACTCGGCCTGCTTTCTGCGCCGATGCCCGACGAGCCATGCAAGGAAGGGGAGCGTGACGATCCAGACGATGCAAGTCTGCAAACGACGGACCGGCGATCACGCAAATGGTCGCGAATCTCTTTGCGCGCGATCAGCAACGAAGGGCTCAGCATAATAGTTTCACGAATACCGCGACGTCGCTGCGGACTTCGTGAGGAGAACCCTGCGCGACGAAACGCCCTTTGGAAATGACGACTACGTGATCGCAGAGAGTCCGCACTTCCTCGATTTGACGGCTGGAGAAAATGATGCAGGCGCCTTGATCGCGCAGTCGCTTCAGGAACGTGTGAAATGAACGCACCGAGGGCACATCGAGTCCGTTGGTGGGTTCGTCGAGGAGCAGATTCTGTGGCGAACGAACCAGGGCGCGTCCCAGCGAGGTTTGATGCGCTCTCCCTGGGAGAAGCCGGCGTCCGCCGATTGGCTACGGCCTCGAGTCCGAGCATGGCGATCAGTTCATCGGCACGGCGGCCCAGATAGGGTTGCTCGATCCAGTGGAGACCGCCGAAGTATCAGGTTCCGCTGTGGTCGAGGAGCCGAGTCTTGAGTACGCCGCAGATCGTCCGCAGCACCGTGCTTTTGCCCGCGCCATTCCCGCCGGGCAGACCGGTAATCGCGTCGTCGGGCGCGGCGAAGGAAAGGCCGTCGAGCACCTGGGTTGCCCCGGAACGCTTGCGAAGATTCCGGACTTCGATCGTGGGGATTCGGCTATACAGTCCGGGCACAGCCTGGAATCTTACAGAACGTGGGGCGGGGTTAACCGCTTCGCCAGCGTGTTATGCTGGGAAATCAAGCTCATAAAGGATCAAGCGAATAGATGGCGAACACTTATTCTGCGCTGAAGCGAGTCCGGCAGACGGAACGGCGCACTGAATTCAACCGAATGGCAAAAAGCAGGCTGCGGCACCAGATCCGCGCGATGCGCCGCGCTCTCGCGGCGAAGGAACCGGGCGACCTGAAAGCAGTCATGGCCGACACGTTTTCTCTCGTCGATAAAGCCGCCCGCAAGGGGTATATCAAGACCGGCACGGCAGCCCGTTACAAGAGCCGTTTGCACAAGCGCGTCAAAGCCGTAAGCGGCGACATCAAAAAGTAACTCGCTGACACCTCCGCATAGCATCCTTCTGCTACGCTGCAAGACGTGTCGAACCTGATTGGCCGTCCTGATCAGTCAGAAGCGGCGAAATACTATTTCACATACATCGACCAGGCTCCAGGCGCCGATGCCGAAGCCTTGCTCCTCACCCAGGTTGAAGACCTGGCGGCGTTCTTTTCGGCGATCTCCGAGGAGAAGTCGCTCCATCGTTATGCCCCTGGAAAATGGAGCATCCGGCAGGTCCTGAACCACATCAACGACACTGAACGCGCTTTTGCCTTCCGTGCGCTCTGGTTTGCGCGAGGTTTCGAGACGCCGCTGCCCAGCTACGAGCAGGGCACAGCAGCAACCGGCGCTGAAGCAGACAGGTTCTCGTGGGCGGCCCATGTCGAGGAATTCCGGTGCGTGCGCCGCTCGACCATCTCGTTGTTTGCCAACATGCCGCCCGAAGCGCGGATGCGGCGCGGCATCGCAAGCGGCAACCCCTTCACCGTGCGGTCGCTGGCCTGGATCATCGCGGGGCATGCCGCCCACCACTCGAGAATCCTTCGCGAAAGATATCTGTAAGCCAACTCCCCTGCGCGCCTCGCTCGGCTTCTGATACGCTTCCAGTAGTGT
>Ga0210389_10002160_pt1 | contig 15624 bp, 14 predicted proteins | sample IncBWH28OmetaG_FD_160127 | JGI IMG/M metagenome (GOLD analysis project Ga0210389, IMG submission 160127) | Forest soil microbial communities from Barre Woods Harvard Forest LTER site, Petersham, Massachusetts, United States - Inc-BW-H-28-O ...
CGGCGTCAACCCGAACTCCTCGTAATACCCGGACACCACCTCAACATCCGGCACACCCAACGTGATTGAGGTCAACCCATGCAGGCTCACCACCGACTCCTCTCACTCAAACCAACCACGCGAGCTGATCTCATGTCCCAAAGTTCAGAATCGGAATTGCTGAAATCGGCCAGACAATCTGGACCCGCTCCCCCCTACTCGCAGTTGCGCACTGGCAGGGGTTCGACAGCCCCGAATTTGGGGACATCACGCGCCACCGCGTGCCCGCGTACCGCTGGTACGCCGTGACGGTGCCGGTCATTCAAACCTCCTCCGCACAACCTGCCTCTCCACTCGCCCGACGGAAAGAGACAATCTCCGACCCGACACGCCTGCAGTCGCAAGCCTGCCGTTGGGCGAAGGCGCTGCCGGGACACCGGTGGATGGTTAAACCCTAAATCCGATATCTCGATAGGTCAATGAAATAACAATATTCTCGGCTCAGGAAGGGGTTGACGCGGACCCGCGAACCCGCATCGGGCATCGATGCGAACCGGGCCTAGTGGTTAACCACCGAACCGGCCAGTCGGTCGAGCGGTGCGATCCTTATTTGCTGCTGGGACGCGTGCTGGTTCACTCGCCCGCTAGCAGCCGAGATGGGAGAGAAGAGAGGATGGCATTATAGCGATATTTGCAAGAAACTATCGGTGCCGGGCCGGAAACCGATATAGCGTAAACTGCAAGCGTGACCGCCATCGATGCTGGTGCGAGCACCCGCACCGACGAGGTCTACCGGGTCCTGCACAAGGATCTGCTGAACGGGCGCATCGCACCCGGGGAACGGCTCAGGCTGCTCGAGCTGTCTGCGCGGTTCGAGGTGAGCCAGTCGGTAACCCGGGAGGCGCTGGTCCGCCTGTCGGAAAAGGGCCTCGTGGTCTCCACCCCTCAACGCGGATTCCGTGTCCGCGATTTGTCGGTCCAAGACATCGACGTGTTGACGGAGGCACGCGTTCAGATCGAATTGGTGGCCTTGCAGTTTGCGATTGAACGCGGAGACATCCATTGGGAGACCAGTGTGGTCGCTGGCCACCACCTCCTCGAGAAAACACCAGTGGCGTCAGACGACGGCCAATTCAACGAAGATTGGCCGGAACGCCATCGGGCTTTTCATCGAGCACTATTGTCCGGCTGCGGCAACCCGTACCTCGACGCGGTCGCCGGCGAGTTGCGCGACTGTGCCGAGCTCTATCGACGCTGGTATTGGGCGCTGACTGACGACAAAGATCGCGATCTTGCAACTGAGCACCGTCTGCTCATGGAACTGACTCTGGCCCGCGAAACCAACAGCGCCCAGTCCTTGCTGCGCACTCATATCGAGCGCGCGCCGTTGAAGCTGGTTGCGTACGCTGCCGAGCACGACATGTCAGCGCTCGGCCACCCCTGACGTTGATATCCTGTGGGACGTCGACAGCGCGACGCGCGCCGGCCACCATGACAGCGTCGCCTTTCGCGCACCGAATCTCGCAAAGCGCCACTGGGCTTCCTTGAGGTATTCGCTCTGGTGCACGACTCGGCAGGGCGCAGGCGCGCCGGCCAGAACGTGCTCCTGTCGCACTTCCCGCACGCAGGATCACCGGACCCTCACCACGGCAACGGTCGCTACGACCAGTGGCGACTAGCCAAGCTGGGAGCGTGGTTTCTCCACGGATACACCCACTGCATCATTTCCGCGAGGTGTAGTTGAGCTTTCGAGCGGTCGACGAGGCAGTCCAACCGCCACAAGACGGGTAGATGCGGCGCCGGTGGCCTCCACAGCGCCCGTCACGATCCGGCCCCGTCGGCCGTCGCTGGTGCGATTCGACCACCATGCATGAACCGGGCTTACGACCGCAGGCTCCGCGGCGCCGCGTCGCACCGATTGTCCACATCCCCGTCCGCTCTTCATTTTTATTTTTATCGCTACAAATATTTATTATCGACATTCTACGATCTACGCTGATGGCATGTCGCCGGACCAGCCGAAGCCGGGACCCTCGTCGAGAGGACTTCACGATAGCCACTCATTCCACACCCAACAGCAGCTCAGCGGCTGTCACTGGCGCTGGCGGCGGACTCCCAGCGAATGTGAACGGTCAGCATCGAGGATCCTCGGCCCAACGAGGTACTGGTGCGGATCGTCGGCACCGGCATCTGTCAGACCGACGCGCACACCAGCAATCAGGACTACTCGACCCCGCTGCCGGTGATCCTTCGGCCACGAGGGGGCAGGCGTCGTGGAGTCCGTCGGCTCGCCCGTGGACGACGTGGCTACCGAGGAACTCCGTCTGCGCAATCACCATTCGGGATTCGAGACCTACCAGAGCTAGGAGAGCCAGAGCTAGGAGTGCGCCGTGAGCGAAAACCTTTGGGATGTTCAGCTACTCATTGAGGGGCGGTGGAGCCCGGCGAGCTCTGGGCGGACCTTTGTCACTACGTCGAACGTCACTGGTAGGCCGATTGCGAGGGTGGCCGCGGCGACGCTTTCCGATGTGGACCGCGCAGTGGATGCCGCCGCAGATGCGATGTGTGAATGGGCGGCCACCAATCCGGCACAGCGGCGGGCCATATTGGAGAGGGCCGCCCAGCTGCTGGTGGAACGCAGCGCAGATATCGCGGCGTTGATAGCCGCGGAGATGGGCGGGGTCGCGCTGTGGTGCCAATTCAACGTTCTTGATTCGGCTGCGATACTGCGGGAAGCTGCCGCACAGGCCTATTCGATGGTGGGCGAGGTGATTCCATCCGACGTGCCAGGCATGACGGCTCTGGGCCTTCGCCAACCGGCTGGCGTAACCGTGGGCATTGCGCCATGGAATGCACCGCTGATACTTGGCGTGCGATCGGTGGCAATGCCGCTCGCGTATGGAAACACGGTGATTCTCAAGGCCTCCGAGCAGACCCCGGCCACCCACGCCGAGATCGCCCGCGCGCTCCACGACGCTGGCCTGCCGGCTGGCGCGATCAGTCTGATCACCAATGCCGTCGAAGATGGTCCCCAGATCGTCGAACGGCTCGTGGCGCACCCCGCGGCACGGCGGATTAACTTCACCGGTTCCACGCGCGTTGGCCGCATCATCGGAGAGTTGGCCGGCAGACACCTCAAGCGCGTGGTGCTCGAACTCGGTGGCAACGCGCCATTGCTGGTGCTTCGCGATGCGGTTGTCGACGATGCGGTGGATGCGGCTGTCTTTGGTGCGTTCATGAACCAGGGGCAGATCTGCATGTCGACCGAGCGGCTTGTCGTTGCGGCCGAGGTGCTCGAGGAGTTCACCGAAAAGCTGACGCAGCGTGCCGCAGCACTGGTGGTCGGTGACCCTACAGATCCGGCCACCCAGATCGGTCCGATGGTGAACGAGAGCGCCTGCACGCATATCGAGTCGTTGATGAAGGACGCTGTCGGCCTCGGCGCACGGGTCCTGACCGGTGGCGATCGCGATGGTTTGTTCTTCGCGCCGACCGTGCTGGGAGGCGTGACCCCGGAAATGCGGATATATCGCGAGGAATCATTCGGGCCGATCGCGTCCATCATCGCGGCCGATTCTGAGGAAGCCGCGGTCGAGATCGCCAACGACACCCGCTACGGCTTGTCGAGCGCCATCTTCAGTTCTGATGTGGCACACGCACTTGAACTGGCCAAACGGATCAAATCCGGCATCTGCCACATCAATGGGGCGACCGTGCACGACGAGGCGCGGATGCCATTCGGGGGTGTAGGTGACAGCGGCTTCGGGCGGTTCGGCGCGCGTGCGGCGCTGGAGGAATTCACCGAACTGCGGTGGGTCACCATTCAGCACGGCGGTCGCCATTACCCCATTTGACCGAACGCGCGTTCATCAACGCCGATGCAAATCGATCGGAGGACTTTGTGTAGTCGATCAATGTCGCCCTGCGTTGTGGGCGAAGGTTTTTGGATCCGTTCGTCAGATGAATGCGCTGCTCGTCCCAACCACGCAGCCAGGCGCGCCGACACGTAATGCAGGTTGGGTCAACGTAGAAGAAGAACGTCGAAGAAGGGAGCCTAACCATGCGGGTGATTATTGTCGGTGGCGGTATCGGTGGACTCACCGCAGCCATCGCGTTGCGGCAGACCGGCTGGTCCGTGCAAGTGATCGAGCGCGCCGAGCAGTTCGGCGAAGTCGGCGCCGGGGTCCAGCTCGGACCCAATGCAACTCGGGTGTTGAAGCGATTGGGCCTCGGCGAGAAACTCGATGAGGTAGCCGTGGCACCCGAGGCTGTGCGATTCCTTCGCTGGGCCGACGACGCCGTGCTCACCGAATGGCCACTAACGGAACTGCTCGAGCGGTTCGGCGCCCCGTACTACACCCTGTACCGACCGGACTTGATCGAGATACTTGCCGCTGCGCAGCCGTCCGAAGACATGATGCTGGGCGCCGAGGTGACCGACGTAAGCGCCACGCCTGCTGGCGCGACGGTGTCCATTGCGGATGGAACGCGGCTAGAGGCGGACCTGGTGCTGGGCTGCGACGGCATCCACTCCACAGTCAGGTCCCGCGCCGTCGGTGATGCGCCAGCCCGATTCTCGGGTATGTGCGCCTACCGGGCGATGGTGCCCAGCGATGGCGTCGAACAGCTGGTACGCAACTGGCTGGGTCCCCAACGCCACTTGGTCGCCTACCCGGTCGGCCGCGGCGCCCGTTACCTCAACCTCGTCTGTGTAGACACCGCGTCGGACTGGCGAACGGAATCCTGGACAGCGCCAGGTGATCCGGACGAGTTGCGGAACGCGTTCAAGGGCTGGTCGCCCGAATTGACCAACTTGCTGGATCGGGTCGCCGGGCCGATCTATCGGTGGGGACTCTATGACCGCGAGCCTTTGTCAACCTGGCTCGCATCGCCTATCGCGCTGCTCGGCGACGCCTGCCACCCCATGCTCCCGTTCATGGCGCAGGGTGCCGCCCAGGCGATAGAGGACGCCGGTGTGCTCGCACAGTGTCTCGCAGGAGGCGTCGACCTCGCGGAGGCGCTGCGCCGCTACGAACAGCTTCGCCTGCCCCGTGCCTCACGAATTCAAAGGTTGTCCTACGACAACAATGTCATCTACCACCTCGCTGACGGGCCCGAGCAGCGTGCACGAGACGACGCCATGATCCGCGGCGAGGCATTTGGCGCCGACACACTCAGCTGGCTATTCGAGGACGCCCAGATCAACGACTGAAGCAGCCGACAGCCCACGAACGCCCTCGCCCAGCCTTGTTCGGTTTCTCACCCTGCGGGTGCGGGACACCGTTCTGGCGGTCTGCCTCGGCTGGATCGCCATCGCTGAGGCGCGAGGTGGCGGTATGGTATTAATCGGTGATCTCCCGGAGACACCACTAGCCCCCCGGTAGTCAGAACTGGCGGTCACCCGGGTGGATGCCACGAAATCGGCAGTGAGCGGACGCATTCCGAGGCAGATAACACCCCGGCGAACCGATCTCGACGCTAAGGGCCATTCCCAACGGAGGAGAACGGCAGGATGGACAAACCCGCTTTCGGGTGTCGCAACACTGGATCAGCCGGAAGCACTGAGTGCTGAAGAAACCGCGAACATAGATCATGAACATGATTCATCATCTATCGGACCTTGCACGGCGCCCCTTGCCCTCGTCACTTCGCGGCTAGCAAACCGGCAACGTGCTGGGCGCGGACGCGCGGGTCGGTGCGGCGACGTACCAAGCGCACATGATGCCAAAAATTTTTAATAACAGCGATTCTGGTGTATATGGATGCGGCCGTGAACGCTTCTTCGGTGGCGAAATGGCGGTTGACGCTGGCACTGGCCGCACCGGGGTGACCTGAGTCGGCTAGAGATTGACATGTCATGTATTGAGCGATACAGTCCATGCAACACGTTTCCGAGCGATCCTCGGCCTCGGCGGCCTAGTGGATGCTCAACGCGCTGGCCACAGTGAGCCCATATCGATGCGCTAGGGCGCCTGGACTGGTCGGTGCAGAGAGGTTTTTATGACCGACCTGAAGATTGCCATCACCGTCGGCGGCACACGTCTCGGCCGACACGCCGGGGCGGTTGCAGGCTGGGGGCTTAGGCAGGCAGCGGGACGGGCGGGTGTGCGCTACGACATCGTCGGCACCACCCGGGGATGATCACGATGAACACAGTGACGAATGGCCGCTACCGCTTGGCGGATAAGGTGGTCTGGCGCGTCGGGTATGGCGCGATGCAATTGGCCGGCGAGGGCGTCTTCGGTCCCCCCAGGGATCGCGACGAGGCAATCGCAGTGTTGCGCGCAGCCGTCGATGCCGGTGTCGATCACATTGACACCGCGCACTATTACGGGCCCGCTGTCGTGAATAAGTTGATCCGGGAAGCACTGTCTCCCTACCCGGATGGATTGGCGTTGATCACTAAGGTTGCCGCGCGCCGAGACGAATTCGGTGCGGTGCTGCCCTACGACGACCCCGATGAGCTCCGTGCGGGCATCGAAGATAATCTTGCCACGCTTGGTGTCGAGCACCTCACCGCCGTAAATCTGCGCGTGCTAGACAGCGCCGCACCTGATCAGCGGTTTGTCGACCAACTCGGCGCCATGGTAACTGCTCGGGACGAAGGCTTGATCACCGGAATCGGGCTCAGCAACGTGAGCCACCGACACCTCCTGACAGCGCTTGAGGTCACTGACATTGTCTGCGTGCAAAACGCTTACAACCTCGCGCATCGGTCCCCGGATCCGGTGCTAAGCGAATGCACCGCCCGTGGGATCGCGTTCGTACCGTTTTGTCCGCTGGGCTGGCCCAAAAAGGCACGCGATGCGATCCGCACCAATCCGGTCGTCGCTGGGATCGCCGCCCGCCACGACGCCACACCAGCCCAGGTCGCTCTTGCTTGGCTGTTGGCCATCGCCGATAACGTGCTGCTGATCCCCGGGACCAGCAGTCGCAGCCACCTCGCCGAAAACCTTGTCGCTGGCTCAGTTTCGTTGCAGGACGACGAAGTCGCCAGCCTTAGCACGGCATTCGGTGAACCGTGAACGTCGACCACCGCCACGCACATCGAGTTCGACGGCCCACCGCAGCGCTGCACCTGCCAGACCCAAAAAGAGTGCCATCGGAAGTCGGCACGGTGACTGCTGAGCGGCTCCCAAGAACCCCTATTCCGTGGCATGCCTTGGTTGCCCCCGATCGGCCTATGGCCGATGGTTCATCCCATGTTGCAGTGTTGCCCACTACTACTATCATCCCCGTCAGTCGACATATCACGTAATGAGGAGGTTCCCGTGGCCGACGTGATCGCCGACCGGATGCACGCCAACCTGCTATAAGTCTTCAACCAGCGTGATCACGCGGCTCGCCGTGCCGCGGTCGCGTGCATTATGCCCCGGACATCCTGTGGACTGACGACGACGGCATTAGGACTCGGCCTGCTAGCGTTCCACCTGGTCAAGCCCGGCAGCGACGAGCCGCCGGTGTCCGGCGTCGACGTCGCGATCGTATGAAACAGCGCCATCGTCAAGCTCGACACCGTGCTCACCCGTCAGCCGGAATCCATAAGGCTGGTAGGAGCTGAGCCGGCGTTCACGCGCAACGAGGTGCCACCCGAGTTTGAGTAATGCAGACACCGTGGCCGATGCAGCCTTAACACGACCTACAGGGGTACAGGCGGCAGCGAAGCATTGAGATTGAGACTCGCCTGGATGTGTTCCAGCGCCGCGGTGAAAGGAGCTACGAGCTCGTCAGGTAACGGCTCAAAGAACAACTTCCTGACCAACATTAGGTGACCTGGCGTGGCCTCGTTCCTGGCGTTCATCCCCTCCTTGGTCAAGACTGCGTCGGTCGCCCGCCCGTCGTCCGCGGACCGAACGCATTTGGTGAGGCCGCGATCGCTCAATCGCCGCAGATGGTGGGAAAGCCGGCTACGTTCCCATCCGATCAATGCGGCCAAGTCGGTGACCTGTAGCTTGTGGCCAGGTGCATTGCTCAACGCGTTGAGCACGTGATAGTCGGCCAACGAGAGACCACTGTCACGCTGCAATTGTCGGTTGATCTCATAGTTCATGCGCAACTGCACGCGCATATAGGCAACCCAAGCGCGGAGCTGAGATGGAGACAGCCACGGGCTGTCACAAGCGGGTGAGCGGCGAGGACGCGGCATTTCACGGTCTTTCTGCTGGACGTTTCACCCTCATTATCACCGATCACGCCTATCGCCGTACACGATATACCCGTCCAACACGTCACTAGCCGAGCAGAGTAGACCCGTCGCTGAAAGCACAACCACTTTTTGGTTTGTCGCTGTGCGTGCGTGTGGTCACGTGCCGATCAATCCCAGCGATTCATGATTACGATTCGCTGCTACGTTGAGACCATGAGAACGACATTTTGGTGACGGTTCAAGCTCTCGAGACGTCGAATCGAGCACGGCAGCTGTCAACGGCGGCCGAAGATTGACGCCTTCTCGGCTCCTACCGCATCAAAGACCGCGAGCACGACCAGCCAACGGCCGACAGGAGCGATCACTATGACTTTTGAAACCGACGCCCTGGGTGGGCGCCTCCCGCTCGTCGATCCCGCCGACTTCACTGGGGCGCAACGACAACTGTTTGACGCGGTGACGGCCACGCACCACGACGCTGGTTTTCGGATTACCACGCCGGACGGACGCCCCATCGGGCCGTTCAACGCATTTCTGTTGCGTCCGGAGGTGGCGTTGAAACTCTGGGAGTTCTCTTCGAGCGCCCAGAGCCAGACATCACTTTCGGATCGGGTGCGCGAAGTCGTGATTTTGGCGGTGGGCGCCGTGTGGGATGCCCGATTCGAGCTCTACGCCCATTCGGCACTGGCGCACCAAGCCGGCTTGTCCACAGAGTCCATCACGGCACTCGTAAACGGTCAGCTACCCGACGACCTGGACGCGCACGAGAAGATCGCTTGCCGCGTCGCGCAGCAGTTATCGGCCGGCCATCGCATCGATGACGAGCTTTACCGTGAAGCCCAAAACGCCTTCGGTGCAACGGGATTGTTCGATATCGCCGCACTCATCGGCGTTTACCACTCGGTTTGTGCCATCCTGAATTTATTCGCGGTACCCGCCCCGGCCTGATAGGCGTGAAGGCCGCGTTGGTGAGCGCGGTGAGGGGTTAGGCCGTGCAGCAGGTCTGGTCGGGTAAACCCGCGTGGTGCGGTCGGTGTGGGGTTCGAACGATATCAGCCGGTGACATCGCGCCCCAATGCGATGCGGGCGATGCTCCACAGCTGTACTTCATTTGCGCCCTCATAGATCTCGCCGACTTTGCTGTCACGCCAGATCGATTCGAGGTGGTTGATGCTTCCGTTGGCGGGCAGCTGGCGCACGAAGCCGTAAGCTCCGTGTACCTGAATCGCGTCGCGAGCAATGTCGACGGCGACCCGGCTGCCGGTCACCTTTGCCATCGCGGCCTCCGGCTCGGGTGCGTCGCGATCGTCGGACTTGCGGGCAGCCTTCTGATAAAGCGATCGAGCCGTCTCTAGTGCGATGGCATGTTCGGCGAAGCGGAACTGCCAGTGCTGAAAGGAGCCCAGCTTCGCGCCGAAGGCGCTGCGGCGACGCAGGTGAGCCACGGCGTGGTCGAAAGCACACTGGCCCATCCCGACGCCTATCGCGCCGATACCAGTTCGACCCAGCGACAGGGTCTTCAACGCGCTGGCAAGACCTCGTCCAGGCACCGCGATGACGTGTTCGTCGGGGACGAAGACGTCGGCGAACTCGACGTCGGACGTCAGCTGCAGGCGATTACCCATCTTGAGGTCCGGCTCGCTTACCGCGATGCCATCGGCGTGCATATCGACCAGCAACATCGCCTGCGCACCGTCAACAACGCAGAGCACAGTCATGATGTCAGCGACACAGGCGTTGGTGATCCAGCGTTTCCGGCCCGACAGCCGGAACCCGCCGGACACCGGCACGGCGGTTGTGCGCATCGCGGCGGCCGATAGGTCGGTGCTGGCGTCGGGTTCGCTGGTGGCGAAGGAGCCGACGATTTCGCCGCGCACCAGCCGTGGCAGAAACTCGTGGCGGATGGATGCGGGGGCGCCTTCGAGCGTCCGACCGACCAGCAACGCCTGAGCGTCGTAGAGCGCCGAGGCGACTGCTGGTGTGAAATAAGCCAATTCCTCTAGCACCGTCGCGGCGCCAAGCATCGGATACTGAAGAGCCCGGCCGCCGACGTCCGCGCTGAACGGGATCGCGTACAGCCCGGCGTCGGCCATCTGCCGCAGGATGTCGCGAGGGAAGACCGCTGATGACTCTTCAGCTGAATTCAGATCTGCGGCCCGCGGGGCCAGTGCGCGCTCCGCGAACAATCTTGCCTCGTCTCGAATCTTCACCGTCTCAGCGGGCAGTAGGCAATCGTCGAACAGGCGAGCTGACGTGCGGACTAGGCCATCCAGTGTGGACGAGGACGTGGCAGACAAGTGGGGTCCTTTCGCTGCTAGCCGTAGCACACCTGGTAAGTGCGCAAACTCGTTGGCGCCGATAATCTCTCGCCGTAGCTACCGGTGGGCGTAAAACTGCGCTGCACCGATCGGCCGCTCAATACGCAGACCGCCAATCGGTGACCGTCGCGACTGCCTGTCCAGTACCCTGCAGCACTATGATGCGTGTACACGCTCACCTCGGAGTTGCCAATTCCGGTGCGTACGTGATCGCATCGTTTTTCAAACGCGGATGATCAACTTGCCCGCGTTGTTACCTGAGTACAGCTCTTCGATGGATCCGCGCGCCTTGTCGATGCCTTCATGGATGTCTTCGCGATATGTGATGCGTCCCTCTCGTATCCAGCCGGCAAGGTCGCTGACCGCCTCGTCGAACCGCGGGATGTAGTCGGTGGTCAAAAAACCTTGCATGGTGGCGCGCTTGACCAGCAGGTGCCGCTCAGGCCTTGGTCCCTGATGCCAAGGCTCCCAGGTCGCATACGTTGCCGTCCCACAAATCGCGATGCGCGCATGCAGATTGATGTGACGTAACACGGCGTCGTGGATAGCTCCCGAGGTGTTGTCGAAGTAGGCGTCGATGCCATCGGGACAGTGGGTGACTAGAGCGGCGTCCAAATCGTCGGTGTGCTTGTAGTCAATGGCGGCGTCGTAGCCGAATTCTTCGACGCACTGGCGAACCTTGTCCGGTCCGCCGGCAATTCCTACTGTGCGACAACCCTTGATCTTCGCGATCTGGCCGACCGCCGATCCCACAGCACCGGCGGCGGTCGACACAACGACGGTCTCCCCCGCCACGGGATGCAGCACGTCGAGCAACCCAAAGTACGCTGTGAGCCCGTTCAGCCCCAGCACACCCAGCGATAGCGAGAGCGGCAGGTCACGCTCGCCAACCCTGCGCCATACCTGTGCCGGGGTCGCCGCGGCGTATTCCTGCCACCCAAACAGACCCATGACCTGATCGCCGACCGCGTAGGCGTCATTGCGTGACTCGATAATCACCCCGGCGGCAAAGGCGCGCATCGTGTCGCCGATCTCGATGCGTGTCTCGTAGTTGTAGCTGTCATTGATCCAGCCTCGCATCGCCGGATCAGCCGACAGAAACTGATTTTGGACCAGAAACCCGCCGTCCTCGATCGCCGGCACCGCGACCTCTCGCAACCCGAAATCGCTTGCTTGCGGGATGCCCGTGGGACGCGAGCGCAGCCACACCTGTCGATTTTGCGTGCTGCTCACAATGGTCTCCCTTCACGTCGTTGGCTGCCGCGCTGCGGGCGGCCCGCCGACCCAACTCCTCGTAGTAGCGACTTACGGCCTCAACATCGGGTACGCCCAATGCAATTGAGGCCAAAACCATGCAGGCTCACCGTCGACTCCTCTCAACAGACCTGCAGTCGCAGGCCGGCCGCTGCGCGAAGGCGCTGCGCCGAGTACGAGTAGGCGGCTAAAGCCTACAACCAATATCTCGATATAGCAATCAAATAACAATATTCCTAGCTGCAGCGGGTGTTCGTGCGGACCGTGAACCCCACACCAGCCCGTCGATGCGAACCGGGCCTAGCGTGAACCACCGAACAAGCCGGTCGGGCGCGCGGTGGGAAGCCAATTTGGGGTCTGGGGACCGCTCTGTCAGCACGGATGACTGAGCAGAAACCGGCCACCTTTCGGGACCGGGGTCGGGCCTCGTATATTCGTGGCCAAACACCGCCACAAGCCGCCAAAGTATGACGAGACTTGGACTAAATATCGTTAAAATATTGACGTAGCGGCAGTGCAATGTTTGAGTGTGTGTCACACCACTACCTCGATGGATACGCAACCCCCAACGGGGTGGTGGTGGCCCAAATCGACTCGGTTCATACTCGGAGGCCCGTCATGGTCGATCCCATCGCGAACGGCGCTGACATCGAGATCCCCGTGCTTTTCGTGGGCGCAGGCCCGGCCCGACTGAGCTCGGGGGGCCGCACCGGGCTCGGGTTGCCGAGTTGGTGAACCTTCGGGCGACGTGATGATCATCGGTGTTCTTCTGGAGGCGCGACCCGGCGAAACCCGCGTGGCCGCGACGCCGACAACGGTTGCCCACCTGATCAAGCTCGGGTACGACGTCGTCGTCGACGCGGGTGCCGGGTCCGCGTCGTCGTTCTCCGACGAGATGTACGTCGGGGCGGGCGCCACGATCGGGGATGCCCGCAGGGCCGACATCGTTTTGGGTCTAAACGCGCCGTCGATCCCTCAGCGCGACGGGATGCGGCCTGGCGCAACGCTCGTCGGCATATTGTCGCCGGCCCTCGACCCGGATTTGTTGGCAGACCTCACCGAGCGCCGGCTCACGGCGCTGGCGATGGATGCGGTGCCCCGGATCTCGCGGGCGCAGTCGCTGGATGTGTTGTCCGCGATGGCCAACATCGCCGGCTACCGCGCGGTCATCGAGGCCGCCCACGTCTTCGGCAGGTTCTTCACCGGCCAGGTGACCGCCGCGGGGAAGGTACCGCCGGCCAAGGTCCTCGTCGTCGGCGCGGGTGTCGCCGGTCTGGCGGCGATCGGCGCGGCAGGCAGCCTAGGCGCCATCGTGCGCGCGACCGACCCTCGACCGGAGGTAGCCGATCAGGTCAAATCCCTTGGCGGGGAGTATTTATCGATCGAATCGCCCGAGGCGGAGGTATCGAGCACCGGCTACGCCAAGGAGATGAGCGACGACTACAAGATCCGCGAGGCGAAGCTGTACGCCGAGCAATGCCAGGACGTCGACATCGTCATCACCACCGCGCTGATCCCGGGCCGACCCGCCCCGCGGATCATCACCGCGGAGATGGTCGCGTCGATGAAGCCGGGCAGCGTGATCGTCGACATGGCCGCCCAAAACGGCGGCAACGTCGAGGGCACGGTCAAGGATCGGGCGGTGGTAACCGACGACGGTGTCACGATCATCGGCTACACCGACCTCGCGGGACGCCTGCCCGCCCAGGCGTCGCAGTTGTACGGCACGAACGTGGTGAATCTGCTGAAGCTGATGACCCCCGAGAAAGATGGGCAGCTCGTCCTGGATTTTGAGGACCCGGTTCAGCGGTCTATTACCGTCGCCCGCGACGGTGAAACCACCTGGCCCCCACCACCCGTACACGTCTCCGCCGCACCGGCGATCGCTCCGGCCGCTGCGCCGGTAATTGAGTCGCCGGTGAAACAGCCGATGTCGGCCCGACGCCGGCTCGGCCTGGTGCTCGTGGCCGCGGCCTTGCTGTTCGGTGTGGTCGCAATCTCGCCGGCCGCGCTGCAGGTGCATCTGACGGTCTTCGCGTTGGCGATCGTGATCGGCTACTACGTGATTGGGCACGTGCACCACGCGCTGCACACCCCGCTGATGTCGGTGACCAACGCGATCTCGGGAATCATCGTGGTCGGTGCGCTGCTTCAGATCGCCCACGCCGATCTCGCGATCGTCGTGATCTCCTGCGTCGCCATCCTCTTAGCCAGTATCAACGTTTTCGGCGGCTTCGCGGTGACGCGCCGCATGCTCGCCATGTTCTCCCGCAGCTGAACCCTGCCGTAGCTAATCGGAGCGAAATCCATGTTCACGGTCGAGACCGCCGCCTCCGCGGCGTACATCGTCGCGGCGCTGCTGTTCATCCTGGCATTGGCTGGGCTGTCAAAGCACGAAACATCCAAGGTCGGCAACACCTTCGGGATTTCCGGCATGGCCGTGGCACTGGTCGCGACTCTCGCCATGACGCTGGACCGACACATCTCGCCGCTGGGCCTGGCACTGCTGATAGGCGCGATGAGCGTCGGCGCCGCGATCGGCCTGTGGCGCGCCCGTGTGGTCGAGATGACCGGCATGCCCGAACTGATCGCGCTGCTGCACTCCTTCGTGGGTCTGGCCGCAGTCCTGGTCGGTTGGAACGGGTACCTGCTCGTCGAGGGACATCACGACGCGCATGAGGCGGCTACGCTCCGCGCCGACGGCATGCTCGGAATTCACTCGGCCGAGGTCATCATCGGAGTGTTCATCGGCGCGGTCACGTTCACCGGATCGATCGTGGCCAACCTCAAGCTGTCGGCGCGGATCAAGTCCAAACCAATGATGCTGCCGGGCAAGAACATTCTCAATGTCAGCGCGCTGGTTGTCTTTTTTGTGCTCACAGGATGGTTTGTGGCCGGCCCCCGGCTCTGGCTGCTCGTGGTTGTCACCGCGCTCGCCCTGCTCCTGGGCTGGCACCTGGTCGCCTCCATCGGGGGCGGCGACATGCCGGTAGTCGTGTCGATGCTCAACAGCTACTCAGGCTGGGCGGCGGCCGCCTCGGGCTTCTTGCTCGCAAATGACCTTCTGATCATCACCGGCGCCCTGGTCGGATCGTCGGGTGCGTACCTGTCCTACATCATGTGCAAGGCGATGAACCGGTCCTTCATCTCCGTCATCGCGGGCGGTTTCGGCATCGAAGCCGGGCCCTCGGACGACAAAGACTACGGTGAGCACCGTGAGATCTCCGCTGAGGGCGTTGCAGAGCTACTGGCCTCGGCCGACTCCGTGGTCATCACACCCGGCTACGGCATGGCCGTCGCGCAGGCACAGTACGGCGTCGCCGAACTCACCGGCAGGCTCCGTGAGCGCGGCGTCAACGTCCGCTTCGGCATCCACCCCGTCGCCGGCCGGCTTCCCGGCCACATGAACGTGCTGTTGGCCGAGGCCAGAGTTCCGTACGACATCGTGCTCGAAATGGACGAAATCAACGACGATTTCGACGACACCGACGTCGTGCTGGTCATCGGCGCCAACGACACCGTCAATCCCGCCGCAGCCGAGGATCCCGGCAGCCCCATCGCGGGCATGCCGGTCCTGACCGTCTGGGACGCCGACAACGTCGTCGTGTTCAAACGATCCATGGCGTCGGGCTACGCGGGTGTGCAGAATCCGCTGTTTTTCCGACAGAACTCCGCGATGCTCTTCGGCGACGCCAAAGACCGGGTCGAGGACATTCTCCGGGCCCTCTGACCGCGGCTGCGATGCCCTGACCGGCAGCCGTCCCGTACTACAGGAGCCGAAGTTGACTACCGAGTTCACACGCCACGATCTGGCCAAATCCCCTAGCAGCGCAGGCGAACCCGACCGGGTTCGGGTGATCCGGGAGGGTGTGGCGTCGTATCTGCCTGATATTGATCCCGAGGAGACCTCGGAGTGGTTGGAGTCTT
>Ga0210389_10002162_pt1 | contig 15609 bp, 12 predicted proteins | sample IncBWH28OmetaG_FD_160127 | JGI IMG/M metagenome (GOLD analysis project Ga0210389, IMG submission 160127) | Forest soil microbial communities from Barre Woods Harvard Forest LTER site, Petersham, Massachusetts, United States - Inc-BW-H-28-O ...
GGTCGGCGAGGGCAGGGCTGACGCCGAGGACGGCGGACAGCCGGGCGCGGAGCGCGGGGTCTTCGGCGAGGGCGGAGACGAGGAGAGGGGCCCGTTCCGCGATCCGGGCCAGGCCGACTAGGGCGAGGTCAGGATCGGCGGCCTGCGCGAGCGCGGCCAGTACCGGATGATCCTTGGTGGTGATGCCAAGGGCCGCGAGCTCGCGCTCTGTCCTGGGGACGTCGGCGAAGCCCATCCTGGCCAGCCAGCCGGACAGGGAGGTGCGCGCGCCGTTCACGAAATGAGCGTATACCGGCTAGTGGTCTGAACCGTAAGTTCGTCGGGGTCACGCGGCCGTCGGCAGCGGGGAGAACCTGTCGTGCTTGTGGATGCGAGCCAGTAGCTGGTTGAGGTTGGTGCGGGTGAATCGCCAGTCGAAGGGCCTGGCCTGGGCGTTGTAGTGATTCTCGAAGGCGAGGATCTGCTCGGCGAGGTGGTCCAGGTCGTCGAAGTCGTCGGGGGTCAGGAGCTTGCGCTGGATGACGGAGAAGTAGACCTCGACCTGGTTGAGCCAGGACGCGTGGACCGGCAGGTGGACCATCTGCGCGTTCGGGTAGGCGCTGCTCAGCCGGTTGGCCGCGGCCCAGTTGCAGTGCGAGGCCCCGTTATCGACGACCCAGAACACCCGCCGGGGTGAGGCGTACGGCTCGGCGCGCATGACCTGGTCCACCAGGGCCGTGAACGGCCTGATCCCGGTGGTCTCCTCGCAGCGGCCGTAGCCGCGGGCCTGGTGGACGTCATAGGCGGCCAGGTAGGCCAGGGTGCCCAGGCGGGCGTACTCGCTCCCGGCCCGCATCGCCCGCAGCAGGCCGGGCGGGAGCGGGAGGTGCCGACGGGTGCGGGCCTGGACGCCGGGCTTCTCGTCAACGGACAGGACGTAGTCGCCGCCGCCGAGGGGCTGGCCCTCCTACTCCCGCTGGTAGAGGTCGAGCACGCGGGCGGCCTTCTCGGTGAAGCGGGGGTCGCGGGGAAAGATCCACGACCGGTGCTGCCAGGGCTTGAGCACGTCATCGGCCAGCCACCGGCGCACCGTGGACGGCGACGGCGCGGGATCGGCGCCGCCGACGGCAGTCTTCCTGGCCAGTTCCGGGCAGCTCCACCGGGCCAGGGGCGCACCGTTCTCGGCGGGCATCTCACAGGCCAGGGCCTTTACCCCGGCCACCACCGCAGCGGGAAACTTGCGCGGCCGGCCGGCTCCCGGGGCGTCCGTGAGCCCGCCCAGGCCCTGCCGGCAGTACGTGCGCCGCCACTTGCGGGCCGTGTCCGCGCAAGTCCCGAGCCTCCTGGCGATCTCGCTGTTGCCGACGCCGGAGGCGGCGAGCAGTACGATCCACGCCCGCAGGACCATCCGGTGCGGTGCCGTGGCCCGGCGAGACAGGGACTCCAGTACGGCGCGCTCACAGTCGCCAAGCCTGATGACATAGGGGGAAGAGGGCACGGGCTCCATGGTGCGGCCCCGCGGGCAGGGCATGATGGCGATATGGCCAAGCCGCCCGACTCGACGAAGACCTCGCTGCGCCAGAAGCTCGCGGAGCGGGCGCGCGAGCGCTGGCCCCAGCTCGCCGGCATCACGGTCCGCCATCACGGTGAGTTCGCCTATGTCGCAGGCCAGCTCCCTGACGGCATCGCCCTGCCGCTGATGCGCCTGCGCTACACAGGGTCGGCCGCCCACTGGGGCTTCGCGATCTACCGCGCCAGCCACGATGACTACGACAACTCGCTCCTGTCCACCGGCCTGCCCTTCGGCACCCCGCAAGAAGCCCTCGACTGCGCCGGCGGCCTCTACCTCGGCGACGCTACAGCCTGACCTGGTGAGCAGCTTGCTCCGGATGGCGGAGAGGCAGGTGCCCGGCCTGGTTGGGCCGTGAGGCACGGGTGCGCGTGCGGGCCGGGACGCCGGGCTTCTCGCCGGTACTGCCGCGGCCGCTACCGGCCCGGGCGCCGGACGCGTCCCGGGGATGCGCGGCGTGCTGTCCGAAGTTTTGTCGGTGTGCTGTGCTGTAATAGCCTCATGCCTCGAAAACGTGACCAAGGCGCGGCGCGGGTGGTGTACCGCACCGCGCGGTGCGGGCTGCGGGTCACCCGCGCCCAGCGGGGCCGGCTGTTCGGGCTGCTGCGCTCGGCGGGCGACGTGTGGTGCTGCGTGCTGGAGCTGAACTCCTGGCGGCGCCGCCGCCAGGACGTTCCGCTGGCCGGCTACCAACAGCTGTGCCGGGAACTGGCCGCCGCCGGCCCGGGCACCTTCGGCGAGCTCGACAGCACCGGCGCCAGGTCGGTGCTGCGCCGCTACTCCGACGCCTGGTTCGCCGCCGCGAAACGGCGCAAGACCGGCGATACCCTGGCGCGCTACCCGCGGCGCAGACGGGCCCTGGTCCCGGTCCGCTGGCACGCCGGCACCTTCGCCCTGGACGGGCGGGTCCTGCGCATCCCGGTGGCACGCGGCTGCCCGCCACTGCTGGTCCATCTGGACCGCGACGTGCCCTACCCGCCCGGGCAGGTCCGGGCGGTGACCCTCGGCTACGACGCCGGGCGGCTGTACCTGGACGTGACCGCCGAGGTCCCCGTGACCAGCTACCCCGAAGGCACCGAACCAGACCCCGCACTGGTGGCGGGGGTGGACCTGGGCATTATCCACCCCTACGCCGTCGCCGGACCGGGCGGGCAGCAACTGCTGGTGTCCGGGCGGGCCATCCGCGCCGAGTGCCGCCAGCACCTGCGCGACCGCAAGGGCCGCTCCCGCGCCGCCGCCCGCCGCGCCCCCAAACCGCGACAGCGCGGATCGCGCCGGTGGCGGAAGCACCGCCGCGGCGAGCGCGCGGCGCAGGCCCGGCACCTGCGGCGGGTCCGGCAAGCCCAGCACGAGGCCGCCAAGACCGTCATCTCCTGGGCCATCGAGCACCGCATCGGGACGCTGGCGGTCGGCGACCCGCGCGGCGTCCTGCACCTTCACACGGGCCGGCACCACAACCAGCGCACCCGCGACTGGCGCGTCGGGCACCTCATCCGCGCCCTCTCGGACAAGGCCACCGCCGCCGGGATCACCGTCCGGCTGGTCGACGAGCGGGGCACGTCCTCCACCTGCCCGAACTGCGCCCGGCGGGTACCCAAGCCCGCCGGGCGGAACTTCCGCTGCCCGCACTGCGGGCACCACGGGCACCGCGACCTGATCGCGGCCGCCAACATCGCCGCCCGCCACGGCGGCGGCCCCACCCCCGCAGCCCCCCAGGGCGCGGGGATCACGCACCGCCGAGCCGGGACACACCTGCCAGGCGTGCACCCGGCACGACGTGACCCCAGGCGACGGCCCCCATCACGCCCACCCGCCTGCGGTCCCCTGGCCGGCACCGGCCCGCCCCAAACGCCAACCAGCGCACGGGGAGTCGCTCGCCACCCAGCGAGGAGCCCGCAAACCCGCCGCCCAACCCCGGCGAACTAACGGACAGATGCACTAGCTGACGTGCCGGGAAAGCCGGTCGTAACCAGTGGATTCCGCACGGGTTCCCGTGTGATAGGCATTGACCCATGGTGGATCTCATCCCGCGCAGCGTGCTTTTCGGTAACCCGGAGCGGACCAGCCCGCAGATCTCGCCGGATGGTGGCTCGCTGGCCTGGATAGCGCCGCGCGACGGCGTACTGAACCTGTGGGTCGCCCCGATCGACGGGGAATCGGGCGTGGACTGGGCGGCAGCCCAGCCGCTCACCGAGGACACCGACCGTGGCATCCGGGCGTTCGCCTGGGCGCGAGACGGCCGGCACGTCCTGTACGTACAGGATGTCGGCGGTGACGAGAACTGGCGGCTGTACGATGTCGAGCCGGAGTCGCTTCAGCGGCGGGACCTGACGCCGTTCGAGGGGATCCACGCGACGATCATCGGGACGTCTAAGCGACGGCCTTCCGAGGTGCTTGTCGGGATAAATGCCGATAATCCGCAACTGCATGACGTCTACCGGCTGAACCTGGACTCGGGCGAACTCGTCAAGGAGATCGAGAACCCGGGATACGCGGGCTGGCTCGCCGACGAGGACCTCGTGATCCGGTGCGCGATCTCGCCGCTGCCCGACGGGTCGTTCGACGTGCTGGTCCGGGACTCGGCAGCAGCCGAGTTCAAGCGCCTGCTCACCATCCCCGCCGAGGACGCCACCTCGACCGACGTGGTGTCGTTCAGCGGCGACGGGCGGTCGCTGCTCATGATCAGCTCCGCCGGGTCGGACACCGGGCGGCTGACCCGCGTTGACCTGGCCACCGGCGAGTCAGCGATTCTCGCCGAGGACCCCGAGGCGGACGTGGCGGGGGCACTGCTGCACCCGGACACGCGTGACCCGCAGATCGTGACCATACTCAAGGACCGGATGAACTACGTCGTCCTCGACCCGTCGGTCGAAGAGGACCTGAAGGCGGTGCGCGCCCTGCACCCGGGCGACCCGAGCTTCTCCGGCAGGAACGAGGCGGACACCACCTGGCTGATCGCCTTCAACGTCGACGCGGGCGCTGTCACTTACTTTATGTATGACCGGCCGACCGGGACGGGGCGCTTCCTGTTCTCCGCCAGACCCGCTCTTGACGGCTACGAGCTTGCGGCCATGGAGCCGTTCTCGTTCCCGGCGCGAGACGGCCTGGTCGTCCACGGCTACCTCACGTTCCCGCCGGGTCTCGGCCGGACCGGGCTGCCCGCCGTGGTCGACGTGCACGGCGGCCCGCAGGTCCGCGACACCTGGGGGTACAACCCGGAGGCGCAGTGGCTCGCCAACCGCGGCTACCTGTGCATCCAGGTGAACTACCGGGGCTCCACGGGCTACGGGAAGGCGTTTGTCGCCGCCGGAGACCGCGAGTGGGGCGGCAAGATGCACGACGACCTGGTCGACGCCGTCGACTACGCCGTCTCCCAGGGCTGGGCGGACCGGTCCAAGGTCGCCATCTACGGCGGCTCCTACGGCGGGTACGCGGCCCTTGTCGGGGCGGCGTTCACGCCCGATGTCTTCTGCTGCGCCGTCGACATCGTCGGGCCGTCCAACCTGAAGACGCTGCTTGAGACCATCCCGCCGTACTGGGCGCCGATGATCGCACAGCTTTACCGGCGGGTCGGCAACCCGGAGACCGACGCGGAGTTCCTCTGGTCGCGGTCGCCGCTGTCCCGCGCGCGTGACATCAGGATCCCGCTGCTGATCGCGCAGGGGGCCAACGACCCTCGGGTGAAGCAGGCCGAATCCGAGCAGATCGTCGCCGCGCTGACCGAGGCCGGGATCGACCACGAGTACATGCTCTTCCCCGACGAGGGCCACGGATTCGCCAAGCCGGAAAACCGGATCAAGTTCTACACGGCGGCCGAGCGGTTCCTCGCGAAGTACCTCGGCGGGCGGTACGAAGAGTAAATCCTCCCCGGGAACCTGAATGGGCCGCCGGTGTCGGCAGATTACACCGGCGGCCCACTCATACCGGGCGTGCTGGGCTAGTGGGCCACAAGGCCAAAGTTGGCGGCCCGGTCTGCTTGGTCCCGTGGCCCACTGGTACCAGTGTTGCCGCCCGAGCGGGCCATCACCATGAGGACTAGGCGGCGAACTAGGTCGGCCGATCAGGCTCACCGCGCCTGGATCGGTGGCTTACCGGCTTACCTGGGCTCGATCTCGATCGGCCGCGCGTGACAGGGTGCTGGCGCGTACTGACCAGAAACCTCTGATCGTCACATGGTTACGATGGGCTGCATGAGCCTGTCAGCGTCATCTGTTGCTGCGGCGAGTTCGGCCTGGGTGTGGATCCCGGACAATGCCACCGTCGTGGAGACCGACGAGTACACGATTCTGCGGCTGCCTGACTACTTCGACTATCAGCTCTCGGTCATTGGGTTCCGGCCGGTCGGGGTGATTGGGGAGGACGGGACGCTCGGGGCGCTCGGGGAGGCGGTGGACCGGGTGCTTGACCGGGCGCGCTCGTTCGGGCTGGCCGAAGTGCGGTGGCAGTTCGGGCTCGAAGACCCTAAGGGGCTTGCGGACGAACTGACCGCGCGCGGCGCGACCGTCGCGGTACTCGTGGACGTGCTGGCCATTGAGCTGACGGGGGGTGCGCCGAAGCTGCCGCCGCCTACTGTGGATATGTCCATCCGGTGGGCGACCGACTTCGAGACCTCGCGGGACGGGGCGGCGGTCGGGGTAACCGGGTTCGGCGGCGCGCTACCGCCCGATGACCAGATCGTCCAGAGCGCGGCCAGGGATGCGGCGGCAGTCCCCGCTGGCGAAGGTGGAATGCTCGTCGCCTATGTCGGTGGCCTGCCGGCCGGGTCTGGCGGCGTCACGCTGGTGGACGGCGTCGCACGGCTGTGGGGCGGGGTCGTGGTGCCGTCGGCGCGCGGCCAGGGGATCTACCGGGCGGTCCTCGAGGCGCGGCTGGGGTACGCGGTGACGCACGGGGCCACAATGGCCCTGGTGAAGGGGAACGTAGCCACATCCGGGCCGATCCTGCAGAAGGCCGGGTTCACTGTGTTCGGCCACGAGCCGATCTACAGCGTTCCGCTCTGAGCGTCGATCCCGCACCTGCGGCACTTCTTGCTGTTATCAGAATACCGGCACCGACCGACCCGGCAGCTGCCTGCCGACTGACACCAGGAGGACACATGCGACGAGGCGAGGTCTGGTGGGTTGACTTCCGTTCGGACGGTTTCCTAGAGCGTGGCTAGGTAGCGGTCTAGTTCGAAGCGGGTTACCTGGCGGCGGTAGTCGGCCCATTCCTCGCGCTTGTTCCTTAGGAAGAAGTCGAAGACGTGCTCACCAAGGGCCTCGGCTACCAGGTCGCTTTGCTCCATGACCTTGATGGCCTCGTTCAGGTCGGCGGGGAGGGGCTTGATGCCCAGGGCGCGGCGCTCGGCGCTTGTCAGGGCCCAAACGTCATCTTCCGCGCCCGGGGGGAGTTCGTAGTCCTTTTCTATGCCCTTCATGCCTGCCGCTAGCATGACCGAGAAGGCCAGGTACGGGTTGCACGCGGGGTCTACCGAACGGAATTCCAGCCTTGTGGAATTGCCCTTGTGCGGCTTGTACATGGGGACGCGGACCAGGGCGGAGCGGTTGTTGTGGCCCCAGCAGACGTAGGCGGGCGCCTCGCCGCCGGCGCCCGCGGTGCGCTCCTCACCGCCCCAGAGGCGCTTGTAGGAGTTGACCCACTGGTTGCAGACCGCGGTGATCTCCGGGGCGTGCCGCAGCAGGCCGGCGATGAAGGCCCGGGCCGTCTTGGAGAGCTGGTACTCCGCGCCGGCCTCGAAGAACGCGTTCTGGTCGCCCTCGAAGAGCGAGATGTGGGTGTGCATGCCGGAGCCTGGGTACTCGGTGAACGGCTTGGGCATGAAGGTGGCCCAGACGCCCTGCTCCATCGCGACTTCCTTGATGACGAGGCGGAAGCTCATGATGTTGTCCGCGGTCGTGAGCGCGTCGGCGTAGCGGAGGTCGATCTCCTGCTGGCCCGGGGCGCCTTCGTGATGGCTGTACTCCACGGAGATGCCCATCGCTTCCAGCATGGTGATGCTGGTGCGGCGGAAGTCGTGCGCGATGCTGTGCGGGGTGTGGTCGTAGTAGCCGCCGGAGTCGACGGGTACCGGGTCGGCGCCGATCTCCGGACGCTCGCGGAGCAGGAAGAACTCGATCTCCGGGTGCGTGTAGAAGGTGAAGCCCATCTCGCTGGCCTTCGACAAGTTGCGCTTGAGCACCCAGCGGGGATCGGCGTAGCTCGGCGAGCCGTCCGGCATGAGGATGTCGCAGAACATGCGGGCCACTCCGGGGTACTCACCGCGCCACGGCAGAAGCTGGAACGTCGACGGGTCGGGTCGGGCGATCATGTCGCTTTCGTGCACGCGAGCGAAGCCCTCAATCGCCGAGCCGTCAAAGCCGATGCCGTCCGCGAAGGCGCCCTCGAGCTCCGCCGGGGAGACCGCGACGGACTTAAGTGAGCCGAGCACGTCGGTGAACCAGAGCCGGACGAAACGAATGTCCCGCTCTTCGAGCGTGCGCAGCACGAATTCTTCCTGCCTGTCCACGGCTATCACCTTAAACGCTTGTAGCTGTTAATGGGTCGGCTGTACGCCCGGGGCTGATACCTGGTGCGGCCTGTTAAGTCACGGTACCCGGCACGGTTCCGCAGGGGCGTTTCCAGCCGGTTACATTCGGGTGATCAGCTGGGCAACCGGCTGGCTGCCGGGCGGACGCCCGGCCAGGCGGCCGGGGCGCGGACGAGCAGCAGTGCGGCGTCATCGTCAGGCGGCGCGCCGACGTACCTGAGCAGGTCATCGCGGACGAGATCGAGCAGGGTCGGCGCTGAGCTATTCGCGCGGAGCTTGCCGGTCTTCGTCAGCCTCGGCTGTACCTTCGACGCCAGGGCCTTGACCCGCTCATCGAGGGGGTAGAACTCCCTGCTGGCGTCGCGTGCCTCGGTGACGCCGTCGGTGTAGAGGAGCAGCTGGTCGTTCGGCTTGAAGGTGAAGACCTGCTTCGCGCCCGCATCGCTGCCGAGCGTGAGGAGGCCAAGTGGCGGCGCCGGGGCGCGCACCTCGAGAACGGTGACTTCGCCGTCCGCCGGCGAGATCAGGATGGGCGGGGGGTGACCGCAGTTGAGTATGGTCAGCTTGCCCCGGTCCGGGTCGATCTCGGCGAGCAGGGCGGTGACGAACTCCTCGTACTGGCCCCAGCGGCGCGACAGGCCGGCGTCGAGGCGGTGGGCGACCTCGTTGAGGGTGCCGACGCCGTGGGCCACCTCGCGGAACCTGCCGATGATATCGGCGGCCACCTCGACCGCCCCGAGGCCCTTGCCGCGCACGTCGCCGATGATCAGCCGGATGCCGTTGTTGGCCGTGTGCGTGACCTCGTATAGGTCGCCACCCACCCGCGCCTCGGCGGCGGCGGCCAGATAGACGACGCCGAGCTTCAGCGGGCCGAGCTGCTCGGGAAGCGGCCGCAGGACAGCGCGCTGCGCGGCTTCCGCGACCGAGATGACATTGGCGATCTGCTGCACTTGCTGATCGTGGTCGACGCTCGCCTTCCCGTCACCGATCTTGGCGCCGGTGATGCCGATCGCGGTGGTGACCGCTACCGCGCCGACGGCGGCCAGGGGCAGCTGGTGCGCGCCTGTTGTGACGGTAATGCCACCCTGCAGGACAGCGTCGACGATGACGGCGGTTACCGCCGCGGCGGCACCGTAGGCGAGAGGCCGCCAGATGGTGCTTGCGCCTATGCCAGCCAGGGCCGGCGGGACGGCCAGCAGCGGGATCAGTTCCAGGGGGCTTGGCCAGGTGTGAGTGAGGCAGACGATCGCGGTGGCGGCGGCCGCGATGAGCGTGGTCAGTTCTAGCCAGCGTGCTGCCCATGGGGCCGAGCGCTTTGGTGGGGGCGCCGTCTCGGTCCGTTCGCGGACACCGCCGCGGAGGTGCATCCGCATACCCCACTACATACCGCACGATCGGTTCCGAAGACGATATGTCGGGCGATCTCGTTGGCGCAGCGATTGCTGGCGTGGTTCCCGTCGTGACCGTCGACTGGGGAACACGTGCCCGCCCCTATGGTCCGCCCTCCGAAACGTCAGTGGAATGGCGGCTGGCCGAAGAAAAGGTCAACTCTTAATGAGCCCTTTGCCAATACCGGTAAGTTACTGAAACTCGCTGCCTTGCGTGCCGCGTCTCGGCGGATGCCTCGCTGTCAGTGACTGCTGGGTCCATAATCGTGGAACTCTTACAGCAGGTGAGTGAGCGGCAACGGCTTGCCGGTGGCAACGGGTTGTGTTTACGAAATAAACAATTTACTTTGGACTTTCCAGGCATAACCGGCAGATCGGTCTTGGTTGCCTGCGGATTGTCAGCAGGCGTCCTTATATTTCTTGGTGGCTTTCGCAAATACCCCTCACACTGATGTCAGGGAGCCACTGTGGAATCTGAGGAGATGGTGAGATCATGGTGCTCATGGAGGTACCGCGGAGCAGTCATCGGGTGGACGGCGTCGAGCCTTGGTCCACTGCACCTGCAGAGGATGACGAGGCTCGCGCACTCCGGGAACTCGAAGAGCTCTTCTGGACGCTCGACTACGGTCCCAGGCACCGGGTGGAACTGCTGGAAGGGCGGATCCAGGTGAGCCCGAAACCTGCGTATTGGCATGAGCGCGTGGTGATATGGCTCGTCCGCAGGTTCGACCCGGTCTGCGAGGCGAATGGCTGGCAGCCGACTGCAGGTGCTGACCTTCCGCTGCCTCCGACCGGCGATATTATCGAGCCGGATTACCTCATTGTCAGAGACCCTGACGCGTTCTCGAACGAGAAATCTGTGGTCCCCTCCGCCGAGGTTCTCTTGGTAGCTGAAATCTGTTCACGGTCAAGCCTGCGCGCAGACCGGGAGGTTAAGCCACTGAGCTGCGCCAAGGCCGGGATACCGTTCTACCTGCTAATCGACCGCTTCGCTCAACCCATGTCGCTCACGCTCATGTCCGAGCCGAGCGAGAGTGGCTATGTGCGAGCGGAGCGCGTCACAGCGGGGCCTGGCGGCGGAAAATTGGACATTCCGGCACCGTTCGAGATTACGATCGACGCCTCGACCCTCCCCGAGCTCTTGCCCTGGAAGATGAAGGCGAAGCAGGGTTAGCAGAGACTGATGGGTCGCGGGTCAATTAGCTAGGCGGTTGCCCGCGCCGGGACCGTAACCCGGGGGGCCGGCCAGGTGGCGGGGGCACGGACCAGGAGGAGGGCCGCGTCGTCGTCGAGCGGGGAACCGACGTGCTTGAGCAGGTCGGCGCGGACTAGGTCGAGCAGGCCCTGGCGGGCACTGCCGATGGGAGTCGGCTTGAGTACTCCCTTGCCTGCCGTCTGGCCCGCTGCCTTGGCAGCTAGGGCGGTGACCCGTTCCGGCAGCGGGTAGAACGCCCGCCTGGCGTCGCGCGCCTCGGTGACGCCGTCGGTGTACAGGAGGACCTGGTCGTTCGGCTGGAGGGTGAGGGACAGCTGGGCGTCCGAGCAGTCGCCGAGGGCAAGCAGGCCAAGCGGAGGCGCCGGTATCGGCACCTCCAAGAGGGTCACGCGCCCGGTCGCGGCGGCATCATCGCCTACCGCTGGAATCAGCAGCGGCGGCGGGTGCCCGCAGTTGAAGATCGAGGACCGTCCCGTTTCCTGGTCGATCTCGACGAGCAGTGCGGTGACAAACTCCTCGTGGCGCCCCAGGTCCCGGCCGAGCCCCGCATCCAAGCGGGCCGCCAGGTCGCCAAGTGTGCACGCGTCGTGCGCCACCTCGCGGAACATGCCGAGCACGTCGGCAGCGAGCTCGATCGCGCCCAGGCCCTTGCCGCGCACGTCGCCGATGATCACCCGGATGCCGTGCTCGCGGGTGGCGACCGCCTCGTACAGGTCGCCGCCCACCTTCGCCTCCGCGGCGGCGGCAATGTACTCGACATCGAAGCCAAGCGGGCCAAGGCGCGGGGGCGGCGGCCGCAGCAGCGCGCGCTGCGCCGCCTCGGCGACGGAAGTGACGTCGGCGATCCGCCGTTCCTGCCGCAGGCTAACGGCGGTGCCCGCCGTGGCGACTGCCGTGATAATGCCAACGGTGACCATCGTCACACCCGGCAGCCAGGGCGCGTACTCGGTGGGCTTAAACGCGACGGCGCCCGCGGCCAGCAAGCACACCGCGCCATAGGCGAGCGGCCTGCGCACCGTGGCCGCGCCGATGCCTGCCAGGGCGGGCGGGACGGCGAGCAGCGGAGCGAACATCGGCGGCTCGCGCCATGGCCGCTGGAAGCAGGTGACCAGCACGACCGTGAGGATCACCAGCGTGCTGAACTCTAGCCAGCGGGACCGCCGGGCATCACGCTGCGATAGGACACGCGTTGCCGCAGTCACGCCAGAGAGGTGTGTCCGCATACATCACCCCATATCCGTTGTCCCCTAAAAGGGACGATATGTCAGGCGCAATGGTTTGCGTAGCATTTTCCGAATGATCGATTCGGTTCGATCGCACCATCGAGGGCGCTGACAGCAGCGACTTTCGATGATCGCAGTCAATATCGATGAAACAGTGACTGGAGTGCTGATCAACGCGCCGTGGGGATCACGATCGGTGCCCCCGGCGGTGCCGGCCTTCCGCACCCCAGCGTGCCGGGCAATTCCCCTGCCGTTTTGGCACGAGGTGGCGTTTTCGTGGTGCCCAGTGCGCTGGTTCGACTGCGCGGGCAGTTGATGGGAGGCTTGCTGCCGTGGCGCATATTGAACTTGGGAACGGGATGCCGGGGATTCGAGGGCTACTTGCCTACCGGCCGGAGACCGCGGAGCCGCTGATGCACCTCGCTGAGGTGCTGCTGCGCGGGGACAGCACGCTATCGCGAGGCGAGCGGGAACTGATCGCGGCGTATGTGTCGCGAGGCAACGAGTGCGAGTACTGCGCCGGGTCTCACGGGGCCACTGCGGCGGCCCTGCTGCCCGGCGGGGCGGAGCAGGTCGAGCAGGCGCTTGCCGCAGCGGCCTGCGACGCGCCGGTGTCCGCGAAGCTGCGGGCGCTGCTGGAGATCGCCGCGCTCGTGCGGGTCGACGGGCGACTAGTGTCACAGGAGGCCGTGGCGGGGGCACGGCGCGAAGGGGCAACCGACCGCGAGATCCATGACACGGTGCTGATCGCGGCGGCGTTCTGCATGTTCAACCGGTACGTGGACGGGCTGGCGACTTCGGTACCCGGTGATCCGGTCCAGTACACGATGAGCGCCGCGCACCTCATCGAGTACGGCTATCAGGTGCCCCGGTAGTCATCGCCCGTCACAGCGGCCGTCCGTCGGCCGCACGCGGCCGGGCCCGTGCGGCGGGAGGCGAGGAAGCCGCACTGGTGCGGAATGATCATGAGAGGCCGACGCGTGGGCGGGGCGGCTGAATGGAGCCCTAAGCTTGGGTTCGTGGTTAATGTGCGGGTTGGGCTTGCGCAAGTGAACGCGACCGTCGGGGATCTCGCCGGGAACGCTGAGATCGTCGTGGAATGGACACGGCGGGCGGCCGCGCGGGGCGCGCAGGTCGTCGTGTTTCCCGAGATGGCGCTGACCGGGTATCCCGTTGAGGATCTCGCGCTGCGGGCGTCATTTGTCGAGGCATCGATCGCGGCGGTGCGAGACGTCGCCGAGCGGTTGCATGTCCAAGGGCTCGGCGGGGTCGCCGTCGTCGTCGGGTACCTGGACCGGCGGGCCGGGCTCGCGCCGCGGACCGGGCTGCCCGCCGGGGCGCCGCTCGACGCGGCGGCCGTGCTGCACGGCGGCCGGGTCGTGATCACCTCCGCTAAGCATCACCTGCCGAACTACGGCGTCTTCGACGAGTTCAGGTACTTCGTGCCGGGGAACACGCTGCCCGTGTTCCGGCTCCCCGTTGCCGACAGTGGCGAGGCTGTCGACGTCGCGGTCGCGATCTGCGAGGACCTGTGGCAGGACGGCGGGCCCGTCTCGGTGACGTGCCACGCGGGCGCCTCGCTGCTCGTGGTGCCGAACGCGTCGCCGTACGAGCGGGGCAAGGACGACGTGCGGCTCGACCTCGTGCGGCGCCGGGCCCAGGAGGCCGGGGCGGCGCTCGCGTACTGCAACATGGTCGGCGGACAGGACGAGCTTGTCTTCGACGGGGACTCGATCCTCGTGTCCTCCTCGGGAGAACTGCTCGCCCGCGGGCCGCAGTTCGAGGAGGCCCTCATCATCGCCGACCTGGAACTGCCCTCCGCCGATGCGGGGCAGGGACTCCAGACCGTGGCTGACGAGAGCGACATCAAGCCGGCCGCCGGGGGCTCGCTGCCGCACTCATCCGGCGCCGGCGAGGCGGTCGACGCCCTGGACGGGACCGTGATCACGATCGAGCGGGTGGCGCTTCCGGATATCTCCGGCATCGCCCCCGCGGTCTCCGGGCAGCCGGCCGGAACGGACGAGACCGGCGGGGACGGGCCGTTCTGGCCCCGGCTGGATGATCTCGCCGAGGTGTATGCCGCGCTTGTGCTTGGCACGGCGGACTACGTGCGGAAGAACGGGTTCCGTTCGGTGCTGCTCGCGCTGTCCGGCGGGATCGACTCCGCGCTCGTCGCCACGATCGCGGCCGACGCGGTCGGGCCGGAGAACGTGCACGTGATCCTGATGCCGAGCAAGTGGTCGTCCGACCATTCGGTGTCGGATGCCGAGGACCTCGTCGAGCGGCAGAGCATCAACGCGAGGACGATCCCGATCCAGGCGATCGTGGAGGCCTTCAGGGACGGGCTCGGTGACTTCCCCGTGGCCGGGCTGCCAGCGGAGAACCTGCAGTCACGGGTGCGCGGCGTGATCAACATGGCGGTGTCCAACAATGAGGGGCACCTGGTGCTCACCACCGGCAACAAGAGCGAGATCGCGACCGGCTACTCAACCCTCTACGGTGACTCGGCCGGCGGGTTCGGCCCGATCAAGGACGTGCCGAAAACCCTCGTCTGGGCGCTGTCCCGGTGGCGCAACGCCGAGGCCGAGCGGCTCGGGCGCACTCCCCCGATCCCGGTCAACTCGATCGAGAAGCCACCGTCGGCGGAGCTCGCCCCCGGGCAGCTCGACACGGACTCGCTTCCGGCGTACGAGATCCTCGACAAGCTGCTTGACGACTACGTCGAGAAGGACATGGGGTCGGCGGAGCTGATCGCGGCCGGCCATGACCCGGCGCTGGTCATGCGGGTCATCCGGCTGGTCGACCTGGCTGAGTACAAGCGCCGGCAGTACCCGCCAGGACCGAAGATCAGCGTCAAGAACTTCGGCCGCGACCGGCGGCTGCCGATCACCAGCCGCTGGCGGGAGTCCATCCCCGGCTAGCCGAGGCTATCAACGAGGGACTGGCACCGCTAGCGGGACGCCGATGCCCCGCAGGAGCTCGTCCACGGCGCGCTCCACAAAGCCGGGCGCGGCCGACGTCCTGTCGTGCTTGCCGCGCGCCATGACCGCGCCGGTGAGCAGGAGCATCGCGACTTCGACGTCGGTGCCGGGCTGGATCTCACCGGTCTCGATGCCGCGCCGGAGCACCGCGCGCACCGAGTCGCGCCTTGGCTCCACGATCTGCTCCTTGTAGCGGGCGACAAGCCGCGGGTACCGCTCCTCCGCACCGTGCAGCAGCGCGAACTGCTGCGCGAAGCGCGGGTCGTCGGCGTCGGCGGCGACCGCGGTGAGCAAGGCGATCAGGTCCTCGCGCACCGACTCGCCGCGCGCCTCCGGCAGCGGATGCTTCATCGCGGCGAAGGCCGCGATGAGCAGGTCTTCCTTGCCTGGCCAGCGGCGGTAGAGCGTGGCCTTGCCAACCCCGGCGCGGGCCGCGACGTCCTCGCAGCGTACGCCGTCGATGCCGCACTCGCCGAGCGCCTCGATCGTGGCGTCGAGCAGCGCATGCTCGGCCCGCTCGCTGCGCGGGCGTCCGGGACGCCGTGCGGCGTCCCGGACCTCGTGCACTTCCTCACCGGGGTCCGCGCCCTGGGCGTTGTCCGCGCCTTGCATGTCGTCAGCGCGCCAGGCGGCACCGGGGCCGGGGGCGGCACTGGCGTCCGGGGTAAGGCCGACGGCGCGGTCCTTGGTGACGGGGTTCCCTGTGCTCGCCTCACGGCCGCTGTC
>Ga0210389_10002164_pt1 | contig 15608 bp, 11 predicted proteins | sample IncBWH28OmetaG_FD_160127 | JGI IMG/M metagenome (GOLD analysis project Ga0210389, IMG submission 160127) | Forest soil microbial communities from Barre Woods Harvard Forest LTER site, Petersham, Massachusetts, United States - Inc-BW-H-28-O ...
AACATTCGTTGACTTTATTGTACGTACATTGGATTGATGTTTACTGGATGGTTGTTGGGTCGCTCTTTCCGGGCTACTGGAATCAGGGCGTTAGCGGGGGCGGTTGGGTGCGGCCTTTCAGCATCAAGCACTTGTCGCGAGGGGTTGCGGAATAAGGACTTGCTCATTCGCTGCTTGTTTTTGGATGGGTCTCGGCGGCGCGATTTTGTCAAGTTGACAGGGCATGCATCAAGAGAATTTTCGAGTTTGGGGTCCGCTCCGCCGGTTGTCCCGTTTTATCGATGGCGTAAGGCCTATGGTGCGGGCGGTCGTGGTGCCCATGTCTCGAAAATCACGAGACATGGGGCACCCACGGTTGGGCGGTGTCCACATAATGCGTTCACATAATTCCACATAAGAGGAAACCTGCGAGACCCGGGCCACTCGCCGTGAATTATGGCAGACGTGCCCTTATCGGCTCTGGCTTGCCTTGCGTTAGAACGTCGCTATCGTGTCGACGTCCCATGGATTGCCGGGAGTTGCATGGTAGTAGAGCAGCGAATCGCCGCTTGGCCCATAGGCGACTATGTCTGCCTCGCCGGCCGGGTGCGACTTCCGTACCGCAATCGCGGGAGCCGAAAACGTTGTTCCAGACCCAGCCACCGGATAGGCGTTCCATGGATCGCTGGGAGCTGCGTGATAGTACAGCAGTGAATTGTCGGGCCCCTCTGCGACCACGTCCGCCTCGCCGACCGGGTCTTTCGTGCGTACTGCCATCCCAGGAGCGGAGAACGTCGTTCCGGACCCAGCAATCGTGTCGACCGACCACTGAGACTTAGGAGTTGCATGATAGTAGAGCAGCGAATTGTCGGACCCCTCTACGACCACGTCCGCCTCGCCATTCGAGCGAACGACAATTGCGGGTGCCGAGAAGGTCGTTGCGGACCCAGCAATCGCGTAGGCAACGAACGGATCGCCAGGAGCCGCATGATAGTACACCAGCGAGTTGTTCGGGCCTTCCGCGACCACGTCTGCCTCGCCGGCCGGGTGTCCCTTGCGCACCGCAATCGCAGGGGCCGAAAACGTCGTTCCAGACCCAGCCACCGTATCGACATCCCATGGATTGCCGGGAGTTGCATGATAGTACAGCAGCGAATTGTCGGGCCCCTCTGCGACTACGTCCGCTTCTCCGGTCGGATCGACCAAGCGGACGGCAATGGCAGGCGCCGAGAATGTCGTTCCGTTCCCGGCAATCGTATCGACCACCCACGCAGACTTAGGAGTTGCGTGATAGTACAGCAGTGAGTTGTTCGGACCTTGTGCGACTACATCCGCCTCTCCGGTTGAGCGAACGGCAATGGCGGGCGCCGAGAACGTTGTTCCATCGCCAGCAATCGTATCGGCGACAAAGGGTTTGTCAGGTTTTGCATGATAGTAGAGCAGTGAATTGTTCGGACCCTCGATGACAACATCTGCCTCACCGTCCGCGCGCACGGCAATGGCTGCCGGGCTCTGCGCCAGGGCGAGAGTGGGCATAAGCAGTGCGGCGCTCATTGTGAGTACCGCCAAAGACAACGTGAACCTCATCCCGATGCTTTTTTTCCTAACGACCTCTTTGTCGGTTGGTTGACTTGCAATTGAAGTTTTACCGATTGTGATGTTGTGGTTTGTCGTTTTCATTGTGATTCTCCTTATTGTTTTTTTGGGAAAGCTTGTACTAAAACTTGTTAGTCGGGATCCCTGTTGCCGAACCCTTCTGAAAGCGCAGCCTTGGTTGTTCCGCCTGCAGCGGAGGTAGCTTGTTGCCGCAAAGCGGGCAGATAGCGAAGCCCGCAGCAGCCACGTCACCCAGCAGCAGCGTTATTCCTTCCCGCTGTACCGTCACCTCAGTGCAGACGGTGCGGCTCATGCCGCCTGCGGACATATCGGAGCGGAAGAAGCTTGCCCGCTCGCTAAACCATTGATAAAGTCGCTTCACTCGGTCCTCGCTTACTGGGTCGCGATTGTTGCGGCAGTGACCCCAAAAAGGCCAGTGACGGGAGCTGACGGCTTCTGAATGCCCTGTGGATTTCCTGGATGCCAATGAAAACAGGTGGGATATTTCAATTCGGCGAGTTTCGCGTTGATGTCCTGGCGCGTACCTTGCGGCGCCAGGAAGAGTTAGTCATCCTCAACCGCCGGGCTTTTGATGTGCTGCTGTACTTCGTGCAGAATCCGGGCAAGATTCTCACCCGCGAAGAACTGCTAAAGAATGTCTGGGCGGAATCCTTTGTGGATGAGAACAGCTTGGCGCAAAGCGTCTCCGCGCTGCGGCGGGCGCTCGAGGAAAAGCCGGGCGACAACAGCTATATCGTTACTCTGCCGGGGCGGGGATATCAGTTTGTTTCGGCGGTGACGGCCGTTGCCTCGGAGAACGGAAATCCTCTCCCAGAGCAAGTAGCAGCTGCCGGCAACAGTTCCAGCGCACTCCTTTTTGAGAAACACACGGTCCAAACAAGTGTCGTTACTACTAATGAGAAGAAAGAACGACTAAGTCCGCTAATTTTCCGAAATCGGACGGCAGTGATACTAGCGGCAGTCTTAGTCATAGCTGCGGCATCGGTAGCCGGGGTCTATACGTGGACACGATTCCACCGAGTCCGGCTGTCCTCAGCTGTCGTCAGTTCGACCGGGACTTCCCCTGCGGCCCGACGTTCCATCGCTGTTCTCGGCTTTCGCAACCTGTCTGGCCGTCCAGAAGAAGGCTGGGTGTCGACAGCGTTGGCGGAAATGTTGAGCACAGAACTTGTAGCCGGAGAAAAGCTGCGCCTGGTTTCCGGAGAAGATATTGCGCGCACAAAACTCGAACTTCCTCTAGCCGACGCTGACAGCCTTTCCCGAGACACGCTTACGCGATTGCATAAGAATCTGGGTAGCGACTTCATCGTTCTCGGCTCCTATACCGCTCTTGGCGAAAAGTCTGGCGCTCGCATCCGTCTCGACTTGCGCCTTCAGGATACTGTCGGAGGCGAGACGGTCGCCGACGTCGCGGTGGTTGGAAGCGAGGCCGACCTGTTTGATCTGGCGACCCAGGCCGGCTCCCAGTTACGAGAAAAGCTAGGCGTCGAAGCGGTTTCTCCGGTGGAGGCGGTGAGCGTCCGCGCCTCGTTGCCCTCCAACCGCGATGCCGCCCGCCTTTACTCGGAGGGACTCGCTCGGCTGCGCGTGCTCGATGTCCAGGGGGCGCGCGATCTGTTGCAGCAGGCTACTGCCGCCGATCCAAAGTTTTCTCTGACGCATTCCGCCCTGGCGGAAGCGTGGTCACGGTTGGGCTACGACAAGAAGGCTCAACAGGAAGTCGGTCAGGCGTACCAGTTGTCCGCGAACCTTTCTCGCGAAGAGAAGTTGGTGGTCGAAGGCCGCTATCGTTACATCAATCATGAGAATGGGAAGGCGATCGAGGTCTATCGCGCTCTCGTCACGTTGTTCCCCGACAACCTCGACTACGGGCTCAAACTGGCAAGGGTGCAGAGCCGCGGCGGGAAAGGGCATGATGCCTTGAGAACGGTCGAGTCGCTGCGCAAACTCGCGTCTCCAGCCTCTGAAGATCCCCGTATCGATTTGCAGGAGGCCTATGCATGGATAGCGCTGGGCGATTTTAAACACCAGGAACAACCTCTGGAACGAGCGGCGCAGAAGGCTAGGGCGCAGGGATCCAGGCTTCTTCTGGTAGAAGCACTGGAAAACCAGTGTTGGTTGTTCGCGAATTCCGCGCGGCCGCAGACTGCGGTAGACGCCTGTCGCGAAGCCAGGGATATTTCCGCTGCTGCCGGAGATGAGCAGGACGAGGCCATATCTTTGAAGTCCTGGGCGGATGCGATGCAAAAGGTAGATGCACCCGAGGCCATCCGTTTGTACAAGCAGGCACAAGCCATCTTTCTGAGAAATGGATCGGAACGCGGTTTACCGGACGTACTCAACAATCTCGGCAATGTATATGAAGCGCTGGGCGATCCGGCCACGGCCGAGAAGATGCAGCGCGAGGCACTGGCCAGCCTTCGACGGCTCGATGACAAGCGGAATCAAGCTGCGGTTATTGGGAACATTGCCGACCAACGAGTGAATCAAGGGGATCTGAAAGGCGCGATCAAGCTATACGACGAGGCCTTGCAGTTAGATCGTGAAACTGCGGACACCGGAGGTACCGCCTTCGCGATTGACAACCTCGCAACCATTCATCAATTGCAGGGAGACTTGGCAGCCGCAAAGCAGGGATTCGAACAATCTCTCGCGACCTGGCAGAAGAACGGCGATCAAGATAACTCGGCTGACGCGATGCGGAGTTTAGGAGGTCTGCTGCTCCAGGAGGGCGACTTTTCTGGCGCCCGTAAGAGGTACGAGCAGGCGCTGGCTATACGGACTTCGGCTGGCGATGCTCTCACCGTTGCTGAGACTCGGCTTGGGCTCGCCGATTTGTCGTTGGAGGAGGCGCATGCTCCTGCCGAGCAAGAAGCGGCGATGCGGCAGGTCATCGAAGTCTTTCAGCAACAAAAATCCCGTGACGATGAAACTCAGGCGTGGAGCATGCTCGCTCGCGCGCTGCTCGCGGAGAGTAAAGCGGCGGCAGCAAAAGAAGCGATGCAACATGCGCGGTCGCTGGCGGCGAGGAGCCAGAATCCCGCAATTCGATGGCAAACGGCGATCGTCTGGGCCCGCATAGGGACCGCCGAAAAAGACGCCCCTAACTCCGCTTTCGAGATTGCAGCGCGCAGAGAGTTGACCGCCATCATCGCGAAGTCGCGAGAGTTGGGTTATCAAGGAATTGAGCTCGATGCTCGTCTGGCGCTCGCCGAGATCGAAATGAAGGCCGGACAAACGGCGGCCGGACGTGCCCACCTGACTGCGATCGAAGGGGAGGCCAAGCCCAAAGGATACAACCTCGTCGCACGCAAAGCTGCCAGCGCTCGCGGCTGAGTAACTCTACTCGTCACGCTCTGGAGTGATACCCGCCGGCACTGCGTTCGGCGTTCGCGCCCTTCCCATTCGTGCAAGGCTCGATACGACACAACGGAATGGCCGCTTTGGTGTGGCGCCTCACATGACCGTTGGCCGCGGGCTTGGCTACTACCGAGGCCTAGTTGTGCGGTTTAGATGACAATCTTTTCACTCTATTCAAGCGGGGGAAACCGCTGTAAAGTGGTAGCAACTTGTGGTCTGTTTTCGCTCTGTTTTGAACCATCACAAAAAAGGGGATTCCGCTTGAAATCAACACGTGTGCTTACCATCACTTCTGCCCTTGTGTTTGCAATGGTCACTGTTTTGACCGGGGCTGCTGGTGCCCAGACATGGACACCTCTCAACAATCAACCCGGGGCTGACGTCGGCGTCATGTTGCAGCTTAGAGACGGCAGGATTCTGGTGCACGAAGAGCAGTCGGGAAATTCCAGAAATTGGCATATTCTCACGCCGGATGCTTCGGGCAGCTATATCAATGGCACGTGGAGTTCCGGCGGACAGCTGCAAAGTGGCTACGCACCGTGGTTCTTCGGTTCCCAGGTATTGCTGGATGGGAAAACAATCGTGGTCGAAGGCGGCGAATACAACAGCGGTTCTTCGGTGTGGACAACGATGGGATCGATTGGAACGATCTCGGGGAACACTATCACCTGGGTGAAGAACAATCCTCCCTCGGGTTGGTCGACGCTGGGCGATGCGGAGAGCGTGATCCTGGCGGATGGAACTTATATGCAGGCGAACTGCTGCTCGGCGCAGAATGCGCTGTTTGGCGGGCCGAATACCTGGACGGCTACGGGGTCGGTGAAGCAATCGAGTAATGACGAGTCGGCATTTACCATGCTCTCGAACGACCTGGTGTTGACGGTGGACACCAAGACTTCTACGTGCGGAGGCAGCCAGGGTTCCGAGCTTTACAGTCAGATCACGGGCTTGTGGACCTGCGGACCCAACACACCAGTGAAGCTCTACAATTCGAACGATGAGGAATTGGGCGCCGCCGTTCTGATGTACAACAACAAGGTTATTCAGTTTGGCGGGAACGTGGTGGCGACGGCGATCTACGACGTTGCCAGCAACACCTGGACGGCGGGGCCGACTCCGGGGAACCGATTGGATCAGGCCGACGGGCCGGCGGCGCTTGAGTCGAACGGCAAAGTGCTGGCCATGATGAGTCCTGGACTGTTCCAGGGCGGATGCCAGATGGTGGAATATGACCCGATCGCGAACACTCTGGCAAACACTGCGAATCCGTCCAACTGCCCGGGCGATTCATCCTATGTCGGACATTTGATGATGCTTCCGACTGGCCAGATCATGTTCACGGATTTCAGCGGCACGGCTGAAATTTATACGCCGGCCGCGGGAGTTGTTTCGGGAGTGGCGCCGACGATCAGCACGTTCCCTTCGACGCTCAATAGCCCTTCGACCAACAACTCGCTCTCAGGCGCGCAGCTGAATGGCCTATCCGAGAACAACGCCTATGGCGACGACTACCAGGGAGCTACCAACTATCCGCTGGTTCGGCTGACGCAGGTGAGTTCTCCTAACAATGTCTATTACGCCACCACGCACGATGAGACCACCCACTCGATCGCTCCCGGCACCGCCGTCACGACTCTGTTCGATATGCCGACGGGCATGATCAGCGGGCAATACACCTTGAGTGTGGTTGCCAACGGAATCGCCTCGGCGCCGGTCACGGTTAGCGTTGCGGCCACCGCCGATTTCGGCCTGACTGCCAGCCCGAGTTCGGTTAGCGTTGCCCAGGGCGGGACGAGCCCGAGCACCATCACGGTTGTTCCGGTGAACGGCTTCAGCGGCAGCGTTAATTTGAACGCTTCTGGTCTGCCGAGCGGCGTGACTGCGGTGTTCAATCCGAATCCGACCAGCACCACCAGCACGTTGACCTTTACGGCCAGCGCGACTGCCACCAAGGGAACTTCGACTGTGACCGTTACTGGAACGTCGGGCGCGCTCACGCACACGACGACAATTTCACTCACGGTTACCGCTGGTAGCGGCCCGATTGTTACTCTCACGCCGACCTCGCTGACATTCCCGAAGAAAGCCGTGGGAGTGACGAGTGCGTCGAAGAAAATCACGGTCAAAAACACTGGAAACGCGATCCTGAACATCAGCGGCATCACGTCCAGCGGCGATTTTGCCTTGGCCACCAGCCCAAAACCATGCGGTTCCACGCTGGCGGTGGGGAAAACTTGCAAGATAGCGGTTACTTTCACTCCCACCCAAACGGGAACGCGTACTGGAAATGTGACCATTACCGACAACGCTCCGGGCAGCCCACAGCAGGTACCGCTGACGGGTACCGGCAAATAGCCAGTACCACATTTAGCAGTGCTTTTCCGACGGGGCCGCGCATGCGGCCCCGTTTTTTTTCGTTGGTTAGAGTTCGTTGGTTAGAGAAAGAGCGGCTCGGACTCGTAACGGGCTTGCCGCGACTAGCCGGGGCATAACTCAACCCGGGAGCCCAGCTCTTTTTTGCTTGATGCAATGCGGTAAACAAAATGAAGGGACGGCTGAAGACTCCCGTTCGTCCAGACTACCCAAGCTCTCTAACCGCAGAGAACGCGGAGGTTGATGCAGATGCCGCGGGGTTTTTGGAGTTTTCCGCGCCCGTCTAGTTTAGAAACGTCGGTGCAAGGTTATTGATGCTGAGATGGTTCGGAATTGCTGTTGACCCCGTCAATTCCAGATCGGGCTTCTGTGCGTAAATCCAAAGATGCCAGCCCCAATGTGATGCCAGCTTTTCCTCGATTGAATGAGGAAGCAGCTTTCCCAGCACCGGCAGCCAGTTCGGATTCCAGAACATTATTTCTGTCGTGACGTTCTCGAACTGCTGGAACATATGCTGGGCCGATAGCTTTGAAAAAACTTGCGAGAGCGGGTTGTCAGCGCCGTCGGTATTCCGGTTGAGCATGTTTTGCATTGCTACGTAGGCATCGGGGTTCTGGCGGATGAGTTCGGCATGGCGGCGCAGTTCCTCTTCCGTCTCGCCAAAGATTGCGCGAGACAGTTTGATGCCCACCTCGGTTCTAAGGAGATGCGCGCGCACGCGGCGAATGATTCCCAGATTTACGTAGTAGTTGAAGGAGTTGCGATAGTACAGCATGATCATGGCCCGCCCGCCTGGGGAGAGGACGCGATGCACCTCGCGGATGGTGCGGGGCGTATCGGGCGTGTGATGAAGGACGCCGTGTGAATAGACGAGATCGAAGGAGCCGTCGGCGAAGGGCAGGTTTTCGGCATCGCCCTGGACGAACTGGCCTTCCAGATGGTTTAGCTGGAAACGTCGCTGGGTTATGTTGACGGCCGCATTGGTGAGGTCGACTGCGGTGTAGTGAGCGCCGGCGCGAGAGAAGCGTTCGGCATCACTGCCGCATCCGCAGCCGATTTCGAGCACGCGCAGGCCGTGAGTGTTTTCGAAGCCGACCGACGACTGCAAACGGGGATGGACTTTATAGCGATGCTCATCGAGGCTCCGGTAGAAGGCAGCGGTGCCTTGCGGCTCATTGGTAAACCATGAGTCGCAGGGCGATGACTGCCAGAATCTTTGAACCTGTTTCTTGATGTTGGACAGAGAGGATACGGAATTTGCGCGCTCTTCGGGCAGTGGAAAAAGCGCAGGAGTAGCAACGGTCAGAGACATCGCACGTGCCTCCATTTTTTCCAGGCCTCGCACGAGAGCCTGGACTCCAAAGTGCGCACATTATAGGACGGTTAGCCGGTCAGCCATCGCATTAATTTAGAAGGTTCAGCCGCCTTTCATCTTTTGCAAGACCAGATTTCCTGCGCAAGACCAGATTTCCTTCAAAACGCAGATTTCTTTCAAGACTTTCTTTCAGAAGAATGATCGATTCCGCCGCTCGTCTGCGCTGTAGAGAGTGGAGGACATTATGTTCAAGCGAAACCGACTCGATATTGGACTCACACTCTCTGTTTTGGTGATGTGCTACGCATTTTCCCTGGCCGCGAAATCAGCCGTGGCGCAACAGAACCAAGCTCAGCAAAACCAGACTCAACAGTATTCGGCTCAACAGGGAGTCGCTGGCGAGCGCGTCGTCCCTTCTTTGGTGAAGTATGCGGGTACTTTGTGCGGCATTGACGGCAAACCTCTCACAGGCACGCAGGGGCTGACTTTCCTCCTCTACAAGGAAGAGAGCGGCGGCGCACCTCTCTGGATGGAAACGCAGAATGTGCAAGCCGATAAGAACGGGCGCTACTCGGTGATGCTGGGGGCGGCAAATGGAGTTGGACTGCCGACAGACGTCTTTATGACCGGCGAAGCGCGCTGGCTGGCCGTTCAGGTTAGCGGGCAGGCGGAGCAGGCGCGCACGCTTCTTATGAGCGTGCCTTACGCGTTGAAGGCGGCGGATGCGGAGACTCTTGGAGGCAAGCCAGCTTCGGCGTTTATGGCGGCCGCTTCTGCCGGATCGGGGCGGGGAGGACCGCTGGCGCAGCAGGCGGCGAACGATATTGTTTGTGCCTCCAGCACTGCTTGCAAGACCGCGTTTGTTCCAGTATTTGCCAGCAATGGCGGCGCGGCGTCCGTTACCGATTCGATCCTGACGCAGAGTGGCACCACATTAAAGATTGCCGGGAGCGAGGCGGCGTCGGGCACGATCAGCGCTGGCACACTTACCGCAAGCGGCAATGTCAATGCCGCCAACGTGAATGTGGTTGGCAATGTGAGCTCGTCCGCGATTACGACCACGAACACGTTTGGGGGCATCTATAGCACCATGACGGGGGCGGGCAATGGCGTTGGGGCGATTCAAGGAGTGGCCACTGCCACGGGCTCTTCTGGATTCACCTTCGGGGTGATTGGGCAGTCCGCCTCCGACCTGGGACGGGGCGTATTCGGCTCGACGACGGGTGCCCAGAGTGTCGGCGTGATTGGAGAGACTACGGGATCTTCTGGCATTGGAGTGGTCGGTAAGACGCTGAATGGCGAAGGACTGGCATTTGCCGCTACCGGCAACGTTCAGCAGGATCGCACCAGCGGCGGTTGGGCGAAAGCGATGCTCTTTGTCAACACTGCCCAGGCACCCTACACGATCTTGAGGTGCTTCAACTCATCCCTAGTGGGAACAGCTGCGACCACGCCACCCTGCGGCTTCAATCTCACCGAGATTGGTGTGGGGGTGTTCACCATCGATATGGGTTTTGAGGTCGACGATCGATTTGTGAACGGCACTGTCTATAACGATATGGCCGTGCCTGTGATCTATGCCTCGGGTACAACGTTTCAGATCTTCTGCTACAACATGCTCACCCAAAAGCTCGCTTCGGGCGAGTACTACTGGCTGACGGTGTACTAAGGCTTGGAGTATGAATCCGGTTCGGCTTCAAGAGGGCACGGCTTCGGCCGTGCCCTCGTTTTTTCGGAAACAGCGGCCGGAGTGCGTTCCCGCGTAGAATGGCGGCATCGGCTCATACTGGAAGGAAGGCGGGCGATGAGCGGCGAGCAAATCAATCGAGTCAGCGGCAGAATCGTAACTGGTCTCGCTGTCTTGGCGCTGCTGACGGTGGTCAGCGGATATTTTCAGACTCCGCATGTGGAAACTGACGAAGGGACCGCAGCGCACATTTTTCAGTTATGCATTGTGGCGCTGGCGCCGACCATCCTACTTTTCTTTGTGACGGCGGATTGGAGGCGGCCTATCCAAAGCGCACGGACGTTAGTCTTTCCGGCGGCCGCGCTGGTGCTCGCGTTCGGCGCTCTTTATTACCTGGAGCATTATCGACTGGTGGGGCATTAGCGATTGCTCGTTACCGGGAGTTGCGAAATTCTTCGACTGTTTCGGCGCGCGCTAGATTCCATGCGACGACTACCCGGACGATGATGCCGAGGCCTCCGAAGGCGAGGGACTTTCCGTTGGCGGTTACCGTGGCGCCCGACACGGACGGAATCAGCATTACGATGCCGGCGATGGCGATCAGCATAGCGACGTGGCGCGTGATGTTGTTGCGCCTGAGAAGACCGAAGGCTACTGCGCCTCCGGCTAACGCCATCAGAAAGAACATATAGGGACCAGCCAGTTCGAGGCCGAGGAGGAGTGGGGCGCCGGCGGATATGGAAATTGTGCCCGGGCTCGCCAGCATTAACACGGCGAGGCTTGCTAGATAGAGTCCGCATAGAGCAAAGAGAGCGGCGATGGCGCGGACGCTGCCGGGGAGCGGGTTGGTGGCGCTTTCGGTCACAATCTGTTACCTGCTTTGAAGTTTCCGGCCATTCCGCTAGGCACGCTTAGCCGACTCTTTGGTTTTCGATTTCCGGGCTCGCCGCTCTCCCGGCACCTTCCCGATTCGAGGATCATGAGCCAGAACGAGCTCGCAGGCGCGCAATGCGGCCTCCTCGAAATCCGGCGCGTCGGCCGGAAGAACCTGCCAGCCCGTCACCGTCTTGCCCGGCACATTCTTCCCGAGTACGTCGATGGATCGCATGCCGGGGAACTCGCGCCGAAGGCTTCGGTGGTGCTCCTCGCTGGTGGCGAGCCAGACCCCGTTGTCGGCCGTTTGGTTTGGCTTGTCGCGGAGGATCAGGACAATCTTGTCCTCCACGTAGATCGCAAGACAACCGAACATGGGTCGGGTCCGGAGGGACAGAGAGTCAAGCGCGTCGAGGACGAATTCATGCGGGACGGGTTTGCGGCGTTTCGCGGAGAAGGGCGAGGCATCCGGCGGCTGGAGGGGTGAATTGCTACGGGGCCTTGGCATACGAATGGCAACGGGTGCCGTTGATTTATGCAGAAACTACGGTATATCAGCAGGCGGCGGCGTGGCGAGTGTGCGAAAGTTGCCCTCTGCGTTGCGAGCGTTGTATGGTGGTCAACCGGACGCAATTTCTTAAAGGGGGGATGGAATGAAGCTCGGCCGTGGCATCTATTTGCATGTCATTTTGCTTTGCTGCCTCAGTGTTTATTCGATCAACTTTTCCTGGGCGCAGGCTGCCGGGGCGCAAACCGTTGTTATCCGCGCCGGGCGATTGCTGGACGTGAAGACGGGCAAGACGCTCCGTAATCAAACGATCATTATTCATGGAGGCAAAATTGCCAGCGTGGGAGCGGACGCTGACCAAAAGGCGCCGGGCGATGCGACGGTCATCGATCTTTCTGACGCCACGGTTTTGCCTGGACTGATTGATGCGCATACGCACCTGACCTACGCGCCGAATTTTGGATACTCGACGCTGGGGATTTCTATTCCGCGCGAGGCGCTGACTGGGGCGCGGAATGCCCGGGTGACGCTGGAAGCGGGGTTCACCACGGTGCGCAATGTGGGGGCACGCGGGTTCACTGACGTTGCATTGCGGGATGCGATCAATGCAGGCGATGTGCCGGGGCCGCGGATGCTGGTGAGCGGGCCGGCGCTCAGCATCACGGGCGGGCACTGCGACAACGATCTGCTGCCGTATGAGTACCACGCGCAAAGTGACGGCGCCGCGGATGGTATTGAAGCGGTGCAGCACAAGACGCGCGAGATTATTAAATATGGCGCCGACCTGATTAAGGTGTGCGCTACTGGCGGCGTGCTTTCGCATGGAGATAATCCGCAGGCTTCGCAGTACACGCTGGAGGAGATGAAGGCGATCGTGGCGGATGCGCACCGGTTGGGGCGGAAAGTGGCGGCGCATGCGCATGGAGCGCAGGGAATTTTGTGGGCGGCGCAGGCGGGCGTGGATTCGATTGAGCACGGGTCTTATATCGACGACGCGGGAATTTCGGAGATGAAGAAGGATGGGACATATCTGGTGCCGACGCTTTATTTAATGGATTGGTTCTACGAGAACGCCGAAAAGATCGGCACTCCGCCGGAACTGATTGCGAAGGCGCGCGACGTGATGCCCGCGGCGCGCAAGAACGTGGCCCGCGCGTTTGCGGCCGGCGTGAAGGTGGGCTTTGGGACGGACGCGGCGGTGTATCCCCATGGGCTGAACGCGCGTGAGTTTGCGGTGATGGTGAAGCTGGGAATGACGCCGCTGGCCGCGATTCAGGCAGCGACTATTAATGATGCGGACTTGCTGGGATGGTCGGATAAGGTCGGGACGGTCGAGGCGGGAAAGTGGGCGGATTTGATTGCGGTGGATGGGGATCCGCTGGCGGATGTTACTACGTTGGAAAAGGTTAAGTTTGTTATGAAGGGTGGGGACGTGGTGAAGAATTTATATTCGGGAAGGCAGAAGTAAGAAGTCACATTGGAAAAGCAAAGCGCTTGCAGAAGCCAGAGGTCAGATTGCTGAGGTAAAAACCTTTCTTGGGTCGTCAAACCGTCATTCACACATCTTCCTTGCCATCGGCTTGCGACCTTGCCCGGCGGATTCGGGCTCGGGAGGTTTCTCCCGTTGAGGTCGCGAGGGAACATCTGGAGCGCATCTCGCAACTGAATCCTGCGCTGAATGCCTTTGTCGATTGGCAACCGGAAGTTGTACTGGCGCAGGCTCGCGCGGCTGAAAAGACTGTGATGCGCGACGGTACGGATGCGCTCGGCCCGCTGCATGGCGTGCCGCTTTCCATTAAATCTTCGATCGATGTTGCCGGGCATCGCTGCGAAGCCGGCTCGCGCCTGCGCGCGGGGTATGTCGCGGCGCAGGATGCTCCGCTAGTCGCGCGGCTGCGGGCGGCGGGCGCGGTGATTCTTGGCGTGACGAACACGCCCGAGTTGCTGATGGCCTGGGAGACGGATAATCTTCTTTACGGGCGCACGAATAATCCGTGGGATTTGACGCGGACGGCGGGCGGTTCGAGCGGCGGTGAGGCGGCAGCGATTGCGGCCGGGCTCTCGGCTGGCGGAGTGGGGAGCGATGGCGGAGGATCGATTCGCGTGCCCGCGCATTTTTGTGGAATCTGCGGACTGAAGCCGACACCGGGGAGGATTCCGGGGACAGGGCATTTTCCGAAAGGCGGCGGCCCGTTTGCGTTGCTGGGCGTAGTCGGGCCGATGGCCCGCACTGTGGAGGATCTCCGGATTCTATTTGAGGTGATGGCGGGATGGGATGACGCGGACCCGTGCTCGGCTCCGGTTCAGGTCCGGGAGCTGCGCGAGAAAATTATAATTGGTATGGGCGTTGGATTTTTCACCGACGACGGGCGCACGCCTGTCACCGAGGAGACGAGGTTTGCGGTCGAGGGCGCTGTGGGCAGCTTATTACACATGGGATTTCACGTCGAACCGTTTCGCCCGCACCGGCTCGATGAGACGCGCGAGCTGTGGTGGAAATTCTTTGGGACCGCCGGCGGGATGATTCTGGAGCCGATGCTGCGTGGGCGGGAGGCAGAGTTGTCGCCCATTCTGCGCGAGTTTAATTCATGGACTTCTGCAGAGCCGGCGCATACGGGCGCGTCTCTGCTTGCGGCCTGGTTGCGGCGCGATGAGTTGCGAGAGAAAATTCTGCTGCAGATGCGAAAGTATCCGGTGCTTATTTGTCCGACCGCTGCGATTCCTGCGTTCTGCCACGGAGAGCGCGAGTGGCAGGTCGAAGGCAAAAAAGTGAAGTATCTGGATGCCTGGTCTTATTGCGAGTGGTTCAATTTGCTGGGATTTCCGGCGGCTGTCGTTCCCCGGGGCTATTCGGAAGACGGGTTACCGATCGGCGTGCAGATCGTTGGACGGCCATGGGAGGAAGAGGTTGTGCTGGCCGTGGCGGCGGCGCTGGAGAAATCCGGCGGTGGCTACGATGGGCCATCGTTGTGATGCGCCTTCGTTGTAATGGATCGACACGCTCCGCATGCGTTTAACTTTTTCCTTTTAGCGCGCGCCCACTAGCGGATAGACTGTTGCGATATTCGCGGCGGTATGTGTGATCATGTAGCGCCGGTACATGTCATGTCGGATTCCAATCTATCTCTTCCGAAGATGGTGCGCGGACTGTTGTACATCCTGGTTGCATCGGCCGCGTATCTTTACCCGTTTCCGCAGGCCAATCTGTTTTATGCAGTCGTGGTTGTGATCCATACGCTGGGCGGGATCGTCGCTGCAGTTGTCGGCGTCGCCATGCTCACGCGGCTGCTGCGGCAGGGAAGTTGGATTTCGAAAGTGGGATGGCTGCTGCTGGCGGCTGGAACTATTCTCGGACTCATCCTTATTTATACGGGGACTGCGCGCATCGAATTTCGATGGCTTTATGGGCACATTCTACTGTGCATGGCTGGCGTGGGCTGTCTGCTGGCGGAATGGGTGGGGCGGCGCGGTTGGGTGAGTTCGTATGCGGTGGTTCGTCTGCTGGTTTGCTTTGCTTTGCTTGGAGTACTCGGTTGGGCCGGGCGCTACCAGCGTGAGAGCCGGTGGGCGGGAGGATCGGTGATCAAGAATCCCGCGATGCCTGCAGAGACTATGAACGGCGAGGGCGACGGACCGAAGGGGCCATTTTTCCCGAGTTCGGCGCAGGTTTATGGCGGTCAGAAAATTCCCAGCAATTTTTTCATGGAGTCGGATTCGTGTAAGCGCTGCCATGAGGATATTTACAACCAGTGGCAAAGTTCGGCACACCATTTTTCGTCGTTCAACAATCAGTGGTACCGCAAGTCGATTGAGTACATGCAGGATACGGTAGGGACGCGGCCTTCGAAATGGTGCGGCGGATGCCATGATCCGGCGGTGCTTTATGCGGGGAAGAT
>Ga0210389_10002167_pt1 | contig 15603 bp, 18 predicted proteins | sample IncBWH28OmetaG_FD_160127 | JGI IMG/M metagenome (GOLD analysis project Ga0210389, IMG submission 160127) | Forest soil microbial communities from Barre Woods Harvard Forest LTER site, Petersham, Massachusetts, United States - Inc-BW-H-28-O ...
TTGGGGCGCCCGATGGCGTCTTTCTTGGTCGACGGCGCACCATTAAACACTTTGTGTGCCAGCGGACCTCTGATCTCCCCAATCTCCTCGATGAGGCGTAGCTACAGGACCTCAGCGCGACGAAAAATACTAAGTACGAAAGATCGAATGTTCCAAGTCTCGTCCCAGCGGGACGTGTCGGACTTTTGCCGCGACTTGTCCGACGTAGCTAAAGGGGGAGATGGGGCGAAGTCGGAAGCCACGTATCCATCGTTCGGAGCGTCCTCGTTAAAGGGCTTGACCAGCGAGATTATATTGTTACTTTCTGGGTAACAATATGGCTAATACGCAATTCGCCATCGCCACCCACATCATGGCCGCTTTGGGTCATGCGGCGGGTGAGGAGGTTAATTCTGCGGAGATTGCCGGCAGCGTTAACACTAGCTCCAGTTTCGTCCGGCGTATTCTCGCCAAACTATCCAAAGCCGGGCTGGTTAAGACTGCAACTGGCAAAGGTGGCTCCTGCTGGTTAGCCAGACCCGCCCGACAGATATCGCTGCTCGACATTTATCGCGCGGTGGAAGCGCCTAAAGCTTTTGCTATTCACCAATATCCGCCAGAAAAGCAGTGCCCGGTGAGTTGCGGAATCAAACCGGCTCTCAGCCGGGTCTTAGCTGACACTCAGCAAGCAGTAGAAGGAAGCTTGCAGCGGAAGAGCTTGGCAGCGGTGATCTCGGATCTGACCAAACCGTAGCCAAACCATAAAAGCTACGTGCATACGCGCCTTTCCACTTAATTGTTACCGAAAAAGAAACAGAATAAGACCAACAAATCTATGAGTAAATTAAGCGACAAAATAGCCTTGATTACAGGCGGAACTAACGGCCTGGGATTTGCCACTGCTCAACAGTTTTTGAGCGAGGGCGCGGATGTTATCATTACCGGCCGCCGGCAGAGCGAGCTCGACTTAGCGATCAAACGGTTGGACGGAAAAGCGCTAGGAGTCCAAGGAGACGTGTCGAAGCTAGCGGACCTCGACCGGCTGTACGCAACCATCAAAGAGCAGAAGGGTCATCTTGATATCGTATTTGCGAATGCCGGGGTGGGAAGTTTTGCCCCGCTTGGTGAGATCACGGAGGAACATTTCGATTACATTTTCAACGTGAACGTTAAAGGCCTTTTATTCACCGTACAAAAAGCGCTCCCATTATTGAGAGACGGCGGAGCTATCGTGCTGAATGCCTCGATCGTGGCGTCGACTGGTATGGAAGCTTTCAGCGTTTACAGTGCGACGAAGGCTGCGGTTCGCTCCTTCGCTCGTACTTGGACGAATGATTTAAAAGCTCGAAAAATCCGGGTTAACGTAATTAGTCCCGGAGTCGTACCGACCGAGGGTTATAGAAATCTGGGCGGGGAAGAAGCGATCACGCAATTTACGACTCAGATCGTGAACCAGATCCCATTCGGCCGGGTCGGCCAGCCGGACGAGATTGCCAAAGCGGTCGTATTTCTGGCGTCTGACGACAGCAGTTTTGTGGGGGGCGCCGAATTGGTGGTCGATGGCGGGATGATCGCCGTCTAACCGCGAGGCTTGGGCGCACGGGCGATTAAAGCGGGTCGAAGCGGAAGCGATTTTCTAATCGGAAGATTGGTCCGACGCCCGGTGAATCGAGGTGCGCTCCGGCAATGTAGTACCGGTTGTCGGCAGCCAGAGCCATTATTCGCAATCTACTTTCTCGGGCTTGCTCTTGATCGGCATCGAATTCCCAGCAGATCTCCGGCCGATCAAATTGAAGTGACGGTACGTGCACGAGGTCTCCCCAAATCAAGACGGTTTCGCCGTTGCTGCTGACGCGGAAGCAGGTGTGACCTATTTCATGCCCGGGAGTAGCGATCGCTTCTATATTTGTCCCTAGATGTTGCCCTCCCTCCAGTGGCACAGCCTGGTTATGAAAACGTTCGAGTCTCTCCTCAGACCGGAATAGGCCGAGTTCGTCCTTGGGAACAAGTAAGCGAGATAATTGAGGGAATGCGTCCTGACCGTTTGGCAAAATTAGCCCTTGGATATGGTCAAGATGGGTGTGGGAAAAGGCAACTGTCCTGATGCGATCGACAGCGACGGCCGCTTCCTGCAACGCTTGAGGGAGGAATCCCATGCTCGGGTGCCAAGCGTTCGCTGCTCCGGTGTCGATCAAGGTAACCGTGACGCCGTCATCGATCGCAAATGCGTTTACCGATAGCCTCAGCCCGCCGTCAACCAGATGTATCTGCGGCGGTAGATCAGAGCCGAACATCTTATTCCCTGGCTGACGTAATCGCGCGATCGGCATGTCGACGTATCCATCCCGCAGAGAGGTTATCGTCAGGGCGCCAAGTTTATAAGAAGTATGATGATCGCCGGCGGTAATGCGTTCCATCTAACAGCCTACGCGTTTCAGTTGTCCGCGCCAACCTGCTGCCCGAATGATAGGATCGAACAGATCAGCGAAGTTAGGAGCGGTCAGCTCGAAGCTTAATCAAGAACCCGCGCTAAAAGCCGCTTTGGCCAGCCCCACCACCTGCGCCTCCTGAACCGGAAAACCCGTTGCGTCCTCGAGATGGAACATTCCCAGCAGATGCGGCGGGGGTGGCATTCGCGCGTGCGGCGTATTCGGCAAAGGCTCTGTTTGCATCCGTAGATCCTGTCTTGGAAGTACGCGGTTTGTCGTTCTCACATGCAACCAGAAACGTGGTTATGCTGAGAACCATCAATCCTGTCGCCCGCCGAGATTCTTTTCGCACCACGAACAATTCCTGGGCGAATTGGTGATGTAAACCGCGGTTTGGACGAACGGTCGAAATACGTTACGGCCGGAGCGCGAATCCGGCTGCCTGTGGTGCCCCAATTCGATTCGCACAGTACGGAAAGATCACAAAGACAGAGAAAATGTCACGCCAAGCCGCAAAGTCGCAAAGGTTTAAGACAAAGATTTACGCGATTACGCTCGATGCACATCCGCCTCGTCTCTAATGGCCTCAATGCTTTCATTCATCTTGGCAGGATTTGCCAGGCCCAAAGACTTTAAATAAGACCTAAATTTTCCTAAGCCGGCCTTTGCAAGCACAGATCGCGGAACCGCAAAAGACGGTCGTGACTCCGGACGGTATCATCCGAACCACATTACAAAATTACGAGAGCGGCACCGGAGATGAATTCAAACTCGTGCTAACCACATACCCGCCTGGGGTTGGCTTACCACTTCACCATCACCCCACGGTCGCGCACAACTATGTCCTGGAAGGCGTAGCCGAGTCGCAATACGAGGGTGAATCCCTGATGCGCTTCACAACCGGCGACAGCTACCAGGACAAAGCGTTTACCAAGCATTTGATCTTTCGGAATGGCGATCAGCGCGCCCCTCTCAAGTACCTCATCACCTATACGGTAAAGAAAGGTCAGCCGTTCCTTATTATCCCGTAGCCGGGTGACGACCCGTTTCGTAAATCGCGATCTGGCTTTAGCCGATCTGCATGGACAGCTCGGCGTCTTCGCGGAACGGTGTGGACAGGTAGCCCTTTTCGGGTGAACGCACGAGCGCCAGGTAGTCTGGGCTTTCAACGGCATCAGTCCTCATGGACAGTCGCCGCTACCAGGGGCGCGGATCCACCTTTTCCTCACGTTCGTGCGTATGGGCAGTCGCCGTACCGGGATGGAGGCCGAATCGAAATGGAAAACTAAAGAATCGAGCGAACTACACCTCCGTCAACTCGAATGGCGGCCCCATTGGTGCCGCTTGATGCCGGACTGGAATAATAGACGACGAGATTGGCTACTTCTTCCGGTGTGGCAAAGCGCTGGAGCAAAGAACCTGGCCGTTCGTGCTTAAAGAAGTTCCCCTCGATTTCTGCAACGGTCACTTTCGCTTTCTTAGCCAGATTAGCCAAAAATTTATTTACTCCTTCGGTCGAAGTCGGCCCTACCACGATGGAGTTGACGGTTACAGCCGTGCCAGCGGTGGTCTCAGCTAAACCTCGGGCCAGCGAGATCTGCATGGTTTTGGTAACGCCGTAGTGAATCATGTTACTTGGGATATTGACGCCGGATTCACTGGAGATGAAAACGATACGGCCCCATTTCTGCTTTCGCATGAGCGGCAAATAGAATCGGCTGAGCCGTACTCCGCTCATGAAGTTTACCTCGATCAGCTTAAGCCAATCTTGATCTGAGATTTTTTCGAACGGCTTAAGCTCACCGATGCCGACATTATTAATCAGGATGTCTAGCTTAGGAAATTGCTTGGTCACCGCCGCTATCGATTCGCTGTCACTAACATCGGCTACCAGTGGTTCAAGTTTAGCCTCTGGGAGTTGATCTCGAATCTGGTTGATGGCGTCACTTACGCGTTTCTTAGTGCGGCCATTAATAATGACGGTCGCACCTTCTTTGGCCAGACCCAGGGCAATCGCGAAGCCAATTCCTGCCGTCGAGCCGGTTACCAATGCCAGTTTTCCATTCAAATCCAGATTCATATCGTGTGAGGAGAGACGTTTTAGGTTGTTACGCCGCTTTTGGCCAGCGTCTACCGGAAGTTTTGCCATGTCGAGCCTGGCTTGGATCCTGGTGATTCGAACGATGTTAAAAAACTGTCTAACCGGCGAACAGCGCCTCTTTTTGCATCTTCAAGGCAGGCAGGTAAGTTAGACACTAAAACGTAGCAACAACCTTTGGATTTTGCCCTCCTTTTCTCCGGCAATCGTCTTTAGCTCTTTTCCCATTGGGGTTGTTGTTAAAGGACCATCCTACGATTGTCTCGGTACCGTTGTCCGAAATAGCAATTGCGCCGTAAGCGATTCGCGTATTTGCCCCTCGAACATTTGAGCCAATTGACCAGACGATTTTAGGGTCCGTGCCGCCTTTGGCCTTGCATGCTGCTATTGCTTTTGCCGCGACCACGTTAACATTTCCGTAGGGGCCGTACTCCATATCCCATTTTCCGTTGCTCGCGACAGCAAGTGCCTGAGCTGCTGAGAGCGTTTGTGTGAAAAACGCGCTTAGTCCAAAAACGATCAATGCCAACACAAACTCTTTTTTCATGGATGCGGCAGAGACGGATCAAAGGCAAGGGCAGAGCTTTTAGCACTGCGTCTCGCGAGTGGGAGACAGACGATTCCTGTTTCGGACCCAAGGTCCTGGTTCGGTTGAGGCCGAGTACTTCGTTCACCTGTTGAGGCGGCTGGAGAAGACTGCTCATCGGCTGTTATGAAAAGACGTGGACAACGGGACTAAGATGCCAATCCATCTGATCAGGGGAATTGCGACAGTCGTCCACTGGGCTAAAGGCGCGATCGGTTAGCGCCAATGACCGCCGCCATGCCACCCACCCCGGTAACCACCGCGCCAATAACCACCACGGTAATAGCCGCCGCCCCAGCCGAAGTAGGGGTATGGATAACCACCCCAATAGGGATAACCACCTCCCCAGCCATATCCGGGGCCCCAACCCCCTCCATACCACCGGCCTCCATACCATCCCCTACCGTGCCACCCACCGCCGCCGTGCCAGCCCCCTCCATGCCATCCATGTCCTCCATGCCACCCATGTCCTCCATGCCAACCGCCGCTATGCTGAGCAAAGCTCGATGCGGGCAGAAACAAAAGCGCTGGAGAATGGTACAACCAAGATTAATCCAAACGCGTCATTCGAGTTTCCGCTTGGGTTGGGTCTTTAATTCAATTTTATGGATTCGAAGAATAAGAAGCGAACTTGTGGTAAGGCTCGCGAAATTCCACTAACTTGCATTCTTGCCGAAGCCATAGCCGGACCCCTGGGACGATAGCTGTGGCGGAACTGACAAGACCATTCATTGCCTTGAGCCATGCAGTTTTGTCTGGATCGCTGCTCGCCCAGCCGTCGGGGGAGAAAGTCACAAGCGATCCGTCCTTGTGCTGCCAGGTAAAAAGAAAACCAACGCGATCGCTATCTCCATTGGGAGCGCGATTTATCTCTGGATACATATACAACTCCAGCGGGAAGGGCTATGCAGATTGTGTGGGGATTAGATAAAAATGCGAAGTTATATCAGCAATCTAAGGTGAATCATTTTTCAAAGTTTCTCGGTGTTTATACGGGATTTATGGGGCCTGCTAATTTTTAAGGCATCATTCAATCGAAAAGGATCGGATATACGGCTTCTCTTTAAAGCCGTGGCCCATTCCTATTTGCTTACAATTAGCTAGCAATTGCGGCACGCTCCATCCCTCGAACCGTCATTCTGTTCCCGACCCACCGATAAAATCTAAGCTGACTTGGTGGGCGGTGGGCTCGTCCAATCGTCCTGCCCAATGGCGTCTGTCCACCTCGAACCCAGTGGCATCAGTGCAAGCCAACTCTCCGCAATCTTGCCGTCCTCGATCCGATGGCACTGCACACCTGCCCGATAATACTGCTCGCCGGTCTTGGGGTCGGACCACTTGAACGAAAAGCGAAACCAGGCCCGGTCGTCTCTGAACGCATGATCGTACACAACGACGTGTAAATTTGGGCACTCCGCCTGGATCTGGGCAATTTCCTTTACGTAGGCTTCTCGAGTTATAGTCCGATCGCCGTTTTCATCATGTCGGGTGTAGTGTTCGGCGACGCAGCTGGCCACCAGGTTTAATTGGCCTTGATGCCAAATCCGCTCCCATCGATCGAAAAGATCACGCATCACAGATTCGTCTGACATCGAAGAAGTCCTTTTCTATAACGTTACAGTCGCCCAAACAAACGAAACTCAAAGTTTTAAATATTGGGAGCAAAATCTTTGCAGGCGATGCCGCTCCTACGGAGCTGGGCTTGGTTTTGGATTCGATAGCTATAGAGATTGCGCTCCTAACGGATCTGGATCCAGCTCCCAGAGATCGCAGCGAACGCGTCCCTATTGCCGTGACTTGATCTTCAGTGAGCAGCATCGCCATAGACTGCTTGAACCCGGAGCATATGCCAATCGTTCATTAGTTCTTCACCAACAGCACCCCTTCGGTGCGGCATGGTATCGACACCCAGGGAGCTTGTTATATGACGGAACCCGTTGAACCCACCTCTCGAAACTTACACGCTTCCTCGAGTGAAATAACGCCGGCTGCAGCTTCCCGAACTGCTTTCTCGAATAAAGTAGCTTCGCCACGACGTTCCAGGATTCGTTGCAGATTTAGTGCCGGCGCCCGTTCTTGAATCGCAATTTTCACTTCGTCATCAACGATCAGCGCCTCGAAAATCGCCTTTCGGCCACTTACCCCGGTCTTGCGACAGAAATCACATTTCCGACCGCGCCGGACCGTGTTTACTCCCACCAACCATTCCGGTTTGATTCCGAGCCTCACCAAGCGTTCTTCCGTCGGCAAGGGTTCCTCGATGGCACAACGGGGACAGAGCTTTTTCACTAATCGTTGCGAGATCGCCAGCTTGAGGCTGTCGGCCACCATGAAGGGTTGGGCTCGAAATAGAAATAAACGATTAGGAACTTCACAGGCCGAGTTGGTGTGCAACGTCGAGATCGCTCGATGGCCGGAAGAAGATAGCCGCATCAGGGCTTCAACACTTTCTTCGTCGCGGATCTCTCCCATCATAACTACATCGGGTGCCTGACGCAGAATACCTCGGGCCCACATGGCAAAGCTGTAAGGACCATCGTCATCGACTTGAGTTTGGCTGATGTTTTCCAGAAACACTTCGATGGGAGATTCCGCGGTCAGAACGTTGTTTTTAACCGCATCAACGGAACGCAGGATACTATAGATCGTGGTGGTTTTGCCGGATCCAGTCGGTCCGCACAAAATCAAAAGCCCATGATCTCCCTCCATTAGGTCCTTGATCGCGCTGACGTAATGGGGCGGCATACCTAGATCGGCCAACGATTTCACACTGCGTTCGTCGCGCTGCAACCGGAGGACGGCTTGTTCGCCCTGTGCTTGATAGGAAGTATTGACCCGAAAGTCGTATCGCTGGTCGCCGATTTTTATTGGGAAGGTTCCATCCTGCGGTAACCGCACATATTGGATTTCGAGTCCGGAGATCACTTTGATTCGGGAGATCACTTGTTTGGCGATATGGCCGGGGAAATCTCCTTCCTGATCGAACCAGTCTCCATCGACTTTGTATCGCACGCGCAATTGCTGAGGAAACTCCTGGAACATGATATCGCTCGATCCCAACTCGACCCCCTTATACAGGATCGAGTGCACGAACTTGATAACTGCCTCCTCATCGTTGCGATATCGATGGCTAGACTGCTGCAGACTGTCGGCGTGAATTACTTCTAATCGTTCGTTCCTCTTGTCTGCATGATCCAGCGCAGACATGCTCCGCAGAATCCCGGAAGCACTGATAGCCATGCTTTCCGACGTAGTAATAAATCGCTCCAAGGCTTCGCCATCAGCCAACACCTGCTGAACGCTGAACCGGTGCCGGAGAGCGCCCTCGATCTCGGCTTTGACATTTGGAGGTAATAACCTCTCGACCGCCAACGTCAGACGCCGTCGCGCACAATAGACTGGGCAAGCAGAGTAGCGTCTCTGCAACGTTGGACTGAACCAATGGTTCACTTTACCCGAGGGGGAAACTTCATCGAGACTAATCCAAGGAGTTCCACCATTGGTTATCTCAGTCGCCAGCCTAACATTGGAGGGGGTGAGATCCAGGTTGTCCGTAACCAAATTCAGCACGTGCCTCAAATGATCCGGTTCACACCAAACCGCGGTTAGTTTAGGAACACCCCAAAAAGCGTTAAGGACCTGAAACTCCGGCTGTTGCAGTAACCCATCCAGACCAGGAATTGATGAAGCGATGGTCAGCTCTTTCGTCGTCCGAGCCACCGGGAGGAGTGGAACCGATAGCGCCGGCATTCTGAGTCCGTTAGGCGAGAACCGGAGCAATGTCGGATCGAACGGCGTCAGTGCGCCATCGCGAAACAATTTCGATAGAATCGACCCCCGCTCGAGATCGAAATTCTTGCTATACCGTTCGATAAGTGAATCAGCCTGCCAGAGCGCCATTGGCTTGGCGGCGTCGGAAGACTCGATATGCTCAAGCAGGAAGCGCAGCTCGTCTTCGCGTATCCCCAGGAGCCGGGCGACGTGAAAATGGAGCAAATGATTGAGATTTTGAAGCGGCTCAGATTGTCGCCATCCGTTCGTCGCCGCTAACATGGAGGTCATTTTAGTTAGTAATTGCCGAACACATCGCTGCCCCAATCCGCAGCAACCGTCTGTAAGTTGGCCGGAGTAATAATCGATGCGGGCTGCGAATCGTCGTTGAAGTCCCCAGCGATGATGATCGGATGCGGGCTTATGATAGAAACAGGACCAGTTAAAGTTCGGGCTCCCCGAATTAGAATGACGGCGTTCGGCAGCGGATTACCGGCTGGATCCTGGACTACCAGAAAAACAGAACTGAGCTGCTTCGCGGTAGGAAGTGCAAGATCGAATGCCAGAATGGTTTGAGAAGGATTTTGTTTGCTCTGGGCGGCGGCAAACGCCACGGTTTGCCGGTTGACGGCTCCTTGACTCTGTGAACCACCTTTAGTCGCCGTCATCGGATAGGCTAAGCTCGCGCCACCAACACTCCCCCCCACCTGCACCAAGCATTCTTTCTGTCCGTTCGCAGTCGTGATCGGCTTATCCGGCCGCGCCACGACTAAAGTACTACATTGTGTTTGCAAGAGCGAGAGGTTTAGCCCAGTCGAGACAGCTTGAGCGCTGTCGTTAGTTTCGTAGATGCTGTTTAGCGGTGCCGAATCAATTGGGAGAACGCTGCCGGTTACGACCCTGGTATCTAGCGAGGTCCTAGCATCGGCAAGGAAGTCGGAGCTTTGCGTGTCACTGGTCAACTGAATCCAAGCGTTATTTCCGGATGGATCTTTCACTTGCAGCGAGTCCTTGCCGCCAGTGAAGGCGACATTTTGTCCGGCAACGATTGGAAACTCAGAAGAAAAGCTCCCCGATACAGAAATGGTGGATTTGGAAAAGACTCTGCCAATAACCTGACTCGAGACCGCTGGACTAAGCGTAAACGAGTTCGCGGCCGAGAAGATAGTAAACTGTGAGACTGGAATTTCCCGGACGGCTATCTGTGGTTGATCGGTAACCGTGAGATCCGGCAGCCGCACGTTGGGAACGGACGACTTCGTAGTGATATTCACATCGATCGTCGTCTGCCGGGCGTACGCCTGGCCGAACAGGTCTTTCTTGTCAAGGAGTGGTGTATATTCTCCAGTATCGCCGGTGTCGGCAAAGGGTTGAACTCGCAGAACATTGTTTCCCGTGCCATCGGTCGTAGAGCTTAGACTCAGCGAGAGACCAGCTACCGGCCCCGACTGATTCAGCCTGGCCAAGTTGACTTCCCCATTAGTAAGGAGCTCGTTTCGGATTGCTGACTCCAGGCCTAACAGCGCCTGCTCTGTCGAAATTCGTAAAGCGTCCTGGTTCAGATTACGGGCGGTCGTCGCCCGTTGGTTATCCACGAAAGTTAGATAAGAAGCGCCTATAATCCCGGCGATCACAACGAGCACCAGAACGTAGACTAACACTGAACCTGATGCGCTTCGCTCGTCGGATTTAATTCTGGGACGAGATGCGCTCGTTGATAGTCGCGGTTCTTGACAACGAAGTGGTCTGACAGAACAGCCCAGGGCTTTAGCTTTGGGTAACTGCCCAGCAAAGGCATCCCCCTGAAAGGGCGGCCAAAAGCTTGTTGCTCCTCGGCACCGTGGATTTTTGCTTTCGGTAAACCAGCTCATCAGATTTTCCTTTGGAACGCGTTTCCTCACGTAATCAATGCAATATCTTACGCCAACGCGCTCCGATCGGCCGCCCTTGCAGGGCGATTCGCTGGCGGGGATCGTCCCAGGGCTAAAACCCTGGGCTATTCTGTTTAGCCATCTCATGGCAAAGAATCGGTTGCCGATTTCGTCACGTAGTAAATCTGGAATCAATCGGCCTCATTCACTGCATCTGTAGCGGCACACCGAAAACGTTGAACGGAACTTGATCTACCCTGGTGTTCACGTTCCATTGAGCCTGAACAATCCCGAGATTGCTCAGGTTGAATATCGGGTGATAGCTATTCTGCCCATTATCGGGCTGATCGTTATTAGGGGAGGCACGCGATACCCCCGTAAACACCCGAGTTTGAACTGCGCCATTTCCCGTCTGCTGACACTCGATCTGGGCACCATCAAAGTGAAACCTGGTCGTCCCGTTTTGGTTAACGCACACCAACCAATCTCCGGATGAATTGCCAGGGGCAAGCTGCCCATTGCTAGAACCAGTAGGAGCGTCCTGATAAATTTGAAAGTCGACGGCGCTCTTAATCGAATCGTTCATGATCTCTGCTAGGGCCTCATGTTGGGCCTCTAACGCCGTCGCTTGCAGGACGGCGACTTGGCGTTGCATGGCGGTGAGCAGAAAACCAGTAGCCGCGCTGACCACGACAAAGACCCCGAGCATCGCGGCCAGCATCTCAGGCAGCGTGAACCCTGATTGACACGAACACGGCTTAGCGGGGCTCATCATGGGTCAAGGATTCAGCACGACCGTCTTCGTCACCTGACGAGAGGCTTGGGTTCCGTAGCTCGGAATAGTGTAGGTCAGTACCAGCTGAGCCCCCGTAGTCCCATTGGTCATCGAGATCGAAAAAGGAATCATTTTCCCAAATTGCGGCGAACTGCTCTGGCCGGCGATTAACTTGGGATAATAAAGGTAGCCGGTTATCGGGCTTGGCGATGGCGATGCCGAAGCATTTAACGTGAAGGGTCGAGAATCGGCAGGAGCGAACGTTTGCAGTTCATAATACTCGCGCAGGATTCGTTCAGCTCGGCGATCCGCGCGCGTCAGAAGTTCTTGATAGTCTGCTAGCCGCCAGGCGGCCGTGATTCCGACGGCGGAAAGAGTTAGGATAAAGAGGCTGGCTAACACCTCGACTAGAGAGAACGCGGCCTGAGAGCGCACTAGAGCGCTGCCTCGCTTGCGAGGTCGCAGGGGTAGCCACCCCTGGAGCGTTGCCCCGCTTGCGAGGCCGTGAGGGGTCGCCACCCCTGGCGCACTGCCTCGCTTCCGCTTCCGCTCTGCTATGGCGCGACAGGTACGAGGCGCGCCCGAAGGGTTCCGACCGAGGCTGCCTCGCAAGCGAGGCAGCGCTCCAGGGGGGCTATCAATCCTTATCGGGCAAATCCAAATCATCAGGTTTCGTTTTTTGAATCTGCTTGTCTGATCCATTCAGCGGAACGGGCGGTGGCTCACCAGGCAGATCGGATGAGTATTGGAGAGTTTTTCTTTCGCTTTCACCTAACCTGTCAAATCGGTGGTCCCCGGCGGGTATAATCGTCGGAGAAACAATGACGATGAGGTTTGTGCGCTGCTTAGAGTACGATCTTGATTTGAAGGCGTATCCGAGGATAGGAATTTTCGAAAGTCCAGGAACAGCGTTCGCGGTAAAGGTCACGCTATCCTGCAGAATCCCGCCAATAACGGCAGCCTGACCGCTTCGCACGGTAATGTCCGCGGTCGTACTTCGTGTCGAGATTATCGGGATCTGGGTCGTGGTACCAGGTTGCGCTGCACTAGTCCCGGAGATCGTTGACAGAGTTGGATTGAGATTGAGGTCTATGAGACCTCCTTCCAAAATACGACCAACGACATCTATCGTCAGCCCGGTCGTGAAGGTATAGGGTACGGTGCTGGGCCCATAGACCTGGGTGCCGGGCGTCTGCAAGAAAATGGTTTGCTTGGTGTCCGAACGTATGGTCACCGGCATCCCGCTCTTTGCCACGGTCATCGGTGCATTGTTATTTCTAATCCAGCCCTTAGCCTTCAAGGCCTGAAGGGTGACTTGCACATCGGACATGTTTAACACCAGGCCGTTGGTGAAAAATCCGCCGCCGTGGGCGTTGATCGCGCCGGTTACGGTCTGAAAATTCGAAGCTGGTGGAATACCCGCCTGCCCGGTCAGTGAAAACTTGGCGCCTTGTCCGGGCTGAAGCCCAAGGGTCTGGCTCCAATCCAGGCCGCCCCCGATGGAGTTAGTATCCGCGACTTCAACGATATAGGTCTTGATGAGAATCTGTTTCTCAGCGACATCGAGTCGCTGGAGTTCTGTCCTGATTAAGTCATGCTCTTCCGGAGTGGCGCGGACAACCAAAGAGTTGCTGCTTCTTTCGACGAATACGGCAGTTTGCCCGCTCTTTTCAAAACCCCCTACTGATAACGGCGCGTCGAAAGGTACGCCCGGCTCATAGCGAGGCCGACTTTGATCCGTACCCGTGCCGGAGGCCGTTCCTATCGCGTCCGGAGTCACGGTGGTATTATCCGGTTTCGGGTAAGTAGGAAAATTAGCCTGTGCCGGAGTGACCTTGATCCCTAAATAGTTGGCGATCGGTTGCAGCAAGAGTTCCGCGGGCTGATTCCTGATGATGTAACGCTTAGTGATATAGAAACTCGGACTTGCGATATCTGCCCGGTGAAGTGTATAGCGCTGTCCATCCGTGATAACCTGGAAGCCGCGCGATTCAGCGATCTGATAAAAGGCTTGAAGAGGCGAGAGATTGGTTAGTGCAACCGAGATCTTCTCGTCTTCGGGAATGTTCGGTTCGACATAGTTAATTCCGGCCTGTTCCGCCAAGATTCTCAAGACTTTGGCGATCGGCTGGTTGGTAAATCGATGAGTCCTCGGCTTCTCAGGCGGCATCTGGGCCGTAGTCGTTGACTCCGCGTTCTCGCGTTCCCGTAACAACCGCTCGATTTGATCGACCACACTCTCCGGACTTTGGGAGGATTCACTGCCCGGCGTTGCGTCGGCTGCGGGCACCGGCCCAGGACTCTGGGTCTGTGCCGCCGTCCGGCCACCGTTTTGCGCAAATGCCAGCAAGGGCCATAGGACCACTACTATCAGCCTCTTAATCATGCTCAGCTTTCTTTTTCCGTTCTAAAGTGATCCGTTCCGTCTCGCTGTCTCCCACGTAGGGGAGCTTGCAAAGCGGCGCTCTGAATCCCGGCAAAAGGATGGACACGCCGCCAGAGTCAATTGACCCTACCTCTAACAAAATCGTGTTCTTTTCGCTCATATCCCTCTCCAACGGCAGACCGTAGGTGCGCGCTAACTCAGTCAGTTGAACCAGGTCAGTTTCAGAAACCGTTACCGGGATCTTTTCCGTTTCGCTGAAGGCCACTCCGTTGATCAAAGCGATGGCGTGGCTCTGTCCTTCCCCGGTGCTAACTCCCTCAACGAAAAGGTCGTTCTGTATGGCGGCGACGAGTGTCTGGAGGTAACGCTGCGCCGCTTTGCTACTAAACGAGTTGTCTAGTTCGACGCCTTTCCCGACGAGCGTTTTACCGGCATCAGCGCTGATAAACGGATCCCGGGGCGCGGGTGTGTATCTGAACGCGTATAGGTCCGGTAAACGCGGCAAGATGATGTCTCCCGCGAACCCGAAGTTTGAAGTACAAACAACCAGCAGAATAGAAAAGGCTGTCGCCCTCATTTTGCCTCTCATTTCCCGGTCAGCATCCGAATCGTAAGCCGCGTCTCCAGATACGTGGGTTCGCTGGTAAACGGTGGAATGTTAGGTGGGCGGCTCAATAAAACTTTATCGAAATACAAGAAGAGGTCGGCATTCTCCTGTTCCGCCAGAAGCGGCACTAACCGATGGAACTCCAGGCCGACGGTGCCGGCTTCGTAAATGATCGACATTTCGCCGTTCGGCACTCGAACCGGCTGAACGATAAGACCCGCCTGATTAAACCCAGCGATGCCCGCGGCCTCAAATGAAGAGCCATCACCGGTTAAAGGCGCAGCTGACGTAGAATTGATATGTAGCGATGAGGCCCCTCGAGACGCGATCATCGTGTCGCTTAGGCGAGTGTAGAGCGCCTCGATTCTCGCCTTACTAACTCCTAGTCCCTCGATTTCACCTTCAAGATGGTTGTTCGCAATTTCCTGCTGTTTATTCTCCTGGTCCAAAAACTGAGCCGCGGTCCAACCATCCGCCAATAATTTTAGTTCCAGCCCCAGCAGACCGCCCGAGACTACGATGGCGGCAAAGAGAAAGAGAGCCTTGAATTTCATTTAATCGATGGTCGGCCTCTCGAGCGAGGCGCGCTCCGCAAGGTTAGGCTTCATAAGCGGTCTGGATCTGCAATCCGCTGCACGCCTAAGTTCGAGTAATTGCCGGCGGGCATAATTGAATAAACCAGATGAAACGGCACCAGGCTTTCTGTGCCCTCAAGGAGTTTCGACCTCAACACCTGAGACCCCGCAGGAAGATGCTTTTTCAATTCGTTAGTGAAAGCTTCTAACTCCTCAGCGTGCCCGAACTTCAGACTTCCCTGGATGGAAAGTGTATAGAGCTCGGGCACACGATAGGTTCCGCCGGCGACTGGGAGAGCTTGATATCTCGATGACTCTATCCCGATCCTTTCAAGGACCGCATCCGCAGGGATCGTTTGTTCAATCGCAGCAAGCACGGCGCTGCACGGAAGGCGGCCTCGGATAATCGGCTCCCATTGCTGGATCTGGCTTAGTTTCTGACGGGTATCCTTAAAGGCAACCAACTTGGTTTGCAGCTCATTCGCAGCTGCAACCAGTTGAACCTTCTTATCGGTTAGAGCCTGAT
>Ga0210389_10002168_pt1 | contig 15597 bp, 12 predicted proteins | sample IncBWH28OmetaG_FD_160127 | JGI IMG/M metagenome (GOLD analysis project Ga0210389, IMG submission 160127) | Forest soil microbial communities from Barre Woods Harvard Forest LTER site, Petersham, Massachusetts, United States - Inc-BW-H-28-O ...
TCGCCATCTCAGTCGTGGGATTGGTGGTCAGCGGAAATTGACCGGCGTAGAGACAGTGAGGCCAGGCGTTGGCGAAGTTGCCGCCGGGAACCTGATTGAACGAGGTTATGACGCGCTGTCCGCCGAAGTAGGGCTGACTGTCCGGACCAAAGATCGTCGTCAAGTCGACGGCAAGTCCATTGGTGCCAACGCCCATACATTGGACCGAGCCAGATTGATTTGGTGAGAAACCGGCAGGAATCGGACCGCTCGGGTCGCCAGGATCGCCCAGCGGGTTCAGACACCCCCAGACCTGAACATTCCGGCGAATGGAGGTTGCGATCGCAAACATGCCGTCCGGGCTGACAACCCCACTGGTCAGCTTCTGTCCTTCCGGAATGGCCGAATAATATTGCTGGCCGCCAACGAATTTTCCGGCTGTGGTGCCAGGAGCGCCATTAGGATCAGCGTTAATCAAGGGGATCGAAAACAGTCCGCCCTTGATGCCCGCAACAAACAGATAGGTTGTTGCAGTCTGGGGCGTGGTGGCTGCCGGTAGGCCAGTTGTCGGGAAAGTTTTTGAGACCAGTTCTGGATGGTTAAACTTGGATATCGCACACCCAAGCTGATTGAAATAGGTGTTGCTCGGGTTCGTCTTGAACGTCCCCTTGGGTCGGGGGGGCACGTGGTTATCGAATATCGGTTGCGCCAGCAAGGTCGGGTCGCAAGTCGGCGTAATCGACTGCCCCTGGTAGGGGATGTCACCCAGGTTGAGGAAGGCGCCGTTCTTGACGACCGGCAGAACCACACACTCGGTCGAGGTGTTCGGCGGAATGGCCCAACCGGTCGTGCCGGTGGCTGCGGTGCCCAGATCCGTCACCTTGCACAGGGTCGAACCCTGGTCGAACACCCAGTTATGACCGCCATTCGTTTTCGGCTCAGCCGGATTGTTGTGTTCATTGACCGAAATGTCAGGGATGAAGATCCCCTGCGCCGGCGCCGTGAACACATTGGGCGACCAATTAGACGGGTTCTGGGCGGGACCCGGCGAGCCGACGACCCATCCGCCGTTGGGAAGCGTGCTTCCGTCGCTGCACACCGCCCAGGCGAAATTCTGGCCCATGAGCGTGATGACCGCGGTCATGGCAACCGTGCGCTTGAAGGCATTCTTCTTCCGTTGAAGTATTCCACTGGGAAATGTTTTGGTCATGAGCTGACTCCGAAATTGAACGGATGTGTCCAAGGTTGAATGCAGCCTCAACCATAGGCGCGAAAGTTGAGCGTCGGGAGGTTCGGAAAATACGGAACTTTAGGCATAAGCCGGGATTTCTGCTTCGGATTCTACGTAGACCGCTTTGGGTTTCAGCAGAAACAGCCGCTAACGCCGCGGTTGCATCCGGCCAATTCGCGTTGCGATGAAAGATCCGCAATGAATTTGCCGCGACGATGGCATCAGGGCTTTGAACCGATAAAGACGTGGATTCCGTCGGGCGGCGCAGTGCCGTCGGAAGCAACGTTGCCGCGCATCGGGAAGCCTTCGTCGGTGAACCCGTCAACCAGCGATGCGAGAATGTTTCCCCACTCGTTGGAACGCGATGTGTCGATTTCCGCGCCCAAACCGAGAAAACCGGTTGCGATCGCCGCGTTCGGTTTTCCCGGTATTTTGATCACCAGCGAACCGGTGTTTTGCTTCGCCTGTCTTATCCAGCCGGCTGCCTGCAAAGTTGCCGCGACCTGCTCGGCAAATGCCTGCGGTTCGGGCTCTGGCCGTATCGCGAGATCGAAATGTATGCCGGAAAATGGCTTCAGGCGCTTGATGATCCGCGCTCTCTGATCCTCGTCGATCAATCGCGGTGCGCGTATTTTTTCCAGCTGAAGCTCCGCCTCTCGCGTGCGGGCTGTCAGGTTGGCGAGTGAAGTCTTTGCGAGCTGGGCTTCCTGCTCGAGACGCGCCACTTCGACCGCCGATCTTTGGCGCTCTTCCTCTCGAGCCGCGTCGACTGTTCGCTGAAATGGTCGCCCGACTATTTCCGCGACGAGCGCTGTCGTCAGCCCGGCCACAACGATCAGGAATCCCGCCGTCTTGGCGAGGTTCAGCCAGCCAAGCCAATAGATCGCTGCCGCCAGTTTCGATTCCGCCATCGTGATTTGCCCTCGGCAAGACCATAGACGCCGCACGTCCCGCTTGCCAACTCACCGGAGTTTCCCGGATTTCCGGCCGGCTAAGGTTAATAATCTCCTACGTAGTTTCCGAAGCTCGCGAGGCTCCCACCCTTACCTTAGAAAAGTGCCTGTTTTTCCAGTTGCGTTGAGTATTTCAGATGACATTTTTTTCAGGCCAAAAGCCACGAAATTGGCAGGCCCGCTCCGTCGCAACTGTCTCATTACTCGCCTGTCTGGGCGCCGGCGCGGTTTTCCTGGCAATCGGATTTCCAACCAAACCGCTGCATGCGGCAGGCGGCATGGGAGCTGCCGAAGGCGGCGGAATTAGCGCAATCCTGTTTGGACCGGCGGAAGGATCCGGACCAGGCGTCGGTGGCGGCATTTTGGGCCGAAATACCAACGCCAACGGCGGCCTCGGTGGTGGTGGCCGCGGCAATGCCGCCGTGAACGCCAGCGGTGGTGTCATTGGCGGCGGTGGTCGTGTTACCGGCGGTGTTGGGAATGGCGTCAACGCAATCGCAAACGCACCAGCCGACGCCGTTCCAACCGTAACCGGGCTGGGCCAACGACCCGTCGTGGCGGACACGTCCGCTTACATCGTCGACAAACTCGCCGCGCAACAGCTCGGCAAGGCATTTTTCTGGGAATCGCAGGCAGGCAGCGACGGTCAGGCGTGCGCCAGCTGCCATTTCCACGCCGGCGCCGACATCAGGGTGCCAAACCAGGTCAATCCCGGAATTCCTTCAAACCCGGACACGCAGTTTCACTATCGCGCTTCCAATCCCTCGGCCAACACAGGTCCGAATGCGACGCTGGTAGCGTCGGATTTTCCATTCCATCAGTTATCAGATCCGGCAAACCGAAACTCGGCGATCGTCTACGACACGAACGATCGATTTGCTTCCGAAGGCACATTCAGCGGTACGTTTATTCCGATCGGCCCGCCAGCCGGCAGCCCCACGCCCGGTTTCGACAATTGCGTACGCACGGTCGATCCGACCGATCCGTTCAACGACAAGACCTCGGTCATGTTCCGGCGCGTTGAACCCCGGAACACCCCTTCCGTCATCAACGCAGCTTTCAACTATCGACAGTTCTGGGACGGACGGGCGAACAACATCTTCAACGGAAACGATCCGTTCGGACGTCGCACCAACCTCGCCAACCCTGCCGCCGGCATCCTTGTCTCGCAGGCTCCGTCTCAAGCGCCGACGCTCCTGAAGATCGAGATCGCGAATGCAAGCCTCGCCTCTCAGGCGGTCGGACCGGCAGGAAGCCCGTTTGAAATGTCCTGCAACGGGCGAACCTTCTCCGACATCGGCCGTCGCCTGCTGACAGGACGGGCGCTCTCTACGCAGATGGTCCACCCGCAAGACAGTCTGCTCAGCCAAACCGCCGGCCTCATCAACACATCCGGCCCCGGACTGACTTCGACCTATGCGGATCTCATTCGAAAGGCGTTCTACCCGCAGTATTGGAGCGACGAGACCCGAACGACGATCACACCCACCGGCGCGGTCGTGCCGGACCCGGTTGCCGGCTACAATCAGATGGAGCACAATTTTTCGTTGTTCTGGGGGCTTGCCATCCAGGAATACGAGGTCCTCCTCGTCTCGGACCAGACGAAGTTCGATCGGGGAACCTTCTTCTTCACCGCTCAGGAGAAGAAGGGGCTGAACATCTTCGTCAACAAGGGCAAGTGCGTTTTCTGCCATAGCGGCCCGCTGTTCAGCGCCGCGACGCAAGTCATTGGCAACGACCCCGAACTGGTCGAACGCATGGTGATGGGCGATGGCACGATCGCTCTGTACGACCATGGCTTCTACAACATTGGCGTGCGGCCGGCGTTCGAAGACCGCGGCCTTGGCGGTCTCGACGGAACCGCCCTTGGTTTCGATCTTTCATTTTCGCGGCAGTACAAGTGGCAGTTGATGGGCCGGACCGACAAGGTCGCCGACACGTTCCACGTCACGCAATGCACTTTTGAAATTCCGACCAACCCGCAGAACTGCTTCCAGACGCCGAAATTGCCGAACACGCCGGCGGCCTCACCCCGCGACGCGGTTGACGGATCGTTCAAGGTTCCAATTCTTCGCAATGTCGGGCTGACGCCGCCCTACTTCCACAATGGCGGGCAAGCAACACTGAATGAGGTTCTGGATTTTTACAGCCGAGGCGGCGATCGACGGGGATCGCTGAGCCAGGATACGACCGGCTATCCGCTGTCGGATCAAAATCTTAGCGTGCTGCTATCGGGAGCCGATATACCGGCAAACCTGACACAACCGCCGAACTCGTTCAATCAGACGAACACAACCAACATGGCGCCGAACATCCCAGACAGCGGAGGCCGCAATGGACGCTTCTCGCAAGACGACAAGGATGCATTGGTTGCTTTTCTCCTAACGCTGACCGACAATCGCGTGGCTTGTCACTCTGGTGTCTTTGATCATCCGGAACTGGTTCTGTTCCTCGGAAACGTCGATGCTCCGTCGCCAACCAACAGTCCGGTGGCCCAAGACATCAAGGTCAAGTTCCCGGCCGTGGGTCGCAACGGTCTCAGCACCTGCTTCCCAAACACCGGCAGCCTGTTCGGCGAGTTGCAGAGTTTTCTTATGAGTATCGTCACGCCCGTTCCATGACCGCGTGCAGTAAAGGCAGGGGCCAAGTGCGACCGAAAACATATCCCTCTGGAATGAATCGAAGGATCAAGCGGCTTCTGGCTTCGACCGCGGCATTGACCTTGCTGATGCACGATTTCGCCTGGGCAGTTTGCTCCGATGGCAGCACCCTTCCGGCGGCAGGCTTTGTCGTGGGTGTGGCGCCCATCCAAAGCGCCTCGAACTGGTCGCCCAACATCTTTACGGGCACCACCGGCTCGCTGTGGATTCCCGATACTTCGGTCGACGAACACAATGATCCGACCCAGCCTCTGACCGGCGGCGGCCACAACTGGGTATTCGACCAAGGGTCCACGCTTTGCAAGGTCGCGGACGTGGGAGCGGCCGGTGCGCTCGCGACATCCTGGGAAATTCCGCCGAACAATCCGACCGATTGCGTGATCCTTCCCGTCATCAAGAATGGGCAGGTGACAAATCTGGGCGATATTCCCTATCAGGGCGATGCCATCACCCCCACCTGCGATCCGACGCTGCTGAGCCAGCCCGGACTCCCCAATCCCAACAACACCTACTTCAACCAGTTGGGCTGTTCGATTTCACATGGCGTGGCCACTACGCCCGCGACAGCAACGTCATTCCTGTTCGTGGCGGGCATCAAGGGCGGCATGTTCTCGATCGCGCTGGACAATGTCAGCGTGCCAGCGCTTGGTGGAAGCGCCGGTAAAACCGTTGGTCCTCAAAACTACTACGCCCAGATTCCCGAAGGTTCGCTATTGACGAACGCGGCCGTTTCCAAGGACGGCCAATTCGCTATCGTCACGTCGCTGCGAAGGGATATCAGGGTTTGGGGCTGTCTCAATCCGTTGGGCGATCCAGGTGACCCGGGTCTTCCGATCGACCCGAACTTCGTGCCGCCTTCCGGCACGGCAGTAAGCTGCATGCAGGTCGGTTTCAACAATCTGCAAACTGACCTCGCCACCGCATTCGGGCCCGACAATCAGCCCTATTTCGGCGGACAGCGTGTCGTCACCACGTTCAACTCCGTGCCGGGTGGCAATTTCACGACCGCCTGGCCAAATTGCCTCTGGCAACCGGTCGGCGGGGCCTCACTGGCCGATGCGTTCGCAAACGGTCTGATAGATGGCTGCGCCGATGCCCAAGCAAATTTCGGTTTTACTTCGGCCCTGATCACCCAGCCGCCAGCGATCATTTCGCACGGCAATTACATGTACGTTGGACCAGTCGGAGGCAACGTCGTTCAGTTTGCGGTGACCATCGATCAAAATGGGCAATCGAGATATCAATTCCGGACCTACGTTACCGGCCTTTCGATTCTCACCGGCCTCGGAGTCGCGGGAGATCTTCAGTCGCTGATGATCTATACCGACCCGACCACCATTGGACTGGCTGCGCAGGAGGTCGTGACCAGGCTTCCGCTTTGTGAAGATATGCTCGGCGAAACTACCGTGGCCGGCGGCGGCGGCACCACCACGCCGACAGGCGGCGGCGGCACCACCACGCCGACAGGCGGCGGCGGTACCACAACGACGCCCACGACGACGACCGGGGGATTTACCACGCCCGTAACTCCCACTACGCCAGCCAGCACCACCCCCATTACCGGCGCGATCGTGGGCGGTGTTGCGCCGACGTCGACTGGCTCCACTGGCACGTCCGCTGGCGCGACGCCCGCGACGACAGGCTCGGTCGGCGGTATGGTAACGCCATCGTCAGCTGGCACCAATGCTGCGGCGGCAGCAAAGGGTGGCGGATCGACGAACGGCGCTGCTGCAAACCCGAGCGCCGGGGCAACTCCCGCGGGCATTCCCGTTCCCACTGGCACACCCGGCTTGTTTGCCGCGAGCGGCCAGGATCCATCTGGACCGATGACGGCGAAGATCACCCAGATCAATTTGTTCGGAATGCCTCGGATTGCGCTGGACTCGCCCCCTGTACAGCCTTCCAGCTTTATCGCAACGCGACCGGCCGCTCCTTCCGTTCTCGACGCTACGGCGAGTATCGGTCCCGGTGAAACCGTGATCCCGAAGACAACTGTGATCGCAAAGACCAAGACCAGGCCGCGCACGTCGACCAACGTACCCCGCAATGGGAGCAAGACTGCTTCAATCGTAGACAGTCATACCAGGTAATTTCCGGTCGCGGGCCATGTCCGTTCGCGAGGCAATATTAGCGCACAAGCGCCGCGTGGTCGCCTTCAGCATCGCCGGCTGCCTTCTGGCGCCGTCGATCGCAATCGCCCTGTCGGTACATGCCACACGGCCCAATACGCGGCTTCCCGAACTGGTGAAGCTCGACGCGGGTGAGATTTTCTACCAGCGCGCTGGAGATTTCACGCGATCAGGCAAGCAAGCCGAATCTCCCCGTGTGCGTCTCGCGCTGTCCAAGCCGATCGAAATCATGAAGTACCAGGTGACATCTGGCGACTTCCAGCGTTGCGTGGACGACGGCACATGCCGTCCGCTCGACGCCCGCTTCGGTGCACCGTCCGCCGACCGGCCTGCAGTCGACCTTAGCTGGTATGACGCCGACGAATACGCCGGCTGGTTGTCGCGAAAATCGGGAGACCTTTTTCGCTTGCCGACGGATGAAGAATGGATACTTGCCGCCGGCGAACGGATCAGTACCGATGCACGCCATGACCGCGGCCAAGGCGACCAAGCCGTTTCTTCATCCATGCCCGCCTACTACGCCTTCAGCCCCAAGACTTTCGATCTCGGCACCTTCGGTTCCAATCGTCGCGGAATTTTCGATTTCGCAGGAAATGTGTGGGAATGGACGAGCACTTGTCTCAGTCAAGTCGCTCTGGACGGTGACGATACCGCAGTTTCCGAAAGCACGAACTGCGGCGTTCGCGTATCGGAAGGAAGGCATCGCGCCTACATAACGGATATCGTAAGGGATCCTCGAGCCAGCGGCTGTATTGGGATTCCGCCAACCCACCTCGGATTTCGGTTGGTGCGCGAGCAGCGACCGAGCGAAGGATGGATCGGAAACGTTCGTCGCTTTTTTCCACTGCCAAGGTCTTAAAGGATTCTAAGCCGGCTGCGGCATAGCGAGTCCTTCGCATTCGACGTTTCGATACCTGGTCACACGACATCTATCCCCGGTGACTAAGCCATTAGTGGAACGGCGACCTCATTCCTGAAAAGTAGTCAGAAGTCTTTCCGCTCATCCCAAGTTGAATCGGCAGCCGTGACCTGCGGCGGCGGAACGCTGCGGCGTTTGCGCGCAGCATCGTAGTTATACCGATCCGCAATAAGCGCAGGCATTGCATGTTTCTCTACCTATTGCCGGGGCAACGTGTTGGGAAGTGAAATGCCTTATCAAGTCAAAGCGGGATCGATTACTGCTATCGTCGCCAACGAGAAGCAGGCCCTGGAAATGCTTCGCAGAATGGCTGAGTCAGGTCAGGAAGAGATATCTATAAGAGACATATTTGGTGCGGAGATTGACCTCGCTACACTTAAGTCTCGGCTCAACGATTCTGAATCGAATCCGCTGTAGGCAATCGCTAGATCGTGGCAATTAGCGCAATTGAGATCGCGACAGCGCCAACTGCCGATCCCGTCTCGAGAAGGAGCATGATCTCCTGTTCTAGAAAGGCGCGTGTCCGTCCGTCATGAGAGAGAAAAACGGAAACTCCCAAGACAATCAGACACGCCAATAGTCCAAATTTCAAACGCCTTCGCGAAAACAACGAACACCTCTGAATTGACGCCCTGTCGACCGTCCAGACACTCGCACGATAAAGCTACGTTTGCTTTAGTCCAAAAGTTCCACGCCGACCGGAGTTTCTCGATGGAACTCGGTCCGCCTCAATCTGTGCGCATGACCTGCTTGGGGTCAGCGCGCGGATCGCGCGGCCCCCATCGGCCTGCTTCGACCTGCGCGATGAATTCGGCGACGTGCCGGTTGAACAACTCCGGCTCCTCCAGATTGAGCGTATGGCCGGTCTTCGGCAACACCGCCAACCCCGATCTCGGAATCGTGCGCTTCAGAAACAGGCCAGGCTGAAGACAGTGGTCGTCTTCATCGCCGACCATCACCAGAACCGGCGTATTCAGCGTGCAAAGCTCGGCTTCGAGATCGTAAAGTGAAGGTCGGCGCATCTGCACGCCACGCATGGTGTTGGCAGCCCCTTTCGCGTCATGCTGTGCCAGGCGATCGGCGAACAGCCGCCAGCCGCGCGGGTCCTTTTCCTGGAACTGGACGCGGGAAGCCCCCTCCGCATAGATCGGTGCAAAATTTTTGGGGCCCCGCTTCTCGAAATTTTCCGCAACCTGTTCAGAGACGCCCTTGAAATAGTTCTCATGGATTTTTTCAGCGCCATAGCCGGCGCCGGCGGCCACCACCGACAACACACGTTTTGGATGACGGAGCGCGACATGGAGGCTCGCAAATCCGCCCATCGACAGGCCAACGACATGGGCCTTGTCGATGCCAGCCGCACTCAAGACGTCGACAATATCGTCGGCGGCACGCGCCAGCGAATAGGCATCGACCGCCTCCGGGATATCCGACGGCGGATACCCCCGTGCAGCGAAGGTGACGCATTGGTGACGGCGCGCAAAGAAATTGAGCTGCGGTTCCCAACTCCAATGGCTGCCGCCAAATTCGTGAACAAAAATGATCGGCGTGCCTGATCCGGCGCTTTCGTAGAAAAGGCGCACGCCGTCACTGGTCTTGGCAAAGCTCATGGCAACCCCATCAGATCACTGAGCGGCGGGACGCAATGCCGCCGTCGACCGTAAAAATCGCGCCCGAGGTATATCCCGAGCGATAGGACGCCAGGAACACGATGAGATCAGTGATCTCGTGGACGTGAGCGGGTCTCTTGAGCGGATAGCGGTCCTGCAATTCCTTGTAACGGTCTTCGGTGCCGTACCATTCTTTCGATCGCTTCTTCAGCATGTTGTAGATGCGGTCAGTATCGACCGGCCCGGGATTGACCCCGACCACGCGAATGTTGTCGTCGAGGGAGTGGCCGCCCATGGCGCGGGTAAACGCCATCAGGCTGGCATTGCCAGTCGTTCCTGCAACGTAATTCGGGTCGAACACTTCGCCGCCATTGCCAATGTTGTTGATGATAACACCGCCGCCGCGCGTCTTGAGCTGCGGATAGATGGCGCGCGTCAGATTGATATAGCCGAACACTTTCAGATCCCAGCCGGCCCGCCATTTGACTTCGTCGACGTCCCAAAGGCTTCCGCTCGGAATAACGCCGGCATTGTTGACCAGAATCTCGACATCGCCGACCGCTTTGACCAGCGGATCGATCACGCCGGGAGCCGTCAGATCGAGTGGATGAATCGTAACTCTCACCTGATGCGATGCTTCGATCTCCGATTTGATCGCCGCGAGGCGGTCGCCCGACCGGGCGACGAGGTGAAGATTGCATCCTTCAGCGGCAAACCCGCGCGCGACGCCCTCGCCGATCCCTTGCGACGCCCCGGTCACCAGGACCGTTTTGCCTTTCAACCCCAAATCCATGTTTTTTCGCCTTTCGTTTTTTTGAAGTCGGGTGCCGGAAACAACAGAAAGCCTGGCACATGCACGCATTTCAGTTTGGTATACAGTGTTCTCGTTCGTCGGCCAAATAATATGCAATTACAGTCATTTGGCGTAATCTGACTTGCTTCGAGGCGCGTTCGAGATGATGGTACGCAGCCAGCGGCACGGGGCATGCGGCGTTGACTGGGGTGGTTGGGAGAAGGTCGATGATTTTTCGTCGAGACGTGTTGAAGGGCATTGGCATTGCGGGCCTTGGAGCCGCGGCGCTTCCGTTGGCCGCACCGGCGCTTTCGCAAGGCGCGACGAAAGTCACCTTCACGACGTCGTGGATTCCGGAGGGCCCTAACCTCTTTGCCTATGTCGCACGCGACAAGGGCTTTTGGAAAAAGACCGGTCTTGACGTCAGTGTGGCGCGCGGATCGGGATCAGGCGCGGCGGCTCAGGCCGTCAGCGCCGGCACGTTCGATTTCGGCATGGCCGCAACGCCGACCGTCATTGTCCAGGCCGCCAAGAAGTTGCCGATCACCTGCATCGGTCAGATCAATTACGACGCGCTCATGGGCATCGGCCTCCTGGCCGGGTCGCCGATCAAGCAGCCGAAAGACCTTGAAGGCAAGAAGCTCGGCGCCAGCGTGACATCGGGGGAATATCCGTTCCTGCCGCTCTATGCGGAGAAGGCGGGTTTTGATCTGGCCAAGGTTCAGATGGTGCAGCTCGACGGCAAGGTGCGCGAGCGCTCGCTGATGGAAAAACAGGTCGATGCCGCATCGGCCTTTGCTACCAGCACCATTCCCTCCCTCGCCCCGCTCGGCACCGACGTCCACTTCATGTTGTTCCGCCATGCCGGCATCGAATTTTACGGTCAGTCGCTTACCACGCAGCCGCAGCGGCTGGAAAAGGACGCCAACCTCTGCGCCGCTTTCGTCGAAGGCGCGATGGAAGCCATCCGCTTTACGATGACGAATTTCGACGAGGCCATCGACATCTTCCTGAAGGCGAACACGGAGGTCGCGATGTCCTCGACCGGCAAGGAATATGCCCGCATCGGCCTCGGGTTGACCAATCTGACCAACCTCGTTCCCGAAGTGAAGGAACGGGGCTTCGGCTTCGCCGATCCGAAGAAGGTCGCAACGATGGCGGATCTCGTGGTCAAATATGCGGCTGGTGACGGGGCCGTACGTCCCAACGTCGAAACGCTGTTTACGAACAAGTTCGTCGGCAAGATCAAACTCGGCGCTGATGAACTCGTCTCCGCCGAAAAGAACGCGGTGGCTTTCCGCAAATATGTAAGCTGACGGCTTACAGTTCGATTGGGGCGCAATCGATGCTCGCAGCGGAACCCGTGCTTGACGCTGTAGCGGCACCTAGGCCGCTGGTATCGGTTACGAACGTGCGGAAGACCTACTTCACGCGGCAGGCACCCGTGCAGGCCGTGGCATCCGCATCGCTCAACGTTGCGCGCGGCGAATTTGTTTCGCTGTTGGGTCCGAGTGGTTGCGGCAAAAGCACCCTCTTGATGATAATCGCCGGACTTGAGCGGCCGACGGGCGGATCGATCCTGCTCGGCGGCACAGAGATCAGGGAGCCGCGGCGGCGATATCGGAGTTATCTTCCAGGATGCAACGCTTTTGCCGTGGAAAAGCGCGCTCGAAAACGTCCTGTTCCCGGCGCGCATCCTCAGACTGCCGATCGGAGCCTATCGCGAGCGCGCGAAAGAGCTATTGGCGATGGTCGGGCTGTCGGACTTCGCGAACAAGAAACCTGCGCAGTTGTCCGGCGGGATGCGGCAGCGCGTGGCGATCTGCCGGGCGCTGATCCACGACCCGGATATCCTGTTGATGGACGAGCCTTTCAGCGCGCTCGATGCGATCACCCGGGACCAGATGAACGTCGCGCTGTTGGACATTCTCGAGACCTACAAAAAGACCGTCGTTTTCGTCACCCACTCCATTCGCGAAGCCGCATTCCTGTCCGACAGGGTCGTCGTGATGGGCGGTCGGCCTTCAACCATATTGCTCGACATGAAGATGCCGTTTAAGCGGCCACGGCGTTTCGAGATTGAGGAAACGGGTGAATTTGTCGCGGTTTGCCGAAAGCTCCGATTGACGATCGAAGAAGCCCATAACGGCCTGCCATGGCCAAGCGCTGCGGCGAACCCGCCCGGCGGCGTGATCGAGTGAGTGCGTAACATGGCTTCGACCGGGCTTCCAACGACAGGCATGGGTACGGAAACGGGCGCGGTCATCGCGGGGCCGGCAGCCGCGTCGGGCGGAGGTCTCTCCAAGGTGCGGAGCACGGGATTGCCGCTCGGGCTCGCCGCGATCGTATTGGCAGGCTGGCAACTCGCCGTCACCCTGGGTCACATTCCGCCGGTCATTCTGCCCTCGCCGGTCTCGATCGCTAAATATATTTTCGAACGCTACGACATCCTGTTGATGCATGCCGTTCCGACGACGCTCGAATCCGCCGCCGGCTTTGCGATCGCGACGCTGCTCGGAATTGCGCTGGCCATCATCATGACCTATTCCCAGATCGCCCGCGAGGCGCTTTATCCCAATCTTATCTTCTTCCAGTTGATTCCGAAGATTGCGCTAGCCCCTCTCTTCATCATCTGGCTCGGAATTGGATCGCAGTCGCGCATCGCCTTTGCCGTTTTCATCGCGTTTTTCCCGGTGGTGATATCCACCGCAGCTGGCTTTGCGAGCGTCGATAAAAGCATGCTGAGACTATGTCGCGCGCTGACCGCCAGCGAGTGGCAAATATTCACCAGCGTTCGATTTCCGGCGGCGCTACCTTATATTTTCAGCGGCATGAAGATCGCGATCACGCTGGCGATCATCGGCGTCATCATCGGTGAATTCATCACCGCCCAGGCCGGCCTCGGTTATCTGATCATTTTTGCGACAGCCCGCGCCGACACCGAGATATCGATGGCTGCCATCGTGGTGCTGTGCATTTGCGGGCTGCTGCTTTACGGCCTGGTGGCTCTCGGTGAATCCATCGCCAACAGATTTTACTCGGCGGAAAACCCTTGAGGACCATATCGGGTGCGTCACCCGTCGCTGCGGCGGGCGAATTTGAATCGTTCACTCAGCTTTGCTGAGGTGTGCTCGCCGGTTTGACAAACGCCACGCCTATCCGCTTCTGCTGAATCCAGATCACCCTGCAGTCGTGGGTTGAGGAGTCGCTTGCCATTACCAGGCGAAACTGTGCCGGCACGCAGGCAGGATTCTCGACGTCGATCGCAGCGCCTTCTGGCGAGATATTCCGCACCACGCAATGCATGACGGAGCCTGCGGCCGAAACGTAGGCCGGCTCATTGATCTCGGTTCGCTGGTGTTTTCGCTTCTCTTCCATCGGCTTCAGCTAGGTGCCCGAATAGGCAAAATTAAAGGCTAGCGCCAAAACCTAAAGAAATCAGGCGCTGCTAGTTCCCGTCCGTCATAGCATGGTCGATCCTGCCCGGTGTACCCGTCCAGGTGCGCTGCACCGGAACCCTGCGAATTTAGAGCTGCTGTACCGGCATATCCCCCGCTTCCGCTCGCGGTAATGCCACGCTAGCGTGTCGTTAAGACCGATGGTCAGGCGCGACTTCGGCTTAGCAAGATGCGCCAAAGGAAACGCGATCAAGGGGGAAACGCGATGTTCGAGATACTCGATCAGCGGACGAGCCTGACGGGCAACCAGATCAAAATTCTCCTCGCAGCAATCCTCGGCGATGCGCTCGAATTCTTCGATTACTTCCTGATCGGCTTTGTGCTCGCTTTCCTGATTGGCCCCTGGAAGCTGACCTTCGGCCAATCGGCAACCGTGCTGATGAGCTCAGGTGTGGGCGCGATCATCGGCGCCTATGCCTGGGGCTGGCTCGCCGACCGCATTGGCCGGCGCAAAGTCTTTATCGGCACCGTGTTGAATTTCTCCATAGCCACCGGCCTTCTCTATTTTACGCCGGAAAACGGCTGGATCTATCTTTCGGCGATGCGGTTTTTCGTCGGCCTTGGCGTTGGCGGGCTTTATTGCGTCGATCTCCCGCTGGTGCAGGAATTCATGCCGTCATCGAAGCGAGGATGGGTCGGCGGCCTCGTGACCTGCGTCATCCCGTTGGGGGTTGGTCTCGGCGCCGTGCTCGGCTCGGCGGTTGGCAACAACGAGTGGCGACTGCTGTTTGCCGTGGGCGTGCTGCCGTCTTTGCTTGTGCTCCTGGTTCGTGTCTGGGTACCGGAGTCGCCCCGCTGGCTCTGCCGCCAGGGACGCTATAAGGAAGCCCGCACCTCATTGGCCTGGGCGCTTCAAATGGAACCGGCATCGCTGCCCATGCCGACTGCCGTCGATGCCGGTCCGATCGTGCGCAGCCACTGGCTCGACCTGTTTAGATATCCGCGAAGCCTGATCGTGTCCTGGCTCGGCAATGCCGGCGCACAAACCGGTGTCTACGGAATTACGCTGTGGGCGCCCTCGCTGTTTGTCGTGTTGCTGAAAGTCTCGCCGCAACAAGCGGCAAAGATGATGATCCTTCTCAGCGTCTCCGGCTTCGTTGGACGAGTATCTTTTGCATTTCTCTCGGAATTGATCGGACGTCGCAATGCGGGCGGCCTGCTTGGCTTCGGCGCGGGCGTTCTGACCATTCTCGCCGGCTATCAATACGACGCCACGGTTTTCGGCGTCTCCGCTTTCTGGCTCGTGTTGGCGGCCGCCTTTTTCTTTGCCGACGGCGGCTTTGCCATCGTCGGACCTTATGCAGCCGAAGTCTGGCCGTCGCATTTGCGGACTTCCGGCATGGGCTCGGCCTATGGCTTTGGCGGGATCGGCAAGATCATCGGTCCGGTCGGCCTCGCCTTGATCATTGGAAGCGGCAATTATCTCAAGCCGGATGTGCCCTTACCGGAAATTCCTCTCGCTTTCCTTTATCTCGGATGCTGGTTTTTGATGGCCGGAGCGGTGTATTATTTCTTCGGCATCGAAACCCGGGGCAAGTCGATCGAAGATATCGACCGGGAGCTCATGTCAAAAACCACGCCACTGCCGGTCAGCACTTTCGATGCCTCACCAACAAGACGATAATCCCAACTCGCTCTGATCGAAGGAGAGCAGACATGCCGCTCGGCGGACTACAGCATTACACAATCGAACCCTCGGATCTGGAACGCACCAAGGATTTCTACTGCGACGTGCTGGGCCTGGAGAACGGGGACCGCCCTCCGTTGGATTTCCCCGGCTACTGGCTCTATTCGGGTGGTCAGGCCACCGTCCATCTGATGGGAACGCGCAAACCGCGCGAGGGCATCGTCGTCAGGGGCACCGA
>Ga0210389_10002170_pt1 | contig 15595 bp, 13 predicted proteins | sample IncBWH28OmetaG_FD_160127 | JGI IMG/M metagenome (GOLD analysis project Ga0210389, IMG submission 160127) | Forest soil microbial communities from Barre Woods Harvard Forest LTER site, Petersham, Massachusetts, United States - Inc-BW-H-28-O ...
TTCGGGATCGTGATCCTCGAGGACATGGCCCGGGGCGTCGCCGTCATGGCCGTGGACTCCGGAGGTCCGGCGGAGTTCGTAGATGACGCGCGCACCGGGGTGCTCGCGCGCTCCGGCGAGCCACAGGCTCTGGCCGACGCGCTCGAGCCGATGCTCGACTCACCCGAGCTGCGGGCGCGGCTCGGCGCAGCCGGACGCCAGGCGTACCTGCGCGAATACACCGACGCCGCCATGCGCGAGCGCTTCTTTCGCCACTTCGAGCAACTCGTCGAGTCGATCAACGACGGACGCGCCCGTGCGTCGTCCTGAGCAGGCGCCGCCGCATCCGGCGGTGGAGGTCACCGTCGTCGCCCATGACATCGGCTCGGTCGGCGGCATGGAGCGCCAGCTCTCCGAGCTGCTGCTGGGACTGCGAGCACTCGGCCACCCGGTCACGGTGATCGCGCGCACGTGCGAGTTGCCGAGCGAGGCGGGGATCGTCTTTCACCGTGTGCGAGCGCCCGGGCGACCCTTTGTGCTGGCGTACCCGTGGTTCCTGCTGGCCGGCTCGCTGGCCGTGCGCAGGTGGCGTCGCGGTGTCGTGCAGGCGACCGGGGCGATCGTCCTCAACCGCGTCGACGTGGTGGCAGTGCACTACTGCCACCAGGTGGGCCCGGTCAACCCGAGCCGCTCCACCCGACTGTTCCGCGGACAGGTGAAGGCCGCCGGCGTGCTCAAGCGCCTGGGGGAGCGGCTGTGCTTTCGCAGCGCCCACGCCGCCGCGTTGGTGTGCGTCTCCGACGGCGTCGCCGAGGAGGTGCGCACATACTTCCCCGACCTGGCTACGCGCGTCGTGACCATTTACAACGGGATTGACACCGACGCATTCGCTCCCGGCGCGCGACGCGAGCAGGCGCTGGAGCTGCGCGCCTCCCTGCAACTCGGTGAGCGCCAGCTGGTAGCCGCGTTCGTCGGCAGCGAGTGGGGACGCAAGGGCCTCGCGCCGGCAATCGAAGCGCTCGCATCCGCCCCACGGTGGACGCTGGTGGTAGCCGGAGCGGGCGAGCGAGCGCGCTACCAGGCGCTGGCCGAGACGCTCGGCGTGGAGCGGCGGGTGCGCTGGCTCGGCGTCGTTGCAGACGTGGCGCCCGTTTACCAGGCGGCGGACGCGTTTCTACTTCCATCCAGCTACGAGACCTTCTCGCTGGTCACCTTCGAGGCCGCCGCCAGCGGCCTGCCGATCCTCGCGGCGCCCGTAAACGGCGTGCGGGAGCTGATCGAAGACGGGCGCAACGGGTTCTTGATCGACCGCGACCCGCACGGCATCGCCACACGTCTGGAGCTGCTCGCCGACGATCCTCGGCTGCGCGAGCGGCTGGGGCGCGAGGCCCGCGCCTCCGCGCTGCGCTTCAGCTCGCAGCGAATGGTCGCCGAGCATCACGAGCTGTATCGGCGTCTGGCCGGCGCACCGGGGTCGTGAGCACGCTGAGCTGAAGGCTCAGGCGTGGGCCTCGCGCGCGGCGATCGCACCAAGCAGCAGCCGCTCGAACGCATCCGTTGCGGCCGGCACCGAAAACAGCCGCTCGACCGCCTGGCGTCCGCTTGCAGCCAGGCTCGCGCGCAACTGTGGACTCTCGCGCAGGGCCGCCAATGCGGCGGCCAAGGCCTCGCGGTCGCCCTCGGGGAAGACCACGCCGCCTTTGGTCAGCTCTATCAGCCACGGGATCTCGCCCGAGTCCGAGCCGACTACGGGAACCCCGCACCACAGCGCCTCGACGATCACCCGGCCGAACTGCTCCTTCCAGGTGGCGGTCGTCCGCGATGGCAGCACCAGCACGTCCATCCGGGCATAGCCGTCGGCCATCTGTGCGTGGCTGAGGCTGTCGAGCACGTCCACACAGGAGCCGGGTATCGGCTGACCCTCGAGCTGTGCCCGCTGTTCTCCGTCGCCGATCAACAGCAGCTCCACCGGAGCGCTCAACGTGCGCACCGCTGCGAGTAGATCGGCCAATCCCTTGCTCTGCACCAGCCTGCCCGCGTAGCCGATCGTGAAGGTCCGAGCGGTGGGCGCCGCCGGTGTCGCCGGCCAGGCGGGGACGGCCGGAGGGGCGAACCCGACCTCGCCGCACGCACCCCAGCTGCGTGCCAGCTGTCCCGCGGTGTCTGAGCGGGCCGCCACGAACGCCGCGTCGCGCAGCACGCGCGTGCGCATCACTCGTACCGGATAGGGCAGCGCGCGGTCGATGTTCTCGTAGCACTGCACGCCGAACGGGGTCCCCAGACGCGTGAGCGCGTAACTCCACTGCGCGGCCGGGAACGAGAACGGCTCGGCCTCGAGGAACGCGACATCCGCGCCAACCGTGCGGCACAGCTTGCGGCAGCGGGTCAGGTACAGGTGACGCTGCGGCTGTCCCGCGAACACGACCGGCGTGGGTCTGAGCGTGTGCTCCATGCCCTCCAGCGCCTGCGGTCGCACCGGGCCAGCGGAGTACGAGTGGCGCCAGCGGCTCGGCAGGACGATCACGACCTCCCAGCCCCGCCGTGTCAGCTCTCGGTAGACCTCCTGGTTGACGCTTACGACTGCCGGATGGCTGACCACCAGCGCGCGCCGCCCGCGCCCACGATCACCGGCCGGGTCGGCGCCGGTTTCCCCGCTGTGGCGGGCGTTGCGGCCAGCGCTTCGCGCGGCATGCTCGGCGCGAGGAGGCTGCGGGGCGGGCATCGCTGGATCGTTGCATTCATGGTTGCGCGGCGTCGGTGGACCGCTAGTCTTTGCGCAGGTACTGCTTTACCATGGCTGACGTTCCGGCCAGGATGGATCCACGTCGATGAACGACACAACGACCGACGCAGCCAGCATATTCTCCCCGCTCTGGCGGCGCAAGTGGCTGATTCTCGCCGTGGCCATCGTGGTTGCCGGCGCAACCTACGAGTACTACAAGCGCCAGACGCCTACATACGGCGCCACGACTGAACTTTACCTCGGGGCCGCCTCCGAACAGCAGGCCGGTGGCCAGGCGAAAAGCGGACTGAGCAGCCATAGCGTGACCGATCAAGTGGCCTTGATCAATTCGCCGATCATCGCCGGCCTGGCGCACCGACGCCTGCGCGCCGAGCACGATGCGGCGGCGGCGCGCGGCAAGGAGACGGCGACCGCGAGCAAAATCGGCGACTTCATCGACATCTCCACCAAGGCGCACAGCCCCCGCGCGGCGGCGAAGTTGGCGGACGCCTTCGCACAGACCTACATCGCCCACGAGCGCGCCGACTACAAGCGCAGCCTCAAAGCGGAGATCCTCACCGACCGCCAGCAGCTACTGCGCCTCGAACTGCCGCCTGCGCCCTCCGCCGCCAAGAGCTCCAAGTCGGCCGCCAGCGCATCGACTCTGCAGATTGCCAACCTCGCAGACAAGATCAGTCAGCTGGAAGCATCGCTGTCGACGTTCGCCGGGGTGGTGCAGGTCAGCCCCGCCAAAGCGACACCGGTCCCGCTCTCGCCGACGCCGAAAAAGAACGCGATCTTCGGATTCGCCCTTGGCCTGCTGCTGGCCTCGATCGGTGCATACGCGCTCAGCCGGCTCGATCGCAGGCTGCGCTCGCTGGCCGAGATAGAGGAGGTCTTCCAGACCGAGATTCTGGTGGCGCTGCCGAGCGTCAAGGCGCCGGTCGTTCGCCCCGACGGCAAGCGTGCGCCCGCCAAGCCGCTACTCGAGCCGCTGCGCCGGCTGCACACGACGCTGCATCTCGGGCACGTGATCGACGGTGCTCGCCAGAGCGGCCCACGCGTGATCCTGTTCATCAGCAGCGACGCCGGCGATGGCAAGTCCTCGCTGGTCGCCAATCTGGCCCGCGTGCAGAGCGACGGAGGCCAGCGCGTCGCGGTCATCGAGGCGGACTTTCGCCGCCCGGTGCAGGCGCGGCTGCTTGACGCCCCCGCGCAGCGCGGGCTCGCTGATGTGCTGGGAGGCGCCGCCACGGTCGGCGCGGCGATGCAACCGGTCGCCGGCTCCGCGCCGCTCGGGGCGCACGTCGGCACCGTGGCGCAGAGCGCGGAAGGCGCAGCTGTCTCGACGGTCGTCGAGCCTGTCAACGCTGGGTCCATATCGGTGCTGTTGGGTGGGGAACAGGTGGCCAACCCGCCCGCCCTGCTCGCCAGCGACGGGATGCGCGAGCTGCTGCGCTCGGTCGCTGAGGAATACGACTATGTGCTGATCGACGCTCCCCCGCCGCTTGAAGTGAGCGACGCCATGCCCCTGCTACCGGTGGTCGACGGCATCGTGATCGTCGCTCGCATCGGACACACGCGCCGTGTGTCGGCCATGCGCCTGGCGCAGCTGCTGGGCCGTACGGCCAGCGCGCCGGTGATCGGAACGGTCGCCAACTGCGTGCCGCGGAAGGACATCGAACGGTACGGTCTTGCCTGGGCGCCCGCCGCGCGGCGCGGGCAACGCAAGCCCAAGGGCTGATGAGTACCGCCCCGGTCCGTGTCGTCAGCCCGGGCCCGGGCCCAGGTTCGCACCCGGTCGTCCTCAATCGCCGCATCCGTGAGCTGACGCTGGTGGGCGCCAGCGCGATCCTTCCGCTGGTGCTGGCGTTGGCGATCAGCGTCGCCGTGCCCAACCCCAGCCTTCCCCTGGTGCTGGCTCTCGCGGTCGGGCTGCTTGGGGTGATGGGACTGATGCTCAGCACCCGCTACGAGATCACCGTGATGATGCTCGCGCTGTATCTGGGGCTGCTCGACGGCCCGGTGAAGCTGGGTATCGGTGGGCACGAAACCGTCTCCGCCGTGCGCGACGTGCTGATCGGGGCTGTCTGCCTGGGGGCCATCCTGCGGATGTTCGTGCGGAGAGAAAAGGTGAGCTTGCCGCCGCTGTCCGCGTGGACGCTGGCGTATGTGGCCGCCGTCGTGGTCGAGGCGTTCAACCCGAACACGCGCGGGATCGTCAAGGTCCTGGGCGGCTTCAGACAGCTGCTCGAGTGGGTCCCGTTCTTCTTCTTCGGCTACGCGATCATGCGCTCGACGGAGCGCTTTCGTCGCCTTTGCATCGTGCTCGGCGTGATCGCCTTGGCCAACGGTGCGGTCAGCGCCTACCAAGCCCGTCTCAGCCCCACTCAGTTGGCCAGCTGGGGGCCAGGTTACAGCGAAATCTCGCTCGGCTCGAAGGACCTCGGCGGGCGCAACTTCAAAAGCGAAGGAGTCTCCCGGGTGCGTCCGCCGGGACTCGGCAGCGACGCCGGCTTCGGGGGCTCGATCGGGGTGATCGCGCTGCCCGCCACCATGGCCCTGCTGGCGATGGGCCGCCGCCGCAGGCGCTGGGCGGCGGTGCTGCTTTGCCTGGGGGCGATGGTGGCGGTCGCGACCGGCCTCGGGCGCCTGCAGGTGATCGGCGCGGTGATCGCCGTGGGCACCTTCGCGGCGCTCACCTTCGGCGCGGTGGCCGCGCGCGGCGGGCGGCGGGCGCTGCGTCCGCTGCTCTCCATCCTGGGTGTGCTCGCGCTCGCGCTACCCGCCGGAGCGGTACTGGTCTCGACGCTCGGCAGCGGGACCTTCTCGCGCTATGAAAGCATCGTCAACGGCGAACACAGCGACAACAAGCTGCCTGAGCTGACGCGCATCCCCACGCAGCTGTACAAGGCGCCGTTCGGGGTCGGACTCGGCGTCGCTGGCTCGGCGGCCGGCTTCGGTGGGATCGAGAAGGACGAGCTGGAAGGACATAGCGTCAGCGCCGAGACGCAGTACAACTTCCTCGCCGACGAAGTCGGCTTGCCCGGTCTTGCGCTGTGGATCGGGTTTGCGATCACGCTGCTCGTGATCAGTGTCAAGGGGATGCGCCGGATCGAGGACCTCGATCTGCAGCTGGGTCTTGCGGCGATGCTCTCCGCCTTCGTCGCGCTGGTGGTCACGGGGCTGTACGGGCCAACGCTCGCCAGCTCCGCCTACGGCCCGTTCTTCTGGTTCTTCGCAGGCACCGCCGCATACTGGTTTGCTGGACCCGGCCGCGACCGGCTGAGTCTCCCGCGCCTGACGCCGGCCCGCGCGAAGGCGTTCGCGTGAAGCAGCAGTCCGTGCGGGTGGGCTGGCCCTCGGCGAGCGACCCAGCGGCGGACGCCGCCGCGGGCGGGGACTCAGGCGTGACCACGCGGCGGGTTCCCGACTTCTTTATCGCCGGTCACCCAAAGAGCGGTACCACCGCGCTGTACGAGATGCTGAGCGGTCATCCCCAGATCTTCATGCCCAAGCCCAAGGAGCTGTGGTTCCTGGCCGAGGAGCTGCGCGATCGCCCCCCGCCGCTGCCCGGTGGGATGGCTCGTACTCTGGAGGAGTACCTGGCGCTGTTCGAGCCGGCGCGGCCGGGCCAGCGTGTGGGGGAGGCGACCACGCTGTATCTGTGGTCGCAGAGCGCCGCGGGCGCGATCGCTAGGCTGGCTCCCCAGGCGCGCGTGATCGTCGTCCTGCGCGAGCCGGCGAGCTTCCTGCGCTCGCTGCACCTGCAGTTCGTGGAGTCCTACATCGAGACCGAGAGCGACCTGGCCAGGGCGATCGCGCTGGAGGGCGCCCGCCGCGAGGGTCGGGGGATCCCACCTCACACTTACTGGCCACGCATGCTGCTGTATTCCGAGCACGTCCGCTACGTCGAGCAACTGCGGCGCTTCCGCGAGGCGCTCTCGCCCGAGCAGGTACTGGTGCTGATCTATGACGATTTCAGGCGCGACAACGAGGCGGTTCTGCGTTCGGTCATGCGCTTCCTCGGAGTGGACGACGCTGCGCCGATTGAGACGGTCGAGGCCAACCCGACGGTCGCCGTGCGCTCGCAGCGTCTGCATGAGCTGGTGCACGCGGTGTCGGTCGGGCGTGGGCCCGCATCGCTGGCGGTGAAGGGGACGATCAAGGCGCTGACGCCGAGAGGTCTGCGGCGCCGGGCCTTGCGCGCGGCCGAGCACAGCGTCGTGTACACCAGCCCGCCGCCGCCGGATGAGCATCTGATGCTCGAGTTGCGGCGTCGTTTTAGGGGCGAGGTGCAGGCGCTGAGCGAGTACCTGGAGCGCGACCTCGTGGCGCTGTGGGGTTATGACGAGCTCGGGTGAGCCGCCGCTGGTCGCGCTCGCGTCGGGACTGACGGTGCCGAACTTCTTCATCGTCGGGCACTCCAAGAGCGGGACCACTGCGCTGTATGAGATGTTGCGCCGCCACCCGCAGATTCACATGCCCGATCAGAAGGAGCCGTGGTTCTTCTGTACCGACGCCTGGCCCCGCTTTCGCCCCCGCATGGCGGGCGTCGGACCGCAGACGCTCGAGCGGTATCTGGCGCTGTTCTCCGGGGCCGAGCCGGGGCAACGCGTCGGCGAGGCCTCCTCGTCATACCTGTGGTCAGCGGTCGCGGCGGAGCGGATCGCCGCGCTGCAGCCGCAAGCGCGCATCGTCGCGATCCTACGCGAGCCCGTGAGCTTCCTGCAATCCCTGCATTTGCAGCTGGTTCAGGATCACATCGAGTGGGAGAAGGATTTTCGCAAGGCGATCTCGCTGGAGCCGCAAAGGCGTCAAGGTAAACGGGTTCCGCGTCGCTCACACCGACCGCAGCTGCTCATGTATTCGGAGTATGTGCACTACGTCGAGCAGCTACGCAGGTACTACAAAGTGTTCACACCTGAGCAGGTGCTGGTGTTGATCTACGACGACTTCAAGAGTGAAAACGAGGCGACGGTACGCACAGTGCTGCGCTTTCTCGAAGTCGACGATACCCACCAGGTCGAGTCGATGCAGGTCAACCCGACGGTGCGCACGCGCTCGCTGCAGCTCGACGAAATGGTGCACGCGATCACCGTCGGGCGTGGCCCGCTGTCGCGTGTGGTGAAGGCCGGCGTGAAGGTCTTCACGCCTCGTACGCTGCGCCACGATGCGCTGCGGCTGACCCTCGGGCGGGTCGTGCGTGCCGCGCCCAAGGCCCCGGACGAGCGCTTCATGCTCGAGTTGCGCCACCGTTTCAAGGGCGAGGTGCAGGCGCTCAGCGAGTTCATGGACCGTGACCTCGTTAGACTATGGGGTTATGAAGATGTCAAGTGAAGCGGTCGTCGTAGAGCCCGCCTTGCGCAGCAGAGTTCCCGATTTCTTCATCGTCGGCCACGCCAAGAGTGGCACCACGGCGCTATATGAAATGCTCAAGCGACACCCGCAGATCTTCATGCCTGACGTGAAGGAGCCGTATTACTTCGCGTGTGACAATCCGCAGCCGAAGCGAAGCTCGGGGCGCAGGTGGACCACGCTCGATCAGACGGGCACGCGCGCGGAAACCTTTGACGAATATCTATCGCTGTTTACGCCTGCCAAGCCAAATCAACGGGCTGGTGAGGCCTCGACGCACTATCTATGGTCTCGCAACGCGGCTACACGTATCGCGCAGGCGCAGCCGCAGGCACGGATCGTCGCGATCCTGCGCGAGCCGGCCAGCTTCCTGCGCTCGCTGCACCTGCAGCTGGCGCAGAACGGCAGCGAGACCGAGAAGAGCTTCCGCAAGGCGATGGCGCTCGAGGACTCCCGCCGCGAAGGCCGCCACATCCCACGTCGCTCGATCTGGCCTGCCTGCCTCCTGTACTCCGAGCGCGTGCGCTACGTCGAGCAGCTGCGGCGCTTTCACACGCTGTTTGGAGCGGATCGGATGCTGGTGCTCATCTACGACGACTTCAAGCGCGACAACCAAGCGACGGTGCGGGCGGTGCTGCGCTTTCTCGGGGTCGACGACACGGTCGCACTCGAATCCACCCAGGCAAATCCGACGGTCGCGGTGCGTTCTGTGCAGCTACAGATGCTGGTGCGCGACGTGCGCCGGGGTCGGGGAACGATCCCGCGGGCGATAAAACGCGTGGTGAGGACGTTCACCAGCGCGCGCGTGCGCCGCGAGCTGCTGCACCCGTTGCGGCGCAGGGTGCTCTACGGTGCGCCCAGCCCGCCGGATGAGCGCTTCATGCTCGAGCTGCGGCGTCGTTTCAAGGGCGAGGTGCAGGCGCTGAGCGAGTACCTGGAGCGCGACCTCGTCACGCTATGGGGCTATGACGAGCTCGACTGAACTGACGGGGGTAGCGCCAGCGCAGCGGCACAGGCTCCCGGACTTCTTCGTCGTCGGCCATCACAAGTGCGGCACGACCGCCCTGTACGCGATGCTCGCCAGCCATCCGCAGATCTACCTGCCGCGCTTGAAGGAGCCGCGCTTCTTCGCCACCGACCTGCGCTACCCGAACCCTCCGCGTGCCAAGCTCGTGCCCGAGACGCTCGAGGAATACATGGCGCTGTACGAGCGAGCCGAGCCCGAGCAGCGCGCCGGCGACGGTTCGCCCATGTACCTATGGTCGCGCGAGGCGGCCGGCAACATCGCAGCCGTGCAGCCGGCGGCGCGGATGGTCGCGATCCTGCGCGAGCCGGCCAGCTTCCTGCATTCGCTTCACAACCACTGGCTGCTCAACCACATCGAGCCGGAGAAGGACATGCGCCGGGCCATCGAGCTGGAGGACGCGAGGCGCCAGGGCGCGGCCGACGCACCCCAGTCTTACTGGCCGCAGGCGCTCCTGTACTCCGATCACGTGCGCTATGTCGAGCAGCTGCGCCGCTACGACGCGGTCTTCCCGAAAGAGCAGATGATGGTCATCGTGTACGACGACTTTCGCCGTGACAACGAGGACACCGTGCGCAGCGTCCTGCGTTTCCTCGAAGTCGATGACACCCACCCAGTGGAGGCGCTCGAGCGCATGACCACCAAATCGCGCGTACGCGCCAAACGCCTGGACAGGATGATCCGGGCTTTGTACGTGGGGGAGAAACCGTGGGCGCGCGCGATCAAGGCCAGCGTCACCGCGCTTAGCACCGAACGCGCTCGCAGTCAGGCCTCGCGGCTCCTCAGGCGCAACATCGTGTACGGCAAGCCGCTGCCGCTCGACGAGCGTTTGATGCTCGAGTTGCGGCGTCGTTTCAAGGGTGAGGTGCAGGCGCTGAGCGAGTACCTGGACCGCGACCTCGTGGCCCTGTGGGGCTACGACGAGCTCGACTGATCGTGCGCGAGGACCCGCGCATGAGCCCGCTGGACTCCAGCTGGCGGGCGCAGATGGCGCGCGCCCAGGAGCAGGCTCTGCCGGACGGGCGGGCAGTCGTCTCCTGCCAGGGGCCGCTGGGCGTCGGCGGTCTCGGCCGTCACGTTCAGGAGATCCTCGACGCGTTCGATCGCGTCGAACGGCCTGCCGTGCACATCTCCGGAGCGGGCGCGGCTCCGGGCACGCCGGCGGCGCCCGCGCGCTTCGACAGGTTCACGTTGCTCAAGCCGGTCAGCCCGCTCGTACGACTCTCACCGGCGGCGCGCGTGCGCGTGGGCAGCGTCAGGTTCGACGTTCGCGCCGCCCGCCGACTGCCCGCCGCCGATCACCTGATCGCCTTCAACGGCACCGCCCTCGCCCAGTTCCGCGCTGCCAAGGGTGCGGGCTTTCAGTCGCTGTCGCTCGTGTCGGCGAACTCGCACATGCGCCACGTTGTCTCCCAGCACGCTCGCGCCTGTCGCCAGTATCCGATCGAACGTCCGTGGGCGACCCAGATAGTCGGGCGCAACCTGCGCGAGTACGAGCAGGCCGATCGCATCTATGTCGCCTCGCGCTACATCTGGGAGTCGTTCAAGCAGGAGGGCTTCCCCGACGAGGCGTTGGCGCTTTTCCCGCTCACACCCGATCCGCGCTATCGCCCCGCGCGACGCACGAGCGATTCATCTACGTTCGATGTCGTGTATGTCGGCAGCCTGGTCGTGCACAAGGGCGTACCGCTGCTGCTCGACGCGTTCGCGCGGCTGCCCCACCCGGATCTGCGCCTGATCCTGGTGGGTGGCTGGAAAACGCGCGGCATGCGTCGGGTGATCGAGACCGCGCGTGCTCGCGATCCGCGCATCCACGCGTATCCAGGCGACCCGCTGGCACACCTGCAACGCGCCAGCCTATGCGTACATCCAGCGTATGAGGACGGCTTCGCCTACGCTCCCGCCGAGGCGCTTGCCTGCGGGGTGCCGGTGCTCGTCAGCGAGGACACCGGCATGAAGGAGCTGATCGGCTCCGACGAGCAGGGACTGGTCCTGCCGACAGGCGTCCTCGACGCCCTGGCGGGTGCGATCGACGCCGCCTATCGAGGCGAGATCTTCGGTGGCTAGCGGTGGCGTTGAGCACGAGCCTTCGGGGATCGCGGTCGTCGGTGTATCGGTAAGCGACACCTGTGGAGTGCGCGATCACGCGAGCCTGCTCGCGCAGGAGCTCGCGCGCGAGGGCATGCCGTGTGAGCTTCACTGGCTGCGACGCCGCCAGGGCTCGCTACGCGGTTCGCGTTCGGAGGTGCGGGCCTGGAGCGTTCAGCTCGCACGTGAGCTGCGCGAGTATCCGCCCCGGGCGGTGCTCCTGCACTACTCGGTGTTCTCCTACGCCTACAAGGGCCTGCCGCTGTTCGTCGCCCCGACGCTCGCCGCTGTGCGCGCGCCCGGCGTCCCGATCGTCGCGTTCATGCACGAGCTCGCGTATCCGTGGCGCAACGGCGGGCTGCGGGGCGATGTGTGGGCGGCGAGCCAACGGGCGGTGCTGCGCGGGCTCGTCGATGCGTGCTCGGCGCTGGTGGTGACCGCGGACTTTCGGGCTGACTGGCTGCGCACGCGACGCTGGCTGCCGGCACGCCAGGTGGCGCTCGCGCCGGTGTTCTCCACGCTGCCCGCGCCGGCCGACGCTCCCGTCGCTGAGCGCGACGCGGCCGTGATCGGGCTGTTCGGCTACTCCTACGAGGGTGCCGCGCTGATCCAGGTGCTGGACGCGCTCGGCGAGTTGCGTGCGCGCGGCGTGCGCGCGCGGCTGAGTCTGCTGGGGGCACCCGGGCGCTCCTCGAGTGCAGGCGAGCGGTGGGCTTCGGCCGCCCGCGATCGCGACCTGCAGGAGGCCGTGTCGTTCTCGGGCAGGCTTCCCGCCCAAGAGCTCTCCGACGCGATCGCCGCCTGTGACGTGCTCGTCTTCGCAGACAGCTCCGGGCCCTCATCGCGCAAGACCACGCTGGCCGCGTCGCTGGCCTCGGGTGTGGCGCTCGTAGCGATCGACGGTCGCCGGCGTTGGAGCGAGCTCACCCGCCGCGAGGCCGTGCGAGTGGTAGCGCCAACCGCCGGCGATCTTGCCGACGCCGTCGCGCGGCTACTTGCCGATGAGCCGGCGCGCCGCGCCTTGGGGGCGCGTGGACGCGAGTTCGCCAACAGTCAGATGTCGGTGGCAAGCACCGCTCGCACGGTTGGAGGGCTCTTGCGGCAGGCCAGCGGTGGCTCGCACCTGTGATGGGCTCCGAGCCGTGATGGGCGCCGAGCCGTGATGGGCTCCGAGCCGTGATGGGCGCCGAGCCGTGATGGGCTCCGAGCCCGTACCTGCGCCGCCGAACGCCTAGCGGCCGCGCTCGGCCAGCCAGTCGCGGCGCGCCCGACCGTAGGCGTCGGTCAGCGCCTGCACGTGGCGCTCGGGCGAGAAGCGCTCGGCCACCAGCCGTCTGCCCGCCGCCCCCATCGCCCGCTGACGCTCGGGTTCCGACAGCAGCCTCCGGAGCGCATCCGCCAGCTCCGTTGCGTCTCCCGGCCGTACGCGCAGCCCGACCGCGTCCTCGAGCCAGTCGAGGATCCCGCCGGTGGCGCTGGCGATCACCGGTCGGCCTGCCGCGAGCGCCTCGATCCCGACCAGCCCGAATGGCTCTGGCCACAGCGACGGCACCACCACCACCGACGCTGCCGCCAGCTCGCCCGCGAGCTCGTCAGGCTCGAGCCACCCGGTGAAACGGATGCGATCGTCCACCCCCAGCCCGGCGGCTAGCTCGCGCATCGCCTCCAGCTGGCGCCCACCGCCGCAGATCACGAACTCTGCGTCCACCTCCCGCGCCGCCTGGATCAGCACGGCAACGCCCTTAGGCTGCTCGACCCTGCCCGCGAACACCACGCGCCGAGCGGTCGGCTCTGCGCTTGCCGCGGGGATCGTCGGAAAACACGGGACGATTGCCCGCCGGGTCAGACCGTTGACCGCCAGGTGGCGGTCGATCGTGCTCGAATACGACACTGCCAGGTCGGCCAGCCGCAGCGCGGCGAGGCCGCGGCTGACGTTTACGTACTTCGCCGGCAGGGTTCGCGGGTAGCGAGTATGCGCGCAGCCGCGCGCCAGTAGGTTTGGTATACAGCCTGGCCCATGGGCACGCGTGCACTCGAGTCCGGGGGTGAAGTAGTGCACACCGGAGCTGCACCCGGGATAGCCGTGGGCACTGATCACCACCGGTGCGCTGCGACGCAGCAATCTGACCATCTTGGGATCGTCGCGTTGATGAATGTGAATCACCGATGCCGATAGTGAGGTGAAGTCTCCGAGTCGCACCTCAGTTGGGGCGTCCCGCTCGAGCAGCTGTGGTCGATGATGAAGCGTCACCCCCGGGGGGGAGATACCCGAGTTAATCTGAGCGGTCAAGACATGCACATCGAATCCGTGTCGTGCGAGCGCTTCGGCGCTCGTCTGCACATGGGTGGCTACCCCTCCGTTGCGACCCCACAGGGGCGTCACGAGCACCACCGACTCAATCGTGTCCGCAGGCGGCTCGACCGCCTGTCCGCCGATACTGCTCACAAGTGTTCGATCGCCCACGGTCACAGGCTGCACAATAGCTCAGCTGCTGAGCTGACTGCTAGACTCGCCGCGTGTCCCAGGTCTCTGTAGTAGTACCGGCGTACAACCAGCCGCAGATGCTCTCTGAAACGCTGAGAAGCGTGCAGGAACAAACCGTTGCGCCGGCCGAGATAATCGTCATCGACGACTGCTCGGAGCGAGCGCTGGAGGAGGTTACCAATTTTTCACCTGAATTGCCGGTGCGCTTTATACGCCATCAGCGTAACCAGGGGCCAGCTGGCAGTGTTGTTCACGGAATCCGCGAGTCTGCGGGCGGGCTGGTGGCCACGCTGAACCACGACGATGTGTGGGAGCCGAGGTTCCTGGAGCGTCTGAGTGCCGAGTTGGACGCTCACCCGGAGGCGTGTTTTGCGTTCTGCGATCACGGCATCATGCGCGCGGACGGACAGCACGACGAGCAGCGCTCGCGCGAGCAGAGCATCCGCTTCGGCCGTGCGGCACTGGCGGGCGGCGTGCTCAGGGATACGCAGTTGTATGAGGCCGCCCTGTTGCACAAGGCCGTCGCGGCATCGTCGTTCGCGCTCGTGCGTCGTGAGGCACTCGACCCGCTGCTGATCGGTGCGGGCAGCGACACATGGGACTACTTCCTGGCGGTCGGCGCGTGCCGGTCGGGACCCGCAGCGGTATACGTAGCGGAGCGCCTCGGCTGGTATCGGATCTCGCCAACGATGCTCACCACTACCTGGGCGAGCCCGCGCAAGCAGGTGGAGCTGGCGCGCGCGCAGATAGCGATCCTGGTGGTGATGCTGCGCTCGCCCCAGTTCCGACCGGTTCATCGTGCCCTGCGTCGACGTCTGGTGCGCACCATCAGGCACGTGCTGGTCGCGGCGATGCGCACGCGAAACCCCGCGAGCCTCGGCCGCGTCACCACGCGCATGCTCGCGGGAGCCCGCGACGCCGAGCGCGTCGTGCGCAGTCGCTCGGGCGAAGATGCTTGTCCGGCGCCGGCGCCGGCGCCGCGTCAGGGCCTGTCGAGCGAGGCCTGAGCGTGCACCCGCTCACCAGAGCGATCGGTGCGGTCTCGCGCCGCACCGGCAGGCCGGAGCTACTGGCGGCGTTCGACGCTACCGCGCGCGAGGCGCGGCGCGAGGAGATCGGCGTCGCGGCCGCGCTCGCGAGCAGCCTCTGGGGGGACGGCGTGTACGTGGACGTCGGTACCAACCGAGGTCAGGTGCTGGCTCACGCGGTACGAATCGCGCCGCGGGCGCGGCACATCGCATTCGAGCCGATCCCCGCCCTGGCTGACGAGTTGGCGCGCGCGTTCCCCACGGTCGACTGTCGCCCCAAGGCGGTGGGCGCGCGTGCGGAGAGCGCGCAGTTCTGTCATTTTCGGCAGCTGGATGGTTGGAGCGGGCTGCGCCGCCAGCCTCAGATCAGCGAGGAGCGCGGCGATCCCGAGTACATCACGGTCGAGGTCTCGACGCTCGACGCCGAGCTCGCGGGGATCGACCCGGCGGTGGTGAAGATCGACGTCGAGGGCGCCGAGCTGAGCGTGCTGGAGGGCGGGCGCTCGCTACTGCGCCGCTCGCGACCGCTCGTGATCTTCGAGCACGTTGCGAGCGCCGCGGCTCTGTACGGCGTCGACTCGGGGTCGCTGTGGGACAGTCTCACGGAGCTGGACTACGAGGTCTTCTCGATTGCCGGTGAGGGTCCGTTCACGCGCTCGACGTTTGCGCAAAGTGGCCACATCGTGAACTGGCTGGCGACGCCGTCGAGCCGCGGGGACGCCCCCGCGTCGCACTAGCGTTCGGCTTTCGCAGCTTCTTCAGCTTCTTCTTTCGCGAACTGCTTGCGCGCCGCTTCTTCGGCCGCGGTTTCCTTGCCCTTGGTGCTTTCACCGTTGGTCTTGTTGCCGGGTTTCTTGGTAGTCGTGTTCGAGCCGCTGTTGTTCTTGGGTTTGGTGGCTTTGCTCGTCGAT
>Ga0210389_10002172_pt1 | contig 15590 bp, 15 predicted proteins | sample IncBWH28OmetaG_FD_160127 | JGI IMG/M metagenome (GOLD analysis project Ga0210389, IMG submission 160127) | Forest soil microbial communities from Barre Woods Harvard Forest LTER site, Petersham, Massachusetts, United States - Inc-BW-H-28-O ...
CGACGAGCTGCTCGTCAGGGCCGTGACCAGGCAATCCAGGCTGGATGAGTTCAAGCCGTACCTCTGCCGGCGGTGGAACGAGGGCGCCCGCGACGCCTCGGTCCTCCACGCCGAGCTCCGCCGGCAGGGCTGGGCCGGCAGCGCGCAGGCCGTCCGCCGCTACCTCGCCCCGTTCCGGAAGACGGACCGCGCACCCGGGCCGCCTCCCGCAGTGCCGAAAACCCGGCAAGTCACCCGCCTGCTGCTGACCAGGCCAGACCACCTCCACCCCGGCGAGCAGGCCCAGCTCGCCGGCATCCGCGCCCAGTGCCCCCACCTGGACTCGCTCGCCCGCCACGTCACCGCGTTCGCCGAGATGATGACCGGCCTCACCGGCGGCACCGCCCTCGACAAATGGCTCACCGCAGTAGAAGCCGACGACCAGCCCGAGCTCCGCTCGTTCGCCACCGGGATCCGCAAAGACAAGGAAGCCGTCCTCAACGGCCTCACCCTGCCCTACAGCTCGGGCAGGGTCGAGGGCACCGTCAACAAGATCAAAATGATAAAGCGCCAGATGTACGGCCGCGCCGGCTTCCCCCTGCTCCGCAAGCGCATCATCCTGCACCCAGCGTAACCAGCACCACAAAATTCGCGGAAGAGCCAGTTTCCGTGATCATGAGCCGCGCCCGCGGGGCCGCTCGGACAAACCGGACGGAACGGGCGCGCGCTGGCCCGGAGCGAAGGCGGGGGCGCCGAAAGCCGATGACATTGCCCGCCTGGCGGCTCAAAGTATCCCGCGTTATTCATGGGCGGAGCTCAGCGAGGGCGGGCGGTCACGGCTCTATGATGAAAGCGGCGTTGGCCGGGCCGGACGCGGTTCCGTCCGGTTCCAGAGATGGCGTTCTGACCAAGACGGAGGCCTGCGGTGAGCAGCCAGCACGGTGAGTCGTGGATGAGCTCAAGTCCGCGCGGATCGGTGGCGGACGGTGCCCAGCGGACGTGGCCCCCCGTCGACACGACGGTGGCGCATTCCGCCCGCCGCTACGACTACTGGCTTGGCGGCAAGGACAATTTCGCCGCTGACAGGGAGTCGGGAGACGCCATCGCCGCCGCGTTCCCGACCGTGCGGACCGCGGTGATCGAGAACCGGCGGTTTGTGCGCCGCGCGACGGCCTTCCTGGCCGGGCACGCGGGGATCCGGCAGTTCCTTGACATCGGCACCGGCATCCCCACCAGCCCGAACGTGCACGAGATCGCCCAGGGGATCACCCCGGCGTCCCGGGTGGTCTACGTCGACAACGATCCCATTGTGCTCGCGCACGCACGTGCCCTGCTGGCCAGCTCCCCGCAAGGGGCGACCGCCTACCTCGACGCCGACGTACGTGACCCCGACAAGATCATCGCCAACGCCGAGCTGCGGGAGATCTTCGATCTTTCCCAGCCCGTGGCGCTCATGCTGGCCGCGATCCTGCACTTCATCCGGGATGAGGACGACCCCTACGGGATCGTCGCCCGGCTGGTAAGCATCCTGCCGGAGGGCAGCTACCTGGTCATGTCGCACGCGACGAACGACTTCCTCACGCCGGATGAGGTGGCCGAGATCGAGGCGGGGCGGTACGGTCCGTTCTTCGCCAGGAGCGAGGCCGAGTTCGCCCGGTTCTTCGAGGGCTTCGACCTGGTCTCGCCCGGGATTGCCTCAGTGGCCGAGTGGCGGGCCGAGGCCGAACCCCAGCCCCGGCCGACCGCCGCCGAGGCCTACACCTACTGCGCGGTCGCCCGGGTGAACTGATCGTCCGGCGGGCGCCGGGCGTCATCCCGTCCGCTCCCCCTTTGATCCCGCTGAATGGCAACGGTTTGCGTTCACATGCACCTCATTTACACCATCCGTCACTATTTCGGCCTTTTCATATACGGAATGTCACTATGTACATAGCGTGAGGGCATGCCTTCAATGCCACACGAGGGGCCGCTGGACCTCGTCCGCCAGCACCCCGAGATCGCGGTGGAGTTCGCTCAGGGTGCCGGCATCAAGCTTCCAGGCGAGATAGCCGTTTCCCTGGCCCCGACCGATATGAGCGAGGTTGTCCCGGTGCAGTACCTGGCCGACATGGTGGTGCTCATCTCCGACGCGGCCACCAGCGAGCCCGTTCTCGCGGTGATCATCGAGCCGCAGTTGCGCGACAGCGAGACCAAGCGCTACAGCTGGCCGGTCTACGTCACCACCGCCCGCCGCATCGCGAAATGCCCCGCGGCGGTCCTAGTGGTGCTCTGCCCGGACCAGGCGGAGGCGGCGAAGTGCCGTCGGCTCATCCGTACCGGGCACCCGGGCTTTGACCTGGCGCCGATCGTCATCGACTCCGGCGGCCCGCCCGGCAGGGACGGCGCCGGCGGCCCGTACCTGACCGTGTTCGCCGCGAGCATGGGCGGCATCGACATGGGGTCCGAGCCTGGTGCTCGCCGGGTGCTGGACGCTATGGCCAGCGCCGAGGTCAGCGATGCCGACCGGTTGCGGATGACGGCGATTATCCTGAGACTAGCGTCCGATGCCGCACGGCAGATCCTGGAGGCGATGATGACGACGAGCGAGTACGAGAAGACCTTCGTGGAGCGAATCCACGACCAGGGCATCGCCGAGGGCGAGGCCAAGGGCAAGGCGGAGGGCAAGGCGGAGGATGTCCTAAAGCTCCTCGACGCGCGGGGCCTGTCCCTGTCGAAGGAGCAGCGGCAGCGGGTCACGTCCTGCACCGACCCCGCGCAGCTGGATCTCTGGTTTGAGCGCGCCATCACGGTCACAACCGTCGCTGAGGTCTTCGCGGGCTGAGCACCTCAGCGTATCTGCAGTGAAGTTACGGGTCTACGACAACCACCGTCTGCCTTGACGCCGACGGGCGGCGTCCCGTCCGATCAGCCTTTGATCCCGTCGATGACCTCGGCGGTGGTGAGCACCTCGGCGTAAAGCGGGCCGTTCAGCTCGACCGCGGCGTGCATCCACTCCTCGCTGAACGACGCGGTCGCGTCCTTGACCAGCGTGACCGCGTAGCCAAGTTCCATCCCCCAGCGCCCGGTACCCTCCACGCAGCCCGGCGCGGTCAGGCCGGCCAGGATGATGCGCTCGATGCCGTGCTGGCGAAGTTGCTGGTCGAGATCGGTGTGCGCGAAGCCGCTGATGCCCCAGTGCTCGGTCGCCACGATGTCACCGTAAAGCGGCGCGAAGTCCGGGTACCACTCGCCGTGGATCGTGCCCGCCGCGTACAGCTTGCCCGCAGCGAGCCTGGCCTGCGCCGGTCCCGGCCGCAGCCAGCCCTCGAGGTCGCCCGGATGCCAGCGGCGGTGCGGTGCGATGACAACCTGGATGCCCGCGGCACGGACCGCGGCGAGCAGCTCCCTGATGTGCTCGTGCAGGCCGACGGCCTCGGCGACCTCCTTCAGCCGCGGGTAGATCTGGCCGTCTTCTGCGAAGAAGTCGTTGTACGGGTCGACCAGGACGAACGCGGTCCTGGCGGTGTCATAGGTGCTTGTCATGGACATCAGTCTTGGCCACCCGACCCAGCCGCACCAGTGGCCCGGGTGCCACTGATCGCGGGTTTCATGCCACAATGCGCGTATGGCCGCTTTCCGGCGCGTCGCCGCTTACGCACCGCCCGGCGCGGTCGGGCTCGGCCTGGGCCTGACCAGCGCGATCTTCCGGTCCAGGCCCGGGCTCACCACTTTCGAGTTCGATTTCTGCGCCGCGCGGCCCGGGCGGCTGGCCACCGACCTGGGTGTCCCCGTCCTGGTGGGGCACGGGCCCGAACTCTTCGCCGGCGCCGACCTGATCTTGCTGCTGCCCGGCGAGAGCTTCGCCGAGCCGCCTCCTGGGCACGTCGTTTCCGCGCTGCGGGCCGCGCACGAGCGCGGCGCCACGCTGGCCGCCCACTGCGTTGGCGTGTTTCACCTGGCCGCCACCGGGCTGCTCGACAACCTGAACGCGACCACGCACTGGCAGTACGCTGACCAGCTCACCGCCCGCTATCCGCGGGTACGGGTCCGGCCGCAGGCCCTCTACCTCGATCAGGGTGACATCGTCACCGGGGCAGGGGCGGCCGCTGGCATCGACATGTGCCTGCACCTGATCCGCCGCGAGCACGGGGCGGCGCTGGCCAACTCGATCGCGCGCCTCCTGGTCACCCCGCCCCACCGGGACGGCGGACAGCAGCAGTTCATCACCGCGCCGCTCGCGGACAACGGCGACGGTGGCCGGCTGACCGGCGTGATCGCGTGGGCCAGGGCGAACATGGACCGGCAACTTTCGCTCGACGAGTTGGCGGCCCGCGCGCTGATGAGCCGCCGCTCGTTCGTCCGTCACTTCAAGGCGGTCACCGGCGCGACACCGCACGCCTGGCTGCTCACCCAGCGGCTCAGCCTGGCCGAGGAGCTACTCGAAACCACGAGCCTGCCGGTCGAGCAGATCGCCGAACGGGTCGGCTACCGGAGCGCGGCCGTGTTCCGTGAGCAGTTCGCGGCGCGGCGCGGACTCGCGCCGCGCGACTACCGGCGCACCTTCAGTCACACGATGGGTCAGGCGCGGGCGGGGACAGTCCTTACGAGTCCGTGATCCAGCCCCGGGGGGCTGGCGTCCCCGGCTACCCTCCAATGCAGGACAGTGAAAGGGGCGGTCCGTTGGCAGCGGCGGTGGTGATCGGCGGCGTGCTCCTGCTTGGCATGGCGGTCGTGGCCGGGTACGCGGCCAGGGTGCTGCCGGCCGGGGCGCGCGTGCCGCTGAACCCGGGAGTACCCGAGTACAGCTTCTGGCTGCCGAAACCCGCGGGCCTGGCCGCCTGGTTCGCGGTGGGCGCGGTGACATTCGCTGCCTTCGCCACGGTGACGCTGAACAGCCTCTCGGCCGACTGGGCAACATCCCTGCGCGTCGTGTTGCTGCCGGGCGTGATGCTGGTCGTCCTCGCGGCCGAGGCGGGAGCGGTCATTTTGGCCCGGCGGCAGTGCGCGGAGGGCCAGACACAAGCCACCGAACCGGATGCGGCGCAGGAAACGGCATCCGGCGCAGTCCAGGAAAGCCAGTAGCGCCGATAACCGTCCGCACTACCCTGGCCTGCCGGTGCCGTGACCTGTCGGAGCATGCTCTTCGGCCGTCGGTTGCTCCCGGGCGCGCCACCTGGCCCACCCCGCCCTGATGCCCAGGCCTATGGCGACGATCACGAGGACACCCAGTACCGCTTTCGACCCGGCGTTTCCGATGCGCTCGGCGACTTCCGCGCCGAGGAAGTACGAAATCCCGATGTACATCGCGATAAAGAATGATCCGGAGACAAGCGCGCCCAGTATGAAGACGGGCAAGCGCACTCGGAAGATTCCCGACAGATAGGCGGGCATGGTCACTGATGCGCTGAACTTATGCGCTGCGAAGGCCTGATCGCCCTTGGCGAGCATCTTCCTGCGGCGCTTTTTCACCCGTCCCGGGCGTTCCAGAAGCCTGCGCCCGCCGCGGATGCCGATCTCATATCCGATCAGCGAGCCGAGTATCCAGCCCGCGATGGACAGCACTAGCACGAGGCCTATGTTGAGCCGACCCTCGCCCGCCAGCGTGCCCGCGGTGATCATCGCCGCGTCACCGAGGACCGGCACCCCGGCTCCCGTGCTTACCACGAGTACGAAGAAGATGATGTATTCGGCCAGGCTCATAGGGGACCCCAGTTTGAGCGCGTGATCCTGGCGACAGGATGCCCGCGGGCAGATGGGAAAACATCACCCAGCGCGGGCGAGGCGGTGGGGAGCGGTCTGAGCCGGACAAGCCCGACATTCCACGGCGCGAAAACCACCCGTATCGGGTCAGGCTCCGGGGCCTGGGCGCTGCCACACTTGGCGGATGGACCAGACGTCGATCACCGCTGCCGGTGCGATTGACACATTCTTGGTACTGCTGATCGGTATCGGGCCGAAGATCGCGCTCGTCCCGTTCCTGGAAATCACCGCTTCCCTTGACCCGGTCGCAAAGCAGCGCGTGCTGCGCAAGATGCTGACCACAGCGGCCGCAGTGGCCGTGGTCCTCATGGTGCTGGGCGAGTTGCTGCGTGCGTTGTTGCACTTCACGATCGGGTCCTTGTCGATCGCCGGTGGCGTGATCTTGCTCGTGCTGGCGGTGTGGATGGTGCTCGCGCCGCCGTCCAGCGGCAGCGACCGCGGCGCCGGAAAAGACCCGATGCAGCTTGCGCAGTTCCCGCTGGCGGTGCCGTACTTGCTCAACCCGGTGGGCATCGTCGGCCTGATGACGATCTCCGCGGAGGCGGACTCCGTCAGCGTTTTCGCGGTGGAGTTCGGCATCCTGGTGTTTGTCCTGCTGCTGGATGTGGTGGTGTTCCGCTTGGCGAACCGGGTGAGTGACAAGCTCGACGAGAACCGCATGCTGGTCACCGAGAAGGTCTTCGGGTTCCTCATCGCCGCGATCGCCGTGCAGCTGGTTCTCGATGGCCTGGTCTCGGTCGGAGTCATCGGGCCTGTCCCGCATTAACCAGGTGGGTGACCCGGCTGGGTGTCTGGACCGTGGCTAGGGTGATGCGCCTGGGAAGCTCAGGACGGTCTTGATGTCGTCGCGCTCGCGGGTGTAGGCGTCCGCCCATCGGTCGAGGGGTACTTCGCGGGTGATGAGGTCGGCGAGCCACCCGGGGTCGGCCTGGGCGAGGGCCTGGGCGGCTAGTTCGTAGTGGTCCCGGTTCGCGTTGACCGAGCCGAATAGCACGGAGTTATGCAGGACCATGTTGCGGTTGAGGAGTCCCGGGTCGATGATGGCCTCGGTGCCGGCCGGGGAAACCCCGGTGAGGCACGTTATCCGGTAGCGGAGATTCTGGGGGCTTGCCTCCAGCAACATCTGCACATGCCCGGTGCATTCGATGACGATGTCCGCGCCCGCGGCCGCCTCGCTGAGGTGTCCGCTGTGGAAATAGGTTGCCCCGAGGCGGCGCACCATTTCTGGTTTGCGGCCCTCGGTGACCCGGTCAAGCACATAGGTCCGGTAACCCCGCTGGGTCGCCAGCAGGGCGGCGAGAAGCCCGATCGGCCCGGCGCCGGTAATGAGTACCTTCTCCGGTGCCCACGCCGCCCGGCGGCCGATCCTTTCGATATGGTCCCAGGCCTTGGCCACCACGGTGGCGGGCTCGAGCAGCGCGCCGCGGATCCCGAGGGCGGGATCCACCGTGACCAGGTACTCAGGGTGAATGCGGTAGCGCTCGGACGCATAGCCGTGACGGCCCTTGATGCCCCGCTCGGTGTACTGGCCGTTCATGCACATGTCCCAGTGCCCCGCAGCGCACGGCGGGCAGGGAACCGGGTCGCGCCGGCGGACGATGCCGACCACGAGGTCCCCGGGGCCGAATCCGGTCTCCGGTGCTGCCTCGACTACCCGGCCAAGCGATTCGTGCCCGATGACGAGGCGGTCCTGCCCTGGCGGGGCTGATCCGTACTCGCCGCTGATGATCTCCAGGTCTGTGCCGCAGATGCCGATCGCCTGCGTCTGCACGAGGATCGGCCCGTCTTCGGCCGGGGGTTCCGGCATGTCGGTAAGCGCGACGGAGCCTTGCTTCCCGGGAATGACCGTGATGGCCCGCATGGCCTCACCATAGCAAGCACACGATCACTTTCCGCTAGCAGTCGGGCGTTTCAGTCCACCGGGAAGCTAGTGAGGACGTCGAAGTCGTCCGGGCCGGGAGGCGGGTAGTCGAGGCGGTCGCGGACGGCCACGACGCCTTGGACGTGGCGGGCGCGGCGGGCGATGTCGTGCCCCTGCGGGCAGGTTCGCGGCCTGCCGGTCAGGGTGACCACGCCATCGGTCACGGTCACGTCGAACCTTCCGGCATCCGCGAGGGACTCGCATACCGCGATGTCGTTCCTGATCTCCTCGCCGATTGCCACGTCCGGGCGGTCGTAGTATGCCAGCACGTCGGCCCGGCTGACGATCCCGGCGAGGCGGTTGTCTGAGTCCACGACCGGCAGGCGCTTCACCTTGCGCTGGTACATGAGCCGGGCGGCCTGCTCGAGGGTATCGCGGGGAGAGACCGTCGCGGCGGGGGAGGTCATCAGGTCGCCTGCGGTGACCGCGCGTGCCTTTTCCATCTCATGCTGGTGCAGGATGCCGGCGACCATTCCCCGCCCCCGGTCCTCTCCGCCGCCGAGGGCCAGCTTCGCCAGCAGGTCGGACTCCGAGACCACGCCGATGACCTGGCCCGCCTCGTCGAGCACCGGGAACGCGCTGACCCGGTACTCGCGCAGGGCCGCGGCGATCGCGGCGAACGGCGTGTCCCGCTCCACCCAGATCACCTGGGTGGTCATCGCGTCCTTGACGAAGGTACTCATTCGTCTGCCTCTTCTTCCTGGCGGGTCAGGACGACCTTGAGCGCGCCGTTGCTGGCGGCGTCGCCGAAGATGTCGTAGGCCTGCTCGAATTCGTCCATGCCGAAGCGGTGGGTGACGAACCGGCCGGCGTCGAGCTGGCCGGTGGCGGCCAGGCGCATCAGGGTGGGGGTGGACGAGGCGTCCACCAGGCCGGTGGTGATAGTGATGTCCCTGGCCCACTGGTCTTCCAGGTGCAGCATGGCCGGCTTGCCGTGCACGCCGATGTTCGCGATCCGGCCGCCCGGCCTGGCCAGCTTCACCGCGAGTTCGAAGGTTGCTGGGGTGCCGACGGCCTCGATAGCCACGTCCGCGCCGAGCCGCCCGGTGAGGTCCCTGATGACGGCCGCCGCGTCTTCCGTGGAGTCGTTGATGGTGATGTCAGCGCCGAATTCCCTGGCTGCCTTAAGCCTTGCGTCGGACAGGTCGATGGCGATGACGTGACTGGGGCTGAACAGCCGCGCGCAGGTGATTGCGGCCAGGCCGACCGGCCCGGCCCCCACGACCGCCACCACGTCGCCTGGCCGCACGCGTCCTGCCAGCACGCCGACCTCATAGCCGGTGGGGAGGATGTCGGCCAGCATGAGGATCTCCTCATCGCTCGCGCCGTCGGGGATCCGGTAGGTGGAGGTGTCCGCGTAGGGGACGCGGACGTACTCGGCCTGGGTGCCGTCGATGCGGTGCCCGAGGACCCAGCCGCCGCCTTCGGCGCACTGACCGTAACGCCCCTCACGGCAGAACAGGCACGTTCCGCACGCGCTGATGCAGGACACGAGAACCCGGTCTCCCGGCGACAGCCGGTGGACGTTGTCGCCGGCCTCGTCCACGGTTCCCACCGCTTCGTGGCCGAGGATCCTGCCCGGACGCACCTCGGGCACGTCGCCGGCCAGGATGTGCAGGTCTGTGCCGCAGATCGTGGTCGCGTCAACCCGCACGATCACGTCGCCCTCGTCGGTGATCTCCGGATCGGGAACTTCCTCCCAGGCCCGCTGGCCGGGACCGTGGTATACGAGCGCTCGCATGTCTGCCTCCACATCGCTTGCTTGTAGTTCAAGCCTCGCCGCATGCACGCGCACTGGGCAGGGGCCGAAGGTCCCTCCGGAGGGGCTGAAGGTCTGATCCCGTCTGGGCGTGGCGTGGCTAGGGTCAGGAGTGGGCACCAAGCAGCTAGAAAGGAACCACGATGGCTGACCGCGTGATCGAAGAGCTCGACGAAGATCAGTGCCTGGACCTGATATCCGGGTCCGGGATCGGCCGGATCGCCTACACCAGCCGATTCGGACCGGCTGTGCTGCCGGTGAACTACGCGCTGCGAGACGGGGCGGTCGTGTTCCGTACCGCGGCGAACGGCCCGCTCGATGAGGACCTGCGGACCGGCATCGACGGCGCCGACTACAAAGTAGCGTTCGAGATCGACAGCATCGACATGGCCACCCAGCAGGGCTGGAGCGTGCTCATCCAGGGCCCGGCCCACCACGTCACGAGCGCCGAGCAGGACGCGGTCCGCGAGGCCGGCGTCGAGCCCTGGGCCCCGGGACCGCGGGAGTTGTTCGTCCGGATCGTCCCGTCGCGTATTACCGGGCGTCGCGTCAGGCGCGCCTGAAGAGTGAGAACCCGGAATGCCAGGCACGGTCCTGGCATTCCGGGCTTTGCCGTGTCGGCGGCTCAGGTGGGTCTTTCGGCCAGCTCACACCTGCCCAGGCGCGGCCGGGTGGGCGTCGGGCAGCGGTGCTTGCGGGTTTGCGGCCGGCGGCACGGGCCGGGTTGGCGGGGTGCGCCAGATCAGGCGGTGCACCGGGATCAGCCGTGGAATGTCGCGAAGTCCAGGGATGAACGGGACAAGCAGCAGGAGCAGCGTGGCCGCACCGGTCATGTAAATGGCGATCAGGTCGACGTTGACGGAGTTACGCCAGCCGGGGACGTGGTACCACAGCTGGTACAGCCAGAGCCACGGCTGCCCGGGATAGCTGCCTGTTTCGTTCATCACGCCCCACTGGTCGCCGGTGAGGTGCTCGGCCGTCGCCTGGTTGGCGTAGTACTGGCCGTCCTCGAGGAACAGCAGGGGCTTGGTGAAGTCGGTGCCGTAGAACGGCTGCTGTGCGGACAGGTCGGCGTCGATCGCGCCGCTGCGGGCAAGGGTGAGTTCGGTGGCGAGCATGGCGGGCACTGGCCCGTCGTTCGCCGCGGGCACGACCGGGGTGCCGCCGGCGAACGTGACCTTGGTGACCGCGTTGCCGTAGTTGGTCGCCCACTTGTTCTGCTGCGCGGACGAGGCCGCGTGGTAGACGGCGAGCGCGGCCGCCAGCTGCGGGTCGGTGGGCGCCGTCTTGGACAGCGGCTCGAGCACGAACGTCTGTGCCGGGTCGATCGGCTGCGTCACACCCGGCCAGTTCGCCGGGGCGAACAACTCGCTCTGCGGGGTGCCGTTGGTGTTGTAGGGCGGGCCGTAGGTCGCGGTGAGGCTGGTGCCGTTCAGCTCGCTCGCCGCGGTGGCGAGGAAGTCGGCGGGCGCCACCTGAACCCAGCTGCGCACGGTGACGGGCGGCGAGTCGGGCGATGAGAGCACCGCGGCCAGGCCGACGGTGACGACGAGCGCGATGAGCGAGGCGATCGCCCCCTCCTTCAGGATGTCGTAGCGCCGGGTCGGGCCGCGCCACGGCGCCGCGTCGGCCGCGCGCTGTGCCGCCCGCTCCGCCCGCGAACGGCGCCACGTGGTGCGCGCGGGCAGCGGATGGCTGACGCCGCGCACCCGCACGAGCAAGACGTGTGCTCCTATCAGCGCTATCAGGATGATCGGGATCAGCACCACGTGCCACAGCAGCATCTGACCGAAGTTCATCAGGTTGAAGAACGCGCCGATCCCCGCCGCGTTGAACGCGTCCTTGCCGTTGGTCGCGATCCATTGCGAGTCGAAGTTCTGCTGTGACAGGTACCCGGTGAAGCACTCCACGATCGAGGCGCCGAAGGCGACCACGCCGGTGATCCAGGTGAGCGCGCGCCGTCCGCGCCAGGCGGCCATCCAGAACTTGCCCCACAGGTGGATGACCAGGAACGCCATGAACAGCTCGACGCTCCACAGGTGAACGCTGTTGAAGAAGTGACCAACCGGGTTGGTGTGCCACCAGTCGGTGCCGCCGATCGCGATCGTGAACCCGCTGACAATCGCCATGCCAAACGCCGCGAGCGAGGCGACACCGAACACGTACACCCATGACGCGACGTAGGCCGGCTGCCGGTCGGGCAGCAGCTTGCCCGGCGGCAGCACCCGCAGCGCCCAGCGGCGTACCCGCGACGTCCACATCCGGGCGTCGGCGTCGTCGCCGTACGCCGCTGCGCGCAGGGGGGCAAGTCCGTCGGCGGACTCAACGGGGTCAGCGGGCTCGAGGGCGACGCCTGGCCCCGTTTCCGTGCTTGTCGCGGAACCGTGCCGCCGGCCGGGGAAAGGCGCGAGGAGCGCGATGCCGAAGATCGCGACCATCACGGCGATCAGCACCAGGTTCGCCACCGAGATCGTGAAGATTGACCAGGTCAGGTAGCTGCCGGGTGCATTGAGATCCGCGGCCGCCAGGCCGTGGACTGGGAGGGACGGGTTCATCGAAGTCTCCAGGTAGCCGAAGTGAGACGCCTGACGGGCTAACCGTGCGTCCCGACGGGCGCCCGCGGGCAGGGAAGTGGGTCACTCGCCGTCGGGACCTTCGTCCCCTCCTGATGTCCTCGGGGCGCGGGCCGTTCGGCCCTAATGGCCGCCCTGCCATCGGCGCATGCTGAGGAGAAAGGCAAGGTGGTGAGGTCACATGATGGAGGTCACCGCATCGGGTCTAGTCACTCAGCGGTTCTTGCACGGAATGCAGGCCAGTCAACTGGACGAGCTCGCCGAGACGGCGTCGGAGGTCATGTTCCCCTCAGGGCAGCGGATCTTCGCCGACGGCGACTACGCGGACAAGTTCTGGCTGATCGAGTCCGGCCATGTCGCCTTGGACGTGCTCGTGCCCGGCGAGGGCGAGGTGGTCATCGGGCGAGTCGGCATCGGCGGACTCGTGGGCTGGTCCTGGCTGCTCCCGCCGTACCGGTGGGCGTTCGGGGCGGTATGCGCTACCGAGGTCAAGGCGTTCCAGTTCAACGCGCATGCGGTCCGTGGGCTCTGCGCGGCCGACCCGGTGCTCAGAGATGAACTCACCTCGCGGCTGTTCCAGGTCGTCGCAGGGCGCCTCCAGGACACCAGGGGTCTGATCGCCGGGCCCCGCCACACGACCCCTTACGCGGCGGTGTGACTGGACCCGCAGCCATCGCCAGCCCCTGCGGTCGCGCTGTGTGCCATATTCACGGTCATCACAACCACCTCGATTCCACCTGCTTGCTTTCTTCCAGCGTGTCGGCGCGGACCGCGCGGGAAGAGGGGCTTTCTGGCCCGGGCGGCGGAATGCACTTCGTTGTGCGATCAGAAGCATGCGCCCTGCCAGGTCAAGCCACATGGCTAAAAGGGACCAATAGCCCTGTGCGTGGCGGTGAACCGCGGCATAAAAAGGACGTGATGCGGCGGCAATCAAGTATCGGGAATCCGGTCACGAGATTAGCCAGCCAGCAATTCCACGTTGGGAGAAAGAGCCATGAGGACCATGAAAGCAGCGGTAGTCCCGGAACTGGGCGCCAAGCTCGAGATCAGGCAACTTCCCGTCCCTGAGCCCGGCCCTGGCCAGGTACTGATCCGGATGCAGGCCTCCGGGCTATGCCACACCGACATCCATGCGGCCGCCGGCGACTGGCCGGTCAAGCCGAACCCGCCGTTCATTCCCGGGCACGAGGGTGTCGGCATTATCGAGCAGACCGGCCCGGGCACCAGCCTGCACAAGGTCGGCGAACGAGTTGCCATCGCCTGGCTGGGCAAGGCGTGCGGGCACTGCTCCTACTGCGTCGACGGCTGGGAGACGCTGTGCGAGTCGCAGCAGAACAGCGGCTACTCGGTGGACGGCGCGTGGGCCGAGTACGCGCTCGCCTTCGACAGCCACGTGGTCGCGGTCCCCGAGGCCGTGTCCTCTTTCGATGCCGCACCGCTCGCCTGCGCCGGGGTCACCACGTTCAAGGCGGTCAAGGTCTCGAGGCTTGAGCCCGGCGAGACAGCTGTGGTGTATGGCGTCGGCGGCCTGGGGCACCTTGCCCTGCAGTACGCGAGGGGCTTCGGCGGCAGGGTGATCGCCGTTGACATCGAGGACACCAAGCTGGACCTCGCCCGGCAGCTCGGCGCCGACTACGTGGTGAACGCGCGGACGGCCGACCCGGTTGAGGTCATCCGGGATCTCGGCGGTGCCGACGTCGCGATCTCTCTCGCGACGTCGCCCCGGGCGTTCGAGCAGGCCTTCGGGTCGCTGCGCCGTGGCGGCCGGCTGGTGTGCGTCGCGCTCCCCGCGGACGACAAGATGACCGTCCCGATCTTTGACACCGTCATCGGCGGGAAGTCGATCATCGGGTCCATCGTGGGCACCCGCAAGGATCTCGCCGACGTGTTCGCGTTGCATGCCGCGGGACGCACCAAGGTCATCGCGCAGGAGCGGCACCTTGATGACGTCAACACCTGCATCGAAGAGGTGCTGTCGGGCCGGGTGCCCGCGCGCCTGGTCTTCACCTTCTGACCGTCGGCAATGTCGGCCGGCGGGCACGGAAGCGCTAAGAGGAGACCGTGACAACGACGACGACAGGCGAGCGCGGGCGGGCGCAACCTGTCAGCTGAGTCCCACTGCCGCGGCCACGCTTCGCGCCGCGGCCCCGCCCTCCTCGATGCCCACGTCGATGGCCGTCGTCACGTTGAGGTCGGAGGTCAGGAGCCGGCCGATTTCCGCCACCGCCGCCACCGCCGCCGGGGCCGTGCCGTTACGCCCGGCTGCCTGGTACAGGCTTTCCAGGCGCTTGCCCGCCCGGTCGAGCAGGGCGGGCGAGTAGTCCCAGTCCTCATCCCACGGCCGGTCCAGGATCATCAGCCGCACTGCCGCGGCGGGATGGTCCTCAATCAGGTCGCGGACGAGCACCAGGTTCCCTGCGGACTTGGCCATCTTCTCCCCGCCGACCCGGACCGTGCCCGCATGCAGCCATGCGCGCGCGTAAGGGCGGACACCAGTAAACGCCTCGGCCATCGCCGCGTGGTAGGCGTGATGCGGGAAGCGCAGGTCCGCGCCGCCTGCGTGGACATCGACCCCGGTGCCAAAGACCGACAAGGCCATGGCCGCGCACTCCGCGTGCCACCCCGGACGGCCACGCCCCCACGGCGACTCCCACGCTGGATGGCCAGGCTCATTGGCCTGCCAGACCGCCACATCCAGCGGGTCATCCTTGGCGGGGTCGTCCGGCCGGCCGCCGTACTCCGAGGCCAGCCGCAACGCTGTGCCGGAATCCAGCCCCGACCTGCGGACCGCGGGCTCTCCGCGGAAGTACACGTTGCCCTGCCGCTCGTAGGCGGCGCCGACGGCCAGCAGTCCGCTGGACAAGCGGATGACCTGGCCGACGTAACGGCGCGCCCGAGGCTCATGGGCGACGGCCCGCACGCCCAGCGCGTCCATGTCCCGGTCGAAGTAGTACTGCTGGACCGCCGCAAACGAGTCATACGGCTCCGCGGCGCGGTGCGCCGCCGCGTCGAGCACGTCGTCGACGTCGGTGACGTTCCGGCATATCTCGGGTTCCACGCCTAGGAAGGAGCGCAGCGTCCGGGCCAGCGCATCGACCCAGACAAACGTCGCCGCATGGCCCAGGTGCGTGACATCGTACGGCGTTATCCCGCACGCGTAGATCCGGGCGCGATCGAGGAACGCCACCCGGCGGTCACCCAGGGTCAGGCCGCTCACCTCGGCAAACCATGCGTCAACCTGCGTCTCGTTCATGATCCCAGTGTCCACCTCGGCACCGCCGTTAAACCAGGGGCACCAACGGCAGCCGATCCAGGGTGAGCCCGGCGGGTTACAGGCGCCGAGGACGTAGTCCGTAGCTCATATCCGCTTGTCTGAGACGTAAGCCTGGCGTGCGGCCTCGCCGATCAGTCCTCCCCACGAGCAGGCTCGTGCGGCCTCTCCCTTGAGCAGCGTGTTCTGCTTGCCGTGATCCGGCCCGGTTGTCGGGTGACATCGGCCACGGCACGGTCCGGCCGGCTGGGTCGTCCCGCAGTGCGACAGGTGACCAGAGGCGGGTGGTTCCGGGACGTTCCGCCCTGGGCACCGCCAGGCGCGGTCACAAGGCTGGGCTGAAAGGAG
>Ga0210389_10002173_pt1 | contig 15581 bp, 12 predicted proteins | sample IncBWH28OmetaG_FD_160127 | JGI IMG/M metagenome (GOLD analysis project Ga0210389, IMG submission 160127) | Forest soil microbial communities from Barre Woods Harvard Forest LTER site, Petersham, Massachusetts, United States - Inc-BW-H-28-O ...
AGGCATTTGAAAAGACGTGACGACATCGCACCACGGTCCACGCCTGTCTTTCGCGCATTCTTTGCGGAGCCATTTTGAGCCGGCAGATTTTTGAACGAATAGGACGGCTTCGTCTTCGGGGGTGTTTGGAGGGACATCCACCCGATATTTCTCGTCGTTAGTGTCGGCGATTTCGTAGACCCGACTGGGTTGGAACCAGTGCCAATTGGTTGCTCCGAACCAGATGCAGCCGGTCAGCCAGAGTGCCGTCACGACCGCCCACATCCGGAAAAGTCCACGCCGCATATTCATGCGGGCCCCTGTCTTTGACGTTCAAGCGTTCTTGCAGATCGCCAGGCGCCAAGGACCCGTTGGGGCTGCGCTCGGCTGGTCTTTACATATCGCGCTTCAACCACTCCGCTAGTTGCTGTCGGCCTCTGAAGCTTATGGATATATTTGGCAGCGCTCTCAGGGGTTGACGGCGGGAGCAGGACAGCCTGTTCGTCGCTCAATACGTCAGCGGAAGCACCCGCTGTAAAATTGCGCCGAGGCAAATGAGCACAACGAGCAGCTTCAGAAGCTGGGACAATCGGCGGTCGGTCGAGAACTTTTCGATAGCCCAAAAGCAGATTGCTCCGACGACCACAATGACCAGTACACCGATTAGAACTGAAATAAGCCCCATGTGTCATACCCCTCCGCGTCAGCTGAGCGCCCAGCATCGTAAGTTTTGGCGATCCCAGCAGAAAAGTCAAAAGCTCATTCTGCCGAGAGGTTAGGGCGACTAACCGTTCTAACCGCTGTCAGCGCCACTAAAGGACATTCGATGTCAGTGACTAACTGACTCGGCGTCTTATTAGATGAAAGCCGCGGTTACCGGTCGCCGCTACTGCGCACTTTGATACAAGCGCGCGCATGTCAATCAAATCCCTGTTCCCTATCGATCTGACATGGTGGAGGAAAACGGGATAGGCCACGACCGGGTGGTTTTGGCATCACGGCCGAGCTTGACGTTTATCTGCCGGATTTGCCTGAGGCGGATGCCGAGAAGTTAGTTGAGGCCACGCACGAGATTTGTCCCTATTCAAACGCGATCAAGGCCAGTGTGGATGTCAAGATAACAACGCGCTCGTGACTCAACAGTTCGATGCGGCTCACTTAGACATCCAAGAGTGGGACGAATGGGCCGCGAGTGGGACGAATGGGCCGCTTTGGAAAATTGGAACCGGTCGGCCATGACGCCATGAAAGAACAATCTCGCAATGATGATTTGAACGTCGGCTCTCGGTTCAGGTTGTCCGCGCTTGGGATCAAGCGCTGCCGCAGAGTTAAAAGCCGGACAGGCGTAATCGTCGGATTAAGTCCGACTGGATCCTCCTTCCGAGTCATATTGGAAGGGCGCAGACAGCCCATTACTCTGCACGAGAGCTATGTCGAGCCGGACTTGGAACGCTCAGCACTCTCCGGCGGAGTTCAACCGCGAGCCGCCCGGATCCGATGATCTAGGAGAGGTTCATGGCGATACCTATGCGCATTGCGCCGATCGGTGTGATGCGAAGGGCCACAGGCCGATCTGAGCGCACGAATGGGCAGGTGACGAAGGCGTCAGTTCCGCTGCGCGGTCCAGTACCCCGAACAACGCGTATTTCCGGAGTATCCGCGCCACGTGCCGCGTCCCGCATTGTTAGAGAGCTTGCCGGAGCCGGATGCGTACTTGTCTTGCACGGTTACGGATGCACGCACCGCGCCAGAGCGGGCGACGTAACCTCTGAACCTGACTAGGTTCGGGTGCGTGACGATCCCATCATTGATGTTAACGGAAAAATTATAAGCTGAATCGCAGGCGCCTCGTTGCGTGACGAATATGAGGTCCCACGATCCATCATAGAGCGACCGCGCTTCCGCGGTGTTGGCCAGGGCGGCGAGACATCCCGCGATCGTCGCGGAGATCAAGGGTTTCATCGTCTGTTTCATCCTCGCAATTCAGAATTGGTGTGGGGCATATCGCGAAAAGTAACGCGAATGCTTGTTAAAAACTGCTTCAATCGCGCCCGGCTTCACCCACCATGCGATAGCCCGGACGACAATTGCACCACTGGCCATCGATAAGGGCCACCCTTGTTTCTGCGCGACCCGGCTCGGCTATGCGCTCGGGCAATCTTGTCGCCCTTCTAAGGCAGAATTTGCCAATTTGCGACATGGACCTACAAGATCGGAATTCCGCCAGGCCTAAGGTTCCTTCTGTGCGATTAGGCGGTGTAGCGAATGGCCCGTCGGCGGAGGGCTCTCTGATGCTCAAGGGCTTTACGGTCCCGCGGTCGCCTCTGGGGACTGCGGCTTTAACACCCCCGCCGCCGTGGCATTACGCAGTTGATGTGCTGGCGGTGGAGTTCTGGAGCGACCCAGACATGTCAGCCTGCACGCTTCCCAGGGGTGTTGAGCTGGATGCGCGGAGCGGCGGCCGGTCCGTTGCGATCTTCGCCGATTGCCAGTTTACGGCTAACGGCGAGGAATATCTCGATCCCGCACGCTATCAGAGCCGCGAGTTCATCGTTCTCCTTGAGGCCACGTGGCAGGGTTCGCAGATAGCCTGGTGTCCATATGCCTACACCGACAACGATGCGGCCATCATGATGGGCTGGGTCCTGGGTTACCCAAAAAAGCTTGGCACCGTCCGCCAGACCCGGACCTTTGCAGCCCAAAGTGCAGCGTCGCCACCGCTCGCCTGCAACAGCCGGTTTGCCGGTTGCGTATCTGCGCATGGACAGCCGCTGGCAGAGGCCCGGGTGATCTTGCATAAGAAGGTGGGCCGGCTTGTTGGTCTGTTCGAGCGGCCAATTGTGGCCCGGCGATACTTTCCGCGGCTCGGCGCAGGGCTTCACGACAAGCCAGTCGTGGATGAACTGGTTTTGTGCATCATGGACAATATCCTGGTCACCGACGGGTGGATCGGTTCGGGAGAATTGATTTTCCCCGAAGCCCATGGCGAAGAACTCGACTTGTTGGGGCCCATCAAGGTCGGACGCGGCTATCGATTCGCATTCTCCTTTTCAGTCTCCAACAACAAGATCCTGGCGGATCTGGCTGTCTAGCTCCTTCTTTGTGATCCCACCGAGCCGGTGGCCAAGAAGGCGAGTACCGCAAGAATAGACAAGCCGACGCAGGCCGGTGAAATCAATTGCGGCCCACCTTGATAAGCTTGCCGCCGGAAATGAACGAAAAGCGCGGATATTGGAAATGCTCAAGGGCTTCACCGTTCCCAAGTCGCCGTTCGGTCAGTCGGCGCTGACCCCACCTCCGCCGTGGCACTATTCGAGCGATGTGGTGGGAGTCGAGTACTGGGCGGACCCCGAAGCCGCGGCAGCGACATTGCCGCGCGGTCTCTCACCCGATCCGACGTCGAACGGTCACGCCATCATGATGTTCCTGGATTGGCAGTTCACGGCGCAGGACGACGAATTTCTCGATCCGGCCCGTTACCAATATCGCGAAGCGTTCGTGCTGCTCGACGCAATGTATCGCGATAAGCCGGTGATGTGGTGTCCCTATATCTACGTCGATAACGATGCTGCGCTGGCGCGGGGGTGGACACAAGGTTTCCCGAAAAAAATGGGCAGCATCTTCCAAACGCGCAGTTTTGCCGCGGCAAGCGCCGCCGCGGCGCCGGTTGTGTCCGGCGGCCGATTTGCCGCGAGCCTTTCCGCGCACGGCGAGCGGCTGGCGGAAGCCTGCATCACCTTGCGCAAGCCGGTAGAAAACGGATTGTCGCTGCTCGCCCGACCGACGGTTCTATTGCGATATTTCCCGAGACTTGCCGCCGGTTATCAGGACAAACCGGCAGTCGACGAGTTGGCGATGTCGATCACCGACGATCTCACCGTTGCCAACGCATGGGTGGGGGAGGGCGAGCTCCGCCTTCCGGAGGCGAAAGGCGAAGAACTGCACGCGCTTGCACCGAAACGCGTTGAATTCGGATTCCGCTATTCGCTCGCCTACTCCGTCACCGATTTGAAGATTCTCGAGGATCACACGCGGAAATGACCTGAATAACGCCACCGTCGAAACGGCGAAGCGTGTCGTCCCCGCTCCGCCGGGAGGGCCTCCGCGGTCCCTAGCCCCTCTGCCTGCGGAGGCTTTCCGCGTGAGACAGTTTCAAGGAGAAAGATCTAGTACGGCCTCCTCGAACGCCTAAACGGACTCACCAGATAGATTTGAATTGAGAATCGGACCGAGGTCTCGGGCCCACAGATGTCGCGTCTGGCAATGGTGCTACCCGTTGGTATAATGATACGATTTTCGGAACGTATCCTCCGTATTGGGCTGAGCAGTATGTCTCGAGACAGCTTTCGCAGGCTCAGGCGTCGAAACAAAACGCGCCCGCTTCGGGCTGGAGCTGACCTATGAGCCAGCAAAAATGCATCCAGGGTCGGCAAGGCCTTCAGCTCAATGAGCAAAGTTTACAGATTCTGGTGGAGACCATCCCCACGCTAATGTGGAGGGCGAAGCCTGACGGCCATTTCGACTACGTCAACAAACGCCTGCTCGAATACTTTGGCTCGCCACTTGAGGAGATTATTGGTTGGGGGTGGATGGAGAAAGTACATCCCGACGACGTCGCGTTTAAGGTGCAAAGCTGGCTTAGCAACCTGGAAACCATGACTTCGCAGGACGCGAACTGTCGATTTCAAGGTGCCGACGGAGCATACAGATGGTTCAACGTACGCGGGGAGCCCTTACGCGATAGTGACGGCCGCGTGCAGCACTGGTATGGCGTCCTCATTGACATCGACGAAAGGAAAAAGACCGAAAATCTGCTTCGCCGCAGCGAAGCCCATTTGGCGGAAGCACAGAGACTGAGTCACACCGGTGCGGTGGCATACAACGGGACGGCAATTCTCTTTGCGTCGGAGGAGACTTACCACATCTGGGGGTTTGACCCGGCGCAGGGTCTTCCGAGCCGCGAAGTAGTGTTCCAACGGATCCACCCGGGCGACCGCGACTGGCTGAGTGCAGAGGTTCGGCGCGCGGTGGACGAGAAAAGAAGGTTCTCGGTCGCGTACAGAATCTCACTGGCCGATGGAACGGTCAAACACCTCGAAACAATCGGCCAACCTGTGTTCTCCGCAAGCGGGAAACTTGTCGAGATTTTCGCTACACAGACCGACGTGACTGAGCGCAAGCGCGCGGAGGATGCGCTGCGGGAGAGCGAATACAAGCTCCGCCGAATCGTCGAAACAGTACCGTCGATGTTGTGGTCGACGGCGCCGGATGGTGAACCCACCCGACTCAATCAAAGGATACTGGATTATAGCGGGCTGCGCCTTGAGGATTTTCTAAGTCTGGGATGGAAGGAGTTCCTTCACCCAGAAGACCTTCCAGAAACCGAAAGAGCGTTTTTCCATGCAATTCAAACTGGAGAACCCTACGAAGCCGTGCATCGCTTGCGTCGGGCTGATGGCCAATATCGCTGGCACCACGCACGTGCGGAGCCTCTGCGTGATAGGGAGCAGCGTGTCATCCAGTGGTACGGCCTGTCAGTCGACATCGATGAACGTAAGCGCTCGGAGGAACGCCTCCGCGTGCAACATGCGATCGCGCAGATTTTGGCGGAAGCGGCCACGATCGAAGAGGCTACTCCGAGAATACTTTCGGCCATGGGCGAGTCTCTGGGATGGGACGTTGGCGTGCTCTGGCGCGTGGACCGGGACGCCGAAGGGCTGCGTTGTGTCGAGATTTGGCATAATGGGTCGATAGAAGTCACGGAATTTGAACGAGTCAGCCGGGAGTTCACTTTTGTTCCGGGCTTGGGACTACCGGGCCGAGTGTGGTCCAGCCTTGAGCCCGAATACGTTCCCGATGTTGTTCGTGATGAGAACTTTCCACGCGGACCCATCGCAGAACGCGAAGGATTGCACGCGGCCTTCGGCTTTCCCATCCTGCTCGGGGGCGAAATCTTGGGCGTGATCGAGTTTTTCAGCCGCGAGATCAGGCAGCCCGATCAGGAACTGCTCAACATGCTGGCTACCATTGGCAGCCAGATCGGTCAGTTCATTGAGCGTAAGCGGGCCGAGGACGCGCTGCGGGAGAGCGAAGCGAAGTTCCGCGACTACGCTGAGACGGCCTCTGACTGGCTCTGCGAAATGGGTCCGGATTACAAATTCACGCATCTGAGCGAGCATGCTTTTGGCTCCGGCGCGGCCGATCGAATTGGCACGGCGTGCTGGGACCACGCTCTCGATCTTGAAACGGAACCCGAGAAGTGGCGGCTTCTCCAGGAAACCGTCTTTGCACGTAAACCGTTCCGGGACTTTGTATATCGCGGGATGAGCGGCGATGGCTCTCCGATGTACGTGAGGGCGAGCGGCAAGCCCTTGTTTGACGCCAACGGAGAATTCCGTGGCTATCGCGGCACCTGTACAGACGTGACAGAGGTCATGCACGCGCAGGAGGCGCTGCGTGAAAGCGAGCGAAGTTCACGCTCTGCAATCGACGGGATAGCCGGTCTCGTTGCGATCATGGCCCCGGACGGTGAGCTTGATGCCCTCAACCGCCAAGGCATCGAGTATTTTGGCCGTTCGCTTGAAGAGATGAAGAATTGGGGAACAAGCGATGCGGTACATCCTGAAGATCTTCCGCGTATCGCTGAAATCTTCAAGAGATCACTCGTCACCGGCACTCCCTTCCATTACGAACTACGCCTACGGCGCTTCGACGGCGAATATCGATGGTTTGACAACCGCGGCGTCCCGACTCGCGAAAAGTCTGGGCGCATCGTGCGCTGGTACATTCTGGGGACGGACATCGAGGATCGCAAACAAGCGGAGGCATCGCTGCGGACAGCGCAGGCCGAACTTGCTCATGTCAGTCGCGTGATGACTTTGGGTCAGCTCACGGCCTCGATCGCCCATGAGGTGAACCAGCCGATCGGCAGCGCGCGTAACAACGCACGCGCCGCTCTGAATTTTTTAGACAGACGCCCTCCAGACTTGGGCGAAGTCAGGGAGGCTCTTGGCTGTATCGTGGCCGATGCTGATCGAGCCGGAGGCATTGTCGAACGGATCCGAGATCAAATCAAAAAAGTGCCTCCGCGAAGCGATCCCTTCGACCTCAATCGGGCGATTGAGGAGGTCATTGGATTAGCGCAAAGCACGATTACCGAGAACGGAATTTCGGTGCAGAGCCGGTTAGCAGGCGGAATGGCCCCCGTTTATGGGGATCCTGTTCAACTTCAACAAGTCGTGTTGAATTTGGTCCTGAACGCGGTCGAAGCAATGAACTCGGTTGAAGCGGACGAGAGAGTGCTGTTGATTAGCACAGACCAAAGCGAGGCAAATGGTACGCTCGTCGCGGTGTGTGATTCCGGGCCCGGAATTGATCCGAAGCATCTTGAGCGTGTCTTCGAGGCCTTTTACAGCACCAAATCCGGAATGGGGATGGGTCTGTCAATTTGCAGATCAATTATCGCTGCCCATGGGGGCCGGCTGTGGGCAGAGGCGAATGAACCTCGCGGCACTATATTTCAGTTCACCTTGCCTGCCGTGCTGGTGGGACTTTGAATTTTCTTCTGGCATTCATTCGCCGGACGTGAGAGCTGCGTGAAGGCACCCTTTCAGATGCTGTTCATCAGCCGACTTAGAAAGGTAGCAAACGACCCCATCGTTCAAGGCGCGGGCGCGTTCAACATCATTGGGGAAGGCAGTCACTAGGATTGTCGGAATCGCATGACCCGAATCTACAAGGTGTCTGTTGAGCTCAACGCCAGTCATCGCCGGCATGTTGACATCCGCGATCAAGCAGGCGGTCTCACCAAGGCGGGGGGATGCGAGGAAATCGGCTGCCGATGCGAAAGCCTCAACTCTATAGCCCAGCGACCTCATGAGCCTTCTCATTGACTCACGAAAGAACTGATCGTCTTCAACGACCGAGACCAATGACCGTTTTGGCATACGGCCTCCCGCTGTTCGTTCGAAGACGTCATACAGGCGTTCCCGAAGACGGCACCGCGGTCGCATGCGTCTGTCTAGACGTGAATCTGCGCCAAAGCACGCCGCGGGGCAATCGCAATCGCAATAAACCTTGGTTTATGTCATCCCGCGGGTCTGTTCAGGTTCGCGGTTTGGGATTAGGTTGGTAGTTGCATGGCTAGTCTTACAGAGACTGGGGCTTATTTTGGCAGCCATCTAACGCTGAGCGGCAGCTATGCTTGACGAGACCTGCACAATCCTGGTTATCGACGACGACGTCGATCTTCGTAACTCGCTCGGGCGCCTGTTGCGGTCTGTCGGCTTGAACGCCAAGCTATTTGCGTCCGTTTCCGACTTTCTCAATTCCGAGCCGACGGAGGGGCCCAGCTGCCTGGTACTGGACGTGAGATTGCCGGGGCAGAGCGGTCTGGAATTCCAGCGTGAGCTCGCAACGATCGGCAGGGAGCTCCCAATCATCTTTATCACGGGGTACGGCGATATTCCGATGTCGGTGCAAGCCATGAAAAGTGGTGCGATAGAATTCCTTACGAAGCCGATACGCGATCAGGAGCTTCTTGACGCCATTCAGTACGGCCTGACGCGTGATCGCATCCGTCGGGAGAATGAAAGCTCGCTGACCGATCTCCGAAAGCGTTTCGCGACATTAAGTGCCAGGGAGCGAGAAATTATGATTCAGGTCGCGCGGGGACGCCTTAGCAAGCAGATTGCCTGCGATATCGGTATTGCCCAGGCTACAGTGAAGGTCCACCGCAGCAGGGCGATGCGGAAAATGAATGCTCGTTCGCTTCCCGAGTTTGGCCAAATGGTGGCTAAGCTCAACCTAGTGCCTGAGAAATCGGAACACTCCTAGCGTTCCCAGCCTTGACGATGCGTCTGCCTGCCACGGCATCACATCGCGCGTAACTTAATCGTAATATGTAGCCGCAACCAAATCATCAGAGCGCTGCGACGGCAGGACTCCGCTATCGCCTTTTCGAGGGCCTGCACTTTGGCTTAGCACAAGAAGCTAAAGACTACCTCCGAGCTACCCGCGAGCAATTTATTGCGGCGTGCGAAACCGCCAGAATGGGTGCTGGGCGGCGAAACGCGGAGTCGGTCGCAGGGTGCTTCGCGCGCCGTCTGACGTGGGAGCTGATGGTGTCAGCCCGACGGTGCGGAACATGAGATTCGTTGTCGATCAATTCATGGAAAGCCTTCAAACCAACGCAACGCTAACGGCTCCAGGCCGAGAGCATTGGGAAACCCACTATTTGGCTGAAACATGTCGCGCGCCGTAGTTCATAAGAGCCTGAGATTCGGTCCCTTCGAGCTTTCGATTGGCGAGAGAATGCTCCGGCGAGAAGGTGTGGTGCTGCCTCTTGGCGGCAGGGCCTTGGATGTCCTGATCTGCCTTGCCGAGCGCCCGGGTGAGGTGATTGCAAAGCAGGAGCTCATTGATCACGGCTGGCCTGATGTAGTCGTCGAGGAGGGAAGCCTCCGCGTACACATTGCCGCGATCCGAAAGGCGCTCGGAGACGGCAAATTCGGAAACCGGTATATCGCGAATATCCAGGGCAGGGGCTATTCGTTTGTCGGCTCTGTGGTTGGACTCGACGACCGCATGACCGATAGTCCAACCCGGCAGTACGAAGGCAACTTGCCCGCGCGCCCCCGTAGGATGTTCGGGCGCGACCTCATTCTTAGCGAAGTTCAGGCGAGGCTTTACGAAGAGCGTTTCGTCACTCTGCTTGGCCCAGGCGGCATCGGGAAGACCACCGTTGCCGTTGCTGTCGGCCACGCCCTCGCCGAAGAGTTCGGCGGAGAAGTCTATTTCGTCGACCTGGGAAGCCTTGCTGATCCGGATCACGTGGTGCGGGCGATCGGGATGTCCCTGGGCCTTGCGCTGAAATCAAACGATGAGAGCGTCGAACTTGTCGATTTTGTCCGTTCGAAAAAATTGCTCATCATTCTCGATAGCTGCGAGCACCTGATCGAAGCGGTCGCTTCAGTCGCCGAGCAGCTCTATCAAGGAGCCACGCAAGTCTATCTCCTGGTCACAAGTCGTGAATTGTTGAGGGTAGAGGCTGAACATTGCTGTCGCGTAGGCCCCCTGGGTTTTCCGCCTGCGGACACGGATCACACGGCGGAGGCGGTGCTTCGTTACCCGGCTGTTCAACTCCTTGTCGAGCGCGTGACGGCCAAGGGCGCCGGGTTTTTCCTTTCCGGTCATGAGGCACCGTTGGTCGCTGATATGTGCCGTAGGTTGGACGGCTTGCCTCTCGCAATCGAATTGGCTGCTGGGCCTGTTGCGGCGTTGGGTGTCAAAAGCGCGGCTGCTCGCTTGGGGTCTCGCTTGGCGCTGCTAAAGCTGGGACATCGAACGGTCGTACCAAGGCAACAGACCCTTAGGGCGACATTGGACTGGAGCTACAACCTGCTGTCTAAAGCAGAGAGGATCGTTCTTCGACGCATTGCCCCTTTCGTCGGCCAATTCACAATTGATGCCGCGCGGTATGTCGCAGGTGAGTTCGGCGCAGGCGCAGGAGACGTTTTTGACGCGCTCGCCGGCCTGGTTGAGAAGTCGTTGGTAGCCGCTCGGATCGACAGTACGCAGGGGACGTATCGGCTGTTGGACACAACCCGGGCCTATGCACTCGAAAAATTGGAGGAGCATGCCGAAGTCGACATGGTCTTCCGCCGGCATGCAGAATATGTCGCCGGATATCTCGAAATTCAAAGAGCGGCGCTGTGGGCTCCGTCAAAGGCTAAGAAGGGCATGCTCTATCCGAGCTCATCGGGAGGCATTCAACTAGCACCAGGACGGAGCCTTAGACCGCGCGGCAACAACCAATTCGCGATCGGACTCGCGGCGCCTTCGCATTCCAGCCAATTGGGGAACATCCGCGCGGCGTTGGAATGGAGCTTTGGGCCGAAGGGTGACGATGAGATCGCGACGAGGCTCGCTGCCGTCTCTACGCCGCTGTTTCTCGAGCTGTCCCTGCTGATCGAATGCCGAGTTTGGGCGGAGCGAGCGATCGCCGGTCTCGGAGATCAGCACAAAAACTCTCGTCGGGAGATGGAAATCTACACATCGCTATCTTTGGCCCTGATGCACTCCGAAGGCAGTAGCGAGCTCGTTCGCCAAGCATTTTCTCGGGCGCAGGACGTTGCGGCCATGCAAGGAGACTTTGCCTACGAGCTGCAGCTCCTGAGCGGGCTTTCGAGGTATTACCGTTGGAACAACGACATTAATGCCGCGCTCGATATCGCCTCTCGAAGCAAAAAGGTGGCCTTAAAGACCAAAAAATCCTGACGATATCGCACTCGCCGAAGCGATGTTGGGGGCCGCCCATCATTTGGCGGGAGATCACCCCATCGCAATAACGCATTTTGAAGCAGGGTTAAGCCACTCTGAGTCCGGGCGCTTCCGCGCGGGGCAACACTTGTTTGATCACAGTAGCCTTTTGCTCGTCGGGATGGCTCGTTGTCTGCTGTTCACAGGTCTGCTGGACCAGGCGCTCTACTACGCAACGCGTGCGATAGAGGAGGGAAAAAAATCCAATCATCCTGCCACGTTGTGTCGATCACTGAGTCTGGTTCTTCCGGTCTATCTGGCCCTGGCGGACTTCCGCCGGTCGGAGCAGTACGTCGCGCAGTTGACCGAGCTCGCAGCGGACTACTCCTTGAAGCCCTACCGTGCTGTGGCGATGGGCCTACGAGGTCAGTGGCTCTTTCATCAAAATGATTTACGCGAGGGCGTTCCACTACTGATGAGGGCCCTGAAAGAGCTCGACGTTCAACGCCACGACTCGCTCACTATGGACTTTGTCTGCGACCTGGCTGCGGGGCTTATTGCCATGGGCGAGCACCAGGAGGCGTTGGCACTGACAGTGAACGAAATTGATGTGCAGGGGCGCGGCGGAAAACTTCTCTATATGTCCGCCTTGTTCAGGACGAAAGGGCTGATCTTGGCATCTCGATCGACAGAGGACCTTTTCGAAGCCGAAGAAAGCCTGTTGTTGGCAATCGATTGGGCGAGACGCCAGTCCGCCACTCTGTTTGAATTGACGGCTGCGGCGGACCTTGCCGATCTCATGCAAAAACAGGGGCGCAGGGCAGAAGCCTACAAATATCTCAGCGCGGCGTTCGATCGAACGCCAGCCGGAATAGTATCTCCCGCACACGAGCGAGTCCTGAAAATCCTCGAGCGCCTCGATCCGGCATCAAGGCCGTGGGCTAAAGCAGACACTTTCGACTACCCTGCGTTGTCTGCGCAATCGCATACAAATCCTCGCATTCTCATACAAGCCCGCCCCTCGCGGCCAGGCGCATGCTGCGGCCCGGATACCAAAAGGGGTTCGATGCCGTGAGCAAGAAAGTCGCAGAGATCATCGTTGAGACGTTGGAGAGCGCCGGCGTCAAGCATTGTTACGGCGTCGTGGGTGATACGCTCAACTTGATCGCGCACAGCATTTCCAAAAGCGGGATCGAGTGGGTGAGCATGCGCCACGAAGAAGCCGGAGCCTTCGCAGCCCATGGCGAAGCCTTGATAACCGGCAATCTCACGGCGTGCGCCGGAAGCTGCGGCCCCGGCAGTCTGCATTTCATCAATGGTATCGTCGAAGCGAATCGCAATCGCGCGCCCGTCATTCTGATCGCCAGCCAGATCGTTCGTGACGAATTGGGGTTCGAGTTTCCTCAGGAGGTCGACTTCAAGGCGATATACGGTAGCATCAGCGTCTATTGCGACATGATCCTGACCCCCGAACAGGCTAGGCGCAAGACCGTTATGGCCTGCCAGTCGGCCATCTCGAAGCAAGGAGTGGCGGTGTTGATCGTTCCGGTCGACATCTCGCATTCTGACGTCCATGACGATGTGCCGTTCACGGTGCACACGAGCCATCCGGTCATACGTCCCACCGATGCCGACCTGGACCAGATTGCTGCCATCATCAATGCCGGCGAGAAGATCGCCATCTATGGCGGGGCAGGTTGTCGCGGCGCGCATGACGAGATTCTTCGTGCAGCCGAGATCCTCAAGGCGCCGATCGCCCACACGTCCCGGGCCAAGGACTCCCTCGAATACGACAATCCATACAATATCGGCATGACCGGACTTATCGGAAATGAGGCTGCCTATCACGCGGTTCGGGAATGCGACACTCTACTGCTGCTAGGTGCGAATTTCGCCTGGCGGCAATTCTATCCAGACCACGCGAAGATCGTCCAGATCGATATCGATCCGACTCATCTGGGGCGCCGCCATCCGATAACTCGGGGTGTGGTCGGCGACATCAAGGCGACTCTCGAAGCATTGATCCCTCGGCTGCACAAAAAAACGGACACCAGTTTCCGCGATCACTTCGTCCAGCGCTACCGCGACGTCATGGCCCACCAGATGGAGAAGGCCGCACCCAAGCGACGCGATACCATTTCCGGGATTTACCTGACCGAGGTCATTGACCGCATGGCGGCTGACGACGCCCTCGTCGCTGGAGATGACGGAACGGCGACCGTCTGGATGCACCGTTATTTCAAGGCCACCGCCAAGCGGCGCTTCTACGCCAGCCTCCTGCATGGAACCATGGCGGCTGCGATGCCGACCGCGCTCGGCCTGCAAAAGGCTCAGCCTGGCCGCCAGGTCATCTCGCTCTCCGGCGATGGCGGGATCGGAATGCTGATTGGCGATCTGATGACCGCGGTCCAACACAAGTTGCCGATCAAGGTGGCGGTCTTCAACAATGGAAAGCTCGGCTTCATCGATATCGAACAGAAATCGGAAGGGCTGGTGCCGCTCTACACCCATCTGCAAAACCCCGATTTCGGCGCGGTCGCGAAGGCGATGGGCCTGTGGGGCCGTACCGTCGCCAAGGCGGACGATCTTGAGGCAGCAGTCAGCGAGTGGCTCGCTCAGCCGGGTCCCGCTTTGCTGGACGTGAACGTCGAACCCATGACGCTGGTGATGCCGCCGATGATCGAGTTTGGACCCGCCTATGGGATGGTCCTCTATTCGGCGCGGGCCGTGCTCGGCGGACAAACCCACGACCTGATCGAAATGATCAAGGAAAATCTCTGACCAGGCGACGTTTGGGAAATCGAAGGAGAATTTCATTTGGCCGCAAGACGAGCGGTCCTCGGTACGGCCGAAGGGATGCTCCGCCGACCGTCTGAGGCGAAAACTGGAGAATTGAGCGCCCGTCCTCCCGAGACGCTCAGCCGTCGATGCTGGCAACAGGCCAGTCGTCGAACGGTCGTCAGGCCGATAGCGAACAACGCTATCGGCCTTTTTTGCAACGCCGATCCGAACAATAGCGGAGAGGCCGCGCCTGAGACCGCATCATCGCGACCTCTCCGTAGCGCTACAGAAGGTGCCTGCGCGCCAGGCGATGGAAACTGGGTGATCATGCCGGAGGTCGGGCACCAGAAAAAGAACGATCCCAGGTGCGAGGGGCCTTTCCGCATTTACTGTCTAAAAAGATCAAGAATGAACAAGATCGCCCGTAGTACGTCCGCTACTCTATGGAGCATCAACAGGAGCATGCCCAAACTTGCAATCCCTGCAGCTACCCCTTGGTGGTGGGCGGATCCATAGGAGACGCAATGTGCAATTACCGAATCCCGATGGATCATTGCTTCTCCGCGAGTTGAATCACAGAATAATCAATGAGCTGACCTGCGCCATATGCGTGGCTTCAGCCAAGGCGGTCGGATCAGATAACGTGGCTGTCAAGGCCGCGCTCCTCGACGTCGTAGAACTCCTGCATCAATGCGTCGATGTTCACCGTGCGCTGCACATGCCGGACCGAGGTCGCCTAACCAATGCCGCGAGGTACCTCCAGCAGCTTTGCTTCTCCGTCACGAAATATCGACTGGACCGCCTGGCAATACGTGTCGTGTTTTCAGCGGATGATCTGGGGCTTGAGGCGGAGCGCTGCTGGAAGCTCGGGCTGATTGTATCTGAGTTGCTGACCAACGTGGCACGACACGCACAATTCGACGGTAGCATCCAGAATTGCGAGTGGAGTTGATGCTTTCAGGCAATGTTGCAAGATGTAAGGTCTCTGACAATGGGTCGGCGGCCGAGCCGGTCCGGCGCGGCCGAGGGCTTACGATCATCGGCGAGTTGGCGAACAGTTTGGGCGGTCGCGTTCATACGTCTTGTGCCGCCGAAGGAGCTTCCTTTCTTCTGACTTTTCCATTAACTGATGCCGAGCACCGCGCCGCGAACGCGATTCATGTTCAGTTGAAACGGAGGAAGATTCGCCGTCCTCTGCGGTTGCAGGCGTCTGGAACCGAGGATTTGGGAGTGGCTAAGTAGGGTACCGTTCTTTTTTCGTTGAATTCATCGCTTGATGGAGATGAGAATGCGAAGGAAGATTCTGACTATTTTTGGTGTTGCTTGTTGTGACCTCCGCGGGCCAAATGGAAATAGCCGCCGCACGAAGCGTCCGGAAAGTGACGCGCGCTCCTCATCCCCCAACCCAACAGCTTCGTGACGGCTCTGGCTCGTCGTCGAGGGTGCAATCGGATCATTCGAACCATAATGAGCCTCGCGGAATGTCCGCATCGAGGGCCGTCGAAAGCAAATCCTGTGACATATTTTGGTGCTACTAAAAATGATATAATGGGTTCTTAGTG
>Ga0210389_10002174_pt1 | contig 15579 bp, 10 predicted proteins | sample IncBWH28OmetaG_FD_160127 | JGI IMG/M metagenome (GOLD analysis project Ga0210389, IMG submission 160127) | Forest soil microbial communities from Barre Woods Harvard Forest LTER site, Petersham, Massachusetts, United States - Inc-BW-H-28-O ...
CGGGCGCGTTCGCGGCGACGCTCACCGTCTCGGCGTCGGCCAGCGCGACAGCGCCGGTGCCAGCGCCCTGCTCGGCGTGCTCAGCTCGTGCTCGTGCCATCTCGTCGTGCGCTCGGATCAGCCTTCATCGGTCTCGACTTCGCGTGGATCGGCGCCGGCCAACGGGCGATTGGCGCCACGGACGCTTGGTAGTGTGCCGAGCCAAAGTCTTCGAGCGACAACAGGAGCCCAGCCCATGAGGAAACGTACGCTACTGACCGCCATGCTAACGCCGGTAGCCGCCGTGGCGGCGACTGCGACGATCGCAGGGTGCGGCGGTAAAGCGGCAAGTTCCTCCCAGGGCAGCACGAGCAAAGGCAGCTCGAGCACCACCACGACGGGCGCCAAACACAAGCCGCGCTCGAAGGCCCCCGCCTACTGAGCGGCGCCCACGCACCTGGCGCGCACCGCGCCCGCGCACCCGACGCCAGCCGCGCCCGTCCGGCGTACGCGGTGCTCATCCCGACCCCCGCGAGCCGGGAAGCGCTGCGTCGTAGGAGCTCACGCGCGTGACCCGCGAGCTGCCCAGGACGTGGCCGTTTGCGCCGAGTGCCTGCACCCGCGTGTAGTCGTAGCGCTTGGGCAGGATCGTCGAGCTTTCAAAGCCGGCGGCGGCGACGGTCGCCTGCGCGCTCAGCGAGCCGGCGTGCGCTCCCGCGAGCACGCGCCAGGCGGACACTTCGGTGGCGCCGTTCCAGCTCATGTGCACGATCGTCTCTTCGGCGGTGTTGTTGCGGTTGGCGAGCAGCGTCGGCGGGCTCAGCGGACGCCCGCTCCAGGGGAATCGAAAGCCGCGGTAGGAGGACATGTCATAGGGCAGGCTGGCGTCGAACAGCAGTTCACCGTTTGATCCGTACTCGCTGATCTGCGGGGTGCCACCGTAGTCCACCACCGTGTTGCCGTCGGCCAGCGTCTGCATGTTGCCCTGGCTGGCCGACAGAATCGGCGGATCGGGGTGGGTGTAGGAGGAGACCAGGCGGGCCTCGTGGGCTTTGAAGTCGAGCGCGATGCGGATCGCCCGCGACTGGCTGTGGACCGGTGGGTTGGCGCCGTCGTCGAACAGCGTGACCTGCCCGTCGGGGAGCATGCGCGCGTCGTGCTGCCAGGCGGTGCCGGTGCCCGGCCCCATCTTGAACGAGCTGTTGGTGCCGCCCAGGCGCCACAGGATCTTGCCGCTGCCGCCTTCCAGCTGGTAGGCCGCCCAGGTGCCGCGCGCCGAGATCAGCAGGTCGCCGTATCGATTGGAGCCCCCACCCTCCACATCGATCGAGTTGAGGTGAAACCAGTCCCACGGCGATGACGATGACGGTTCCGGCGAGGTCTCGGCCTCGGACACGCCCACGTGGTCGAGGCTGTGCCATTCCCAGCGCACGAGACCGGTCTTCATGTCGATCTCCTGAATGGCTGTGTCGATGATCGCCCCGTCGCGCGAGCCTTCCGCGGAGCGCAGATTGCAGCGGATCGGGTTGAACGCGGTGATGAACGCGATGTCGTGGGGGAGGATCTGGAAGTCGTGCAGGTCGGCGTGCAACCCATTGCCGGCGGTGACCCTGGCGACCGTCTGGTAGCTCGAGTTCATGACGAGGTCTTCGCCCTGGCCGAAGCCGAGCGACAGCACGCGCCCGCGCCACCACGTGAGGTCGCGCCGGCCTTCGTATTCCTGCTCGCTCAGATCCTCGGCTGTTTCGCCGTGATCGAGACGGTCGAACCACACGAGCTGGCCCTGCGGGGTGTAGATCAGCGGCCCGTACTGGCCCGGTCCGGGCCCGTTGGTGGTGAGCACGTCGCCCGCGCCGGGATCGTGGTCGGGCACGCTCACGCTCAGGTTCGGCACCTCGGCGCCGGGCAGCGTGTCGAAGCTCTGATAGTCGGCGGGCGCCGCCTGCGGGTTGGCGAAGTCCGGGACCTCGGCGGTCGGGTACGGAGTGTCGATGGCGAAGCTGAACGACACCGGCCTGGCGCCGGCGCCCACGCCGATCAGCGCGCGCACGAGCACGCGCTCGCCCGCGTCGAACGGCGTGTTGGGAACAAAACTGGCTCCGTCGCCCTGGTAGTACGCGTGTACGCGGCCGCTGTGAGCGCCGGAGCGAGAGCCGGTCACGGCCACCTGGCGGATGTTCGCGGCGCTCGTTCCGAGGAAGCTGATCTGCGTGCGCGGGTTGGCCGTGCCGGTCCCCGGCTCGGGCGAGACGTCGACGTCGGTGCCGGGCAGGCTCGCGCTGTGTTCGATCGACGCGGGCAGACAGGTGGGCGCGATCGTGGCGACTGTGCGCTTCGTGGCGGTGGAGCTGTGGCCGAGCAGACGCAAGCTGGGCGAGCCGAGCGCGATCGCCGCCACCGCCCATGCGATCGCCGCGACCAGCAGGACGATGTAGCTGTTGCGTCTCATGCGCGTGTCGAAGCCCCGACCTTATATGGGCGACCCACGAGCACTCGCCGGCGATGCGCCGGCCCACCCGATCCTTAGGAACTTCTTCGTGGCGCCTTCGCGTCCAACATGTCGTACGCTATGGGTGTGAGGGTGAGGGTCCTGGGTCTGGTGCTCGGCGTGTTCGTCGTGGTGGCGAGCGTCCCGGCGTGCGCGTTGGCGAGCTCCAACGCGGCCGCCACCCGCGCCTACGTGCAGGCCAACTACGCGCTCGTACGAGCCGCCAGATCGCACCTGGCGGCCTCTGAAGCGGCGCCGCTTCAGATCCTCGCCCAGGTGCGCCAGGAATGCCCGGGGGCCGGCGCTGGATCGCCGCAGAACCCTGAATCCACACAGGTGAGCGACGAGGTGATCGGCGCGATGGTGATCGGCGCGGGCAAGCCCGATCGGTCGGCGATCGAAGCTTTCGTCCACGCCACCGCGGGCCTCTCGTGGAGCAACTCGGCGCTCACCCACGCCGTCCGCGCTTACGTGAGCGACCTCAAGACGGTTCTCAACCTGCCTGCCCCTAACCTGTGCGGGGAAGTCAAAGCATGGGCCGCCGACGGCTTTAAGTCGCTGCCCGCCAGCACGGTCTCGTTCGTAGCCAAGTTCATGCCCGCGTGGGTCGCGGTGGGTCTGCTACCGCCGCAGCTCGACCGCTACGAGAGCGCCTCTGACAAGACGACTGTCGCGCATGCGGCCCCCTTGGAACAGCAGCTCACCGAAGGCGAAGCACGAGCGGTCGAACACTGGGGCGCGATCATGGACACGCTGCAGTTGTGGCCCTGACAGGCGCACCGCGCGTGTTCGCGCACTGACCGTGTCACGGCGCGCACGCCGTGACACGATGCGCTCACGCGCTGGCCGACAGGCTACTCAGGCGACCGCGCGCAGGTGGCGGTAAGGCGTGGCGCGCAGCTCGCGCACGAGCGCGTCGAGCACGCCATCCTGGTTGTCCTCGCGCCCGTCGGTGACCGCGCCGATGAGCGCACGCTTGTGCTCCAGCAGCGTCGAGATCGTCTCGTCGATCGTGTCCGCCGCCAGCAGGTAGTAGGCGCTGACCGCATCCTGCTGGCCGATGCGATGGCAGCGATCCTCAGCCTGGTCGTGCTTGGCGGGCGTCCATCCCAGCTCCAGGAAGGCGACGTTGGATGAGCGCGTCAGCGTCAGTCCCTGTCCGGCCACCTCGAGCGAGCACACGATCAGCTGGTTTCGCTCGCCGTCCGCCGGTGCCTGGAAGGCCTGCAGCGCCGCGTCGCGGGCAAGCGCGCTGTCCTGGCCGAGGATGTGCAGCGCGTGCGGGAAGCGCTCGAGCACCGCGCGCTGGATCTCGCGGTGGCCCGCGAACACCACCAGCCGCTCGCCCGAGCAGCAGAAGTCGTGGATCCAGGCGAGCGCCGCGTGTAGCTTCCCGCGCGCAGCCAGTAGCTTGAGCGCGTTGCAGCGCACCAGCCGCTCGGCGCGCAGCGCCGCCGCGACCTTCGCGTCTAGCTCGCGCAGGTCCAGCGGCTGGCTGCGCAGCCACGCCACCAGGTCACGCTCCGCGAGTCGATACTCGGCCTGGTTGTCGAGCTCGACCGGCACCACCGCACGCGTCTTGGCCGGCAGCTGCGGCAGCACGTCGACCTTCAGTCGGCGCACGAAGCAGCGCGCGCGCAGGTGCCAGTGCAGGCGCATGTGCGCGTCTGGGCCACGGAAGCGCTGCCCGAAGCTGGCGCCCGAGCCGAAGTCCCCGAGGCGCCCGAGGATGCGCAGCTGCGAGATCAGCTCGGCCGGGCGGTTGGTCACGGGCGTGCCGCTCAGCGCGAGCACCAAGCCGTCGTCGGGAACCGCCGCCGACAGTCGTTGCACGGCCTGGGTGCGCTTGGCGGCGGCGTTCTTGCAGTAGTGCGACTCGTCGATCACCAGCGCCCGCGGCGGGCTCGCGCACAACTCCTCCATGCGCGCCGAGACGATCTCGTAGTTGAGCACCGTCACATCCGCCGGGCTCTGATCCTCCCCGGGCCGGTTGCCGGCCAAAAGCCTTACGCTGCGCGTCGGCAGCCAGTGCTCGAGCTCGCGGCGCCAGTTGAGCTTGAGGCTCGCCGGGCACACCACCACCGCCGGGTAGGCGCCGGCGGCCTCGATCGCCGCGAGCGCCTCGATCGTCTTGCCCAGGCCCTGCTCGTCGGCCAGGAACGCGCGTTTGCGTGCCAGCAGGTAGCTCACGCCCGCGCGCTGGAACGGCTTCAGCTCTCCGCCCAGCCCAACGACGCGAAGCGGCGCGTCGGTCGCGCACGAGAGCTCGACCAGCCCCACCGCGCGCGCGTGCTGCTGGCGGATCTCCTGCAGCGTTACGAGCGCGTCCGGCGCCACCCACACGCCGCCATCGGACAGAAAGCGGTCGAGCTCCGGCACACAGAAGGGGTCGGCGCGGATAGCCGGCGCGAGCGCGTGCTCGCCGCCGGCACGCACCAAGCCCGCGCGGGCGGTACCGGTGCGTCCCGCGCGGGTGATACCGGCGCGTCCCGCGCGGGTGGCGCGCGCCGGAGTCAGCGCGCCGTGCAACGCCGCGAACGCCGCCACGCAGGTCTCGTCGTGACCCTCGAGCAGCACGAACGTCGCCTCCTCGTGCGCAGTCGAGAGCTCGAGCACCGCCGGCGGCGCCGGGCGCCCATCCTCGAGCGCCGCCACGCAACGCCTGGCCGCCGGGCTGAGCCAGCCCTCGAGGCCGGCGATCACACGCCAGCTATCGAGCGTGAGCGCCACGCTCATACCACCGGGGACGACCGTGGCGTGCTCGCGCAGCGCGCGCGGCAGGCGCCGCTCCTCACCCAGCAACACGAACACCGGCTGCTCGTGGGAGCCGCGCACCTCGACGTTGCCGCTCCACGTGCGCGCGCGTGTCAGCCACGCCCCCACGCGCGGGTCCACGGTGACGTCCTCGATGTGCTCGAGCAGCGCCGCCAGCTGCTCGGCGTCATCCTCGACCGCCGCCAGCCCGAGCGTCCCCGCCGGCCCCCCGAGGGCGCGCAACCCCGCCTGGCCGGCCAGCACCCGCGCCAGCGCCGCACGCTCGGCGGGGATCAGGATCCAGTGCTCACCATGACGGTCGCGGCGGAACTCGACGTCGTAGCGCGGCACGTCCGCCTCCGCCTCCGCCCGCGCGTACGCGGGGCGCGCGCTGTTCTCGCCGTCCCCCTCGCCCGCTTCGCGCACCCGCAGCCCACGCTGCTCGAGCGCTCGCTGGGCGACCGCGCTGACGCGCACGCGATCGGTCTGTCGAGTGAGCGCGCCCACGAGCTCCTCGGCGCGCTCGTCCAGTGGCACGAGCGCCCGCCCGATCTCCGGGAGCTCACGCGCTCCCGGGTGCTCGAGCAGCGCGGTGACCAGCTCGGGAGCACCGTCGGTGGCGAAGCTCAGCCACCAACTCTCGTCCGGGCGTGCCAGATCGAGCACGAACTCGCGCGCGTGTCGACGCGCGCGACGGCGGGCGATCGCCCGCGCCAACTCGTCGCTCACCTGCGGCGGCTGGGGCAGCCCGCCGAGCAGCCGCGCGAGCGCCTCGGCCTGCTCGCCGCCGAGCGGCACGCACCAGACACGTTCGGCCGGGTCCCAGCGACGACCTGGAATCGCGCGCAGCAGCTGACGCAACCCCTCGTCATAGGGGAAGCGCAGCTGCGCTTCATCGCGGGCCAAAGTGGCTAACAGCACCGGAGCGGGCATGAACGTCAGACGATAGGCACCGGCGGGGATGGGAGCGAGCCGGCCGCGACGAGCGCCACCGGAGGGCCGGCTCGGGAACGGCGCGAGACCGTCAGCGTCGCAGCGACGGCGCGGCCAGCAGACCCTCGAGGCGCTCGAGCGTGCTCGGCGTACCCATCGCCACGATCACGTCCCCCGCCAGCAGCGCGGTCTCGGCCGGGGGCTGTGGCTTGAAGTCGCTGCCGCGGCGCAGGCCGACGATCATCGCGCCGCCGCGGATGTCGCCGACGGTCTGTCCGACGCCCTCGCAGCCCTCGCCCACCGGGATCTCCTCCAGGCGGTATTCGGCGTCGACGTCCACCACGCCGCTCAGCTGCGGGTGCAGCGCGAGCCTGGCCATCTCGGTGCCGCTGGCCTTGTACGGAGAGATGACGCGGTCGGCGCCGGCGCGCATGAGCTTCTTCTCGGTGTCCTCGATCGCGGCCCTGGCGACGATCGGGATGTCGGCCCGCAGCTCGCGCGCGGTGAGCGTGATGAACACGTTGTCCGCGTCGGAGTCGGCGCACGCGATGATCGAGCGGGCGCGGGCGATGCCGGCCTGCTGGAGCACCACGTCGTCGGAGGCGTCGCCCTCGATGAAGTTGACCCCCCGCCCCTCGACGCGGTTGCGATTGCGGTCGTCGGAGTCGACGATCACGTAGCTGGCGCGCGCCGCGCGCAGGTCGCGCTCAACCTGGCGCCCGACACGGCCGTAGCCGCAGATGATGTGATGGTCGGTGAGCGAGTCGATCGTCCTCTGCATGCGCCGTGCGCTCAACAGGTCCCCGAGGTGGCCGGCGACGAAGAACTCGGCGACCGTGGCGAGCGCGTAGAAGAGCGTACCGACGCCCAGCACGATCAGCAGGACGTTGATGATCTGTCCGCCGATGGTGTGTGGCTGGGGGAAGCCACCGACGGTGGCGGCCGTGTCGAGCGCCCAGCGAAAGCCGTACCACAGCCCCACGTGCTCGGTCAGGACCAAACCGACCGCCCCGAGGAACAGCAGCCAGGCGACGGTCAGGCTGAGCAGCGCGATCCGACGCGCGAAGATCTCGAGCTCCCCCATGCTGGCTCTTATACAGCTCCTACGCCCAACCTGCGCACGCGCTTAGACGCGCGACCCATAATGCTCCGCAGCATCCTCCGCACCCTCCACCGGAAGGCTCCACTCCAATGCATAGCTCAAAGATGCTCAGAGCGGCGATCATCACAGGCGTGCTGGCCGCCGGCGGCACCGCGCTCGGCATCGCCGGCGCGTCGGCCGCGACCACCGGCTCGACGTCTGCCACGGCGCCCGCCAAGTCGCCCACCCCAACCACACCAACCCACCCGACCGGCCCGGCTCCCGGCCAGAAGTCCGGTACACCGCCGAGCGGCCACTGCCCGAACATGGGCTCTGGATCCGGTTCGGGATCGAGCACGGGCGCCTATGACGGCCCCGGCCCGGCGCCGAGCGCTGTTCCTAGCTGAGATTCGCGCGCGCGTCGTCAGGCACGGCGCGCGCGCCCACACTGGGGCGCTCGCCCTGGGGGCAGTCGGCCTGGTGGCAGTCGGCCTGGCGCTGGCCGGCTGCGGGTCGAGCACCACGAGCACGCACGCGACGACCGCGCTTGTGGCCATCGGCGCCGGCTTGAAGGGGCCCGCGGGGCTGCACGCGAGCGTGTACGCCGAGGGACCGCCGAGCACCGCGGCGTTCGCGTTCGACCCGCAGGGACGCCTGTGGTTGACCGCAGCGGGCCTTGAAGCACATAGGCACGATGGCGTGTACATGGTCGCCAAGCCGGGCGCGAAGGCGCTCGAGGTCGTATCCGGGCTCGACGACCCGCTTGGGCTCGTGTGGTACCGCGACCGGCTGTACGTCGCGTCAGTCGGGCGCGTCGACGCATACGGCGACTTCGACGGCCGGCACTTCACCCAGCACACGACGATCCTCGACGGCCCGGCGGCAGGCGCTGAGAACAACCTGCTGGCGGTCGCGCCGGACGGGCGCTTGGTGATGGGCGTGAGCGCCACCTGCGACCACTGCACCCCGAGCTCGCAGTTCGACGGCGCGGTCGTGTCCTTCCGCCCCGACGGCAGCGACCTGCGCCTGTATGCCGGGCGCATTCGCGCGCCGTTTGGGCTTGCGTATTTCCCGGGCACGAGCGAGCTGCTGGTCAGCATGAACCAGCGCGACGACCTCGGCGCGAACACGCCCGGCGACTGGCTGGCGCTCGTGCGCGAAGGCCAGGACTGGGGCTTTCCCGGCTGCTACGGGCAGGGCGGCGCTGTCTGCGCGGGGGTGCCGCGGCCGACGGCGGTGCTCGACGAGCATGCGGCGGCGGGCGGCGTGGCGATCCTCACTGGGCAACTCGGCGCCAGCATCGGCACGGCGGCGATCGTGCCCGAGTGGAACGTCGCCAAGGTCCAGCGGGTGGCGCTGCGACGTTCGGGGTCCAGCCTCGGCGGAACGGTCGAGCCGTTTCTGACCGGCATCCCCAACCCCTTGGCAGTGGCGTTCGCCCCCGACCGCTCGCTGCTGGTCGGAGATTGGAAGAGCGGCACGATCTACCGGATCACGCGCGCGTCCGGGTGAGCAGCGGCCACCCGTCCAGCGGCCACCCGCGCGGCTTTGGCGAGCGGCTTATTCGTAGGTGAACAGGTCGCCCGGTGAGTTGGCCGGGCTCTTGAGCTTGCCCACCAGCGCGCTAACCGTCACCGTGCCGACCTTGCCCGCGGGCACCGTCGCGGTGCACACGCTGGTGGATGCGCATTCGACGCCGCTGGCCACCTTGGAGGCAAACTTGAACACCGTTGCACCCGACCCCGGCGCGAATCCCGCGCCGGTGATCGTGACGGTGCCCGCGCCGCTCGCCGGGCCGCTGTCCGGGCTGATCGTTTCGACGGCGGGCGTGTACTGGAACTCGTCGCCTTTGACGGTGGCGCTGGTGCCGCCCGCCGTGGTCACGGTCACGTCGACCGTACCCGCGCCCGCGGGCGAGACGGCGGTGATGGACTTGGCGGAGTTGACCGTGAAGCTTTCGGCGGCGCTCGAGCCGAACCTGACCGCGCTGGCGCCTTCGAGGTTCGCGCCGGTGATCGTCAAGGTCGTCCTGCCAGCTCCCGGGCCCTTCTTGACCGACAGCGATTTGACCACCGGCGCGGCCACGTAGTCGAAGCGATCAGCCGAGAGCGGCGGGCTGATGCCGGCCGGGGTAGTGACAGTGACGTTGACCACTCCGAGCGAGCCGGCGGGAGCGACGGCGGTGATCGAGCTGGCTGAGTGCACGACGAAGCTCTTCGCCGGTGTCGAGCCGAAGTCCACCGCCGTGGCGCCCGCGAAGTTGGCGCCGGTGATCGTCACCGAGGTCCCGCCCGCGAGCGGCCCCGCGGCGGGGACCACGGCGATAACGCTCGGCAGTGGTTCGCTGTACACGAGGTCGTGATCGCCGCCGGCGGCGATGCCCGCCACCTCGCTCAGCCCGCTGACCGGGACCGGCACGTCGCTGGGTTCGCCAGCGCTGCCGTCGCCCAGCTCGCCGAATCTGTCTTCGCCCCAGCTCATGACCGTGCCGTTGGCGAGCAGCGCCAGACTGTGCTCGCCGCTGGCCGCGATCGCCGTGACCCCCGTGAGCCCACTCACGCCAGCCGGCGTTTCCTGGCCGCGAACGATCGTGCCGTCGCCCAGCTCGCCGAATTCGTTTTCGCCCCAGCCCATGACCGTGCCGTTGGCGAGCAGCGCCAGACTGTGTGCCGCGCCGGCCGCCACCGCTGTCGCGCCGCTCACACCGTCGACCGCTACCGGCACGCTACTGAAGCGTTCGCCGCCTTCGATGCCTTCTTCTTCTTCGGGGTTGCCGTGTTCGCTAACGCCGCTGTTGCCCAGTTGCCCAAATTCGTCGTCGCCCCAAGCCATGACCGTGCCTTTGTCGAGCAGCGCCAGGCTGTGCTCGCCGCCGGCGGCGAGCGCCGCGACCCCGGTGAGCGCTTTGACGGCGCCGGATACGTCCCTGTTGGCGTGCTCGCCGTCGCCGAGCTCGCCGTGTTCGCCGTTGCCCCACGCGGTGACGGTGCCGTTGCTCAGCAGAGCTAGCGCGTGTTCGCCGCCGGCGGCGATGGCCGTCACCCCGCTCAGTCCTTTGACCGCCACCGGCAGATCGCTTTCGGTGGTGTTACCGTCGCCCAGCTGTCCGGATTCGTTGGCGCCCCAGGCCATGACCGTGCCGTTGGTCAGCAGCGCCAGGCTGAAGTTTTCGCCGGCGGCGATCGCCTTGACACCGCTCAGATCTTCCACCGCCACGGGCAGGTCGCTGGAGGCGAACTCGCCGTCACCGAGCTGTCCGGAAGCACCCTCGCCCCACGCCACGACGGTGCCGTTGCTGAGCAGCGCCAGGCTGTGACGCCTGCCAGCCGCAACGGCCGTCACGAAGTTCAGGCCGCTCGCTGGGATCGGCACGTCGCTCTGGCTGAAGCTGCCGTCGCCGAGCGCTCCGAACACGTTCTGGCCCCAGCCGAGCACGCGAAAGTGGTGTGTGGCGACGGTCAGGGTGGCTGCTTCGCTGGTGGCGTTGCCGGCGACGTTGGTGAACACGGCGCGGTACTGGTAGCCGTTTTCCGAGGCCTGTGTGGCGGCAACGGTCAGTTGCTCGGAGCTGGCGCCGGCGATCGCGCTGAAGCTGGCGCCGCCGTTGCTCGAGCGTTCCCACTGCACGCTCGGGGTCGGGTAGCCCGTCGCGCTCGCTTCAAAGCTCACACTCTGGCCGACTTCGACGGTCAGGCTGGTCGGCTGGCCGGTCACGACCGGGCGGTCGTGCACGCTCAGCGTGGCCTCGTTGCTGATCGCCTGTCCGGCCGCGTTGGTGAACACCGCTCGATACTCATCTCCGTCTTCGGAGATCTTGGGGTCGACGATCGTCAGCTGATCGGCATCGGCGCCGGCCAGCTGGCTCCATGCCGTGCCCCCGTCGCTTGACAGTTCCCATTGCACCGTTGGGGTGGGGGACCCCGAGGCGCTCGCTTCGAAGCTCGCGCTCTGACCTTCTTCGACGGTGATGCTGACCGGCTGCCTGGTGACCGTGGGGCGCTTTTGCACGATCAGCGTGGCCGGGCTACTCGTAGCTTTGCCACCGCCGTTGGAGAACACCGCGCGGTACTCATCGCCGCTTTCACCGGTTTTGGCGTCAGCGATCGTGAACTTGTCGGAGGTGGCTTTGAGGATGCTGCCCCAGGTGGAGCCACCATCGCCCGAGCGCTGCCACTGCACCGTCGGCGTCGGCACCCCAGAGGCGCTCGCTTCGAAACTGACGCTCTGGCCTTCTTCGACGGTGGCGCCGATTGGCTGCAGGGTGACCTGCGGCGCCACATCGCTGGCCCACGCGGACGCAGCGGGCAGCGCACACCCGACGAGCACGCTCACGAGCAACACCAGCCTGGTCATCCTTGCCATCGCCGCTCTCCAATCCCCCGTCGCCGATCCCGCACGAAGCGTACCAGCGGGCGCAACCGCGGATTGTTACTACGCGGACACACCTCGACCCACACGAAGCCACCCTCGATCCACGCAGAAACACCTCGATCCGCTGGGTGCGCCGGGGCCAAAAGGTGCCCCGGCGCATCCCGGCTAATCGCGGATCGGCCGGGGGGCGCGACCGTCCGCGCGGGCGGACATCCGGCAGGTCGTGACGACCAGGGCCGTCACGGTCAACCAGATGAGTGGGAGGAGGATGAGGAGGAGGATGACGAGCATCGTGGAGGAGCTTGACGGCGGTTCCTGAAGGGCCACTACGGCGTTGCTCAGCGCAGGCTTAATTCTCCAAGCCCACGACCACCCCCACGGCCGTGACACTACCCATCTAGCAACGGATACTTGACGGCTCCAGATCGCAGGTCGCGACCCATCCCTGATACCGGCCACTGGACGGATATAATACCGGCTGTTATGCCAGTATCCAGGACCGAGGCCGTAGCGCTTTTCCCGACCCGTGGCGCGATCCCTGAGGAGTTGCAGATCGGCCGGGCCTCGGCGATCGACAACATGACGGCCGCCGCGGAAGGCGGCAGTACGCTGCTCTTCGCCGAGGATCGCCATCTTGGCAAGTCGAGCATGCTGCTAGCCGTCACCGAACGGATCTTGCGCGACGGCGAGGATCGGATCGCGCTGTCGGTGGATCTCCGTGACGGCATCACCGACTCCGGTGTCCTGGCCGCGACATTGCTGGCGCAGGCCGGCAAGCAGGGGGCGGGCGCGAAGGTCAAAGCGATGACGGCGAAGGGGCTGCTCAAGAAAACGCTAGCGCCGGGTGCGGTTGCCGGGGTGCGGGCCGCGGGCGTGCTGCTCGGCGAGCAGGACGACGCGGCGGCCGTCGGCAAGCTCATGGATTTGCTGGCGCCCAAGGGGTCGAGCCTGCGCGGAGCACTACTCGCGTTGGATGCGAATGGCCGCGCTGCGGGCGAGCGGACGGTGATCGTCCTCGACGAGGCGCAGGACCTGGTGCGCTGGAGCGACGCCCACCAGGTCCAGCAGGAGATCGCGACTGCGATCAAGCGTCCCGGCAGCACCGTGAACTTCGTCTTCAGCGGCAGCGAAAAGAGCACCTTGCTCGCGCTCTACGAAGACGCGAAGGCTCCGCTGCACGGTCTCGGGCGCGGGTTCCCGCTGCCTGAGATAAGCCACGATGACTGGTACTCCGGACTGCGGGAGCGCTTTGAGCATTGCGGAGTCGCGATCGAGCGAAACTCGCTCCACCAGATCGTCTACCACAGCAAGGGCCATCCTCTGCGCACGATGCTGATTTGCGCACACACGCTCGACTGGCTGTTCGATGACACGGTCTCCGCCGACACGGTTGAGCGTGCTCTCAAAGACGCTGAACGCCACCCCTCTTGGAGTCTCCCGTGAGTGTCTGGGATCACCTGACCGAGGCACGGGACCCAGCGGTCGCACGCATCGTCGAGACTGTGCGGGAGCAGTCGTTCACCGGTCTGGTTGGTGAGGCTGATGTCGGCAAGAGCGCGTTGCTTCATGCGGCCGTTGCTCGCCTGTCAGACGAGTTCACGATCGTGATGCTCGATTTCGACGGCGCCTGGTCGCCCAATCGCCTCGCGTGGCGGTGGGCGCGGGAGCTCACCCGCGCCGTGATTGGCACGGTCGCGCTCTCCCATCTGGATGCGCTCAGCCCAGAAATGTGGCCCGCGAGCACGCGCGGCGCGCTGCTGCAGTTGCCCGCCCAACTTGGCCGCGAGGTGGCTGCCCTCGCGGAGGCGCCCGTGCCGCCGCGCGGCGTCGGCAAGCCCGACGTGCTGGACGGGCCAGTCCAAGCGACCCGCAGGCTGGCCGAACAGAAGCCGGTGCTACTCGTACTCGACCATCTCGAGGCGCCGCGAGCAGCCGGGCTCGGCTCGCCCGACGTCGCAGATCTCCTCTGGCGGGTGCGCTCAGGCGGTCAGTACACGCCGAATCTGCACGTCCTCGTCTGCACCCGACCTCCGGCACAGGACCTCGCCGCCGGACCGGACTCGGCCTACCATTTCCACGGCCGCTGGCTGACGCTCGATCCGCCCTCACCCGAAGCATTCAGCCACGCCACGCTCGCCAAGATAGCTGTCTGCCGGCTAGCGCACGCACGCACGGGCGGACACCCCCGAGCGACGGTCGAGCTACTGGAAGAACTCCAACGGGAAGGCGGGCAGCCGCGCGACATCGACTCCGTGATCGGTGCCGTGGCGGAGCATCACAGTGACCTTGCCCGTCGCAACCTGCAACATGCCCGCTCCGTGCACCGATTCGGCGCCCATCTACTGCTGGCGATCGTGCAGGGCCACGGTCCTTATGAAGCCACACCGGAGATCGCCGCCTCGGAGATCGCGCCGGCGATGACCCGCCTACACCTCAATGGCCTGGTCCGGCGTACCGGGCCTCGCGAGTGGGCGAGCGCGGACCCACGAGTAGCATGGGCGCTCGGCGGAGGCCGCGGCTCGAAGTTGGCACTGCTCCCCCACCACGAGGTCCCAACGGCGGACGCGCAGCCCGACACCGAGGGGGAAATAGCCGGGATGCGTCGCGTGTCGGGAGAGCTCACAACCCGTCAACGTCTGATCCTCGAGCAGCTCGCTAACGGTCGAAGTAACGCAGAGATCGCCGAGAGCCTCGGCCTCAGTGTCAGCACCGTCAAGGGGCACCTCCGTAATGTCTACCGCCAGCTCGGCGTCGAAAACCGTCACGAGGCAGCCGCCGCCGTGCTTGACGGCGAAAGACGACCGCCATACCTCGAGGATCGGCCAACCGGGAGCGCGACGTGAGCGACCAAAGCCACACGCCCGCGGAGCAAAGCCCACAGGTAGACGCGGCTAGACTACGCGGGGCCACGCGGTCGACAGGAATGTTCGGTGCTAGCTTGCCGCGGATGACAGAGGCTGATGTGATCGTGGTCGGCGCCGGGCTGGCCGGACTCGTGGCGACCCACGAGCTCGTCAAAGCCGGCCGACGGGTGTTGATCGTCGAGCAGGAGAACCGCAACAACCTCGGCGGCCAGGCGTTCTGGTCGCTCGGCGGGCTGTTCTTCGTCGACAGCCCCGAGCAGCGGCGGATGGGCGTGAAGGACTCCCACGAGCTGGCGCTGCAGGACTGGATGGGCTCGGCGCAGTTCGATCGCGAGCGCGAGGACCACTGGCCCAGACAGTGGGCCGAGGCGTACGTGCGCTTCGCCGCGGGCGAGAAGCGCGCCTACCTCCGCGAGCTCGGCCTGCGGGTGCTCCCGCTCGTCGGCTGGGCCGAGCGTGGCGACGGGCGCGCGCTCGGACACGGCAACTCGGTCCCCCGCTTTCACCTCACGTGGGGCACCGGCCCCGAGGTCGTGCGAGTGTTCCTCGAGCCCGTACTCGCGGCCGAGCGCAGCGGGCTGGTGTCGTTCGCCTTCCGCCACCAGGTCGACGAGCTGGTGATCGAGGACGGCGCGGCCGTCGGCGTGCGCGGCAGCGTGCTCGAGCCGACTGACGCCGAGCGCGGCGTCGCCTCCACGCGCACGGCGGTCGATGCGTTCGAGCACCGCGCGCCGGCGGTGATCGTGACCTCCGGGGGGATCGGCCACAACCACGAGCTCGTGCGCAGCAGCTGGCCGGCCGAGCGGCTCGGGCCGGCCCCGCAGTACATGATCTCGGGGGTCCCCGCCTACGTCGACGGGCGCATGATCCAGATCAGCGAGGACGCCGGCGCGAGCGTGGTCAATCGCGACCGCATGTGGCACTACGTCGAGGGCATCCACAACTGGGACCCGATCTGGCCTGATCACGCGATCCGCATCATCCCCGGCCCCTCGTCGCTGTGGCTCGACGCCACCGGAAGGCGTCTGGACGCGCCGAACTTCCCGGGGTTCGACACGCTGAGCACGCTCAAAGCGATCCTCGCTGCCGGACATGACTACTCGTGGTTC
>Ga0210389_10002176_pt1 | contig 15575 bp, 13 predicted proteins | sample IncBWH28OmetaG_FD_160127 | JGI IMG/M metagenome (GOLD analysis project Ga0210389, IMG submission 160127) | Forest soil microbial communities from Barre Woods Harvard Forest LTER site, Petersham, Massachusetts, United States - Inc-BW-H-28-O ...
CGTGGCCGGCATGTTGATGTGCTTGCCGCCTAGCGCGTCGACGATGGCGTTCATCACCGAGGGCAGCGAGCCCGCGCAGCCCGCCTCGCCGCAGCCCTTGGCGCCCAGCACGTTGGTCTTGGCCGGGACCGAGTGATAGTCGAGGCGGAAGGACGGCGTGTCGGAGGCGCGCGGCAGGGCATAGTCGGTGAAGCTGCCGGTGAGCGGCTGGCCTTCTTCGCTGTAGACGACATGCTCGAACAACGCCTGGCCGATGCCCTGCACGACGCCGCCATGGCTCTGGCCCTCGACCAGCAGCGGATTGATGACCGTGCCGAAGTCGTTGACCATGGTGTACTTCACCACCTCGACCCAGCCGGTGTCGGGATCGATCTCGACCTCGGCGACATGCGCCCCGTTGGGAAAGGCCGAGGGCGCCGCTTCGTGCACATGGCTGACATCGAGCGTGGCGGGCACGCCCTCGGGCAGCTTCATGCCGCCGCGCAGGCGCTCGGCCAGTTCCATGATGCCGATGCCGCGGTCGGTGCCGACGATGGTGAAGCGGCCCAGCCTGAACTCGATGTCGGCCGCCGAGGCTTCCAGCGCGACGCCCGCGATCTGCTTGCCCTTGTCGATCACCTTGTCGGAGGCTTCGACGATCGCCGCACCGCTCGCCATGATCGACTTCGATCCGCCGGTGCCGCCGCCGGCGATCAGCAGGTCGCTGTCGCCCTGGATCAGTTTTATGCGATGGAACGGGATGCCGAGCTTCTCGGTCAGCACCTGGGCGAAAGCCGACCAGTGGCCCTGGCCGTAATCCAGCGTGCCGGTGATGATGGTGACGTCGCCGTTTGGCTCAAAGCGGATGCCGCCCATCTCCTTCATCGGCGGCGCCGTGACTTCGAGATAGTCGCCGATGCCCATGCCGCGCAGCCTGCCGCGCGCCTTGCTCTCGGCCTTGCGCGCCGCGAAGCCCGCGACGTCGGCGAACTTCAGCGCCTTGTCCAGAAGCGTCGTGAATTCGCCGCTGTCGTAGGTCGTGCCCGATGCCGTCTTGTAAGGCATCTCCTCGGGCTTGATGTGGTTGCGGCGGCGCATCTCGACGCTGTCGATGCCCATCTCGCGCGCCGCGGTGTCGATCAGCCGCTCCATGAAGTAGTTGGCCTCGGGCCGGCCGGCGCCGCGATAGGCGCCGACCGGCGAGGTGTGGGTGAAGGCCACCTTGGTCGCCACCTCGATCAACGGCGTGCGGTAGATGGCGGCGAGGTTGCGCGTGACGCCCATCGATCCCATCAGCGGGCCGACATTGGCGAGATAGCCGCCGACATTGGCGAAGCCGGTGAGCCGCACGGCCAAGAACCTGCCGTCCTTGTCGAGCGCCAGCTCGCCGTCGAAATCATGGTCGCGGCCGTGCTGGTCGCTCAAGAAGCTGCCCGAGCGTTCGTCGGTCCATTTGACCGGCCGGCCCAGGATCTTGGCGGCGTGGAACAGCCCGGCATATTCGGGATAGGGCGAGCCCTTCATGCCGAACGAGCCGCCGACATTGCCGGTCAGCACGCGCATCTGGTTCGGCTTGATCTTCAGCAGATCAGCCATCTGATGCTTCAGGCCGAAGGCGCCCTGGTTGCCGGCGCGCAGGGTGTAGCGGTCGCTCTTGGCGTCGTACTCGCCGATCGCCGAGCGCGGCTCCATGGCGCAGACGACGATGCGGTTGCTGACCAGCCGCAGGCGCGTCACATGGGCCGCCTTGGCGAAGGCCTCGGCCACCTTCTCGCTGTCGCCGTAGTGATAGTCGACGCAGATATTGCCGGGCGCATCGTCGAACACGATCGGCGCGCCGGGCTGGGCCGCTTCGCGCGCGTCGGTCACCGCCGGCAGGGCGTCGATGTCGAGCATGACCGCTTCGGCGGCGTCCTTGGCCTCGGCCAGGGTCTCGGCCACGACGAAGGCCACCGGATCGCCGACGAAGCGCACCTTGTCCGTGGCGAGCGAATGGCGCACAGGCGTCTTCATCGGCGTGCCATCGCGGTTGGGTACCGGGATCAGGGTCTTGAGCGGACCGTAGCCCGCCGCGTTGAGGTCGGCGCCGGTCCACACGCCCAGCACGCCCGGCATCTTCTTCGCGTCCTCGCTGTCGATGCCCTTCAGCACGCCGTGCGCCACCTGGCTGCGCACCATCACGGCATAGGCCTGGTTCGGCAGATTCATGTCGTCGGTGTAGCGGCCCTGACCCTTGAGCAGGGTGGGGTCTTCCTGGCGGGGCACCGGCTGGCCGATGCCGAATTTCATCAAATTGAGAGTGTCCGCATCGGCCGATAGGCCATGTGGCGCATTCATGGGCGGTCCATCCAAAAAGGGGCGGGGAATAGGCCTCGATTATAGCGCAGGACCCCGGGGGCTGTGCTAGTCATTGCTGCCATGTCCAACCTCGACCCTGTTACGCTGACTGTCATTCAGAACGGCCTGATCCAGGTCTGTAACGAAATGGACTTGGCTTTCGTGCGTTCGGCCTTCTCGCCGGTGATTTCCGAAGGCATGGACCGCTCCGACGGCATCTACGACGCGTCAGACGGCGCGCTGATCGCCCAGGGCGAGCTCGGCCTGCCGGTATTCGTCGGCACCATGCAATTCTCGAGCCGGGCGGTGATCGACCGGGTGAAGTCGCACTATGCCGGCAAGGTCGATCCGGGCGACGTGTTCATCGTCAACGATCCCTATCTCGGCGGCACCCATCTGATGGATGTGCGATTCGTGAAGCCGTTTTTCTACCAGGGCGAGCTGTTCGCCTGGCTGGCCAATACCGGCCACTGGCCCGATGTCGGCGGCATGGTGCCGGGCGGCTTCTCGGCCAGCGCCACCGAAGTCGAGCAGGAGGGGCTGCGCCTGCCGCCGGTGAAATTCTGGAAGAAGGGCGTGATGGACCAGGAGATCCTGTCGATCATCCTGTCGAACATCAGGATCGCCGACCAGCGCATCGGCGACATCAAGGCGCAGGCCGCCGCGCTCACCACCGGCGAGGTACGGCTGACGGCCCTCATCGACCGCTACGGCGCCGAAATGGTGCGCCAGGCGATCGCCGAGATGCGCCATCGCGCCGAGCGCCAGATGCGCGCCAAGATCGCGGCCATTCCCGACGGCGTCTACGAGGGCACCTCGCAGGTCGACAGCGACGGCGTGGTCGACCAGCCGCTCACCATCAGGATGAAGATCACCAAGAAGGGCGAGGACCTTCTCTTCAACATGACGGGCTCCAGCCCGCCTTGCCGCGGACCGATGAACAGCGTCATCGCCACCACCAAGTCGGCGATCTATCTCGCGGTGAAGCACGTCTTCCCCGACGTGCCGATCAATGCCGGCACCTTCGAGCCTCTGAAGATCGTCGAGCCCGAAGGGACGTTCCTCTATGCCCACTATCCGCGGCCGGTCTCGGGCTGCGCGGCCGAGGTGAGCCAGCGCATCGCCGAGGCGGTGTTTGCCGCGCTCACCAAGGCGATTCCCGACCTGCTGTTCGCCGCACCCGCCGGCACCTCGGGCAATCTCGGCGTCGGCGGCTACGATCCCGAGCGTGACAAGAGCTACATCATGTATCTCTTCACCGGCGGCGGTTACGGCGGTTTCCAGGGCGGCGACGGTTTGAGCAACGGCTGCTCGACCATCGGCATCTCCAAGATGCCGCCGGTCGAGGTGCTGGAGCAGTTCTATCCCGTGCTGTTCGAGGAATTCTCCTTGCGCGAAGGTTCGGGCGGTGCCGGCGAGTTCCGCGGCGGCTTCGGCATCAACTATGCGATCAAGCTGCGCCGCGGCGAGGCCCGCGTCTCGATGGTGATGGACCACGGCCGCACCGGCCCGCAGGGCGTCCTGGGTGGCGCGGCGGGAGGCGTCAATACCGTGGCCGTGAGCCAGGGCGGCAAGACCTACAGGCCGCCGCATCTGTCCAAGGATCAGGACATCGAAATCGGCGTCGGCGACGTGGTGCGCGTGTCGACGCCGGGCGGCGGCGGCTTCGGCGATCCGGCCAAGCGCAAGCCCGAGGCGATCGCCCGCGACGTGGCGAGGGGCTATTATAGCGACGCCGAGGCGCGCGAGAAGTTCGGCCGGCGGCAAGCCGCGGAATGAAGCTTGCGAGAAGAGGATTCGTCGCCTTGCCGCTGGTGCTGGCGGCAGACGCCGCGCAGGCCCAGCTGAAGCAGCCGCCGCCGCCGTCCGCGGCGCCGCAGTCCATCTGGTACGCCGTGCGCGGTCCCGACAATGCGTTCATCGTCGATATGCCGGGCGAGCCCGTCTACAAACTGATCGACACGGCATCGCCGGGCGGCACGAAGTTCGTTTACCATTCCTACAGCCTCGACTATCGCCGCCTCTCGTTCGTGGCGCAGACCGCGCTTTATCCGGCCGATGTCGATGTGCGCCAGCCCAAGCTCAATCTCCAGTCCGTGCTCGACGATCGCGCGCAGCGCCTGGCCGGCGGCAAGTGGATCAGGATCGACTGGCGCGAGGTTTCAGGCGCGCCGGCGGCCGAATCGATCGGGTCGATCGCGGGCGGCAGCGTGCTGCGCCAGCTCGTGCTGCTGAAAGGCCGGCGCTACGTGTCGCTCGCCTGCCTGGGGCCGGCCGAGGCGCTGCGCACGCCCGAAGTCGAGCGTTTCTTCAAGTCGTTGAGGCTGGGGGCATGAGCAAGCCGCGCCTCCATATCCTGGCGCTGGGCGGCACCATCGCCACGCGGCCCGACGCGAGCGGCGCCATGCAGATGGGGCTGGGCGCCGACGATCTGGTGGCGGCCGTGCCGCTGCTCGGCAGGCTGGCCGAGGCCGAGACGGTGTCGCGGGTCGGCAGCCATTCGCTTTCCTTCGACCAGATCCATGCCCTGGCGGCGAAGATCAGGTCGCTGAAGGCCGACGGCATCCTGGTGACGCAGGGCACCGACACCTTGGAAGAGACCGGCTTCCTGCTCGACCTGATGCTCGATCTCGACATTCCGGTGATCGTGACCGCGGCCATGCGCAACCCCGCGCTCACCTCGCCCGACGGCCCGGGCAATCTTTTAGCCGCCGTGCGCGTCGCCTGCGATCCCTGGGTGCGCGCGCACGCCAAGGCGTTGGGCGTCATGGCGGTGATGCTGGACGAGGTCTATGCCGCCGCCGACGTGCTGAAGGTGCACCCGACGCGGCTCGACGCGTTTGCTTCTCCGCAGACCGGACCGCTGGCCGCCCTGGTCGAGGATCGTATCGTGCCGATGAGCCTGCCGGTGCGCGATGCCATCGAAGCGGCGCGCACCAGGATCGGCAAGGCTTCGGGTGGCGCGGCTCAGCCGGTCGCACTCTTGTGGATGGGTCTCGACGAGCCCGGTCGATTGATCGAGGCGATGCTCGCCGCCTCCGACCGGCTGGGCTATCGCGGCGCGGTGCTGGCCGCTATGGGTGGGGGGCACATTCCGGAACGCATGGCCGACAGCGCCGTCCGCCTTGCCGCGGCGATGCCGACCGTCGTCTCGCCGCGCGCCGGCGGCGGTCCCATGCTGCGCCAGACTTACGCTGGTCCGAGTTCCGAGATCGCGCTCCGCAAGGCGGGCCTGATCTGGGGCGGGCGTCTCAATCCCCTGAAGGCGCGCGTGCTGCTGGAGACGTGCCTCAGAGCCGGTCTCGCCCGCGACACCATTGCCGAGGTGTTCGACGCCTTCGGTTAGGGTAGAATGTCCGGCGCGAGGTGATCGTCATGCTCGAAGCCTTCGATGCAGTCCTGCTGGCCCGCCTGCAGTTCGCCTTCACCGTCTCGTTCCATTTCATCTTTCCGTCCTTCACGATCGGGCTCGCGAGCTATCTCGCCGTGCTCGAGGGGCTGTGGCTGTGGACGGGCCGCCAGGTCTATCTCGACCTGTTCAAGTACTGGCTGAAGATCTTCGCGCTCACCTTCGGCATGGGCGTGGTCTCGGGCCTGGTCATGTCCTATCAGTTCGGCACCAACTGGTCGGTGTTCGCCGATCGGGCCGGGCCGATCGTCGGTCCGCTGATGGCCTACGAGGTGCTGACGGCCTTCTTCCTCGAGGCGGGATTCCTGGGCGTCATGCTGTTCGGCATGAACAAGGTCGGGCGCGGCCTGCATTTCACAGCCACCCTCGCCGTCGCCGCCGGCACTTTCATCTCGGCCTTCTGGATCCTGTCGGCCAACAGTTTCATGCAGACGCCGGCCGGCTACGCCACCAGTGCAAACGGCCAGTTCGTGCCGGCCGACTGGCTCGCCGTCATCTTCAACCCGTCCTTCCCCTATCGCCTCGTGCACACCGTGTTCGCGGCCTATCTGACCACGGCGCTGGTGGTGGGCGCGGTCGGCGCCTGGCATCTCCTGCGCGGGCGCGCCAGCGAAGGTGCGCGCGTGATGTTCTCCATGGCCATGGGCATGATCACTGTCGTGGCGCCATTGCAGATCCTGGCGGGCGATCAGCACGGGCTGAACACGCTCGAGCACCAGCCGGTCAAGGTCATGGCCATGGAAGGCCATTTCAAGAGCTACACCGACGGCGCCCCGCTGATCCTGTTGGGCTGGCCCGACGAGGCCAAGGCGGAGACGCTCTACGCTGTCGAGATTCCCAAGGCCTCGTCGCTGATCCTGAAACATTCGCTCGACGCGCCGCTCAAGGGGCTCGATTCGGTCGACCGCAAGGAATGGCCGCCGGTGGCCATCGTGTTCTGGGCCTTCCGCGTCATGGTCGGGCTGGGCATGGCGATGCTGGGGCTCGCCGCCTTCAGCCTGCTGGCGCGGGTGAGGCACCGGCTCTACGACTGGAAGCTGCTGCATCTCCTGGCCCTGGTGATGGGGCCGGCGGGCTTCGCGGCCGTGATTGCCGGCTGGGTGACGACCGAGGTCGGCCGCCAGCCCTATACGGTGCATGGCCTGCTGCGCACCGCGGACTCCGCCTCGCCGCTGCAGGTGCCGGCGGTCGGTACCTCGCTGCTGGCTTTCATCGCCGTCTACTGCATCGTGTTCGGCGCCGGCATCTTCTACATCCTGCGGCTGATGAGCCACTCGCCGCAGCCGGGCGAAGAGGGACCCGAGCGCGGCCAGCCGGTGCGGGCGGCCGGCCTCACGCCCTCGCCCGCGGTGCCGGACAGCCTGGCTTCGCCGGGCGGAGGGACCTGACCATGCTCGCCTTCGACCTACCCACCATCTGGGCCTTCATCATCGCCTTCGCGATCTTCGCCTATGTCGTGATGGACGGTTTCGATCTCGGCATCGGCATCCTTTTCTCCTGGATTCCGGCGGGCCGCGAGCGCGACACGGCGATGAACACCATCGCCCCGGTGTGGGACGGCAACGAGACCTGGCTGGTGCTGGGCGGCGGTGGCCTTCTGGCCGCCTTTCCGCTGGCCTACAGCACGATCCTGTCGGCGCTCTATGCGCCGATCGTCGCCATGCTGCTGGCGCTGATCTTCCGCGGCGTCGCCTTCGAATTCCGCTGGCGCGATCCGGGCCACCGTCCCTACTGGGACATCGCCTTCAGCATCGGCTCGATCATGGCGGCCTTCGCGCAGGGCGTCACTCTGGGCGCCCTGCTGCAGGGCATCGCGATCGAAAACCGTGCCTATGCCGGCGGCTGGTTCGACTGGCTGACGCCGTTCAGCATCCTGGTCGGCGCAAGCCTGGTGTGCGGCTATGCGCTGCTCGGCTCGACCTGGCTGATCATGAAAAGCGAGGGCACGTTGCAGGCGCGCGCCTATCGGCTGGCCCTCGGGCTGGGCATCGCGACCATCGTCGCCATCGGCGCGGTGAGTGCGGCGACGCCGTTCCTGAGCGACGTCTACTGGCGACGCTGGTTCGCCGTCCCGCAGGTCCTGTTCACGGCGATGGTGCCGGTGCTGGTCGCCATCGCCACCCTGGCGTTCTTCACCAGCCTCAAGCGGCGTCTCACCTACACGCCGTTCCTGATGGCGCTGCTGATGTTTACGCTCAGCCTCGCCGGCCTCGGCATCAGCCTGTTCCCCTACGTGGTTCCGCCCACGATCACGATCTGGGACGCCGCCGCGCCGCCTGCGAGCCTGAAATTCATGTTGCCGGGGGCGCTGGTCATGGTGCCGATCATCCTGGCCTACACTGGCTATTCCTACTGGGTGTTCCGCGGCAAGACCGGGCCCGAGGGCTATCACTGATGCCGGCACCGCGGCAGTGGCTGTGGTTCGTGGGCCTGTGGTTGGCCGGCGTCGGCGTCACCGCGGCCGTGGGCTACGCGATCAAGCTCTGGCTGAAATAATAACTAGAGTTGCGGGGGCGCGCCACTGCGCGCGGAGTAAACTCCGCGCTGAAGTGGCGCGTCTTTATCTTTTCTGCCCGGTCGCGTCAGAACGCGCTACTAGAAGAAGACAAACGACCGGACCACGACGTTCTTGCGGCAGCGGGCGTCGGCGGGCGCGGTCGGGTCGGTGCAGGCGGTGTGGAAGGACCAGCGCGAGACCGAGCCGTCGGTGACGGAGTCGTAGCACTTCAGCATCGAGACCTCCGTCGGCGTCTGCCGGGGGAACCAGTACCACTCGTGGTCGGGACGGTAGGTGAAGCGGGTGGTCTCGCCGACGCGGTCGTCGTAGATCCGGTAGTTGGTGATGTACGGCTGGTCGGCGAAGGAGGGCCAGGCGCAGAGCACGAAGGGGAACTGCTCGACCGTCTCCATCGGCTTGGCGAGATTGATCGACATGAAGCGCCGCGACATCTTCGCGTCGGCCTCTTGCTCCGTGTAGTGCTGAGCGCGCCCGAAGTTCCGCAGGTTCCTGGTGAGCAGCTCGCGGCAGCGCACGCGGCCGCTGTTGTCGTTCAGGTCGTTGTGCACGAGGTTGGCGTAACGCGCGTTCACGCCCGGGTTCTTGTTGTCCTGGTCTTCCGTGCGGTCGCCCGCGTAGTCCTTGTCGAAGACGTCGTGGTTGTAGACCAGGGCATCGGTCGCGCCCGGGAAGAATTTCAGCAGGAGCTTTTCGATCTCGGGATAGAACACGCGCTCCACCTCCGCCGCATCGTAGAAGTTCGAGCACTTGGACTCGAGGTGCGCCAGCGAGACGCCGAGCCGGTCCATGCATTCGGGACTGTCGGGCGAGAGGCCCGGGTAGTACTGGCCGATGCGCCGCGCGTCGCGCATCACCTGCGGGAAATAGAGGTCCCGCCGCCGGTTGGCCTCCTCGTTCTTGCGCAGCATCGCCGCCACGTCGGCGCGCGCCGGGTCACGCCAGATGGCGTTGGACGGGACGATGGAGTAGGTCGGCCGCTCGTAGACGGTATAGGGCAGCGGCAGCACCAGGCCGCCGTCAGGCGCCTTGATGCCCTTCGCGCGGATGTAGTCCATGCATCCGTCGAAGTCGCGGAACCCGAGGCCCCACCGGGTCTCGATCGGGCCCGGGGGCGCCTTGTCGATCATGTCGAAAACGCGCTGGCCCTCGCCCTCGGCGATCTGGGCGAGTGCGTCCTCGAGCGCCGCGGCGGTGCCCGCGTCGCCGCCCCGGTCGAACGACATGTAGGACAGGCCGCCATTCGCCGCGATGGGCGGCGGCTGGCCTTCCGTGCGCTGGAGCGTCGGTACATAGGCAGACGAAACTCTCGCCGTGTCCGCCACAACGTTGCGCTCGGGGAGTTCGAGCTGGCTCATGGCACACCTCCGGTTGGTTCGACGTTACGGTGGCACACGGACCCTGCGTTTTCCAGATCATGAATCTTTTCCGGATCATTAATCCAGGTCATGCGAACAGGTGCGGCGCCTGCCGCAAGCAGTCAACGAAACACGCTTTATTGAGCTTTTGGGCCTAGGTCGTCCGTCGCGTCGGCCGGCAGTTGAAGGCCAGCGGCCGGCCGCCGCTGCCATATTCGCGCAGGGTGGCGAGGTCGTCGCTGCCGGTCCATTCGTTGGCCCGGTCCATGTAGCGAAAGCCCGTATTGGTCGGCTGGTATTCCATGCGCCAGGTCTTGCCGTCGAGCGTCACCGAGGCGCGGTTCTTGGCGTAGACCACGGAGACTTCCTTGCGGCCGTCGCAGAGATAGGCGATGCCCGACGGGGTCGGGTCGTCGGGCGCGGGCCGCAGGATCAGGTTGGTCACCGGCGGCTGCTCTTGCACGCAGCCGCCCAGCAGGATCATCGCCGCAATCGACAGGCGCTTCATCGTGCGCTTTCCTCCGCAGGGCATTATACCCGTCGTGCCTGGGGGTACGAAGCGTCGTCGAACACCGACGGAAGGATGGCATGTCGCATCTCAAGCTGCGCGATGGCGCAGAGCTCTACTACGAAACGCATGGCAGCGGGCCGCCGCTGTTCCTGGTGCCCGGGCTGGGCGGCGATGGCCGCTTCTGGGGCGACCATGTCGCGGCACTCGCCAAACAATTCACCGTGGTCGTGCACGATCACCGCGGCACGGCGCGCAGCACCCTGTCGAAGATCGCCTACTCGGTCGAGCAGATGGCCGACGACGCGCTGCAGTTGATCGACGCGTTGGGCTACGCGCGCGTCCATTGGTGCGGCCATTCGACCGGCGGCGCCATGGGCCAGGTGCTGGCGATCGAGCATCCCGAGCGCATCGACCGGCTGGTGCTGAGCTCGACCTGGGCCCGGACCGACAGCTTCTTCCGTCGCCTGTTCGAGGTGCGCGCGCTGATGCTGAAGGAGCTGGGGCCGGCGGCCTATCTCAAGGCGAGCGCGCTCGCGCTCAACATGCCGTCCTGGGTGCGCGACCATGACGCCGACCTGTCGGCTGCCGAGGCCAGGGCGCACGAGACCATTCCAGTGCCCGAGATCGTGCTCTCGCGCATCGCGGCCATCGTCGCCCACGATCGGCGGGATCAGCTGCAGCGGGTGCGTGCGCCCACGCTCGCGATCTGCGCCCGCGACGACATGGTGACGCCGCTCTACTTTACGGAGGAGCTGTGCCGGCTGATCCCCGACGCGCGGGCCCATGTGCTGCCCGACGGCGGCCATTTTTATCCGAACCTGCATGGCGGCGAGTTTCGGCGCGTGGTGATGTCATTCTTGCTGAAGTCCTAGAATCGTCAGAGATTCTTCATCATGTAATAGCGCGTGAGGCCGGGCGGTTCGCAATCGATCGTCGCCACGACAGTGTAGCCCTGCTTTTGATAGAAGCCCGGCGCCTCGATGCTGAGCGTCGTCAGAGCGATGCGGGTGCAACCGCGCCGCCTACCCTCTTCCTCGGCCATCGCCAGTACTCGACTTCCGATCCGTGCACCGCGCAGGTTCTCGGGCAGAAAAAACCACGCGACATAGACCAGACCGAATTCCGAGCGGCCGTGAAGCCCGCCAACGACCTTGCCGGTCTGCGGATCACGGACAAAAACTGCGAGCGGCCTGAAATCGTAGTATCCGGCCCGATCGCTGTAGTAGGCGCGCAGGCCGTCACTGACGACCTCAGCGTCGGCGGGATCAAAATCTTCCGCTACGGTGAAATTTGGGATCATCTATGTCTCTCTGCTGTGCGTCAGAAGCGAGTGAGAGCCATCAATATCAGACATCGCCGCCAGTTTGGGAGCCATGAGAACGTTCAAGTCGTCTCCAAAAATGATGATCGCTTTGCCAAACTCCGCGAACGTATCGGTCCATCCCTCCCAGGCGTGAAGGCTCGATGAGGTGCCATGGATGAGGACAAGCGGATGCCGATCGCCGTTCGGCCCTTCGCCGGGTGAAATCCGAGACGTTGGGCAGCCGTGGCGGGTGCGTCTATGATACGACTGCACGGTCTGGCCCGGATGCGGGTAGCCACAGATGATCGGCGGAGCGTCATGACAGAAACAACCGTCTTGGCATTTGCAGTGGTCGCCTTCATCGGCATCGCGACGCCGGGGCCTACTGTCCTGTTGGCTCTCTCGAACGGATCGAGGTTTGGGGTTCGTCGGGCCGTCGCCGGGATGTGCGGAGCGGTGCTGTCCGACTTCGTGCTCATTGGCGCAGCGGCACTCGGACTGGGCGCGCTGCTTGCGGCGTCGGAATCCTGGTTCACGGCTGTGAAGTGGATCGGCGTCGCCTACCTTGCGTGGCTTGGGGTAGGTCTCTTGCGCTCACGCGGCTCGGCCACAGCAGCGTTGGATCGAGCCTCTCAGCCGGCGGATGCCGCCGTACTTGCCCTCGTCGCACGCTGCTTCTTGGTCGCCGCTACGAATCCCAAGGGCTATCTGTTCTTTTCTGCTTTCCTGCCCCAGTTCATCGACCCATCAAAACCTCAAGTCGCGCAATACGCGATTCTTGCCGTTGTGTTCGCGGCAATCGATTTCGTCGTAATGTTTTCTTACGCAGGCCTGGGTTCGCGGGCGGCCAAGTTCTTCCGTTCTGCTGCCTCGATCTGGCTTGATCGGTTATGCGGCGGCGCGCTGCTCGCGCTGGCCGGCACGATGGCCTTCTATCGACGTGTTGCCAATTGAGGCGATAGCCGCAAGCGGCCCGTCGCGTCGTTTCGCTGCTTCGAGGGGTAATATCACAAGTCAGACGTTCTCATCCGTCATAAATCCAAGAGCGAAACAATGCCTCGTGCGCGCCTGCGCGATCTCGGCCTAAAAGTCGGGACTCTATCGCCCGGACCATTCAACGCCATTACCGATGTGTCGGGCGTCAAAGTGGGCTACTCGACCGTCATCCAGGATAGGCCACGGATTGCCCGGACAGGGGTCACTGCCATCTGGCCGCGCGGACGGGAAATCTGGACCGACTACGTCTTCGCAGGGACGTTCTCATTCAATGGCAACGGCGAGATGACCGGCCTGCCATGGCTCGCGGAGCAGGGTTTGCTGGGCGCGCCGATCGGGATCACCAACACCTATCAGGTCGGGATCGTCCGTGACGCCATCACGGCCCTCGCGGTCCGCGATGGCGCTTCCCAAGCCTTTCATCTGCCAGTCGTCGCCGAGACCTACGACGGCTGGCTCAGCGATATTCAAGGTTTCACCCTGACGCAGGAGCACGCGTTTGCCGCGTTCGACAGCGCGGTCGGCGGCTGCGCTATTGCCGAAGGCAATGTTGGCGGCGGCACCGGCATGATCTGTCACGAGTTCAAAGGCGGGACTGGCACGGCATCGCGTGTCGTCGTCGAGAATGGAGAGCGCTATACGGTCGGCGCGTTGGTGCAGGCGAATTATGGCGCGCGCGATCTGTTGCGCGTCGATGGCGTGCCGGTGGGCCGCGAGATCGGACCAGACGTGGTAGCGGCGCATCGCTCGGGCAGAAGCGCAGTCTCACCACAGGCGGCGGACGGTTCCATCATCGTTGTTCTGGCGACCGACGCGCCTCTCATTCCGCTCCAATGCCAGCGGCTTGCCCGCCGCGCCACAACGGGGCTCTCGTGGGTTGGCGGCATCGGTGCAAATGGAAGCGGCGATATCTTTATCGCTTTTTCGACAGGCAATCATATCGGCCAGAGCGACAAGATCAGCAGCGTGAACATGCTCGCGCCCGACGCGATGACGAGCCTTTTCCGAGCCTCGGCCGAGGCAACCGAAGAGGCAATTCTCAACGCAATGTGCATGGCCGAGACCATGTCCGGCCGAGACGGCCGCACCATCCACGCGCTGCCGCTCGATCTCCTGCAAGAGGTGATGCGGAGATACCGGCCCGAACAACGCGCTTGGTCTTCGCCGTGAACGGCATGCGCCGGCGCTTCCCAATTCACTGCAGTATGGTTGAGGTGTCGGCCAACATCAGCTGGAAGCGCCGGATCTTGCGCACCAACCAGGGGCCGGCGGAATGGAGTTTTTGCGTTGGATGGTGCGCAAAAACTCAGGAGCCAGGAGCCGCCCGCGGGAGAGGCACATGGGACGGCTTTAGTGTTCAGAAGTAACGCTTGATATTGGCATTAGTGTTGATTATGTATGGGTTTCCTTCGGCAAGAGCCTTGATCAATGGTCACGACCCATCTGTGCGCGATTTTGCTGTTTCACTTAGGAGGTGCGGTTCCTCGGGATTTTCGGACGCTGATTGGCATAACGCTTGCGGAATTTGCGCAAATTCGCCGGGCCGAGCCGTGAACGGAGGATGACCCCTCATATCCGGGCGTGCATGCGCGCGGAATTCCGCGTGTAATGCTCTTTCCTAGTCTAACCGGAGTGCAACAGAGCCTCATGAAGATCGAACCCAAGATTGCCGCCGCGTCCGCCGAGCTCACCGCCATCCGGCGTGACATTCACGCTCATCCCGAGCTCGGCTTCGAGGAGGAGCGGACGTCGGAGATCGTGGCCCGCAAGCTCAAGGAATGGGGCTGCGAGGTCACCACCGGCATCGGCAAGACCGGCGTCGTGGGCACCATCCGGGTCGGCAACAATCCGCGCGCCATTGGGCTGCGCGCCGACATGGATGCGCTGCCGATGGACGAGCACAACACCTTCGATCACCGCAGCCAGCACAAGGGCCGCATGCATGCCTGCGGCCATGACGGCCACACGACCATGCTGCTGGGCGCCGCCAGGTACCTCGCGGCGACGCGCAACTTCGACGGCACGGTCCACCTCATCTTCCAGCCGGCCGAGGAAGGCCGCGGCGGCGCCGAGGCGATGGTCAAGGACGGGCTGTTCGAGAAGTTTCCTTGCGAGCAGATCTTCGGCATGCACAACAGGCCCAAGCTCGATGTCGGCAAGTTCGCCATCCGCTCGGGCCCGCAGATGGCCGGCGGCGGCCTGTTCGACATCAAGATCACCGGCAAGGGCGCGCACGGCGCGCGGCCGGAGAGCGGCATCGACCCGGTGATCATCGCCACCCAGATCATCTCGGCGCTGCAGAGCGTGGTGTCGCGCAACGTGGCACCGCTCGATTCGGCGGTGATCTCGGTCACCCAGATGCATGCCGGCGACGCCTACAACGTGATCCCCCAGGAGGCGGTGCTGCGCGGCACCCTCCGCGCCTTCCGCAAGGAGACGATGACGCTGGTGAAGGAGCGCATCCAGACGATCGCCGAGGGCATCGCCCGGACCCTGGGCGGCAGGGCGGAAGCCGACGTGCGCGTCGCTTTCCCGCCGCTGGTCAACAACAAGGACGCGGTGAAGTTCATCGCCGACGTGGCGGCCGAGATCGTCGGCGAGGAGAACATGAACCGCGAGGGCCCCTACGTCATGGCCTCGGAGGATTTCTCCTACATGCTGGAGAAGGTGCCGGGCGCCTTCATCAACATCGGCAATGGCGGCGGCGAGGGCGGCTGCGAGGTCCACAATCCGGGCTACGACTTCAACGACGACATCATCACCCTGGGCGCCACCCTGTGGTCGCGCGTGGTCGAGAGGAAGCTCGTCAAGGACGCCCGGTTCAAGGGCGCCCCGTTCAAGGATGCACAATGACGACGCCCGTCGAGCCGCCGCGGACGCCCGGCATCAAGGGCTGGCTGCTGCGCGATCTGCCCTACGCGGCGATGCTGGTGCTGGCGGTGGGCGGGATCGTGCTCACCAGCTTCCGCGGGGCGACGTACTACTACTGGATGACGCTGGCGCCGGTCTATGCGCTGATCAGCATCGTCTCGGGCTGGCCAAAGCTCGACACGGGCGCCGAGCGCATGAAGCTGGTGCTGACCCAGGCGTTGCATTGGCTGGCCTTCCTGGGGGCGATGTGGCTGATGTTCCTCCCGGAAGTGCGGGGCGTCGTCAACGACAATTCG
>Ga0210389_10002177_pt1 | contig 15575 bp, 15 predicted proteins | sample IncBWH28OmetaG_FD_160127 | JGI IMG/M metagenome (GOLD analysis project Ga0210389, IMG submission 160127) | Forest soil microbial communities from Barre Woods Harvard Forest LTER site, Petersham, Massachusetts, United States - Inc-BW-H-28-O ...
GATGGCGACGTGGAAAGGCAATCGGTCGGCCGCGATCCTGGGTGCCGCCGCTTTCGAAACGTGCTGTGGCGGGCGGCTCGGGCCACCGCCGGGGGACGGCGGCAGATCCGGGAAGACGACAGGCCATGTCGAGATGTCGGGAAAGACCGGGTAGTCGGCGGGCGCGGGTGGCAGCTGCTGCGGGAAGGTGGTCGACTTCAGCTTGCGGTCGGCTTTGCGCCCCGAGTCGCCGAACCGGATGTTAGCCACAAGCCGTATCCTGCCCGATCGGCGCTGCGCGCCGTTCGGCAATGTGGGGGTTCTGCCCGTGGGGGTTCTGGTCGCTCGGGGAGGCGCGGTCGGCCTGATACGGCCGCTCTACCAACGGCAATGTTTTGAGCTGCCGTTCCAGATGCCATTGGAGGTGCGCGGCCACCAATCCGCTGGCGTAGCTGCGGTGCGACTGCGGCGCCTCTTCGGCGGCCTTCCAATCGCCGTCATGCAGCGCGCACATCAGATCCAGCACACCAAGCGGCGGTGTTGTCGAACCGGCCGGGCGGCAATGCGCGCACACGCTGCCCCCGGCAGCGATGTGGAACGCCCGATGCGGACCGGGTGTGGCGCAACGGGCGCACTCGGTCAGCGCCGGCGCCCATCCGGCGATGCCCATGGCGCGCAGCAGATAGGCGTCCAGCAGCAGGTCACGGGACCGGTGTCCGTCGGCCACCGCCCGCAGCGCGCTCACCGTGAGCCGGTGCAGAGCCGGGGCCGGGGCCCGCTCCTCACCGGCGAGGCGTTCTGCGGTCTCCAGCATCGCGCACCCGCAGGTGTACCGGCCGTAGTCGCTGACGATGTCGGTGGCGAACGCGTCGATGGAGACGACCTGGGTGACGATGTCGAGATTGCGGCCGGGATGCAGTTGTGCGTCGATATGAGCAAACGGCTCCAGCCGCGCGCCGAATTTGCTACGGGTGCGACGAACGCCTTTGGCCACCGCACGAACCAGCCCGTGATCGCGGGTCAGCAGGGTGATGATCCGGTCGGCTTCGCCGAGCTTGTGCTGGCGCAACACTACCGCCCGGTCTCGATATAGCCGCACTACAATAGTTTTGCACCCCGCTGCGACATTGCGGGTATCCGCGCCGTTAGTCTCGTACCCCGTGGTTGGCGCTTCTGGGTCGGGTTCTGGGCCCCTTTCTGGCCCGGGTTCCGGATCCGGCGGCCGACGCCTGCCTACCCTCACCGACCTGCTCTACCAGCTGGCCAGCCGGTCAGTGACCTCCGTCACACTCGCGCGCCGGTCCTTGCAAGCCATCCACGCCAGCCAGTCCACACTGAACGCCTTCCGGGTGGTGCTCAGCGAATCTGCGCTGGCCGACGCCGCGCAGGCCGATCGGCGCCGCGCCGCCGGCGACACGGCCCCGCTGCTGGGCATTCCGATCGCGGTCAAGGACGACGTCGACGTTGCCGGGGTGCCAACGGCTTTCGGCACCGAGGGATATGTCGTATCCGCCGCCCACGACGCCGAGGTGGTGCGCCGTCTCAAAGCGGCCGGCGCGGTGATCGTCGGCAAGACCAACACCTGCGAACTGGGCCAATGGCCGTTTACCAGCGGACCCGGATTCGGGCACACCCGTAATCCCTGGTCGCGCCGGCACACCCCGGGCGGATCGTCGGGCGGCAGCGCGGCCGCGGTCGCCGCGGGCCTGGTCACTGCCGCGATCGGCTCCGACGGCGCGGGCAGCGTCCGCATCCCCGCCGCGTGGACGCACCTGGTGGGTATCAAGCCGCAACGTGGCCGCATCTCCACCTGGCCGTTGCCGGAGTCATTCAACGGCATCACGGTCAACGGCGTGCTGGCCCGCACGATCGCCGACGCCGCGCTGGTGCTCGACGCCGCGTCCGGGAACGTCGAGGGTGACCGGCACAAACCACCCCCGATCACGGCATCCGACTATGTCGGAATCGCGCCCGGCCCGCTGAACATCGCGCTGTCAACACGATTCCCCTACACCGGCTTTCGGGCGAAGTTGCACCCGGAGATCCTGACCGCGACGCGGGCCGTGGGCAGGCAGCTCGAGCTACTCGGCCACACCGTGGTGCCCGGGAACCCCGATTACGGCCTGCGATTGTCGTGGGACTTTCTCGCCCGGTCCACCTCGGGCCTGCGGGACTGGGAGGAGCGGCTGGGTGACGGCGTCATCCTGGATCCCCGCACCTTGTCCAATCTGCGGATGGGCCATGTGCTGGGACAAGCGGTTCTGCGCAGCGCGCGCCGGCACGAAGCCGCCTCCCACCGCCGGGTGGGCTCGATCTTCGACATCGTCGATGTGGTGGTGGCACCGACCACCGCCCAGCCGCCGCCCTTGGCGCGCGCGTTCGACCGGTTGGGCGGCCTCGGCACCGACCGCGCCATGATCGCCGGGTGCCCGTTGACGTGGCCGTGGAACGTCCTGGGGTGGCCATCCATCAACGTGCCGGCGGGCTTCACTTCCGAAGGTTTGCCGATCGGTGTGCAGCTGATGGGGCCGGCAAACAGCGAGGGCCTCCTGATCTCGTTGGCCGCGGAGCTGGAGGCCGTCTGCGGGTGGTCGACCAAGCAGCCCGCGATCTGGTGGAACGCGGGTACAGACGTGCCTCCCGCGCCCAGCTCACCACCCTCGAGAAGGTGACTGCCGGGGCCGGGCGCCAGCGCCGCGAGCCCGCAGCGTCAAAAGCCAAGCCGACCAAGCTGTTTGGGGTCGCTCTGCCAGTTCTTGGCGACCTTGACGCGCAGGTCGAGATAGATCTTGGTGCCCAGCAGCTTCTCGATCTGGGCGCGCGCGGCGGTACCCACTTCCCTCAGCCGGGCGCCACCCTTGCCGATCACGATGCCCTTCTGGCTGTCCCGCTCGACATAGAGCAGCGCGTGCACGTCGATCAGGTCGTCGCGCCCCTCCCGCGGGGATACCTCGTCGATCACCACCGCCAGCGAATGGGGCAGCTCGTCGCGAACCCCCTCCAGCGCGGCCTCGCGGATGAGCTCGGCCATCAGGACCTCTTCGGGTTCGTCGGTCAGCTCACCGTCGGGGTAATAGGCGGGTCCCGGGGGCAACGCCGCGGCGAGCACGTCGATCAGCACCTCGAGCTGCTCGCCGGTCACCGCCGACACCGGCACGATCTCGGCCGAATCGTTGACCAGCTCACTGACCGCCATCAGCTGCGCGGCGACGCGATCCTTGGGCACCTTGTCGATCTTGGTGACGATGACGACGAGCTTCCGGACGGTCGCGGTGCGCGCGACCGAACGGATCTGGTCGACGATCCACCGGTCGCCCGTACCGAGCGCCTCATCGGCCGGGATGCACAGCCCGATGACGTCGACCTCGGCGTAGGTGTCGCGGACCAGGTCGTTCAGCCGCTGGCCCAGCAGGGTGCGCGGCCGGTGCAGGCCCGGGGTGTCGACCAAGATCATCTGGAAGTTCTCCCGGTGCACGATCCCGCGAATGGTATGCCGCGTCGTTTGCGGCCGCGTCGAGGTGATCGCCACCTTGGTGCCGACCAGCGCGTTGGTCAGCGTCGACTTACCGGTATTGGGACGGCCGACCAGACATACGAAGCCCGAACGGAATTCGGTCATGCTCACAGCACGACACCGGCCCGGTCGGTGACGATGATGACGGCCGTCGGCGACAGTTCGCGAACCGCCTCGATCCCGGGGTCATCGGCGGATGCTGCCACCAGGACGGCGGCGGCCAGCCCGGTCGCACCACTGGATGCGGCCGCGGCCACCGCCGCCTGCAATCCGGTCAATTTCAACGCCGGCAAGTCCACCGGCGCAGCCGCATACGTGCGGCCGTCGATATCCCGCACCGCGGCGGCGCTGTCGGCTTCGGCGCGCGCCATCACGGCCCGCGCCAGCACCACCAACTTGGCGTCCTCGGCGGCCAACTGCTCAGCCATGTTGATTGGGCTCCCCACCATTCGGCCCATCGAAACCGTCGGATTCGGCCGGGCTCAACAGGACGGTGGTGACCCGAAGCCGCCCCCGATCATCGGTGCCGCCCTCGGCGCGCAACCGCAAGCCATGTGACACCACCTCGGACCCCGGCAACGGAACGCGGCCCAATTCCAGGGCCAGCAGGCCGCCGACGGTGTCGACGTCGAGATCGTCGTCGAATTCCACGCCGTACAGTTCGCCGACGTCTTCGATCGGCAGCCGCGTCGAAACTCGAAAACATTTGTCGCCCAAGTCTTCTATGGGCGCCGTCTCCGCCTGGTCGTACTCGTCGGCGATCTCGCCGACGATCTCTTCCAGCACGTCTTCGATGCTGACCAGTCCGGCGATCGCGCCGTATTCGTCGACGAGCAGCGCCATGTGGTTTCGGTCGTGCTGCATCTCACGCAGCAGCGCGTCCAGCGGCTTGGAGTCGGGCACGAACACCGCCGGGCGCATCACGTGCGACACCTTGGTGTCCTGGCCGCCATCGGCCGACAAGAACGTCTGCTGGACAAGGTCTTTCAGGTACACGACCCCGACGACGTCGTCGACGTTTTCGCCGATCACCGGAATACGGGAATGCCCGCTGCGTACCGCCAAGTTCGTTGCCTGAACGGCCAACTTGTCGCTTTCGATCCAGATCATCTCGGTACGCGGCACCATCACCTCGCGGGCCGGGGTGTCTCCGAGTTCGAAGACCGACTGGATCATCCGGCGTTCGTCGGCGGCGACCACGCCGCGCTGCTGCGCCAAATCGACGACTTCGCGCAGTTCGATCTCGGATGCGAACGGCCCGTTCCGCAAGCCCCGCCCCGGTGTGACCGCGTTTCCGAGGACCACCAGCAATCGGCTGAGCGGCATCAAAAGCCACGAGATCGCCCGCAGCGGCAAGGCCGTTGCCAACGCGATGGGATACGCGTGCTGGCGGCCGAGGGTGCGTGGGCCCACTCCGATCACGACGAAGCTGACCACCACCATGGTGGTCGCGGTGCCGAACAACGCCCAGCTCATGCCGAAGTTGTCGTAGAGGAACACCACCACCAATACGGTCGCGGTGATCTCACAGGTCAGCCGCAGCAACACCATCAGGTTGATGTAGCGCGGCCGCTCGGTCACGACCTTGCACAGCGACACCGCGCCGGGGCGCCCGTCGCGGACCAGTTCCTGCACCCGGGCCAGCGACACCGTGCTTATGGCGGCGTCGATCGCCGCGAAAAGGCCGCCCAGAGCAACCAAAGCGATCGCGCCGAACAACTGGGACAGGCCGGTCAATTGTCGAAATACCTTGACTTGTCCAGCAACCGGCGGTCCCGCTCCTCCTGGAGGTCGTTGTGGTAGGCCTCGACCTGTTCGGCGACCCACTCCTCGAGCAGCCGCTGCTGCAGGCCGAACATCTCTTTTTCCTCGTCCGGCTCCGCATGGTCGTAGCCGAGCAGATGCAGCACACCGTGAATCGTCAGCAGTGCCAACTCATGTCCGAGGCTGTGACCCGCCGCGGCCGCCTGCTCGGCGGCGAATTCCGGGCACAGCACGATGTCGCCCAACATCGACGGACCCGGCTCGGGGGCGTCGGGGCGGCCGCCCGGCTCGAGCTCGTCCATCGGAAAGCTCATCACGTCGGTCGGTCCGGGCAGGTCCATCCAGCGCATGTGCAGGTCGGCCATCGCCGCGGTATCCAACAACACCATCGACAGCTCGGCGGCGGGGTTGACGTCCATGCTGGCGATCACAAATCGCGCGACACTGACCAGTTCGGCTTCGGAGACGTCGATGCCCGACTCGTTGGATACCTCAATGCTCATAGCTGCTCATAGCTACTCACGGAAGCTCACAGATGCGCTCATAGGAATGTTCACCGCACCCATCATCGGCGATTGCGGACACCGGACGCTCGCCGAGCGGCCCGGTTCATCCCCGAACCGGGCTCCTCGTACCTGGCATATGCGTCGACGATCTCCGAGACCAGCCGGTGGCGGACCACATCCACGCTGGTCAGCTCCGCGATGTGGATGTCCTCGACATTCTCGAGGATGTCGATCGCCGAGCGCAGGCCGGATCGGGCACCGCCGGGAAGGTCGATCTGGGTCATATCCCCGGTGACGACGATCTTGGATCCGAAACCGAGTCGGGTGAGGAACATCTTCATCTGCTCGGCGGTGGTGTTTTGCGCCTCGTCGAGCACGATGAAAGCGTCGTTCAAGGTCCGGCCCCGCATGTATGCCAGCGGTGCGACCTCGATGACCCCGGCGGACATCAGCTTCGGGAGGAGCTCGGCATCCATCATGTCGTACAGCGCGTCATACAGCGGCCGCAGATACGGGTCGATCTTCTCGCTCAGTGTGCCCGGCAGAAATCCAAGGCGCTCACCAGCTTCCACCGCCGGTCGGGTCAGGATGATCCGGCTTACCTGCTTGGTCTGCAGCGCGCGGACGGCCTTGGCCATCGCCAGATACGTCTTCCCGGTGCCCGCGGGGCCTACGCCGAACACGATGGTGTTGGCGTCGATGGCGTCGACGTAGCGCTTCTGGTTCAAGGTCTTGGGCCGGATGGTGTTTCCCCGGCGCGACAAGATGTCCAGGGTGAGCACCTCGGCCGGAGACTCGTTGCCGGTGCCAACCAGCATGGCGACGCTGTGGCGCACCACCTCCGGCGTCAACGGCTGGCCGCCGGCCACAATCGCGACCAGCTCCGAGATCACCCGCTCCGCCAGCGCCACGTCGGCCGGCTCACCGGAGAGGGTGACGGCATTGCCCCGCACATGCAGGTCGGCGTTCAGCGTGCGTTCCAGGGCGCGCAGGTTCTCGTCTGCCGAACCCAGCAGGCCCACCACGAGATCGGGCGGAACGTCGATGCTGCTGCGAACTTGAGCGTCGGCCTGGAGGGCTCCGGATGCGGCGGCAGCGCTGGTCTCGCGGGGCGTCACGTGGTTTCCGATGCCTGCTTTCTCGGCTTGTCAGGGGTCTGCTCGGCTGCCTCAGTCTACCGCCGGCCGGGACGGTGACCCAACGGTCGATGAGGGAATCACCGCTGCATCCCGTCGATGGGTTCACTTTCGGTGTTGCGACTCTCCACCGGCACGTCCCATCGCGGGGTCAGCACACCCAGCGCCCCCAACGCCACCGCGGCAGCGGTCGACGTCCGTAACACCTGCGGACCAAGCCGCACCGCCACCGCGCCCGCCTCGGTTAACGCCGCGATTTCATCGGGCCCGATACCGCCTTCGGGACCGACCAGAAGCAACAGCGAGTTTGCTGGCGCGCCAGCGATGTCCGGAAAGACATCCGCAAGCCCATCGGTCGCCGACTCGTGCAAGACCAGGACCGCGGCGCCGGCCGCTACCTCGTCACGCACCCGCTGGATCAGGCCCGCGGTGGACAGCACGCCCTCGACCGGCGGGATGTGCGCGCGGCGGGACTGCCGGGCCGCCGCACGGGCGACGGCACGCCACCGGCGCAGACCCTTGTCGACTCGGGCACCTTCCCAGGTGGCCACGCAGCGGGCCGCCTGCCAGGCGAGGAAGGCGTCGGCACCGGCTTCGGTCGCCAGTTCGATCGCCAACTCCGAACGCTCGGACTTGGGCAGCGCCTGCACCACGGTCACCGTCGGCCGCCCGGGCGCGACGCTCCAGCGTCCCAGCACCCGCGCGTGCAGGCCATCGCGGCCGGCGCGCTCGACCTGGCAGCGGGCGAGGCCTCCAGCGCCGTCGCCGAGCACCAGTTCCTCGCCGGGTCGGATCCGCCGCACGGTGGCGGCGTGAAACCCTTCGTCGCCGTCGACGACCGCCAGGCCACCGGTATCGGGCAGTGCGTCAACGTAGAACAGCGTCGCCACCATCTGCGCGGGCCCTCAACGCTCCCGACTAGCGCCCGGTGAAGGTCTCGCGGAGCCGGCTGAACAGCCCGCCGCCGGCGTGGGTCGAACGGACTTCGGGCACATCGCGGCCGCGGCGATTCTTCAGCTCGCGCAGCAGTTCGGTGTCATGGTGGTCCAGCCGGGTGGGCACCACCACCTCGACGTGGGCATGCAGATTGCCCCGTGCGCTCGACCGCAGGTGCGGCATCCCCTGACCCCGCAGCGTGATGACCGAGCCGGGCTGCGTGCCAGGTGCGATGGTGATCTCGGTGGTTCCGTCCAGGATGGCCTCGACGCTGACGGTGGCGCCCAGCGCCGCGTCGACCATCGGCACCGAAACCGTGCAGTGCAGGTCGTCGCCCTCGCGCACGAAGATGTCATGGGCCTGCTCATGGACCTCGACATACAGGTCACCCGCGGGCCCTCCCCCGGGCCCGACCTCACCTTGGGCGGCCAACCGGACACGCATGCCATCGCCGACACCGGCGGGAATCTTGACGCTGATCTCGCGGCGGGCCCGCACCCGCCCGTCGCCCACGCATTGGTGACACGGGTCGGGGATGACCACCCCGACGCCGCGGCAGGTGGGACACGGCCGTGACGTCACCATCTGGCCCAGCAACGAACGCTGCACCGTCTGAATCTCGCCGCGACCACCGCAGGTGTCGCAGGGGACGGGCACGGAATCGGCGTTGGTGCCCTTGCCCTGGCACCGATCGCACAACACCGCGGTGTCGACGGTGACCTGCTTGGTCACACCGCTGGCGCACTCTTCGAGATCCAGCCGCATCCGCAGCAGCGAATCCGAACCCGGCCGAACCCGGCCGATAGGACCGCGCGAGGCCGCACCTCCGCTGAAGCCGCCGCCGAAGAAAGCCTCGAACACATCGCCCAAGCCACCGAAACCACCGAAACCGCCGGCCGACGCGGCGTTTTCCATCGGATCGCCGCCCAGGTCGACGATCCGGCGTTTCTCGGGATCGCTCAGCACCTCGTAGGCGACGCTGATTTCCTTGAACTTCGCCTGCGCAACCTCATCGGGATTGACGTCGGGATGCAATTCGCGCGCCAGCTTGCGGTACGCGCGTTTGATATCCGCATCACTGGCGTTTCTACCAACGCCCAGCAGCCCGTAATAATCGCGTGCCACGCCGACTCTCCTAATAGAGCTTCTCAAGCCGCATCTAAGCGGCTGTTCACAAATCCCACAGCGGGCGCGCGTTCATCGAGCACCCAGAACTTCGCCGATATAAAGAGCAACCGCGGCGACGCTGGCGATAGTTCCCGGATAATCCATCCGGGTGGGCCCCAGCACACCCATACCGCCGTACACGGTATCCGAGCTGCCGTAGGCGGTGGACACCATCGAGGTGCCCATCATCTGCTCGACGGCCGTCTCGTGGCCGATGCGCACCGTCACCTTGCCGGCTTGCTGCTGGGCCGCCAGCAATCGCAGCACCACCACCTGCTCCTCGAGGGCCTCCAGGATGGACCGCAGCGAACCGCCGAAATCCGCGGCGTTTCGGGTCAGGTTGGCGGCGCCCCCCATCAGCAGGCGCTCTTCGGTGTGCTCTAGCAGCGACTCCAGCAACACCGTCGCGGAGCGACCCACCGCGTTGCTCAGGTTGCTGGCCAGCCCGCTGCGCCCGACGAGATCACCGGCCAAGTCTGCCACCGCGGTCGAGGCGACCGACAGCCTCTTGCCGACCAGCGCCTGGCCGAGCATCTCACGGAGCTGGGAAAGCTGATGGTCGTCGATCACATCACCGAGTTCGACGATGCGCTGGTCCACCCGGCCTGAGTCCGTGATGACCACCATCAGCAACCGGGCCGGTGACAGCGCGACCACTTCCAGGTGGCGAACCGTCGACGTCGATAACGTCGGGTACTGAACCACGGCCACCTGGCGGGTCAGTTGTGCCAGCAGCCGTACCGCACGCCGCAGCACGTCGTCGAGGTCGACACCGGACTCCAGAAAGCTTTGAATTGCGCGCCGCTCGGCCGATGAAAGCGGCTTGACGTCGTCGAGCCGGTCGACGAACTCGCGGTAGCCCTTTTCGGTGGGTACCCGCCCAGAGCTGGTATGCGGCTGGGTGATGTAGCCCTCAGCCTCCAGCACCGCCATGTCGTTGCGGACTGTGGCGGACGAGACACCCAGGTTATGACGCTCCACCAGGGACTTCGAGCCGATCGGTTCCTTGGTGGCGACGAAGTCGGCGACGATGGCGCGCAGCACCTCGAAGCGACGGTCATCGGCACTTCCCATCGGCTCCCACCTCCTTGATCGCATCCATTTTACGGTCTCAAGCGGTGTGAACTGCCATTTACGGTCCTCTCGCGGCGACCGCGAGCGAATTCCCGACTAGCCTGTCCAGCATGTATTCGTCGGGCTCGGGCGACGCACCAGGGAAGACCCGCCAATGATTTTCAAAGGCGTGCGCGACGGCAAACCGTATCCCGACCATGGGCTGTCGTACAAAGACTGGTCCCACATACCTCCGCAGCAAATCCGGCTCGACGAATTGGTCACCACCACGACCGTGCTTGCGCTGGACCGCCTGCTATCGGAAGACTCCACCTTCTACGGGGATCTTTTCCCGCACGCCGTGCGGTGGAAGGGCATTACTTATCTCGAGGACGGCCTGCACCGTGCGGTACGCGCCGCGCTGCGGAATCGGGTCGTGCTGCATGCCCGGGTATTCGACATGGAGGTGCCGCTGAGCCAGCAGACGCATGTGGATCGGGACTCGCGCACGCGCCGATTCTGAGCCCGGCGGTCAACGCGGTCACGTTTGTGCGTCGACAGGTGTCGACGTACTGAGGACCCGGTCAAGGTCCAGCCGCGACTTCCGAGGAGGATCGCCATGCCCCGTCTCAACGGAGTGTCCGACCGCGACGCCGGCCCGGGCGCCAAGATCGCCTTCTTCTTCACCAAGCGCAAGCTGGCCAAGATGACCGGCCTGGAGACGGCCGGAATGCTGGAACCGCTTCGGATGTATGCGCACATCCCGCGACTGCTCAACGCGTACGGCAGGCTGGAACAGGCCGAATCGAAGCTGGATATCCTCAGCCCCCGCCACCGCGCGCTGGCCGAGCTGAAGTCGGCGACGACGGTGCGCTGCGAGTACTGCATCGACCTCGGTTCGCAGATCGCCCGCCAGTGGGGACTCACCGACGAGGAACTGCTCGCCCTGTCCGACTACCAGAACGCCTCGTGCTTCTCCGACCTCGACAAGCTGATCCTGGAGTACGCGACCGCGATCAGCCGCACCCCGGTCGAGGTGAGCGACCGGCTTTTCGACGCGCTGCGCGCGCATTTCGACACCCCGCAACTGGTCGGGCTTACCCATGTCATCACGCTCGGCAACCTTCGTGCCCGTTTCAACGTTGCGCTCGACATCGGCTCGTCGGGCTTTTCCGGCAATCGGGTATGCGCCCTACCCGACGCTTTCCCGGACACCGGTCGCAGGTGACCGCGCCGGATATGCCGGATGGAGCACTGACGGCACGCTTCGAGGCGGCCCGCCCGCAGCTGGGCGCGATCGCGTACCGCATGCTGGGCTCGATCGACGACGCCCAGGACGCCGTGCAGGAGGCGTGGCTGCGGCTGAGCCGCTCGAACGCCGGGATCGCCAACATCGATGCCTGGCTGACCACCGTGGTGGCCCGCATCTGCCTGAACACGCTGCGCGATCGGCACGCCCGCGGCCGCGAGGAACCGGTCGCGCATCTGCCGGACCCGATCGTCGACGTGGAGGGCGAGTTCGACCCCGAGCATCGGGCGATGTTGGCCGACGCGGTGGGGCTGGCATTGTTTGTCGTGCTGGATACGTTGCCGCCGGCCGAACGGCTGGCGTTTGTGCTGCACGACGTGTTCGCGGTCCCGTTCGACCAGATCGCACCCATCGTGGATCGGACGCCCGAGGCGACGCGCAAGCTGGCCAGCCGGGCGCGCCGCCGCATCGAGCAGGCCCACCCCGCTCCCGACGGGGATATGGCCGCTCAACGCGAAGCGGTCGACGCTTTCTTCGCGGCGGGGCGTACCGGCGACTTCGACCGGCTGGTGTCGGTGTTACATCCCGACGTGGTCTTGCGCGGCGACTTCGGTCCGGACGCCGTGTTCCGCACCGAAGGCGCGTCCGCGGTCGCCAAGCGGGCCCGCGCTTACGCGGGACGCGAGCGCGAGGCGCGGGCAGCCACCATCAACGGCGCCGCGGGTGCGGTCATCTTCGTGGGCGGCCGCGCGACGGCCATCATGGGTTTTGTGGTGCGCGCCGGCCGCGTCACGGCGGTCGACGTCCTCGCCGACCCCGCACGCCTCGCGCGGATCGACTTGAGCGCGGTAACTGGCTAGCCGGTCGCCGCCTGTATCAGACCGATCGCGGAGTCGTGTTGCAGTATCCAGTTGCCGCCTTCGTTGACGAACCCGAGGTTCTTGGTGACCGGCCCGGCGAACTTCGGACCCGTGATGGCGACGTCGGCGGTCACCGCGTTGGGGCCGGCCGGCTGAATGTTCGTCACGGCGAACTGCTCCGGAAACTTCCCTTCCCGGTAGGCCTTGCGCAGGTCGTGGTCGGCGACATGGCCCTCTTCGGGACCGATGCCGCCTTGGACCAGATTGTCCTTGGTCGTGTACGACACGCCGGGATCGGTGGCCTGTTGCCGAGGCCGGACAGCTGGTCCGGGCTCGGCAGCCCGGGCGGCGGGTCCTGCGGAAGCGGCGCGCCGATCGCGGCCAGTTGCACGGCAGAAAGATCAGTCGACGGTGCGACAGAGGCGATGCCTGCGGCTGCGCCGCCGATGACGGCCAAGGCCGCCAGGCTGGTAGTTACGGATTTCACGGTTTTCCCTTCAGTGCCGTTTAGTGCCGTTCAGTGCTGTTCCGTGCGTTCAGTGCTGTTCAGTGCTGTTCAGTGTCCCGCGGCCTGCAACAGCTCCATCGCCGAGGCACGCGACAGCATCCAGCTGCCCTGGTTGACGAAGGTTACATTCTGTGTGACCGGGCTCGGGAGCTTCGGGCCCGAGACCGCGACATCAGCCGTTGCCGCGCCCGGCGCCCCCGGTTGGATGTTGGTGACGTTGAACGTCAACGGCAGGTCGCCGTTCTTGGCGGCCTTCTTCAGCTCATGGTCGGCGAGATGGGCTTCCGTCCCGCTGATGCCGCCCTCGACCAAATTGCTCTTGTTCGCGAACGGGACGCCGGGGTCGGCAAGGCTGTTCAGCAGGCCGGTCAGCTGGTCACTGGTCGGGGTGCCGGCGCCCGGAACAGGCGGCAGGTCCTGCGGCTGGGGGTACCACCCGCTTGCGGGGGAAGCTGGTCCATAAGGCGCGCCGACCGCGGCGAGTTGCACCGGGACGGGCGTCATGGACGGAGGCGACATCACGCCGGCCGCCGCGGCTCCGATTGCGGCCACTGCCAGCACACCCGTGGCGTTGGATTTCATGGTCAGCACGGTTGGTTTCCCCCTGAACAGCTTTCAATAGTTTTCAGTGGCCCTGACACGGCACTGCGCCCCCGCGTGTCCCGTGTTGCAATTGTGCACTCTGTTACCGCCGTTTTAAGTCTCCGAGCGGTTGCGGTATGGCCAAGGTGTGCCGCCTAGGTACGGGCGTCCGCACTGCCGAGCCTGGTGCGCGCAGCGTCGCCAGCAGGGGTCAGCCCTCGGCGAGGACCTCCTCGTCGGTCAATGCCGCGATCTCCAGGTAGTGGCGAGCGATCATCGTCAGGCGTTCCGGCGTGCCGCGCTGAACCTCCCGCGTCTGCAACCGATCGGCCAAGCCGGCGACGGTTCGCGTCGCGAACAGGTCCGCGACCACCGCATGATCGATTTCCAGCCAGTCACGCACCCGGGCGATGACGCTGGTGGCCAACACCGAATCGCCGCCCAATGCGAAAAAATCGTCGTGCACGCCGACCGAAGCGTGCTCGGCGCCGCCCAGCACCTCGGCGACGATGGCGGCGAGCGCGGCCTCGAGGTCATTGCGCGGGGCGCGCGCGCGAGCACCCAAGGCGTCGTCGGCCTGGTTCTCCAACAGTGCAACGACGGCACGCCGGTCCAGTTTGCCGTTCGGGGTCAACGGAATCCGTTCCAGAAACGCGGTGCGAGTGGGAATCATGTATCTCGGCAGCAGGTCTGAGACGGCCGCCGCGATGTCGCCGACTTCAGCCGGGTCGGCCGCGACCGCGGCGACGAGTTTCGGGGCATTGCCGCCGACGACGGCTGCGACGGCATGGCGGACTCCCGGCACCGTGCGAAGCGCGCTCTCTACCTCACCGAGTTCGACCCGGTACCCGCGAATCTGCACTTGGTTGTCGGTGCGGCCGAGGAATTCGATGGTGCCATCGGGCCAGTACCTGGCCATGTCGCCCGTTTTGTACCAGCGAATACCGTCGTGCCGGACAAAACGCTCGGCGGTCTTTTGCGCGTCGTTGCGGTAGCCCGCCGCCACATTCGCGCCGCCGACCCACAATTCACCGGCAACCCAGTCGGGGCAATCGCGACCTGACGGCGCAACGACCCGACACCGCACATTGCGCAACGGAACGCCGAACGGCACCGTCGCCCAATACTCTGGCGGTTCGTCGGCCACCTCACAGATGGTGTTGTGGATGGAAGTCTCGGTGGCACCGCCAAGACCGGAGAACCGACAACCCGGCACCTGCTTGCGCAGCCTGCGAGCCAGATCGGCGTCCACCCAGTCACCGCCGAGCGTGACGGCCCGCACCGAATCACCCAGCCGATCGCCGCCGAGCTCCAAGATCATGTCCAACATGCTGGGCACACAGTTGAGAATCGAAACCCTGTGGTGGCGAAGCAAATCCACCCACGTGGTAGCGGCGGCCCGCTGCTCGGCATCCACCGCGACCACCGAGCCGCCCACCGAGAACATGCCGAAGATGTCGTAAACCGAGGCGTCGAACTCGAGCGCGGACAGCGCCAGCACCCGATCGGCGCTGCCGACCTCGAACCACTCGTTGACCGCGTCGACGGTGTTCATCGCCCCGCCGTGCGTGACATCGACCCCTTTGGGCACACCGGTCGAACCGGACGTGAAGATGACGTAGGCGATCTCGCCGGTGTCCGGGAAATCCGGCGCCTCGAGCGGCTGCGCACAGGCGCGCGCCGCGCCGATCGACAGGCACGAAATACCCGGACCCATATCCGAGCCCTCGACGGTCAGCGCGGCGACAGCGTCCGCGGTCTGAAGTATCTTGGCGCGTCGTCCATCTGGCTGGTCAAATCCGATCGGCACGTACGTTGCGCCCGCGCCAAGCACACCGAGGACGGCCAGGATCTGATCGCGGCCCTTGGGTAACTGGACGGCGACGGTGTCGCCGCGCCGCACACCACGCGCACGCAGCGCACCGGCCACGGCCAGAGCGCCCTCGGCGAGTTCGCCGTAGCTCCACGCACCATCGATGTCTCCCGGTGCGTCGCCCAGACCCCACACCACGGCCGGCGCGTCCGGGTTCGTGCGGGCGTGCTCGAAGAAACCCTGGTGCAGGCACCGCCCGCTGACCGGACCGTCGGTCGCGTTGATCGCCGCGCGCACCTGCGCCTGAGCGCTCGGCAACCGCACCGCGGCCTCCGCCTCCCAGCCCGCATCCCCCTCGGCGAGCCTTTCGACCGTCTCGGTGAAGCAGGCGAACATGGAATCGATCAGGCCTTGCGGAAATGCCGACTCACGGACGTCCCAGTTGAGCAGCAGTCCACCGCGCAGCTCGGTGACCTGGGCGTCGAGCAACACCTGAGGCCCCTGAGAA
>Ga0210389_10002179_pt1 | contig 15562 bp, 9 predicted proteins | sample IncBWH28OmetaG_FD_160127 | JGI IMG/M metagenome (GOLD analysis project Ga0210389, IMG submission 160127) | Forest soil microbial communities from Barre Woods Harvard Forest LTER site, Petersham, Massachusetts, United States - Inc-BW-H-28-O ...
ACTGCCTGCGGGCCAGCCTGGACATCGGGTCCGTGCTGCGGCCGCCGGAGGAAGTCTTCGCCCGTCCCGGGCTGCGCGACAAGATCTTCGAGCTAGGTTCTGGCTGGCGCGAAGAGCAGCAGCCGGGCCCGACCCGCGAGCAGCTTCTCGCGCTGGCCTCTGCCCAGTAAGCCGGGAAAAGACCGGCACATCTGGCACTTCACATGTCCCCGTGCACTATTTATTACCTTCGCCGGCGTCGGGCTGCGCCTGGTTTCCGGCCCGGCCGGGACTGGCCTCATCCGGAAGCAGGAGGCGAGCCGCGCTGGGCGCGGGCGCGGCGCTTGCCCTCGTGCATGGCCTGTACCCGGGCGACCGGGATCGTGTGGCCCTCCGCGACGAGGTCCTCAGGAAGCGCCTGCGGCGATGGCAGGGCAGCGGCCCAGGGATCAGCGGCCGCCAGCAGTCGCGCCGCGTTCCGCACCGTGAAGTCCCGGGGCGATACCTCGTCCAGGCAATCCCAGGCCACCGGGAACGAGACCGGCACGCCGGGGCGCGCTCGCGGGCTGTAGGCAGCCACTACGGTCGCGCCGTGCGCCCGGGTCGAGTCGATGAACACCATGCCGCCGCGATCGGCCTTGATGAACGCGGTCGTCGCGAGGCCGGGGTCCAGCCGCGCGGCCCGCTCCGCCAGGGCGCGGGTCGCAGCCGCCGCGTCGTCCGCAGACACCGGTTCCTGAAGGGGCACGTAGACGTGCACGCCCTTGGCCCCGCTGGTCTTGACCGCGCCCGCCAGGCCCGCCCCGGACAGCGCCTCCCGGACCAGCTTGGCCGCCGCCACCGCCCGCCCGAATTCGCCCGCAGCCGGCGGATCGATGTCGAGCACCAGGTAGGAGGGCCGGTCCAGGTGCCCGGCGGTGCCGAGCGTGACGTGGTACTCAACCGCGCGCTGATTGGCGAACCAGATCAGCGTCGGCTTGTCCTCGCACAGCGCATACCGCACCTCCCGGTGCGACGATTCCGCCCACATCGAGACGGTCTTGATCCACGGTGGCGCGTAGTCCGGCACGTTCTTCTGCATGAACGGACGCTGGCCCGCGCGCACCCGGATCACCGACAGCGGCCGGCCGCTCAGCACCGGGACGATACGGTCCGCGACCGCCTCGAGGTAGTCCACCAGATCGCGCTTGGTCGCTTCCGCCCCGTCGAACAGCGGCTCGTCCAGGTGCGTCAACGTGATCTCAGGCGATGCCATGCCTAACGTCTACCCGTTCCGCGCCCAGGCACCGCCGAGGTCATGAGAACTAGGTAACAGCAGCGATGAATTCCCGGCGCGTATCCCGGAGTCTTCAGGGGCCGGGAGGCATAAAGTGCGCTGCGAGGGTAGCTTGCGCGGATGCGCTACCTGGTTAGGGAACGGCTTTTCGATATCAAGGATGACTTCTGGGTTACCGATGAGCATGGCAACCGGGTCTTCTACGTCAATGCCAGGTTCCTGTCGCTGCACCACACGCTCGTGCTCGAAGACGCCTCAGGCCGCAAGCTCGCATCGATCCAGCACAAGCTCCTGACCTTCACCGACGCCATGAACATCGAGCATGACGGGGCGGTAGTGGCCACCGTGCACCGGGCGGTCTTCTCGCCGCTGCACCACCGGGCGCACATCGACCTGCACGGCGGCGGGGCCAGGCTTGAGGCGGTCGGCGACATTATCGACAAGGACTTCGAGATCCGCGACGGACACCATGTGCTGGCACGGATCTCCCGGAAGTGGTTCCGGATCCGGGACGCCTACGGCGTGGAGGTAGCACCCGGCCAGGACGACGCGTTCATTATCGCCATCGCCGTATGCCTCGACCGCATCCACCACGACGCCGAAGAACGGCACGGGTGAATGCGGGACGCGGAGGTCGGACAGGCGGTTGAGCTTGTGCGGGCTTATGGCGGGATAGCGCAGTTGTGCGTCCTTCGCCACGGGCAAGTTGTCCTGGACCGGCAGGTTCTCGCCTACCACCCGATGGCGTGAACGTCGTGCCGGGTTTCACCGCCCGGCGAGCTCCTCTACCACCGGAGCCAGCGCGTCCAGGTCGTCGATGAGGAACGAGCTGATGCCGAAGCGCTCGCGCAGGTCTGCGAACTTGCGCGTCAGGTCCTTGATGCTGCCGATGAACACATGCGGCGAGTCCAGTATCTCCTCTGCCGTCAGCTCGGCCCCGGCCTGCTCACGGAGGCGGCCGGCGCGGCGGCGCGCCTCGGCGCGCGGATCGCCGGTGACGACCATCGGCCCGCCGGCGGGGTAGGTGTTGAGCTCCAGTTCGCCGAAACGGCTGCCGGCGGCCTCGCGGATCCAGCTGATCTTCTCCGCGGTTGCCGCGGCAGTCAGGCTCCGGGCGTCGATGCGGGGCAGGTTGCCCTGTACCAGCCGCGGCGCCACGCCGATGATCTGGGCCTCGCGCGCGGCGAGGGTCAGCAGGCGCTTGCCGCCGCCGCCCAGGAAGATCGGCGGATGCGGGCGCTGCGCCGGCTTGGGCGCGCCGTCATGGCTGGTGATGGAGTAGTGCTCGCCTGAAAAGGAGAACGGCCCTTCGGCGAAGCAGCCCTTCAGGATCGCGATCGCCTCGGCCAGGCGCTTGATCCGGTCACCGGCCGGTTCGAAGGGGATGCCGATGGCGTCGTGCTCGGGCTTGTTCCAGCCCGCGCCCAGGCCGATCTCCAAGCGGCCGCCGGACAGCGCGTCGACAGTGGCGAGGTCCTGGGCCAGCACGGCCGGATGGCGCAGGCAGGCGTTGAGCACGAAGGTGCCCACCCGCAGCCGCTCGGTCACCGCCGCGACCATGGCCAGCAACGGCACCGCAGCGTACTGCCCGATGAGATGGTCGGGCAGCACGAACGCGGAGCAGCCGACGGCCTCAGCCTTGCGGGCCGCGGAGGTCAGCTCGGCGAAGCTTGGGCTCCCATTGACGGTCGCGAGGAAGCGGAAGGGACGCATGCCATCATCCTCCCGTATGAACCGGGTGTCCTGCCCTGACAGGCCAGGCCGGGGGGCTGGCCGCCCTGGGCGAATGGCAGCCCGGCCTCGCGGCGCCGTGCAGTTCGTGCGGAGCCCGGGGGTGCTATTCGGCTGGTGATGGGGGCTGGGCCAGAATGGTCCGGTGGATCTGCACCTGGACGGCAAGGTCGTGCTCATCACCGGGGGGACCGACGGGCTGGGAGCGGCGCTTGCGGATCGCCTCGTCGAGGAGGGAGCCCGGGTCGCGGTCTGCGGGCGGGATCCCGGTCGGCTGGCCGCTGCCGAGCAGCGGCTGCGTGACGCCGGGGGCGATGCACTCGTGGTGCAGGCCGACGTCACTGGCCCGGCCGACCTTGAACGTTTCGTTGGTGCGGCCGTCGCCCGGTGGGGGCGGCTCGACGGCCTGGTGAACAACGCGGGCAAGAGCGCCGCAGGACGGATCGATCAGGTCTCCGACGACGACTGGATCGCCGACCTTAACCTCAAGGTGCTTGCAGCCGTTCGCTGCACCCGCTTGGCTGTGCCGCACCTGATCGCCGCTGGTGGCGGAGCCATCGTCAATGTGCTGAACATAGGCGCCAAGGCCGCTGGCGCCGGGTCGTTGCCGACGACTGCCTCTCGTGCTGCTGGCCTGGCCATAACCAAGGCTGCGTCCAGGGACCTCGGCGGGCACGGCATCCGGGTCAACGCCGTGCTCATCGGCCTGGTTGCAAGTGGCCAGTGGCAGCGGCGCGCCGACGCGGCAGGCCAGCCGGAGGAAGAGCTGTACCGCCAAATGGCCAGGAACAGCGATATCCCGCTGGGCCGGGTTGGCCGGTCCGAAGAGTTCGCTGACCTGGCGGCTTATCTCCTGTCAGATCGCTCCTCCTACGTGACCGGCTCGGCCGTCAATCTCGACGGAGGCAGCAGCCCGGTCCTCTAGCCCCTCTGGCACCGCAGACGACCAGCCAGGCGTCCCGGAACACCGCGGCGTTGTTCACCCACCCGGCGAGCCTGCCCGTCATGACTCAGCGGACCGGATCGGGCGGGGTGGCGTGGATTCGAGGTCGTCCGGAGATTGGTGGACGGCTCGGACTGCGCCGTCGACGTAGGTCACGGTGTTCGTCAAGACCGCGGGGATACGGGGACCGGGGAGGATGACGCCGGCGAGGTTCAGCGGGTCGACGGCCGACAGGCGGATGGCCTCCTCGGTGCGGGGCCGCTTGCGCACCTCGCGCAGCATGTCCACCGCGTCCGGGTGGGCGTACTGCTCGCCGCTGAAGCCGCTGGCGAAGCGGCCGCCGCGGACTAGCCCACGGGCCTCGAGGCGGCGGAACGCCCACAGCACGTCGCGCCACGGCACCGCGATGTTCTCCCGGGCCAGCAGGTCGCGGAACACCACGCCCCAGCGGGCCGCCAGTTGCTCGGCGACCGCCTCCGCGAGGTCGTCCGGGTCGTCATCGGCGGCGGCGGGCGGCAGCAGCGACCACCGGCCGCCGGCCCTGGTGGCGCGCTGGCCCGCGTGGCGCAGCCGGGGCCGCGCGGGGGCGAACGTGGAGCTGGCGAGCAGCCGTCCGGCGAGCAGCGACCGCACGGCCCGGAAGCCGTCCGCGGTCACCAGGCCCCTGGCAACGCCTTCCCACAGCGCCCCGGTGACCGTGCCCGGTGCCTGGCCAGCCAGGGCGGCCAGGTCCGCCGGGAACAGTGCGCCGCGCTCGGCCAGCACCGAGAGCACGTCACGGGTCTGTCCCGGACCGGGCGGGACGGGCCCTCGGTCGCCGCGCGCCGCCCGCAGCAGCCACGGCAGGTCCTCCCGGACTGCCAGCGTGATCGGCGTCGCCCGGGACGGGCTCAGCCCCCGGCCGCGCGGGACGTCCTCGGCGTCGTCTTGCCGGAGGGACAGCCGCCCCCAGGAAACCTCGCCGGACAGGCACAGCCCGTCCAGCCATTCCCGCTGGTACCCGGTAACCCGGGCGGCCAGCACTGACTCCTCCCAGGCGCCCGCGGCCAGCTCGAACCCCTGCAGCTGCTCCACGACCGACAGCAGGCCAGGGCTGCCCTCGCGCCGGGTGTCTGCGGTGACGTGCTGCCAGCGCAGCAGGAACCTCATGAAGTCCTGCGGGGTAATCGGCTCGATCTCGCGCCGCTTGCGCTCGCGGGTGTAGGCGTGGATCCGGGTCAGCAGGCGGCGGGCGCAGAATTCCACAGTGCCGGCCAGATCAGTGCCAGCAGGGTCGGTGAACCGCCCGCGCAGCGCGAAGCCCTCGTTCTCCAGCTGCAGCAACGCCATCTCCGCATCGGATGGCGCCAGCCCGCTGGCGGCGACGAGATCGGGGACGGTGGCCGGGCCGAGCATGTCCAGGTGCCCGCGCAGCATGGCGGCGGCGACCTCGGGGCTGGTTTCGGGGCAATCCACCAGGGGACGCCGCTCGGTCGCGCACCAGAACGCGCCGCCGCGGACCGCGCCAGCCCGGCCGGCTGCCGTGAGCTCGGAGAAAAGCGCGGCCCACGCGGCCACCGGGCGCATGAGGTAGCAAGTGAGCAGCAGGTCGTGCAGCTCGTCGGCATCGCGGGGGGCCGGCCGCACCTCCGACCGGACCCGGGCGATCGCGTCCGGGTCCAGGCGCGCCAGGTCCCGGGCCTCGACGGGCAGGCCGCGTGGCACCCGGACGTTGCGGCTGCGCCGGTTCTCGAACTCGCCATCGTCCAGGTAGGTGAATGGCGCGCCGTTCAGGATCTGGTGGGCGAGCACCGACGGCTCGGTGGTGTCCCGCACCAAGACGGTGATCTGGCCCGATTCGATCCCGGCCACCATTGACCGCAGCCCGTCGATGTCCATCGCCTCGTGCAGGCAGTCGTCGAGCGTCTGGCGTACCAGCACCTGGTCGGGGATCTGCATCGGGCCTGGCGCCACGTTCTCCTGGCAGGCGGCTAGCACCGGGAACACCGCGGCCATGAGGTCGTCCGATTCCATCCGTTGGATGACCGGCGGGTTCTTCCGGCCGCCCCGCATCCGGAGCACGGTCAGCGACGTGTTCAGGTTCCAGCGCCAGCGGGACTGGAACAATGGCGCGGTCAGCACTGCCTGGCGCACCACCTGCTCCACCGACGCCGAGGCGAGGAACTTGGGCACCCGGTCCAGCGGGAAGCTGTGCTGTGGCCCCAGCGACAGCAAGATCGCGTCGTCGCTGGCCGAAGCCTCAAGCTCGAAGTCGAACGTCACGCAGAATCGCTTGCGCAGCGCTAGCCCGAACGCCCGGTTGAGCCGCGCCCCGAACGGCGCGTGCCCGACGAGCTGCATGCCCCCCGCCTCGTCGAAGAACCGCTCCAGGATGATCGTGTCCATGGTCGGCAATGCCCCCAGCGAGGCCAGGGCCGCATGCAGGTAGCTGACGATCGTCTTGGCCGCCGCCCCGCCGACGCCGCACTCGGCGGCCAGCCATCCGAGCGCCTCATCGAAGGACCGCGCTCCGACCGCTGCCCGCAGGGCCGACACCTCCTGCGACAGCTCCACCGTCCGGCCGGGTGCTTCGCCTCGCCAGAACGGCACTGAGGGCGGCGCGCCCTCCGCGTCCAGGACACGGACCACCCCCGGCTCTACCCGCCGGATCCGCCACGAGTGCGTGCCGAGCAGGAAGATGTCGCCGGGTGAGCTCTCCACCGCCCAGTCCTCGCTGACCGTGCCGAGCACGGTCTCGTCCGGTTCGGCCACCACCCGGAAGTCGCCGAGCTCGGGGATCGCCCCACCCGAGGTCAAGGCGGCGAGGCGGGCGCCGCGGCGCCCCTTCAGCACGCCGTTCACCTGGTCGCGGTGCAGGTAGTAGGCCCGCCGCCCGCGCCCGGTGGCAATGCCCTCCGCGAGCATCTCGACTACGTCGTCGAAAGCCTCCCGGGACAGGGCGGAGTACGGCGCGGTCCGCCGCACCAGGCCGAACAGCTCATCGGCGGACCAGGGGACGGCCGCGCATTCAGCGACGAGCTGCTGAGCCAGGATGTCCAGCGGCGCCTGCGGGATCACGATCGCGTCCAGCCGGCCCGACCGCACGCCGCGCAGCAGCGCGGCGCACTCCACGAGCTCGTCGCGTGAGGTGGGGTACAACCGCCCGGCCGGGGTGCCGGCCCGGGTGTGATTGGACCGCCCGACCCGCTGCAGGAACGTGGCGAAGCTGCGTGGCGACCCGATCTGGCACACCAGCTCGACCGGCCCGATGTCGATGCCCAGCTCCAGCGAGGCCGTCGCGACCAGCGCGCGCAGGTCACCGGAGCGCAGCCGCCGCTCCACCCGCTGCCGTCGCTCTCGCGACAGCGACCCGTGGTGCGCGGCCACGCGGGCACCCATCTCCTCGCCCAGGCGCTCGCCAAGCTCGTGCGCGACGCGCTCGGCCATCCGCCGGGTGTTAACGAACACCAGCGTGGTCCGGTGCTCGCACACGTGGGCGGTGATCAGGTCGAGGATCTGCGCCATCTGGCTGCCGGTCGCCACCGCGCCGAGCTCGTCGTCAGGCAACTCCAGGGCGAGGTCCAGCGCCCGCTGGTGGCCGGTATCGACGATTGAGCAGCTACTGCCCGCGCCAACCAGCAACCGCGCGATCGCGTCGATAGGGCGCTGCGTCGCCGACAGCCCCACGCGCTGCACCGGTACCGCCGCGGCGTGCGCGACCCGCTCCAGCGTCAGCGCGAGATGCGATCCGCGCTTGTTCCCGGCCACGGCGTGGATCTCATCCACGATGATGGTGCGGACATTGCGCAGCATCGCGCGGCTGCGCTCGGCGGTGACCATGAGGAACAGCGATTCCGGCGTGGTGATCAGGAAGTCCGGAGGCCGTTTCAGCATGGCGGTGCGCTCTGCCGCGGCGGTGTCTCCGGTGCGGACGGCGACCCGGATGTCAGGTGCCGGGCGCCCCATCGCGGTCGCCACGGCGGCGATCTCCCGCAGCGGCGCCTCGAGGTTCTGCTGGATGTCCACCGCCAGCGCCTTCAACGGGGACACGTACACCACCGACGGGCCGGGCAGTGCTTCCCGGGACGCCGCATCCCCGGCCGCTTCCCACGCCCGGTAGATGCGGTCAATGCACACCAGGAACGCCGCCAGTGTCTTGCCAGACCCGGTCGGGGCGGCGATCAGCGCGTGGCCGCCCTTAGCGATCTCCCGCCACCCGGCCGCCTGCGGCTCGGTGGGACCATCAGGGAACCGCTGTTCGAACCAGCCGCGAACAGCAGGATGAAACGACCGCAGCATTTGCCCACGGTACCTCGCGACACTGACAATCGGGCGGCTGACCGGGACAGGGACAGGGTCGGCCGCCCTAGCCGCCAGGACAGGGTTGCCCCGGTGCTTAACGACATCCGGTCCGCAGTCCTTGCCACAGACGATCGGTTTTCCGTGGTGCCGACCGCCCAGGCGTCGCTGGCCGACGGTCAGCACCCACGTAACCCGCGAGGCCGCCAGCCGGCCAGGAAGGATGCGCAGCGCGAAGCGCGTCAGCCGGTCAGCCCAGTGCACGTCATGCCGCACGTCATCCCATGGGCACTCACCGTCCGGCCGTTATGGCTTCGTGCCCTTCATGATGTTGGCGACAGGTCCGACGAGGAACCATACGCCGCCAACGCCCTGGCCCTTCGTCTGGCCGGCAGCGGTGTCGCCCGCAAAGTAGTAGAGCGGGTGGCCGCCGTACGTAACCTGCTTCGTGCCGTCAGTCCGGGTGGTGGTACCCAGGTCGCCTGGCACCGTGAACTTCCCGGATATGGTCACCGGACCGGTTGCCAGGAGCGGGGGCCACGCCGTGGCGCACGCGCCGTAGCACTCGGAGGTCGGTCCTTTGTCTTTTGTGAACACGTACAGCGCCCGGCCAGACGAGTTCGTGAGCCAGATGCCCTGGCTGCCTGATTCCGTCCTCAGGACCAGCGCCGTGCCGGAGGCCGCCGAGCCCGAAGCCGACGGGCTCGGCACCGCCACGGCCGATGTGGACGGCGCGAGGCTGGTGGTCGTCGCACCAGCGGCCGCCGGCGTACTGCTACTGGACGCGCTGCTGCAGGCAGCGGCCACCATCGCCAGGGCGGCGAGTGTGAGACCGAGGCCAGCCCTGCGCGCTGGGGTCCTGCAGAGCATGTAAGTCCTTCCCTGGCAGCGCGGGCCTGCCGACGGTCCACACATCATGGCGCACCTTCCTTCAATACGGCACATCTTCATTGATACGAAACGGGTGCCGGAAAGGTTTGAAACGCTGTGAACTTGGCCGATGGCTGCATCGATTAGCAGCACCTGATCGTCGGCTGTCCAGAAGGACACCACGCGTGCCAACTCTTCGTGCCAAAACTCGGTGTCCGCTCCCGGTCGGCGGACCCAGAGCGAACACCGTTTGACCGCGAAGATCAGGACTGAGGACCTGGGCAGTACAGGGGCTTGGCCGGGAGGGTTCCCTTCGTGAGGAACGCGATGGTGGCCTGGTCGGCGCAGGCCGAGCCGGTGCCGTAAACGTAGTGGCCACCGTTGTTGACGCCCGCAAAGCCGGCCCGGGAGCCTAGTGCCTGGGCCATCCCCAGGGCGCCTGCCCAGGGGGTGGCGTTGTCGCGGCGGTTCTGCAGGAGCAGGATGTTGCGCGGGCCGTGCGAGGTGACCTTGACCGGCGGCTCGATCGGCGCCTTCGACCAGAATGCGCACGGCCAGATGTTGTCGGGCATGCCGTCGCTGAGCGGGTACCTGGCGCGGGCGGCAGCGGTGGCGGTGGCGTAGGAGGCGACGTTGCGGGACCAGGAGACGTCGCCGCAGATGAGCGCCAGGGTCATGCTGACCTGGTTGTCGGCGGGCACGTTGGCGGAGCCGGGTGTGTTGAGGTCGGCGAAGGCCTGCTGAAGGGCGGTCGCGTCCGCAGCGGTCGGGGTCTTGCCCGCGGACAGGTTGGCGGATGCCTTCCAGAACTGGGCCAGTGTGGTGAGGGTGGAGTCGTGCAGCAGCAGCTCGTAGGTGACCTCCCGCAGCAGTGCCCCGTTCAGGGACAGGTTCGCGCCTGGTATCGCGACCGGTGTCTGGTCGAGGCGGCTGGCGAGGGTGAGGAAGGTGCTGGTGACCTGTGCGGCAGTGCTGCCGAGCCCGAGGTGGGCGTTGTCGGCTGCGGCGACGCGGGCGGCGTCGGGGAACCGGTCGTTCATGCCCTGGTTCCACAGCTGGATCTGCTGCTGCCACACGTCGTTGGGGTCGACGTTGCCTTCGAGGACCATGCGATCGGTGTGCTGGGGGAACAGGGTGGTGTAGACGGCGCCGAGGTAGGTGCCGTAGGACTGGCCCCAGTAAGAGATCTTCGGCACGCTCAGCGCCATCCGGATACGGTCCATGTCACGGGCGGTGTTAGCGGTGGTGAAGTACTGGAGTTCGCCGCCGATCTTGGCGCAATCCTCGGCAGCGGCCTTGGCCTGGGCGACGTTCTGGGTGATGGAGCCGTCGGCGGCGGGGTAGGGGAAGCCTCCGGCGAAGTCCTGGGACAGGCCGCAGCTCATCGGCGTGCTGACGCCCACGCCGCGCGGGTCGAACCCGATCAGGTCGTACTCGTCGAGGACCGAGGCGGGCAGCGTAGGGGCCATGGTGCTGGGCATGTTCAGCCCTTCCAGCGCCGGGCCGCCCGGGTTCAGCAGGAGGTAACCGCGCATCTTGCCAGGCTTGGCGGTGGCGAGCTCGGAGACCTCGATGGTGATGGTCTTGCCGTCCGGGTGCATGTAGTCCACGGGAACGGTCACGGTGCCGCATTTTTGCCCGGGGTTCCGCGTGGCACCCTGGGCGAGCGGGGGACAAGCTCCCCACGCGATCGAGGCCTGGACGTTCGTCCGGGCAACATCGGTCCGGGCGGTGCCGGAACCAGCGCCAGCCGTCTGGGCCGAGCAGGCGGTTGCCGCGACTGCTGCCATGGCCAGGGCGGCTGTGCCGATCAGGTGCAGCCGACGGGCGCGGGGTACGGCCCTGCGGGATCTTGTCATGATGGTGCCTTCCGCTTCCGGTGGTTCCGCGACCTGGATCGCGGCTGGCCGTGGTGCTGGCCGATGAAGCGAAGGTAGGTTCCGCGGGCTATGTCGCGGGTCACCCGGCTGCGGACATTAGCGGGTAGCTCTGACGGGGGACGCTAGGCTCTGGATATGTCGAGGACCTGGGCCCGTGGCCGGTTGCGGGTGCTGCAGGCCTGGTGGCAGTCCTACGGCACGGTGGCGCGGGATCGATGGCTCGCCGTCGCGTTCACCGGGCTGGCGTTCGTGCCGGCGCTGTCGGCCGTGAGCGCCGAATTCGGTGATCTGCCCAGACGGCCGGCCGGCGCGTTCACGGTCGCCCTGATGCTGGCGCAGACGGTGCCGCTCGCCGTGCGCAGCCGGCGGCCCGCCGTGTGCCTGGCGATCGTCGGCGTTTCCTTTGCGATCTACGAGTCGCTTGGCTACCCGCCGCAGTTCGGCAGCGTGACCGTGTATCTCGCCCTGTACTCCGCCGGCGCGCACCAGGAGCAGTTCCGGCACGGCACGGCGGTAGCGGCTACGGCTGCCTACGCCGTCCTCTCGGCTGCCATGCGCGTGCTCGGATCACCCAACCGGCTGACCGACTTCCTGATCTTCTACCTGCTCCTTGCGGCGTGCTGGGTGCTGGGTGCCTTCGTGCGCCAGCGGCGGGTTGAGGAGGCCGAACGGCGACGGCTGGCGGCTGCCGCCGCGACCGCCGCCGAACGCGCGCGCATCGCGCGGGAACTGCACGACGTGGTGACCCACCATGTCACCGCGATGGTCGTGCAGGCCGGCGCCACGGAATACCTCGTTGCATCCCCAGATCGTGTCATCACGGCGCTCACGAGCATCGGCGAGACCGGTCGGCGGGCCCTGGCCGAACTGCGCACCCTGCTGGACGTGCTGCAGACTGCCGGCGAGCCGGCCGCGCAGGTGGGACCCGTCGTGGGAACCGTCCGGGACCTGGTAGAGCAGGCCCGAATGGGTGGGCAGCCGATCGAATTGGTCGAGGACGGTAATCAGCCGGCGCTGCCCGCCAATGTGGGGCTGGCTGTGCACCGGGTGGTGCAGGAAGGCCTGACCAACGCGGTCAAGTACGCTTCCGGGCAGCCGACCGTGGTCCGAGTCGACTACCGGGACGGCCGGGTCGAGGTCGAGGTCACCAACGTCGCCGCTCTCGTACCGCCCCCCGTCAGCGCGAGGCGCCACCTGTCCGGCGGGCGCGGCCTGAACGGGCTGCGCGAACGGGTCGGAATGCTCGGCGGTGAGCTGACGGCCGGGAAGCAGACGGACGGCCGGTTCCGGGTGCGTGCGGTGATTCCCGTCTGGAGCGATACCTGATCTTCCAACGGGCTGCGAGGACGCAGACGATCGCGGACAGCTTTCTGGGAGCCGGGGCGCGTCGCGCACCCTTCAGTTCCGGGCGGAGACGAGCCCTTCCTGGTAGGCGAAAACCACCGCCTGCACGCGGTCGCGCAGCCCGAGCTTGGTCAGGATGCGCGATACATAGGTTTTCACCGTCTCTGCGCTGATGAACAACGCTCCAGCGATCTCCGCGTTCGACATCCCGGTGGCGATCAGCGCGAGCACCTGACGCTCGCGCGCGGTCAGCTTGCTCAGCGCATGGCCAGCCTCCGGCTCTGCGGGGTCGGATGGGCGGATGCGCCCGGCAAAGCGGCCGATGAGCCGGCTGGTGACGGCCGGTGCGAGCAGTGACTCTCCCTCGGCGACCGTGCGGACCGCGCCGACCAGCTCGGCGGGCGGCGCTTCCTTGAGCACAAAGCCGCTCGCGCCGGCGCGCAGCGCCTGGTACACGTACTCGTCCAGGTTGAACGTCGTGACGATGAGCACCTTGGGCGCCGACAGCCCGTCCACCGTCGGGCCCGCAAGCCGACGGGTCGCCTCGATTCCGTCAACCACAGGCATCTGGATGTCCATCACGACCACGTCCGGGTGGAGCCGCCGCGCCTCCTGGACTGCGATCGCGCCGTTGCTGGCCTCCCCGACCACCTCCATGTCGGACTGGGCGGAGAGGATCGTGACGTAGCCGACCCGCACCACACTCTGGTCATCGCAGACCAGCACCCTAATGGGCTCATCAGGCACGCGCTCGCCACCCCAGCCCGCCGATCGCGGGCGCAATCCGATACCACTCCGAATAGGGCGCCAGCACACGGCAACTCTAGCTGACCATCCAAGCGCGGAGATGCGGTGAACGCTCCTGAGGGCCTGGCTGGCAGGCGGGCTTGCGACCGGGCTTTGTGATGGCAGTCGTAGAGTCGTCAGCCCTGGGCAGACTCGCCCTGGCAAGGTCGACCACACGAACCGCCGCTGCGGCGAAACCGGTCAGGGCGAGCGCGTCCAGCTCGGCACTTAGCGCTCCTTGCGTCTGTCCCGGAGTTCCTGGGTGAGGACCCTGACCTCGTCTTCCAGTGGGATCTGCACGCTCGCCGGGCTGATCGTCGGCAGTTCCGGGAGCGGCTTGCCCATGTCATTCAGGAGGCGACGCGCGTCTTGCAGGTCCCAGTGGAAGTGGTTGGGCGGCCCGTCCGCCCACGCCTGGCGGTATGCCTGAATCGCGTATTCAGCAGCTTCCTCCTCTCGGCCGAGCTCCAGCAGCGCGCGGGCGAGGAAGTAGTAGCGGTAGGGCCGCCGCCCGGACGACCGGGGCAGCTTCGCCGTCGCGTCCCTGGCGGCGGCCGTCGCCTCGTCAGTCCGGCCCAGCCTGGCGAGCAGGAAGGCGACCCTGGCGGGCACGACCTCGAGGCCCGCAGCCCGGGTGAGCATGTCATGGCGCTCGGCGGCGGCGAGTGCCACGTCAAGCGTGTCGTCGCGGATCGCGAGCAGGCACTGCAGGTCCGCCAGCCGCCGACGGTATGCCTCCGACCTGACGCGCGCAGTTGCTACCTGCATCTTCGCGACCGTAATCCGGTCGCCGGCATAGTAGGCAAGCCGCAGTCGCTCGACCGTGACGCTGTCGGAGAACCACGGGGTGTTGAACGCGGGCCCTAGCTCAATCGCTTGTCCGATAAGCTCGCCGGCATCAATGGTCAAGCCCCGCGCCAGCGCGTGGACGGCTCGTTTGAGGAATGAGTTGCCGTTGCTCGCCCCACCGTAGACGCTGGCGAGCGACGCTCGCAGTTCCTCGCAGCGCTCGGCCTTGACGACCTCGCCGAGCGCCAGGAAGGAGCTGCCCAGCCGGGACAGCGCGTTCTCAACGGCGATGACGGGCCCGGCGCGCAGCACTTCCCCGAGGATGGCGGTGTCAAGCCGGATCGCGTCCTGGTAGCGCGCCAGGTGGAAGTAGGCCAGGGCCAGGTCGGCTCGGGCCTCGACCGAGGCGCGCTCGCCAAGTCGTTCCAAGAGGTCCACGACCGTGGTGTAGGCCCCGGCGTTGACGAGCAGCGTGTCGCCGAAGCTCGTCCAGTGCCTGTTGGCCTCGGCGAACTGCCCGGCGCCGACGAGGGCACGGAAGATGCCGATCGTCCGGGCAAGGTCGGCGGGGCCGGTCGCCCGCCAGACGTCCTCGGTGGGCTGCGACTGGAAATGATCAGCCGCCCTGCTGTTGGCCTGTACCCGGTCGGCGTCCCCGAGCTGGTCATAGGCATAGCCTCGGATGATCGGATGCACGCTATAGGTGTTGCTCGCGCGGTTCCACGACAGCAGGCCGCGGTCCTCCAGGCTCTTTAGCGCGGCGTCGAGCCGGGACCTGGCGCGAGAGACCGGGACAATCGTCTGCTCGTCCAGATCAGGCTCCACCGGACCTTGAGGCTCCGGCAAGAACGGGTTGATGGCGGACAGCGTGTCCCAGCTGATCGCCCCGTTCAGGGCGGACATGTGGCCTAGCAGCTTCCGTGCGGCCGGGTCGAGTCCCTCCCACGCCGCCACCAGGATGTGGGAACCCCGCCGGGTGAGCCTTAGCGCGGACACGCTGAGGTCCCCGCCGGCGGACGGGTCGGCGAGCCAGCGGTCGAAGTCTCCGGGAGCGTACCGGTAGTCGCGCACAAGGCCGGCCACCACCCCAGCGAGAAGCGGGTGGTTTCCCGCGTCCTGGAAGAACCCGGTGATCGCCTGCTCGCTGCCCTGAACGCCGAGTACGCTCAGCAGGGTCCTGATGTCCTCATCAGTCAAGCCTGGCAGCTCCACGTGGCGGACGCCGGGCAGTGCCTGGCCCGAATGCCCGCGCAGCGCGGCAGGCATGAGCTGCGTCGTGATGAGGATCTTTGACGGACTGGCCGCCGCCAGGCTGTGCAGGAACTCCTCGCCATTCGGCTCGTTCAGCGACGGCGTGTCCTGGCCCGCCTCGATGTCATGGTACGCAGGGACGAACTGCTCAAGGCTGTCGATGATCACCAGGTACCGGCCTCGGCGCAGCCAGTCGAAGACCTGCTCGGAGAGCTCCGCCGGGTCAAGGCGTCGCACCTCGTCGGCTGACAGTGCCGAGACATACTGCAGGACCTCCTGGAGGAACCTGGTGAACGGCGCCGCGCGATCGTAAGAGCTCCACCACAAGCACCCGGATAGTTCTTCCCCGGCCGCCTGCGTGTAGCGGTGAGCCCATTCCCAGGCCAGCGCCGACTTGCCGGTCCCGGGGATGGCCTCCACCACCATGACCGGATC
>Ga0210389_10002182_pt1 | contig 15544 bp, 9 predicted proteins | sample IncBWH28OmetaG_FD_160127 | JGI IMG/M metagenome (GOLD analysis project Ga0210389, IMG submission 160127) | Forest soil microbial communities from Barre Woods Harvard Forest LTER site, Petersham, Massachusetts, United States - Inc-BW-H-28-O ...
GTAGAATCGGGAACGGCGACTTCACCGATTGCGCTCACTGAAGGCGGCCAGACGGTGATCACTACCGTAGTAACAGCACAGGATGGCGTTACCACCAAAACCTATACGCTGACGGTAACCAGGGCGCCGTCAACCGATGCAAGTCTTGCAAACCTAATGCTGAATAACGGATCACTTAATCCGGCATTTGCATCTGCAACCTTAAATTATACCGCCAATGAGATAAATTACATTACATCGGTAACCCTAACTCCCGCAACCACTGATCCTGGTGCGACGGTAACGGTCAACGGCACGGCAGTAAGTTCAGGTGCGGCTTCAGCGCCGATCTCATTGGCCGAAGGCGCTCAAACGGTGGTTACTACGGTAGTAACCGCACAGGACGGAACGACGAAAAAAACATATACTGTAACGATAACCCGTGCGCCGTCAAGCGTTGCCACCCTGGCCAAACTTGGGCCCAGCATCGGCGGGTTAACGCCGGCCTTTTCACCGGGCACTAATACCTATACCATAAGTACGGGCAATGCCAACGCAACGATGACCTTAACGCCCGCCAGCACCGATGCTAATGCAACGATAAAAGTAAACGGAACGGCCGTAGCATCCGGCACTGCCACCACTCCGATCGCATTGGCTGAAGGTGGCCAGACGGTGATCAGTACGGTAGTAACGGCGCAGGATGGCGCCACAACCCAAACCTATACGCTAACGGTAACAAGGGCGCCGTCAACTAATGCCACCCTTTCCAATCTGCAGCCAAACAATGGCACACTGAGCCCGGCCTTCGCAAGCGGCACCACCAGCTACACCGACAATGTGGATAATACCGTTTCAACCATGACGATAACGCCGACAACGACCGATGCCAACGCAGTGATAAAAGTGAACGGTACGACAGTAAGCTCAGGTGCCGCATCCGGGGCCATCGCGCTGGCCGAAGGCGCTCAAACAGCGATCACCACTGTAATAACGGCACAGAATGGAACGACCACCAAAACCTATACGGTAACGGTAACCCGGGCGCCGTCAAGCAATGCCAAACTGTCCGCGCTCGCGCCAAGTATTAGCGGGTTAACGCCGGAATTTTCATCAGCAAACACCGGCTATACCATAAGCACGGGCAATACTACCACATCGATGACATTAACTCCTGTCAGCATCGATGCCAAAGCCACTATAAAGGTGAACGGTACAACGGTAGCATCAGGAACGACGACCGCACCGATAGCACTGGCAGTAGGCCCCAACACCATCAACACGGTAGTAACCGCACAGAATGGAACAACGACTAAGACCTACACCCTTACAGTAACACGGGCAGCAAGCGGGGCCGATAGCTATGTCCCGATAGCTATCGGGACTGGGATCAGCGTCACCAAACCAACCGAAACGCCAACACTTGCTGACGATGGCATACAGGTACACCAGGGCGTGTCACCAAACGGAGATGGCTTAAATGACTTCCTCCAGATTGACAATATCAGCCAATACCCTGACAACAAACTGATGATTATGAACCGGAATGGGCAATTGGTTTATGAAACCCAGGGTTATGACAACAGTTCGAAGGTATTCGACGGCCACTCAAACAAAAATGGCCAGATGCAATTACCGGGGACGTATTTTTATCAACTGGACTATACTGTAAGCGGTATTACGAAACATAAAACCGGGTTTATTGTGCTGAAGTATTAAGGGGGGTGATTAGAGGTTGGAGATTAGAGGTTAGTTAGTTAGAGATTAGTTGAAAAGCTAACTAATCTCTAATTAACTAATCTCCTGTTAGCTAACCGCTAATGTTCATTGTTCAATAATGGACAACAGCCTTTCGCCGGCCTGAACGCCCAAAGCCGCAAGTTTGAAACCCGACAAAATACCTTCAGTAGAATGGACAATGTTTATTCGTAAATACTGCTGGTTTTTACAGGCTACAAATAGCCCGTAGCTACCGTCGGCATAAACAATGGTACCGGGCGGTTGCGCAACGGGATTATTGAATTCAGCCGGCACCACTTCAAGCAGCCTGATCACCTGTTGCCGCAGCATGGTTACCGCACCGCCATAGTCAGGGTTAGCGGCGTTAACCAGGTCCTCAATTTCTTTGGCCGATTGTGTTTCCCAATTTATTGCCAGGTCATTAGGCTTAGGCGCCGGCGCCGTACTCGCCGGGTTTTCGTTTTGAGGCAGCAGCATGGCATTGCCGGTATTTTTTAACTTTTCAATAGCCGAAGCAATCACCTGCACGCTTTCCAGGCTTAACCTGCCCCAGTGAATGCCATGGTTGCTGCCCGGCGCAACCGGTATCTCTCTTTGCATTAATAACGGGCCGTCATCAAACTGTTCGGTCACCTGGTGAATCGAAATTCCGCCCGATTCATCACCGTTTTTAAGCTGCCAAAAAACCGGGCATCGCCCGCGGTATCGCGGCAGCAAACTAAAATGCACATTATAAAAACCAAATTTTGGTATGCCAAACAACCCGGCCGGTATTTTATACGGAAAGGCAAACACTAAAACTACATCAGGCTGCAGCAAACCGAGCATTTGTTTAAAGCCTGTTGCAAGCTCGTTTTTCGGAAATCTTTTGAAAGGGATATTTAAACTGCCGGTAACCCGCTCCAACTGCTGGTTAAAAGGATTGATATCCGCAGGAGCTACCACCGCCTGGACAGTTTCTGATTGCGCCAAAAATTGCAGTGCAGGCGCCGAGCAAATATTGGTTGACAGTAAAACTATTTTCATAACAAGGTTGTAAAATTATGGTTGAAATATACGATACTATTTCAATTTAACCGGGGATAAATCCATAACAGCAGGGAAAATGGCATTTAAAACGCAATCGCTCTTTGCCATAACCAATGACCTTTAAACGGGGTGTTAAGCGTTCACGTTTTGAACACATACACCCGCTGAATTACCAAATAAAACGCTGCTTTTCAGTGTATTAAAATTTTAAAATATCAAAATCCGCACGTTTTTTACAATTTTCGTGAACACTTACAGCGCGTAATCAGCAAAACAGCTTGCGCCATTTATTACACCTGGCTTCGATATAACTAAAGAATTTTTTACCGCAGAGCGCACAAAGGAAAAACACGGAGAACACAAAGCTTTAATAATTTGTAATTTTTTTCTCTGTGTTTCTCCGTGCCTTCTTAGTGGCCTTTGTGGTTAAATTTTTCTTTTTCACAGGTTATTTTGGCCGAAGCATGACTCGTTATTTTATACTAACCTCTTCTATATAACTAAAGAATTTTTTACCACAAAGAGCACAAAGGAAAAACACGGAGAACACAGAGCTTTAATAGTTTGTAATTTTTTTCTCTGTGTTTCTCCGTGCCTTCTTAGTGGCCTTTGTGGTTAAATTTTCCTTTTTCACTGGTTATTTTGGCCGAAACGTGACTCGTTATTTTATACTAACGTCCTCTACATAACTAAAGAATTTTTTATCACAGAGGACACAAAGAGGAGAACACAAAGCCTTAATAGTTTGTTAATTTTTTTCTCTGTGTTTCTCTGTGCCTTCTTAGTGGCCTTTGTGGTTAAATTTTCCTTTTTCACTGGTTATTTTGGCCGAAGCATGACTCGTTATTTTATACTAACCTCTTCTATATAACTAAAGAATTTTTTACCACAGAGCGCACAAAGGAAAAACACGGAGAACACAAAGCTTTAATAGTTTGTAATTTTTTTCTCTGTGTTTCTCTATTTTGACCGAAACATAAGGCCTTTATTTTAGACTAAACAAATGCCCGCGCCTGGCGCTTATGTGGCTTTTCGTTTCTGCTCAAGCATTTCATAAAGCCGCATGGCAGCCGCTAAACAATCCGGCACTTGATCCGCTGTTTCCTCGTTAAAAAACTCGCCGGGTCTTTTTGAGTGGTATTGCGCCCTTGCTGCCATTGCCGGCAGCTCTTCATTGGTTAAACCGATATTTGCAAACCGGGCTATTTTGTCCACTATTACCATTGGCTTTTCGTTGTAGTTAACCAACACGGTGTTCGCATCGGCATCGGCCACTTCCAGGAATTTAGCCAGCATTTTTTCGATGATCGTGGCCGTGTAAATGTCCCTTTGATAAAGATCAGGCATGCCCGGCAAACCGAATATTCTGGGGTCAACCAGTTCAGGTATTATTTGCCGGCCCGGCAATTGACTTAGCGACCTGAAAACCTCGCCGGGTTTGCGGTACATGAGCACAAACGGTACCGCGGGAAATATTTTACGCAAAATATGATGAAAGAAAATATGCCAGCAGTCTGTTTTTAAAATCACATATGCTTCATCGGCATACCTTTTTTTGCCATATAAATTCAACGATGCCGTGAGCAAACTGCCAACGCTCTCTTCGCCGATCATCGTTTCAGAAAGGGGCAGGCACAGGATGTCGTCAAAAACAGGCACTTCGGACAGTACGATAAAACGCTCCGAAGAGGCAAAAAGCTGTGTGGTCAGCGTTGATCCGCAGCGCGACAAGTGAAAAATAATAACCGCAGGGCTTACGCTATCAAGGCTTTGCGCCCGTTGCACCATTTGCTGCAGGGAAGTTACCAAAGGCCGTTGTAGATTTTGAGGGTCGATTATGCGCAGGCTTGAGGCGGTATCCTCAAAAAAAGGCTCGCTAAACCGCTTGTTTCGCGCGTTTAACCATTGACATCGCAGTTCTCCTTCGGCGCTGATCAATTTATACGGTACCGGGTTTTCAGCGCCGGAATTATCTGTGGCTTCCGGCATCATTGCGTTCCGGCGTTTTGGGTTGTCAGCCTTTTAACTTTTTCCTCAAACTCGTCGGCCATTTTGTTGGATTGCGCGGTGTTTTGCCAGCGCAGATGTTTGATCATGTTTAAAAGATTATCGTCCACCTCCTCTTTTTTATAAGCAATATGATCGGATGTGGTTATCAGGTTAGTCAGCCAGTCGTTCACTTTACAATCTATCACCAGGTGTATCCGGTCGCTGCTGCCTTTATTGCTTACCCGATGGGGCAGATTGGCATTCAGGTACCAGCACTCGCCGGCGTTTAAAACTACGCGATCATCTTCGCAGTAAAACTCAACTTCGGGGTTGGTAATCACCGGGAAATGCAGCCTGGCCTCGCCTTTCTCGAACGCCAGTTCCGAATCGGTGTGCTTTTTTATTACCGCGCCGGCCTGCAGGTTTAAAAACCGTACCGACATCACCGGGCATTGAAGCGATGACGCTATTTTTTTTACTGACGGAAACTGATCCATATACAAGGTGTCGCGGTATTCAGTTTCGTTCATCAGGTCGGGCACCGGGTTGGCGTGGTCGCCCCCGGGCGAACGGAGCGGTAGCACCACCCATGACCCGGTATAATGATACTGGTTGATATGTGGCCGCCATTCCGTGCCTGTCGCCAGCAATTCGGCCTGCATGGCCTTTAAATCAAAAGCTAATGGCAATTTAGCGTAGCGGATCATATAACAGGTTTATTTTCGTTTAACCAGCTAACCATATTAGGATAAGGCAAAATACCTAATTCTGCCGACTTGTTTTTATCGTAGGCCAGGCCCAGGTACTGCAACATGGGCAAGCCGATATAGCTGCCATTGGCAAATGTTTCTAAAAGATTGTTGCCCTCACCTTTATATCCTCCATCGTGAAACACAACCGATGGATCAAGGCCTATGTGTAAACACGCCGCGTATGACCAGGCCAGGGCCATCAGCTCGTATCCGCCTGATACATAGCTATCGGGTATCGGACCGCTGATGGTTTTGCGCACATCCGGCGGAATAGACGCCAGGTGCCCGGCTTCGTGCAGCAGATCGCCCGGAAATTGCAATTTATCCGGGTCGGCGATGATCTTTCCGTTTTCCAGCATTAATCCGGGCAAAAAGGTGGGATGGTCAATAGACCGCATAACCACTTCCAAACCAATGGTATTTAAAAATATGGTGATTTTATCAATTACCCCGGAGTTCAAATGCGTATTAGTTTAGCTGACTGGCGAAAAGGCTCAGGCAAGCGATAATTCCCTCATTGCGGCGCCAAATTTTTGATCGGCAGGTTTCCCCGGAATAATATGCTCAACGGCGATGCCTTTTTTCGTCATGTCTTCGCTAAAGTTAACAACTGTTTTGCCTATTGTCAAGCCCCTGGCTGCCGCTGCCGAAAAAATAACCTCGTGTTTTAATTTGTTGCGCATTACCCTGTCATTGTTGTGAAGTTTGCCACGGTCGTTTCCGATGATAAGGTCGATATGTTCAGACGTTTCGGCAAGCGCCCGATCATTAAGGTCAGGATTTTGTTTCGCAGGCCCCAGGTCCGACAGGCAGATCACCAGGTGGCAGCCTTCGGTTTCTTTCAAAAAAAGCGCTGTGCGGTTAGCGCACTCAATGGCATTTTTATAAGTGGCTCCCTTTATCGGCGTGCAAACCGCGGTAACGCCTATTTTTATCGCGCCGTTTTTAAATACCTGGTATGGCTTTATAAAGGGCTTTACCGCTGCAGCAAAACGGTGATTGCAATTGATAAGCGAAAATTGCATCAGCGGGTTAAGCGCATTTAAAAGGCTGCCGCCATCAGAAAGATCGAAACCGCTAATGCCCGCTGCTTTATAACCGATGGTATTCATTATTGCCACCAGCTGTTTTTGTTCATCAAGGCCGCCACTATGCGTTAAAAAGTTCCCTGCATCTAACAATAAACCGGCATTACCCTCGTTACCAATTTGTGTATTAATTTTATGCAGGCCACCCACGTTTTTATAAACAGGCCTGACATTACCATTAATGCCATTGGTGTGATAAACAGTTAGCGTGTTTTCGTCGCCCGCTAAAAACGTGTCAGATTGGCCCGTTAGCGCAGGTGAGTTGATATGTTTTGTTATTACTGCAGCACCCGCAATAATTGTTGCCTGGGACAAAAAAGCCCTGCGTGATGAGTTCATGGTGAAAATTATTTAAGCTACGAGTAAATTACCTCGGTTTAAAAGTAAAACCTATTTTTCAACAAAGCAATATTTTTTTTCTAATTAATATAGAAACGGGGCATCGCATTTTATTTAAGAATTTTTTTGGCCATAAAAAACCATCCCGGCCGTGTTGAAAATCAATCTCGCTATAGGAAAACCCCGGCGATAACAGGCACGAACAGGTTATTGCAACGGGCACGGTGCACTTTCAGTATTCCGTTTTCGGATAATTACAATACTGGTTCCCTAAAATTAAGTCGGCTTTAACATATAACCCATTAGTCAACAATTAATTAAAAGTTGAACTAATTTTTTTATTTTTCTTTGCAATGCAAAATAAACTTTTTAATATTGGCTATTATTATGGTGCGTAGAACAGACGCTATGTCAACGCTGCGCATAAGCCGGTCCTAAATCTTATTGTAACACCAATGAACACTAAAGATAACCTTAATTAAATCTTAAAACTATGGATCAACCTTTTGTCGGAGCTATTTTTGCACACGCCGGTAATTTTGCCCCTTATGGGTGGAAACTATGCCAGGGCCAGTTATTGTCCATCGCCGAAAATGATGTCCTTTTCAACTTGATCGGCACGACATATGGCGGCGACGGCGTACAAACATTCGCGCTTCCTGATCTGCGCGGCAGAATTCCCGTTGGCCAGGGCCAGGGAACCGGCTTGACCAATTATGTAATCGGTCAGCTGTCGGGGACAGAGTCAGTTGCCGTTACAACGTCTCAAATGCCTTCGCACACGCACGCATGGAATGTTTGCAATGTTGCGGGAAATACGCTTATTCCTACAACAGCCAGCTTTGTGGCAGGAACATATTCAGGCTCGGGTGGTACTTCCACAGCGGCTACTTTTTATGGCTCGCCGGCTACCTCCGGTATAACCCTGGCCCCATCCACCGTTGGAACTGCCGGCAGCAGCATTCCGGTATCCATTGTGCAACCTATACTGGTTACTAATTATATCATAGCAATGTTTGGTCTTTTTCCATCGCGTAACTAAATATAAAAACCAATTATTTAAGTCATTAATCATAACCTTTAATCATCATGAATTCACCATATATAGGCCAGATTTTTATGTTCGGGTGGAATTTCGCCGCAAAAAACTATCAGCTGGCACAAGGACAAATTTTGGCAATTAATCAAAACCAGGCACTGTTCGCCATACTGGGTACTTCCTACGGCGGAAATGGGCAGACAACCTTTGCTTTGCCCGACCTGCGCGGCCGTACCTACATTGGCTGGGGCGAGGGCCTGGGTTTGACCGGAAACAATTTGGGAGAACAAATCGGGGTTGAAAAGGTAACACTGCTTCAAAGTAACCTGCCGGCCCACACTCACACTGCCAATGTAAATAATGCTGCGGCGACCATAGGCGTGCCGGCTTCGAATGCTGTTTTATGCCAGGGGCCGTTGGTGTCACCCTCCCAGGTAACTACTTACAGTACAGCTACTCCAGACTCCACGCTAAACGTTGGCGCTCTGGCCAATAATGGCGGCAATCAGCCTTTGTCAGTTTTGCAGCCCTACCTGGCTATCAATTTTTCAGTATGCCTGTTTGGCTTGTTTCCATCGCGCAATTAGCAACAAACAAGGCCAATAATAAATTAATTGTGAAACAAAAAAATAAACATCACACTAACCTCTAAACCAAACATTTATGGATCCCTATATATCATCTATTTACATATTCGCCGGCAATTTCGCCATTCGCGGATTTGTGCAATGCCAGGGTCAGATATTACCTATATCTCAATATAGCGCTTTGTTTTCGCTCATAGGTACTTTTTATGGCGGAAACGGTACTTCAAATTTCCAACTGCCCGATCTTCGCGGAAGAACGGCGGTATGCCAGGGGCAGGGCCCGGGACTATCGTCATATTTCATTGGCGAGGTAACCGGTAGGGAAAACACCACAATGTCATATAGCAATATGCCGATGCATAACCATTTGGTAAATGCGTCTACCTCACCAGGTACAACCGCTTTGCCGGCTGGTAACTTTTTTGGCGATGCCAAATCGGGTTCAAGTCCGCGGTCACCTTCGGAGCTTTTTTACAATACATCGGCAGTAAATACACAGCTTAACCCAACTTCTATCGGGGCTACAGGGCAAAGCTTTCCATTCGCCATACAGCAGCCCGGTTTGGTTTTAACAACGATGATTGCATTAGCGGGACTATTTCCCGCACGAAACTGATATGTTTAATTTTATAGTTTTGCCCGCATGACGGGACCACTAAAGATAGGATTTTTATCGCCATATTCCGGGGTATATCCCCACTACGCGCAGCATCTGATGGCTGGAATGTTGTTGGGTGTATATCCCGGAGCGATAAAAAAGAACGAGATACAATTTATACCGGTGTACACCAAGTTGGGCGATCCGCGAAGTGTACTGGAAGCGACGAACCGGTTGGTTTTTTTTGACCAGTGCGATATAGTTTCAGGATTTATCAGTTACCATTCTATTCCTGATATATTAACGGTGATTGAGCGCCATGGCAAAGTGGGCTTTTTTTTCGACATGGGAGAATACATTCCCTGGTTCGACTACTTGAGTCCGCGTTTGTTTTATTCGTCGCAGCAAATATGGCAAAGCCAATATGCATTGGGTTATTGGGCCGGTAAACAATATGGCGGGGGCGGAATGATGGTGATGACGGTGTACGAAGCAGGCTACCACGTGAGCAGCGTTTTTCACAAAGGCGTTAGGGACGCGGGGGCCGGCTACCTGGATTTACAGGTGGTAAAAGACGACAGAAACAATCCGAAAGCGATGGATCTGGATAGTTTTTTTGCCGCGGTACAGAAAAAAGCCCCTGCGTTTGTACATGCAATATTTGTTGGAGACCAGGGGAATGAATTTCTCCTGGCCTGGAAGAATTCAGGTTATCATAAGCAAATTCCACTGATTGTTGTCGAAAACATGGCTTATGATGACGTACTTGGAGATGCTGCAGGGTTAGACCTTGAATTAATATCAGCCGGGACCTGGAGCCGTACTGATGAGAATAGCCGAAACGTACAATTTGTAAAAAGATTTGAAGCCCAGGGTGGACAGGCTGCTAATGTTTTTGGTTTGCTTGGGTATGAAGCCGGGCTGGCGTTGAAAGAAGTTAAAGCGCTGTTGCTTAACCGGGATATGGCCAGGGTGGCGGAGTTGCTGCAAAAGGAATCGGTGATGGGCCCGCGCGGCGAACGGAATTTTTATCCTTCGTCGGGTTTCTCGTTACCGGAAATTGATATTTTAAACGTGAAAACATCGGTAAATAATATTTTTAAAACGATAATAAGCCAGGGAAAGGGACTTAGATTTGACGCGGAAAACTTCCGGGAGATTCACGATGGATGTGTAAGCGGCTGGCAAAACCCGTATATGTGTATTTAAATTAATGGATATGAAAAACATTTTTACAAAAGCAATTGGAGTTATTGTGATGCTGGGGCTTTTTGTAGCGATAGCGTTGCCTGCCCGTGCGCAGTTTATTAAGAAGGTGTACGAAAACAACAATGAATTCTACACGGCTATAACCAAGGACGCGGCCGGTAATATATATGCTGTAAGGACCTCCGACGCTGTACACGGCTCGGTTGTAAAATATCCGCCAGGGTCAACCAGCTTTATTACCATTTTTACCGGGCTCAGCGTGACACCGATAGCGGATCCTGATGGCGGCGACGCGCCCTGGGGCCTCGCTGTGAACAGCAGCGGTGACGTTTACGTGTCAACCAATTTTGCGGCCGGTAACCTTAGTACTTCGGGCGGTCCTACAAATTGTGTAAACGGCATACCGCTTGGCAATCATGGTAATGTTATTAAACTGGCGGCGGGCAGCGCCAAGTTTGCCTCGACCAGTTATACTGCGAGCCCTTTCCTGCCCAGCGGCTTGTACTATACAGGGTTGGCCTTTGACTCGAGCGATAACTTATATGTGTTGCAAGAGAACGACACCAACCTGGACGCGAGTTGTGTAGAAAAATACGCTCCAAATTCTACAAGCGGAACTATTTTAATCAGCAACTTAAATAATGATATAAGCGACAACTTTCCGCACAACCTTGCCATAGCCGGCAACGGCGACATTTATGTTACCAACTCCGGAGAGATAGAGCAGGAAATAAGCGGCGGCGGCAGCGGTCATAAAGGGGATGTGAGACGTTATAAAAGTTCATCAAGCTATGGCTCATTCACTGAAATATCGCAAAATACCTACCCCATGTCGCTGGCGCTTGACCCTAACGGGGATTTGTTTGTAGAAGAAACCGATGGCGGAACGACGCCGTATTCAAATTATCGTTTGAATGAATATAATTCGGTCAACACTTTAATTGCCGCGGATATCTTTCCACTTGATGTGGGGTTTGTTGCGCCGGATGGCGTTGCAGCCATCAGCGGCACCGATGTTTATGTGCTTGATGGTAATGACCCCGGGCAATTTTGGGAATTGATAGGCCCGGCAACAACACAGGCAAGTAACATAAATATAACTCCTGCGGCAACTACCGCTACTATGAGCTGGACGAACGGTAACGGCGCCTCCAGGGTGGTTTTTATGGAACAGGGATCATCCGGGCAGCCGACAGTGAGCAACAGCACAAATTATACTGCGAGTACCGCTTTCCCTTCAAGTCCGTCAGGATGGTATTGCGTGTATAATGGCACGGGCAATTCCGTTAATGTTACAGGGTTGAACCCTGGTACCGGTTATCGCGTAGCAGTAGAGGAATACAATGGTACAACCGGGGTTGTGGACGAAGACTATTTACAAACTACGGCCAGCAACAACCCTAATAATTTTACAACGGCAACGCCTACTATATTTGCACCCGGCGGAACGGTAACTGTACCCTCCACCACAGAGACCGTGGCAGGGACATCAACCAGCTTTGATATAACCGGTACAAACCTGCTGGGCAACATAACGGCTACCGCGCCCACCAATTTCCAGGTGAGCAATAATAACAGCACCTGGGGATCAACAGCAACAATTACCGCAAGTGGCACCCTGCCCAGCACGCCCGTTTATGTTCGGCTAAGCGGCAGCGGCTCGGTGGGTGCTCAATCAGGCAGTGTATCATTAAGCAGTACCAGCGCTGCCACCGTAAACCACGCGGTATCAGGGACAGTTTTACAACCTACGATAACCGCACCCGGCGGGACGACGACGCTCACGGCCACAGTATCAGGCACACCGGGGTCATCAACCAGCTTTAATATATCCGGCTCCAACCTGCTTGGCAATATAACAGTTATCGCGCCTTCAAATGTCCAGGTAAGTAGTGATAACAGCGCCTGGGGCTCCACAGCAACCATTAACGAAAGCGGTGGGACCCTATCCAGCACACCCGTTTATGTGCGGTTGGCCGGAACCGGCACGGTGGGCGCCATATCAGGTAATGTTTCATTAAGCACTACCGATGCCACTACCGCAAACCAGGCGGTATCCGGCACGCTTAACGCGCCGGCAGTTGCTACAACTACAAGCCTTACCTCAAATAACAATCCTTCTTTTACTGCTTCTCCCAACAATTCGGTAACTTTCACAGCCACCGTTACCCATTCAGGTACCCCGGTAACTGAAAGTACAGTTTCTTTTACCAGTAATGGCGTAGCTATTTCCGGCGGAAGTAATGTGGCTTTGAACGGCAGCGGCCAGGCAGCAGTTACCACCAGTTTTTCGTCAACAGGCTCCAACACTATTCTGGCGACGTTTAATGCAGATGCAAATTTTCTTACGAGCACCAGCAATTCCCTGACCCAGCAAGTAAACGTTCATGCCCCTGCCATCGCGTCCACCGGTACGCCTGCGGCGTTGAGCACTACCGTAGGTGCGGCCTCATCGTCCACCAGCTTCAATGTATCCGGGGCATTTATGACAGCGGGAATATTAGTAAGCCCGCCAACCGGGTTTGAGGTCAGCACGGACAACAGCACCTTTACCAGTACCGTAACCGTGGGCGGCCCAGGCACCATTGCATCAACGCCGGTATATATCAGGCTTGCTGCGTCTGACGCCGTTGGCACATATTCAGGTAATATTGTGTTAAGCTCATCCGGGGCCACTAATGTAAATGTCGCTGCCCTTAACAGCGGGGTATTTACACCGCCCGGCAACGCCCTGGCGTTTGACGGCGTAGATGACGGCATAAGCATGGGTACGCCGCCGGCAACTGTTTCCGGCAGCTTTACCGTAGAGGCCTGGGTAATGCCCGCCGATGGCACAAAAGACATGCATGTTTTCAGTACCAGGTCAACAGGCGACGAGTCATTCGATATACAGATCCTGGGCGGTAATACGATTCATGGCGATATAGGTACGGGCAGCAGCTGGCTCAACACAGCAGCTAATGCCACTTTCAGTTATCACGCAGGTCAATGGATCCACCTGGCATACGTTGTAACCCCAACGGGATACGCTATTTATGCCAACGGAAACCAGGTGGGAAGCGGCACCTTTTCGGGGACGCCGCTGCTTTTAGATAATACCCATCATACCACGATAGGCTTTGACCCCGGCGAAGCAACTTATTTTAATGGCTCGATCGATGAAGTCAGGGTGTATAAAGCGGCTTTAAGCCAGGCAAATATACAAGCGGATATGCTGAGTACAACGTCGTCCTCGCCGCTTAACCTGGTTAACTATTACAATTTTGATAACGGCGCCGCCGGGGGCACAAACACCGGTGTAACGACTTTAACAGACGGAACAGCTACGGGTTACAACGGAACGCTCAGCAATTTTGCCTTAGCAGGCGCCACCAGTAACTGGGTGGAAAGTTACGCCATGGTAGTGCCGGCAGCAACGGCGGCATCCGGCTTTTCATCAAACGGGTTTACCGCCAACTGGACAGCGCCCATAACAGGTACGGTTACCAATTATTTTGTGGATGTGTCCACGTCATCAACTTTCGCTTCGGCAATTTCGGGCTCGCCGTTTAGTACAACATCAACATCGCTGGCAATCAGCGGCTTAACAGCAGGTACTTACTATTACCGTGTACGCGCCGATAAAACGAGCGTTACCGGTGAGGGGGATTACAGCGCGGTCATAACAGCCACGGTCCCCGTTGCTATCAGTTCGTTATCGATAGCAGGCAGCAGCCCGACAAACGCGGCATCAGTAAATTATACGGCTACTTTTGGGAGCGCAATAACCGGTTTAACCGCAAGTAATTTTTCAATTACCGCTTCGGGCCCAACAGGTACCAGCGTGAGTACGCCGACAACCGGCGATGGCGGCATAACCTGGACAGTGCCTGTAAGTACTGGTACTGGCGACGGCACTATCCAGTTAGTTTTGGCAAATGCTACTGGCATTTCGCCGGGAATAAGCACAACACTGCCTTTTGCAGGGCAGACTTATACGATAGACAAAACAGCGCCGACAGTACTATCACTTTCAAGAGCAGACCCTAATCCAACAAATGAAACCCAACTGGATTACCAGGTCACTTTCAGCGAACCGGTAACCGGCGTTGATAATACCGACTTTACAGCAGTTGCAACCGGCCTGAGTGCTGGCGCAATAAGTGTAAGCCCGGTTTCTTCCAGTGTATATAATATTTCCATCGCCAATGTAAGCGGCAGCGGTACGCTGCAGCTTAATTTAAACACCAGCGGCACCAGTATAACCGACCTGGCAGGCAATGCAATTTCGGGCGGTATTAGTGGCGACATTTATAATGTTGACCAAACAGCGCCGTTTGTAAGTTCCATCACCGCTGCCACACCATCCAATACCAACCCGACCAACGCCACCAGCGTTAGTTATACCGTAACCTTTAGCGAACCGGTAACCGGGGTTTCTAACCTTGGGTTTATGGCGACGGCAACAAATACAGTTGCGTCCACAAGCATCACGGTAACGCAGGTAAGCAGCAGCGTTTATACAGCAACCGTAAATGGGATAAGCGGCGACGGAACGTTAACATTAGAGCTGAACAACGGCAATACCGGCATTTTCGACCTGGCCGGAAATCCCCTTTCAGGCGGATTTACCAGCGGCGATATTTATACCATCGATAATACGCCGCCCGGTATAACAGGCGGCCTTGTTTACTCGTCAAGTAATACCACCAATTCCAACTATGCCAGGGTTGGCGATGTGATTACGCTTACTTTTGGCACAAACGAAACAATACAAACACCTTCGGTCACCATAGCGGGCCATTCAATAACAGCAACCAATACCGGCGGAAACAACTATACGGCCAGCTATACCATGACCTCGGGAGACACCGAAGGAAGGATAAATTTCAACCTTACCGTAACGGATATTGCAGGTAACTCAACCAATGAAACAGATGTTGCCGCAGGAGACAATATCACTTTCGATATGACCCCGCCGACGGTTATGATGAGCGCACCCTCGGTAGCCAGCATCGGCGCCGGTACCTCCGGAACGGTAAGCTATACGGTAACCTATGCTGACGCGAACTTTAATACCAGCAGCCTTGCCAATTCAGGCGTTACGCTGATCTCAGGCGGCACGGCAGCGGGAACAGCCACTGTTAGCGGCTCCGGAACGAGCTACACGGTTACTATTTCCGGCATTACCGGCGCGGGGACTTTAAGTATCTCGG
>Ga0210389_10002183_pt1 | contig 15544 bp, 6 predicted proteins | sample IncBWH28OmetaG_FD_160127 | JGI IMG/M metagenome (GOLD analysis project Ga0210389, IMG submission 160127) | Forest soil microbial communities from Barre Woods Harvard Forest LTER site, Petersham, Massachusetts, United States - Inc-BW-H-28-O ...
GAGCCAAGTGATGACATCGGTTCTCCCCTACCCAGGCTTTTTGGTTGAAACACTGATCAATACTTAGCCAGTGTAACCAGGGGGGCGCCCGGCTCTGATGTGGCAACGGCGGGTCCTGGAAAGGGCTCCGATCGCCATGGCCGCACGCTCGCGAGGGCGGCCTCACTTTGTTGGTTTTGCGACAGATACATTGACCAAACGCGACCAGGGTCCCGGCCCGATCCGCGTCAAATGTGAGATGGCGGCACCACATCCAAAGCAGGCGCGTGGCTGCCGGTTTCGACCGTCAGTAGCACTCGCTAACTTGGGAATTCGGTGCCTGGCGGGGACGTGGAGCTACTGGCGACCCGCAGTTCGCTGACGATCCTTCGACCGGTATCCCTCAGACCTTGCGAGGGAAACTCCAAAGTTGTCCGCCCAGACCTGCAGGGCTTCTCGTCGTCGAGGTCGTCGCGAAGGTCGTGAAATTTGGTCCTGACCCGGGCGTAGACGGTGAACACGAGTAGTGACGGCGCTTTCGCAAATTAGAAACAAATTTGAGTAGTCACCTAATCGCGCGAAATTGGTTTGCAGCGCAATACGGTCTACGGAGCCGCATCGTTGGGCTGGGCGAGCTGCCTGGCGCCGCCACGAGGAGGACCGATAACGATTGGCCGCTGGCTTCCGGCCACCCACCGAGACGAGGATCAGTGACTAAGTCCATCGAGGGCGCGCTGGCGGGATTCCTTGTCCGAATCGCGGACAAGTTCACTTTCCAGTTGTCCTCGGAGGCCGCGTTCCGGGACGCCATCGGCGGACTGGGCATCGACGGGGCCGACGCCAACGGAGCCTGGGCGTTCGTCTCCGCCAACGGCCCGAGCATCACGAGTCTGAAATCGTCGCTGCCCGCGTTGACAGCGCAATTGCAATCCTCCAGCCCGAACCTCGCTGCGTTGGTGCGACCGGTCACCGATCTGTGGAAGGTGGTCAGCGGGCTGGCGGCGGGGGCACCTGCAGTCGACCTTCCCAACCTGCCCGATGCCGGCAGCGTGCTCGACCTGCTGCTCGGCAGTGCGATCGATGCCACCCTGCGGGACCTCAATGCGCCGACTTGGGCGTTCGCCCGGGCCATTCACCTAGTGGGCCCGGAGCTCCCAGTGATCGATGCCCTCGCAGAGTTCCTCGATGCGCCGACGGGTTTCCTCGGGCAGCGGTTCAAGGCAGTGCGGCAGAACGTTGACATCACCATCGCCGGGCTGCTCACCGGTCCGCGCACCACCTCGATTGTCACCACGTCGGCCGAGGCAGACCGCCAGATCGCTCCGGAGGTACGCGCCACGTTCCCGAACGCCGAGGTAGTCATCGGACGAGTGATAATCCGGCTGGCCGCTGATACGTTCGACGACCCCGTCTCCATCACGTTCGAAGTACTGGGTGATGCGGCCGACCCACCGGGGTTCGTCGCTATCATCCTCCGCACCCCGCCCTGGACGGCGCCCGTCAAGTTCAGCGATCACGTGGGATTAGACCTCGACCCGCTGACCAAGCCGTTGAACATCGCGTTGACCGGCTTTGGTAAGTCGGTGCCGCTCGGTGGCGACCAGCCCGGCTTGACCTTGAACTCCGCCTTCCAAGCGGGAGGTCTGTCTTTGGGCAATGCGGGCGGTCTGCGGATAAGCCTGGCGGAGCCGGTTCTGGGCATCGCATTCGGTGCTACCACATGGAATGGAAGATTCGGCGCGGGCAAGTTCGAGGTAGTCATTCCGGCCGACGTCGCCGGGCCGGTCCTGGCGATCCTCCTCCCGAGGGACGGCATCACCCTGCGCGGCAAGTTGATCGCGGTGATCGACAGCGACGGTATGCACCTGGAGGGAGGCATCGGCCTGAGCGCCGCTTGGCCCGACACCATCCGGTTGCCGGGCCTGGTGATGCGCGACCTGAAGACCGAGATCAGGGGCGGCGGCGACTTCGGTCTCAGCGCATACGGCACCATCGTCGTCAGCCTGGGTCCGGTAACGGTGTCCATCGAAGGCCTCGGCCTGAATCAGAGGTTCAAACTCACCCCCAACGGCACCGGCAATGTCGGGATCGTCGACCTGCTGCCGCCCGAACTGCACACACCGTCGGGATTCGGGGTCAGCGTTGATGCAGCCATCCTGAAGGGCACCGGCTTCCTCCGGCTCCAGGGCGACGAGATCTCCGGCGCACTCGAGTTGGCGCTCACCCTCGGCGCCCTGCAACTCACCGTCCGCGCGGTCGCCGTGCTCGGCAACGTCGACGGCGCGGTGTCCTTCCTTGTTGTCCTGAGCCTCGAGTTCTCCCCGGCCATCGAGATCTTCCTCGGACTCACACTCAACGCTGTCGGCGGAATCTTCGGCCTCAACCGCACGCTGGACCCGCCCGGCCTCACCGACGTCGTCCGCTCCGGCCGGATCCAGGACATCATGTTCCCCCGCGACCTGGATTCGCGCGCGGCGGAGATCATCGCCTCGGTGAAGCACGTCTTCCCGCCCCGCAAAGACCAGTTCGTCGTCGGCCCGATGCTCCAACTCGGCTGGGGTCGACCCGTCTCGTTCGTGACCATCTCGGTCGGTGTGGTGTTCACCTTTCCCAAGCCCGTCATCGTGGCGATCATCGGCGAACTGCACCTGGCGCTGCCTACCGACGACCTGGCGCTGATCGAACTGAACTTCGGTTTTGCCGGGGGGATCAACTTCGACACCGGTGATGTCTGGTTCGACGCGTCGTTGGAACGCTCAAGAATCGGCTTCTTCGATGTTTCGGGCGATGTCTGCCTGCGGGCGGGCAGCCAGGGATTCGTGTTCAGCGCCGGAGGGTTTCATCCAAAGTTCCTGCCGCCAGCCGGTATTGGCACCGTCAAGAGACTGGCCATCTCGATCTGCCCTAGCTCGATCCTGGAGATCAGGGCCGAGGCCTACTTCGCGGTCACATCGAGCACGCTGCAGTTCGGCGCTCGGCTGTTCGTGTCCGCAGAATTGGGCCCGATCGGTGCCCGCGGCAACCTGGGCCTGGACGTGTTGTTCCAGACCGAACCCAAGTTCCATTTCATCGCCGAAATCAGCGGCAGTTTCGCCCTCACCGTGTTCGGCGAGGAGATCTGCGGTATCGACCTCGACATCCTCCTCGAGGGTCCGGGGCGCTGGCACGCCCGGGCACACGCCTCGATCCGGCTGCTGTTCATCAAGGTGTCCGGAACACTGGACCTGGCCTGGGGTGAGGACGCGATCGAACCTCGGTCGCCGGTGGATGTGGCCGCCAAGGTACGGGCCGCGATCACCGAGGATCACGTGTGGGCCCATGTGGTGCCTGCCGCCGACGGTGGCCTGGTCCAGCTGCGCAGCGGCGCGGTCGGGCTGCATCCGCTCGGTTCGCTGCGCCTGACCCAGACGGTCGCGCCAATCGGCGTCGCCCTGCAGAAGTACGGCGCAAACCCGGTCACGTCGCCCGACCCGGTGACGATGACGGTCAGTGCGCCCGGTATCGGCGAGCCGGTGGCGCAGACCGAATTATTCGCTCCGGCACAGTTTTTCAACATGACCGATGACGAGCGGCTGAGCAAGCCGTCGTTCACGCCGTATCCCGCCGGCTACACGGTGGCCGGGTCGTCATGGCTGCCGCTGGCCAACCCGATCACCGTCGACATCGTCTACGAGGAGTCCACCAGCGAGGGTCGCGACATCGTCGGGCAGCGGTTGTACGCCGCACTGGACGCCGGAATGCTGTCGTGGTCGAACACCGGCGCCGCCGGCCGCAAGAACGCCGCCCGGATCGACCCGGTGCCGACGCGAGGTATCCGGGTCGAGGAGCCGAGTTACGCGAAGGCCAACGCGGCCACCGGCGCAGTGCTCAGCGCATTCGGCGCCACTGACGCGCTGCGAGCGTCGATGGTCCACTCCGCCGACACCGTGATGGTCGCCGGCTATGAAATGGCTGGAGTGATCTGAATGGCTCTGGCGCAGTACACCTTTGCTTCATCGGTTCGCCGGGGATTCCAGCCCAACGCTGAGGCGAAGGCCGAGATCTCCGTCCAGGTCTCGGGCCAGCTGCCCTACGCCCGGCAGGTCGACATGCTCACCGCAGGCGATGTCACCGGCATCCCCGGACAGCAGGTGATCCGCAACTGGCCCGCCGACGGGTCGGTGAACGTCGAGCCGAACTACTTGGCGCTGGTGGAGTTCGACTCACCCGACGTGCCGTGGTTGTTCTCCCGGCCACCCGACCCGGACGGCCGGCTCCACCCCTGGGTGTGCCTGGCCGTGGTCGACGAGACGGAGATCGACGATCCACTGTCGAATTCGCCGCTGGGAACGAAGATCGGCATCCACGTCGACCAACTGCCCAACCCAGCCGAGGCCTGGATGTGGGCACACGGTCAACTGCTCGGCACGGACACCGTGCCCGGTGACCCGTCCCGGTCGTTGGCCCGGCTGGTCTGCCCGCGGAGGCTGGTCGCCAACCGGCGTTACCTGGCAGTCGTGTTGCCGACGCTGAAAAGCACCAGCATCGCCGCGCTGGGCGGTGATCCGGCCGAGCAGCGGACCAGTGCCGACTGGGCGTGGCAACCCGGTCAGGGTGTGGTGACACTACCGGTGTTTCACTGGTTCCGATTCTCGACGGGACCCTCGGGTGATTTCGAGGCGTTGGTGCGGCGGCTGAAAGGCGTTCCGCTGCCGAACAATATAGGTCGTCGGCGGCTGCGGCTGTCCCACCCGCTGGCCGGGCTGCCCGCTCCCGAACCACAGGGCGCCGACGTGGAACTGCACGTCGCGCTTCGCCCACCGGGCCCGAAAGTCGGCCCAATCGCCCCCCTTGTCGGCCAGAGCTACATCGACGTGCTGAAGTCGCGTCTCGCAGACGCCGGGTACGACATCTCAATGCTCACCCAGGGCGCTCAACCGCCACATGTCGGGCCGCCGGTGTACGGCCAGCTCCCGGCCGGCGAGGCCGCCACCGCCGCAGCCCTGGAGACCGACGTGGTGCCGCCGTGGTTGACCCAACTCAATGTCGACCCGCGACTGCGGGTGGCCGCCGGCCTCGGGGCTCAGGTGGTTCGAAACGATCAGGACCACTACCTCGAGATGGCGTGGAAGCAGGTTGGCGATGTGTTGGCGGCCAACCGGTTGCGGCGGCGCGCCGAGTATTCGCTGGCCGCGCTGCGGCGGCTGCACAGCCGCTGGATCGCCAAGGTGGACGCGGGCGCGTTGCTGACCGCGACCGCGCCCGTGCACGCCAAGATCCGGGTCGTACCGGCCCAGACTCTGGTTGGGCGCCTTCGGGATTCGCCGTTGCCACCGGCGGTGGTGTCGGTGGAGCTGCGCCGGTTCGCACGGGACCGCGGCACCATGGCCAAGGCGGCCGACTGGCGCTCGGCGGCGAACGTCGCCATGTTGGCGGCGCGCTCGGCCGAGGCCACCCCGCTACTGCAGTTCTGCCCGCTGGACACCGTCGACGCCGTGGTACCGCCGAGCCGCCTGTGGGGCGTCGAGCAGGCAGCGACCATTCTCCACGACCTGGTCCCCGGTGCCGTACAGCCAGACCCCGCCGTCGCCGCCGCCCAGCTCGACACACTCACCCATGCCGCGTCCAGCGATGTCCCGGCCCCGGCACTGGTCGCCGAGCGGCTGGACGCTGCGGGGGCCACGGCCGACCAACTGCTCAGCCGGGCCGGGTTTCTGCCCACCACAGTGGTCACCGAGTTGGCCCCACCCGCCGCGCCACCGCCGCCGCTACCGCCCGTGCACCACCTCCCCCACGCCGGGGTTCAGGTGGTGCGGTTCGGACGGTTGAACACCGGGCTGAGGCAGAGTGAATCCGCCTTTGCACGTGCAGTCCTGCGAGACGAACCGAGCGTCGTCAAACGCGAAGGGCAACGGTTGCGCATCGACACCGCCACCATCAGCGCCGCCGCACGAACTGGAGCGGCGGCCCGCACCATCGACACAGCAACCTTCACCGAATTGCTGGCCGGTCACCCGGTGCGTCAAATCACGCAAGTGTCCTCATTCGGGCTCAATCCCGCCGGGCAACAACAGGTGGAGCGGCAATTCCGCGATACCGCTCTGGACTTCGCGGCCAAGCAGGTCCGCGGCCGCTCGCGGACGGGCGTTGCCCGGCGGGCTCGACGGGTTACGCGCGCTGGTGGTCGACGCGCTCGACCCGCGCACCACCCTGCTGCGCGCCGTCAACAGCCGGATCTCCGCACTCCAAGGCGCCGAGGCCCAGAAGTTCGATGACATCATGGCCGCCCCCGAACTGTCGGAGCCGACCTACGGAGCGCTCGGCAAAATCTCGCACGATTGGCTGCTACCCGGCATCGACCAGCTACCGACCGACACCACCACCCTGGTGTTGGCCAATCGCGATTTCATCGCCAGCTTCCTCGTCGGCATGAACCACGAACTGGCGCGCGAATTGCTCTGGCACGAGTACCCGACCGATCAGCGCGGTACCTACGCCCGGCAGTTCTGGACCCGCAAGCCCACTGGTGACCGGGCCGACAGCTACGACCTGCGGCACGCGTTGCACCAGGCTCCGCAACTCAGCCTGAGTCGGTTGACCGGCGAGGGCGACGACCCGCTGGTGCTCGTTGTCAAGGGCGAGCTGATCCGCCGGTATCCGGGGGTGCTCATCTGCGCCGCCCACACCAAAGCCGGCCCGGCGGGCAAGCGTCTGCTGGACACCGCCGGCGAGATCCTCGAGCCCGATTTCGTCGGGCTGCTCGAACCCGATGTGCTGCTGGTCGGTTTCGAGTCGCTGACCGAGGACAAGGTGCGGAGCGTCGAGAACAATGCCGACCAGGCATACTGGTTCTTTTTCGCCGAGCACTTCGCCGAACCCCGCTTCGGATTCGACGAACTCGTGGAGGACCACGTGGAACTCGAGCCGAACGAGTTTCGCTCCTGGACCGACCCCACCCGCACGTGGAACGACGCCGCCTGGCAGTACGCCGTCCTCGACGAGCGGACTGATGCGCCCGAACCCATCCCGCGGTTCCTCACCGCGACCTCGTTCAACCAGTCGCTGCGCAAGGGCACCGAGGACGGCGACGCGACGAGATACGCGTGGGCCGCCGACGCGGCCCGCCAGGCCTGGATCACGCTGCAGTTCCCGTTCCGGCGCGGCGTACCGGCCAAGCAGCTGCTGCCCCCACCGCGACGGGATCAGCCGTGACCGACTTGCACGCATTCCGGAACGCCATGCGGGCACAGCGCCAAGCGGCATCTGCCACGGAAGCGGCTGCGGTCCAAGCACATTGGCAGCTCGCCGACGCCGCACGGCAGCTCCGCGAGGCGCGGCTGACCGCGGACGCGGATGTGGTGGCCCAAGCTGTCGAACGCCACGCCGAGGCGGTCCGGCAGAGCGAGAGCGCCGACCAACGACGAGCGGCGGCCTGGGCGGAGGTCAACGACGGCATCGGCGCATTCATCGGGGCTGCCGACCAACCGGTGGTCGCGGGATTAGACCGCACACTTCCGATCGCGCTGCTTCCGGTCCGGTTGGAGACCCGTTTCCACGACACTGCGGCCGGAGTCGAGCTGCGGGTCAGGATCTACCCCGACGATGTCCACATCGACGATCACGAGCCGGCCCTGACCGAAGACGAGGTCGCACTCGGGCAGGCCTACTGGACCGCGATACGGCGCGACGCCGTGCCCGAACCCGAGGCGTGGACTACGCTGGCCGCTGTTGTGGGCCCGTACCGGGCGCTCTGGGTTCGCCAATCAACCGAGCCCACAGCCGATTTCGTCTTCCCTGAGGTACCGCTGCGAGCCGCCGGGACCGCCCGCGCGAGTGTGGCCCGCGCGCTGCCCGACGCGTTCATCGTGCGGGTCCGCGTCGGCGGTCGGGTGCTTGTCGCGCACGGGGCGCCGGTGGCCGACGCGCCGCAGGTCGGAGTGGACATGTCAGCGGCCACGTCCGACGCCAACCTGGACGGTGAGGTCATCGTGCTCGCCGAAGGGATGCGGTGGATGGCCGAGTACGACCGCGCCGAGGCCAGCGGGATGGCGGTCGCCGTAACCCTGCCGGCGGGAACGAGGCGGGTCGATGACGTCACGGTGGTCGGGGTGTGTGTTTCGATGGACCCCGGCGCCTCCGGCGAACTACTCACCGAGCTGATCGCCCGCCACCGGGTGACTGACGGCGCGGGCTTCATCGCGCCGGGCACCCCGACGAACAACCTGTCGGACACCAGCAGCGGTTACACCGAGCGTCCCGACCCGGCGCGACTGGACCCGTTCGCTCAGCCGGTGGCCGGTCCGATATCCAACGCAGCGGTGCTGGGCCGGGCTCTCGGCCTGACGACGGAATCGTTGGCACACCTCGGCGGTGCCGCCGACACCGACAACGCCGACGCCCGCGCGATGCAGGCCGCGACGTTCGAAGCGACCTGGGGCCCGTATCTGCGCCAGCACGCACAACCGGCGTTCCCCGTCAAGCACACCCCCGAGGTTTACCAGCATCTGGTCGGCCACGTCCGGGGCGGCGGACCGCTGCCCGCGTTGCGTCTGGGCCGCCAACCCTACGGACTGTTACCGGTACAGCCGACGGGGTGGCGGCCCCACGGTGAAGGAGCCGTCGCCGCATGGCTGGGCCAGTACCTACCGCGGATTCGGCAGTTGTGGCTTACGGGCTTTCCCGACGCCCCTATCGGCCTGGCGATGTACAGCCACGAAGCGGTGTCCAGCTGCGTACGGATCCGCACCAGCAACGCCTCGTACACCGGACCGCTGGGAGTCTTCGACGACGCCGGTAACACGGTGGACCTTGCCAGCCGCGAGCGCCAGCTGGCCGCCGAACTCAGCCTCGGTGACGCCCTCCCCTATGCGCTGCGCAACCTCTACCGCAAGGACCCGGCCCGGTTGTGGCTGCCGATGTCGGCCGACGGCGACCTGGCCCTCAATGTGCTTGACCCACAACCCAAACAGGCCACCAGTGTGCTCGGCCTGTTACTGCGCAACGCCGCGCTGCAGGTCACCTCGGCGGCGGCCGACGAGTGGCGCGCCGGGATGGATCCCCCGGCTGATCGGAGTCTGATCGGCTACCAGGTGAACCGTGAACCGGATTTCGCGATCACCGCCGCGGCCGGTGTCGCCGTCAGCACCAACACCCAGTTCGACGTCATACCCCGGTTGTCGCGGGCCGACAAGCTCGCGGCCACGGTCATCGGACCGGCCGGTGAGGCCACCGTCGCCGACCAGATCACCAGGTTGGCCACCGACGCCGCCATCCGCCCCGACATCGATCGGTACCTGTTCAGCGACGCGGTGCGGGCGTTCCTGGACGCGGTGGCCGAACTTGAGCGGATCCCCACCGCGACCCGGGCCAGGCTGGTCGGTGAGGCGCTCGACATCGGTTCGCATCGCTACGACGCCTGGGTCACCTCGCTGGCGACCCAACGCCTGGGCCAGTTGCGCAGTGCTAGACCGGAGGGAATCCAGCTCGGTGCATGGGGCTTCGTGCACGGCGTGAGCCGTCGGCGGCTGACCGCGGTCCCGGATCGTCCCGACCTGCCGGCCGGTGTCGAACACGACACCGACAACAAAGGTTTCGTCCTCGCCTCGTCGTTGCGGCACGCGACGGTGGCCGGGGTGTTGCGCGCCGCGTGGGCGGCACATGGAGCAGACCCGGCCGATGCCGAAGCGCCATTCGCGACCGACCTGCATTCACGTCGGGTGCGTCGCTCGCTGGACCTGGCCACCGGCATGCGCAACGGCCAGCAACTCGGCGCGCTGTTGGGCTATCAGATCGAACGTGACCTCCACGAATCCTCGGGTGCCGGACTGGAACTCGACGCGCTGATCTACGAACTACGCCGGCAGTACCCGCTGCGGGTGGACACCGGTGAGAACGCCGCGCCGGCCGCGTCGCGGCTGGTGACCAACGGCTGGCGGATCGTACAGGCGGAACTCGACGCACCGGGCAGCGTGGTTGCCGCGGTCGCGGCTGATCGTCCGGCGAGCGAACAAGAGGGATTACAACGTGCGGTCAACGAGGTGATCACCGCCCTGGACGGGCTGACCGATCTTGGGCTGGCCGAAGCGGTCTACCAATACGCCGGACGCAACGTCGAACGCGCGGCGGCGGCCACCGACATGATCGGCCGGGCGGCGGTGCCACCGGAGTCCTTCGACGTGGCGGCCACCCCACGCGGCGGACGCGGGATAGAGCAGCGGGTGATCGTGACGTTCGGCGACGCGGTCCGGCCCGCCGGCTGGGCGTCGAACACCCCGAGGGCCCGACTGGCACCGGCAGCCGATGCATTCGTCGCCGAACGCCTCGGGGCGGTGGACGCGCTGACCATCAGATTGCTCGACGCCGACCTCGGTGAGGCCGGCCGCTGCGTCCTGGCCGACCTGGGCCTGAGCGCGCTGGATCTGGGCGCTGACGCGGCGAACACTAAAGGCGAACAGCCATTTCCACTCCTGCTGGCGCGGGCTTCGGCCGTTATCGGCGTCGCGGGGGAAGTGCAGGTGGCGCTGGACGACGACGTCGACGGTGAGGTGGTCGCGCTACTGGAACATGCCGCGGCCTGGCATCGGGCACTGGCGGCACGGCCGCCGGTCACCGCGGACAGCTTCACGGTGCGTGCGGCACTCACCGCGCCGTCGTCCTTCGCTGACGTACTCGCCGAAATCAACACGTTGGCACAGCAATTGAACGACGCGGCCGACGATGATCTGGCGCGGTGGGGGTTGTTCCTGCCCGCGGATCACGCCAGGCAACAGATCGGGCGCCGGTTGGAGGAGGTCGCCGCGGCCACCGATCCGGTGCGTGCGGCGCGCGCGTTGTTCGGCAGCGACGCTGTCGTTACCGGCCACTGCCCCGCGCCTCCCGTCGTCACTGACGTCGATCAGGCGGCGCTCGGCGTCGCGGGCACCGGCGCAGTCGAGGGCTGGATCGCCGACACCGGCAGGGTGCGCACCGCCGTGCGAGCGCTCGACGACGCCCTGCTCGCCGACGATCTGGCCGACCGTGCCGCAGTACCGCTGACCGCCGCCCAAAGCCCGGCCACGCCCTACCTCGACGAGCAACAGACCCAGTGGCTCGGCCTGCCCTCCCCCGGCCCGCTGGGCGCCGGCCCCGCGGTGTGCCTGGTGATCACCGGTGACACCAGCGCCGCCGAACTGGTCGGGCTGGAACTCGACGCCTGGGCCGAGATCGTGCCCGACCGCGCCGGGGTCGGTGCGGTCGCAGCGAACCTCAGCGCCCCGGACTCCCGCGCGCCCAACACCATCCTGTTGGCTGTCCCCGCGGATGCGACGAAGGACTGGACGGAGGACGCGGTCTTCTCCGTGGTCGACGAAGCGATGGAGTTGGCGCGATGCCGCATGGTCGACCTCGACGCGAGTAAACGTGCGCCGGCGCTCCTACCGGCCTGTTTCATCGCCGACTACGACGAACCGTCGTCATGGTGGCAGGTGGTCAGCACGCTGGAACCGACCGTCAGCCGGTATCGCCACGAGGTCAGCGGATGACCGATTCCACGGTGTACGTGCAGCATCGGGTGGAGCCGATCAGCCGCGAGGGCGACCCCGGTCGCGGCCTGGCCGCGCCGGTGCATGATCCGCTCTGGATGCTGGGGCGGCAGCGGGCGTTCGGGGAGCTGACCGGTGAGGACACCGGTAGCCCGATCCAGGTCGACTTCCGGCTGCGCACCGACCCGATCGACGGCTGGTTCCCGGCCGACGCCGACGCTCAGGCGCAGCGCTACGACCCGGCGATCGACGTGCTCGACGCGGCCGTGGCCGGCGAGGCGGCCGGTCCGGCCCATAGTGTCCGCGACCGGGTCGACGCGGGCCGTCGGCTCCGGCAGCTGCTGCCGGACATTGCCGACGCGGCGCTGGCGGCTTTCCCCATCGCGGTCAACGACCGCGGCGAGCGGCTCCTGGCCCGGGCCGCCGCGCGGTTCCCCGACGGATTGGGGGTCGCCACCACGATTCTGGCCCTGGGTGGCGACAGTGACCTGGCCGCCGCGCTAGGCGTTGACGAGGCCACGGTCACCACCAACCGGGTGGTGCTGGACCAGTTCGCCCGTTGGGCGACAACAACGTTCGGCATGACCCCGAACACCTGGATTCCGGAACGCCTGGAACGCCGATTCGGTTTGTCAGTGGCCGGTGTACCGGCGTTGTCCGCGCCGGTACACACCCGGGCCGTCGTCGACGCGCCCGACCTGGTGTTGACGCCGGATTCGGCAACACTGGCCGTGCCCACCCCGGACACCCCGCTGACCAAGCGGATCCCTACACCGGTCCGGTTCCCGGGCATGCCCAACGACCGGTTCTGGGAGTTCGAGGACGCTCAGCTGGCGCTGCACCGAATCGACGCCGCCACCCATGATCTGGCGCGGTTGGCGCTGGTCGAGTACAGCAGCATCTACGGTAACGACTGGTACAGCTTCCCGGTACCGCTCGCGTTCGGCACCGTCGCCACCATGACCGAACTGGTGGTCCGCGACGTGTTCGGCACCACCGAACTCGTCCGGCAGGTCGACGACGTCGCCTGGTCCATGTACCAACCCACCCAACCAGGCAACGTGCCGCAGCGGCTGGTGATCCCGGCGGTGTCCGTCGGCACGCTCAGCGGGCCGGTGGTCGAGGAGGTGTCCTTCGTTCGCGACGAAAACGCCGACCTGGTCTGGGGTTTGGAGAAGATCGTCACCGATCCGAACGGCCGTATCCGCGATCTGGTCGCCGAGTTCAGCGCCGCTCAGCGGCCCGCCGATCCGCTGCCGACCGACGCCGAGTTGTTGTACCGGCTGATGACTGAGGTGCCGGAGCACTGGATTCCCTTCATACCAGTGCATTTGGGCCCCGACAACCGGGCGGTCGGACTGGTGGAGGCGGTGTTGCCGCGGCCCAACACCTGGGGTGACCTGGTGACCGTGGCACCGCGCTCGAGCATCCTGCAGGAGCTGGCCGGCACGGTCCTGCATGAGGAGGAGGTGCCCTCCGATGGAGTCACTGTGCGCCGCCGCTGGTACCTGACCCGCTCGGCCGACGGCGGTCGACATGTCTGGGCGGCGCGCGATGTGACCACCGGGCGCGGTGAAGGCGAATCCGGACTCGTTTTCGATATCACGATCGACATGCGTGGCGGCCATGGCTGAAATCACCTACCTCATGGACCGTGACACCGGCGGCGGCAATCAGTTCTACACCTTCGCCAAGGGCTACTTCCAGGCCCGCCAATCGGTGGTCGTGGACGCACCCGCGGGCGGTCAAACCCTTGAAGAGGTGTTTGCCGACTTGCGCGCACGGGCTGGGACCGGGCCGGCCGGAATCTTCAGCATCATCAATCTGGTGACCCATGCCACCGGGTTCTCCTCACTGGAGTTCGGCCTGACCAAAGCCGAACGCGGTCACCTGCTGACAGCGGCACGATTGACGAACGCGCTCGCGGCGGCTGGGACGAACACGCCCATCCTGCGCAGGCTCGGGCCGCCCGCGGTAACGGCCCAGACCCATGTGCGCTTGTACGGCTGCGACGCGGGTAAGGATTCCGCGTTTCTGCGCAACTTCGGACTCATGTTCGGCGAACCCGCTGATGTGGCGGCACCGCTGCGCCTGGCCGTCTTCCGCAGCAGCGGGGGTACGGTCTCCTACCGGTTGGCACGCAGCTGGGCGGTGTCCTGGCCATCCGATATCACCAGAACTCCGGCTGCGAACTGGCCGAACGTACGCACGACCTTTACCAACAAGGCGGACAACAAGTTCGGGACGGTCGCTGCCCAACGCAGCCCCGACCCGCTCGCGGCAGACACCCTCAGGACCACCATCACCAACGCGGCGAACAGCGCCACCGCTGCGACGTCGGGCACGTTCTTCTTCCACGAATACCTCGAGTTGACCATCCCCGCCGGGGAGCCTGATCCGCAGGCGTATGTGAACCGGGCGGCGACCGTGAGCAGCGCTGTCATCACCGCCGCGGAGGTCAGCGACCTCACCGTTGAATCCAAGGTCGGACCACCGGATTTCACCGACCGCTCCGATCCCGGCGCTTGGCGCGCGCATCTCGCGGTGCTCGCCGAGGTGATCGACAAGCCAGTCGGGATCGATGACAACGCCCAGTACCGAAAAGTGCAGATCGCCCCGGCGGCCGCGCCATCTCCCGGCCCGCGCCCGGTGGGCGACGGCGGAGCACCACCACCGGCGGTCGCCCCGCCGGCACACAGCCTGTGGCAACAGGCCAGCGACGCGTTCCTGGCCGCCGGCGGTAGCCAGGCCGAGCTCGACGAACTGGTGACCGGCCTCGACGACGCGGTGTCGGACGGCGCCCTGGACGAACCCGAGGTGGTGGCAATGAGTGCGGACGGGGATCCGGTTGCCCTACTCGAGGGAGAGGCCCAGGCGTGAACATCGTTGTGCTCGACGCGCGAGCCTGGGATGGCAGCCGGGTGCCGTGTTCCTACACCGTCACGGTGGACGGAACCGAGGCCGAGGTCACCACCATCCCGGTGCAGGCCGTGAGCCTTTCCGACGGGGCCGGTGCCATTCGCATCGTCGCCACCCCGACGCAACCGTGGTTCTGGCAGGACGAGTTCAACCTCGTCGTCACCGGAGACCAAATCGACCCGGTGGCAAATGATCTCGCGAAAGCAACCACCACCGCGGTGACCGCGGTCGGAGTGACGATCACCCGGGTCACGCTGACGGTGTCACGGCTGCGCGATGTCAGCGCACCGGCTCACGACCAATTGACGGCGCCGCCGAACACCCGACTCGGCAAACCGACGAACTTCGCGCTACTGATGACCCACGGTGATTTCCCACCCGAAGGCTGGTCGCTACCGGACCGTCCCGGAACGACGTTCGTCGACGCCGAGAACCCGGTCGACGGGACCAAGGTCGCCACCGTGGTGCTCGACGCGATCGGCGATGACGTCGAATGCGCCGTGTTCGAGGTCGCCGGGGTGGCAGTCCCCAAGCTGTTAGCGGTGAGCTGGCCGCGCGCGCTGTTGCGGGACGCGGACTCCGGCCCGACGCCGTTCCTCGTCTACTACCACCCGAGCACCGGGCAGAACGTGGACAAGGGTTACTACATCGGCGGTGAACTGGGTCCGTACCCGTGGAACTTCGACTTCTGCTACCACGTGCTGTACGGCTACCAGTGGTATGCCGTCGACCCGCTGACGATGTCCCCCTACAGCAAGGGCATCCCGTTTCAGATCGCTGCCGGCGGCAAGAATGTCGTCAGTGTGATCCCGTGTAACGCTCCGGTGGGAAACGAGTTCGGCGCGTTCGGCGACGCCGCGTCGGTGGAAGAGATTCTGCTCGATTTGCAGGCGCTGATGTTCCGCCGGGCCGGTGTGGCCGACGGGCCGAAAACCCTGGGCCGCACCGCGCTTGGCGCTTTCAGCTCGGGCAACGACTACATGGCGGCCTTCCTGCAGTCGCCGAAGAACCGGGGGCACAGCTTCTGCCAGACCTCGCTGAGAGAGGTCTATTGCTTCGACCCGCCCTTTGGTATGACTGCGGGCCTGACCGCCGCGGCGCTGGCGTGGGCCGGAGCGCCTGGCACGGGACGGCGGGTCGCGCTGTAC
>Ga0210389_10002184_pt1 | contig 15536 bp, 11 predicted proteins | sample IncBWH28OmetaG_FD_160127 | JGI IMG/M metagenome (GOLD analysis project Ga0210389, IMG submission 160127) | Forest soil microbial communities from Barre Woods Harvard Forest LTER site, Petersham, Massachusetts, United States - Inc-BW-H-28-O ...
CCGTGCTCTCGGTCGCGTCCGACAAGACGGCGCTGGCCCTCGGTCCCCGGATCGCGGCTTTCGCGGCGGCTGAGGGAATCCCGACCACGCTGGTGATCGGATCGCAGCAGGCGGCACCGGGCAGCGCCGGCCTGGGCGGTGCGGGCGGCTCAGGCGGTGCGGCCGGCTCGGGCGGTGCGGGCGGCTCAGGCGGCGCGGGCTCAGGTGGCGGAAAGCGGGTCCCTGCCCTGACGGAGGCGATAGTGATCAGCGCCACCGCCGCGGCGATCAGCAAGGCCGCGAAGGAAATCGCCGCGCTGCGCGCCGGGGCACAGTCCGCGTCGGCGCGGAACCTGCGGGTGAGCCTGAACCAGTCCACTGCCCGGCCGGAGGTGCCGGGTGGCACGCTTGCGCTGGCAGTAGGGGTGGTCGATGGGCAGGCACCCCGGGTGGCCGAGACAACGCGGGCCGACGTGACGCTGCTCGCGGTCACGGCCGGGGCGGTCACGGCAGAGCAACTCGTCCGGGTCTCCGCCAGCGCCGCGGCCGACGGCCGGGAGATCTCGGGGGTTCTGGTCGCGAACCCCGACCGCGCGGATGAGACGACCGGGCGCGTGCCAGAGCTCGCCCGTCCAGAGGAATACAGGATGCCAGCTCGCTTCAGCGGCGTAGTGACCACGGAGAGCAGATAATGTCCGACCATGACCAGACGGTCATGAGCACCGTGAACGGGAACCGCGGGCGCATCCGGCGGCTCGGGTCCTTCGACGACTTCACCTTCGGGGAGGAGCAGCCCGCCGACGTCGCGACGGGGCTGGTCAGCCTGGGGTTCATTGGGGCGGCGATAAAGCGCGGCGCCCGCCTGTGGCTGATCCTCGCCGTCGTCGGGCTGATCGCCGGCCTCGGCTACTACTTCAAGTCCCCGCCCGCCGCCAGGGCATCGACGTCGGTCCTGCTCACCTACGGCCCCAGCGAGAGCCCGGCGAGCGCGATCTTCGACAACCAGACGATGGCAGAGAGCCACACGGTGGCGCAGCTTGCGATGAAGAAGCTCGGCGACACGACCGACCCGGTCGGCACGTTCGCCGCCTCCTACGTCGTCGGCGTCGTCACCGACCGGATCCTGGTCATCCAGGCGAGCGCGCCGTCGAGCGCGCAGGCAGTCGCCAGGGCCCAGGCCATCGCCCAGGCGTTCCTGCAGTTCCGGGCGGGTCAGGAGCAGGACATCCAGAAGGCGCAGGTCGGCACCCTCACCCAGGAGGAGCAGGCGGCCCAGCAGAACGTGGACAACCTGACGAACCAGGTCGCCAGCGCGAAGGCGCAGGGCGGGTCGGCCGACCAGGTGAAGAAGCTCACCCTCCAGCTGAACCAGGCCAACATCAACCTCAACGTGATCCAGCAGGAGATCGGCTCTGCCCAGTCTGGGAGCAGCACGATCCAGGCCACCGCCGGCAGCGTCATCCTTGACCCGGCCGCGCCGCTGCCGGCCTCGAAGACGAAGAAGCTGCTCGAGTACGCCGCTTACGGCCTGATCGGCGGCCTCGTGGTCGGGATGGGCCTGGTGGCGATCGGCGCGGCCATCTCCGACCGGATGCGCCGGCGCGACGACGTGGCGCGTGCCCTGGGCGCTCCGGTACGGCTCAGCGTCGGCCAGGTCCGGCTGGCCGGCCGCCTGCCGCGGAGCAAGCGGGGCCTCGCCGCGGCCGACGACGTCGAGGTCAAGCAGATCGTCGCGCACCTGCGCAGCGTCATGCCGAGCAGGGACCGGAAGGTCGCGCTCGCCGTCATCCCGGCGGACCAGCCAGATGTCGCGGCCCTGTCCGTGGTGGCGCTGGCCACCTCCTGCGCGGAGGAGGGACGGCGGGTCGTGCTCGCCGACCTCGCAGCGGGTGCCCCGGCCGCCGCGCTCCTTGGCGTGACGGGGCCGGGGGTCAAGCCGGTGACCGCCGGCAAGGCCCAGGTGGTGCTCGCGGTGCCAGACCAGGCCGAGATCGCCCCGGCTGGCCCGATTGGCCGGCCAGCCGACGGGCAGCGGTCGGAGTTCACCGAGCAGGTCAACTCGGCCTGCGGGTCGGCGGACCTGCTGCTCACCCTGATCCCGCTCGACCCGTCGCTGGGCGCTGACCACCTATCATCCTGGGCCTCCAGCGCGGTCGCGATGGTGACCGCCGGCAAGGCGTCGTGGACGAAGCTGCACGCCGTCGGCGAGATGGTCCGGCTGGCCGGCACATCGCTGGTCTCCACGGTGCTCGTCGGCGCCGACAAGTCCGACGAGAGCCTGGGCGTCCTCCCCGAGGCGGACGCCCTGCTGGGCATCGGCGAGCTGAGCTAGGGACGTCACCCGCAGTGAGCGAGCTTGCGAGCGAATCGATAGGCACTGCGCGTCCGCGAATGCGGCCGACGAGCGCCAGCGAGGAGGTGGCATGAGCGCGCCCACCGTCGTCTACCAGCCGCACACCGGGCGGCGGCTGCTGCGGCCGGGCACCCGGCCGCTGACCCCGCCGGAGGCCCGCGAGCGGGCAGTCCGCCGCCAGATATTCATCATCTGGGCGCTGCTGCTGCTGAACGTCATCCCGTTCTATAAGGGGACCTGGAACCTCCTGCCGCTGATCATCACGATCCCGTCGATCGTCGGCAAGGGCCTCACCCAAGGCTCGCTCCCGCTGGCCCTCGCGCTCGCGCTGTGGCTGAACCACAAGCGGCTCATCCGCCCGAATATCTTCCTCTGCCTGCTGCTCGCGCTGTGCTGCGCGGCGGTCATCGCCAACGTGGACCCCACCGCGGGGCGCTTCATCAGCACCGCCTACCGGACCGTCCGGCTGACCATGTTCGTCGCCACCCTCTGGCTGCTCACGCCGTGGTGGGGCCGCCGCGACCTGCTGCTGGTCCGGTGCCACGTGAGGGCGCTGTGGATCGTCGTGGGCTCGGTGCTGGCCGGGCTCGCCGTGGCGCCCTCGCGCGCCCTGGCGCAGGGCCGCCTGTCGGGGGAGTTCTGGCCGATCACGCCGGTGCAGGTGTCGGACTACACCGCGGTCCTGCTCGGCCTGCTCGTCGTCATGTGGTTCTGCGGCGAGCTGTCGCGGAAGGCCACCTTGTGGGGCGTGGCCATCAGCGCGACCGTGCTGCTGATGACCCACACCAGGACAGAGGTCATCGCCCTGGTCGCGGGCATCTTCGTGGCCGGGATGCGGATGTTCGGCACCGAGTCGCGCGTCCGGAAGATGTTCGCGTACATCGGCGCGGCGGTCTCGCTGGGCATCACCATCTTCTCGGGCGTCCTGACCACCTGGCTGGCACGCGGCCAGGACACCTCGGAGCTGACCAAGCTGACCGGGCGGACGATCGTCTGGAGCGAGGTCCTGAACGCGCCCCGCGACCGGTTCCAGGTCATTTTCGGCTACGGGCTGTCCAACAAGGGGTTCGACGGGCTGCCCATCGACAGCAACTGGCTGTCTGCCTACTACGACCTCGGCCTGGTGGGCGTCGGCATCTGCGCCGCGTGCCTGCTGTTCGTCTTCGTGTCCGGCTTCATGAAGCCGCGCAGTCCGCGAACCGCGATCGCCCTGTTCATGGTGACCTACCTGGCCGTCACGTCGTTTACTGAGACCGGCCTCTCGGATGCGTCGGCGTACCTGCTTGAGCTCGCCATGGCCGCGTCGCTGCTCCTGCCGCCACTCGGGGAAAGAGACATCGGATGAAGATTATGCTCGTGCATAATCGTCCACGATCGAATGGTCCAAGTGGGGAGAGCCGCGTCGTCGACCGGGAGTCGGCAGCGCTCGCCGAGGCCGGGCACGAGGTCATCCGGGTCGGCGCGGACAGCGACGAGATCGAGCAATGGCCGGCCGCGCGGAAGGCGCTGCTTCCGGCCCGCATCATCTGGAGCCAGCAAACCTATCGCAGCCTGCAGGCCGCGCTGCGCGGGAACCGGCCGGACGTGGTCCACGTGCACAACACGTTTCCCCTGCTCAGCGCAGCGGTCCTGTACGCGTGCCGGAACGCCGGGGTGCCGCTGGTGGCCACCTTGCACAACTACCGGCTCGGCTGCACCCCCGGCGAGCTGTTCCGGGACGGCGCGATCTGCCACGACTGCCTCGGCGGTCGCCTCTTGCCAGGCGTGGTGCACGGCTGCTACCGGGGCTCGCGGGTGGCCAGCCTGCCCGTGGCCGCGTCCATCGGGGTGCACCGGCCGGCGTGGCGGTCGATGGTCTCGGCCTACATGTTCATCTCGGCCGCCCAGCGTGATCTCCTCGGCGGCCTCGGCCTGCCTGCCGACCGGATGTTCGTCCGGCACAACATGATCCCCCGCAAGGAGTATCAGGGGGTGCCCAAGCAGGACACGGTCGTCTTCGCGGGGCGGCTGGCAGTCAATAAGGGACTGCCGGTGCTGATGGCCGCCTGGGACCGGTACCTGGCCAGCGCGGCTGACGGGACGCGGCTCCGGCTGGTCATCGCGGGAACTGGTCCCCTGGACCAGGAGGTGGCCGGATGGGCGGCCGGAAAGCCGTCCGTCGAGGTGGCGGGACTGCTGTCCAGCGCCGAGTGCGCCGAGTTGATGGCCGGCGCCCGTGCCGTCATCGTGCCCTCCACCTGGGAGGAGCCCTTCGGCCTTGTCGTCGTGGAGGCGATGGCCGCGGGGACGCCGGTGATCGCCTCCAGCCACGGCTCGTTCGTCGAGCTCGTCACCCCGGGAGTCGATGGCGTCCTGTACCCGCCATCAGATGCCGGGGCGCTGGCGGACGCCATTGCGGACGTCGCCGCGGCACCGCAGAAATACGAGGTGCTCGGGAAGCAGGCCCGCGAGACCTACGAGCTGAAGTTCAACCCGGAGAGCAGCCTCAGGCACCTGCTTGAGATCTACGACTTCGCGATCGCCAACCCGGCCGGGAGCCACGGCTCACGGCCCGGGTGACTGAAAGACCACATGAGGGGGAGTAATAACGATGCAATCGAAGCTACGGCGCGCACTTGCCACCTCACCGCTGGGGCGGGGGGCGGCGCTGCCGCTCCGCACCGCAGCGGTGCTCAAGTATGACGCGCGGCTCATCGGGCGGTCACTCGACTGGCTCGTCCGCGACCGGGAGACCACGAACTTCACCTATGAGCTGTCCGCGCTGAACCGGGATCAACTGTGCTGGTTCGTGTCCACCGTGACCGGGGCCGAGATCGGCGCGGTGCGCGGCTGGCTGCGGGAACTTGAGGACGACAAGGAACTGTTCGGGAAGCTGACCGAGCGCCTCGAGTCCAACCCGACGCGGCGGGTGTGCGCCGCCGCGCCACACCTGGCCAGGCGGGCCGGGTGGTACATGATCATCCGGGCGATCCAGCCGGATAACGTCGTGGAGACCGGTACCCACCTCGGGCTGGGCACTTGCGTGATCGCCGCAGCGCTGCTGCGGAACGGGCACGGGCGCGTCACGACGATCGACATCGACTCCGACGCCGGCCACCTCATCGACGAGCCGTACGCCAGCGTCATCGACAGGATCGTGGGAAGCTCGGTCGACGAGCTCGCGAAGCTGTCCGACGTTGACATGTTCCTGCACGACAGCCTGCACACCTACGAGTACGAGGCCAAGGAACTGGCGGCCGTCGAGTCCAGCCTTGCCGCGGGCGCCCTCGTCATGTCCGACAACGCGCATGACTCTGCCGCGCTGTCGGACTGGGCCGAGCGCACCGGGCGGCATTACCTCTTCTTCCGCGAGCAGCCCGCCACCCACTGGTGGCCGGGAGACGGCATCGGGGTTTCCTGGGCCAAGTAGGCAGACATGCCCGACCGGGGGGCACGGCGGATGTCAAGGGCACTGGTGTCATGGGCGCCAGGGGCCCGCGGGCTGGTCCTGCTGGTCGCGCTCGGGTCGCTGGCGGCAGGCTGCACGTCCGGGCCACCCGCCGGCGACCCGGCGGCCCGCGGGCCGTCGTCCTCCAGTGCCGGGGCGGTCGCCTCCGGGCCGCCTGCCCCGTCGACAGCCTGCGGACGCCCCGTCCTCAACTCGCCCTTCAGCTACGACGGTGCCGCCGGGCCGTACCGGAGCGGCGCGACCGGGCTGCCGACCTACGGCACACGAGGCTCGGACCTCCCGGACGCAACCGCCGGGGTCGTCCTGGCCGCCGGGTCGCACAGCTACCCCTCCTACGAGCTAGCCCCGAAGACGGTCTACTACTTGCTGCCCGGGACGCACGTCGGGTCCTTCCAGGCCAACGCGGGCGACGCGTTCGTCGGCGGCCGCGCCAACGGGCAGGGCACCATCGTCTCCGGCGACTACGCCGGCATCCGGGTGGCATTCGACTCGAACTTCTCCAACGGCAACGCCCCCGGCGTCACCATCGAGTACCTGACGATCGAGAAGTTCCAGCCAGGCGGCGACGCCGCGGCGATCAACCAGAGCTCCAACACCGGCTGGACGCTCCGGTACAACACGATCACGCTGAACGTGCCGGGCGCGGGGGCCATCGCCGGCGCGGACAACACGCTCGAGTACAACTGCATGACGCTGAACGGCCAGTACGGGTTCCAGTCCTCGGGCACTGGCGGCAACTGGGGGCTGGACTCGGTGACGGGTGGCCCGTACAACGTCACCATCGCGCACAACGAGATCAGCTACAACGACACCTGCGATTTTGAGGGGCTGCTCGACAACGCGGCCATCGGCTGGTCCAAGCACAACCCGGTGCCCGCCCAGTACCGGAACCCGCACTGCGGGACCGTGACCGGGGACGGCAACCAGGGCGGGTTCAAGCTCTGGGAGACCAACGGGGTCACCATCAAGGACAACAACATCCACGACAACTGGGGACCCGGTGCCTGGGTTGACACCAACAACGCCAACACGACCTTCACCGGGAACCGGATCACTGGCAACGACGGCGAGGCCATCATCGAGGAGATCTCGTACAACTTCGCCATCACCGGCAACTACCTCGCGGGCAACGCCTGGGCGATCGGGCCGAACAACCCGAGGTTCCCCAGCCCCGCCATCTACGTGAGCGAGAGCGGCAGCGTGACCGGCCCCGGCGCGGTGCCCGCGTGCGGCGAGCAGTCGTGCGCGGGGCAGCCGTCCTATCCGGGTCAATCGGTCATCTCGGGCAACACGCTGGTGGACAACGGGGGCGGCATCCTCCTGTGGCAGAACTCCGACCGGCACTGCTCCAGCGGCTTTGACCACGCCTGCACGCTGGGCGGCGGGCCCGCTGGCGGCTACACGATCGCGTCCTGCCAGGCCAACCTCCCGGCGGCCGCCATCGACCCGGCCACCTTCACCGGGCAGGTCACCGGGTCACCCGCGCGGGATTGGTGGGACGGCTGCCTGTGGAAGACCGCCAACGTCCACGTGACCGGGAACACGATCAACTTCCAGCCGGGCCACGTCCCGAACTGCACGAAGACGGCCTGGCCGGACTGCGGCGCGAACGGCATCTTCAGCGAGTACAGCGTGGCCCCGCCGTACACGAAGCCGGGCGCCTGGGTGGTCTTGAGCCAGCTCACGTTCTTCCAGGGCAATACGTGGTCCGGCAACGTCTACAACGGCCCGTCCACCTTCTACGCCTGGAACCAGGGGAACGGCGACAACCCGGTCAGCTGGGCCGACTGGACCGGCAGCGTCGCCTCTGGCGACAAGTGCGGCTCGCTGGGCGAGCACGCCAGCGGAGCCTGCGCTGGCCCGTTCGGCCAGGACGGCAGAAGCAGCTACCACGCCTAGCGTGTGCCGGCGCGTCCCGGCAGGGCGGGTGAAGTTACGTCTCCCGGTGCACCGTTCTTGTAACGATCAGGCACCGATAGTGGAGTATCCGTAACTCTTCACGGCATTGATCGGAATGTCTTTCCCATTCCTGGCAGGCTGGCTTAAGATCTGCCCTAGAGGGGGGCGTCTTGAGCGCTGTGAATGTCTTGCCGACGTCGATGGCGGCCAGCTCGGCGCGTCACGCACCCCACCTCGGGAAGCTCACGCCTGGTAGCCAGAACGTGAGATCTTGATAACGGATTGTAGTTGAACGGATTAGGGGTGGGGAAATGGCAATCCGGCGCGGTTCCTGACCCGTACCTGCTGATGCGCGCATAACGGGCGGCGTCCCTTTGAGGGCTGCCCCCTCATGGTGATCGCCGCAGTACAGGCAGTACGCAGGCGGTCACGCAGCCCAGAAGGCCCCAAGCGAGAAGACCCCAAGCGAGATGGTCCCGGCACATTACGCATCAGGGACCTGCCTCTCACCTATTTTGATGATAGTGCGTTCGGGATGCCAGATCGATAAACCGGCCGCGGGTCATTCCCGTCGTTGCCGTCACGGCTAGATCCCAGCATCCGCAGGAGATTGGAAGTAGCCATGCCGAGGTTCCGGGCCGGTGCCTTTATCAGAAGATCACGGCTGTCTTATATATTGCTCAGCGCCTTGGTCATTGCTGGGTCTGTGCTCGTCTTCCCGCGCGCGGCGCTGGCCGCGACCGCGTCGGACAACTTCCAGCGGGCGAACGGGAGCCTCGGGTCGAACTGGAAGGCGACCGCGGACGGCGGCCTGTCGATCTCCGGCAACCAGGCCGTCGGCCAGAACACCAGCGGGAACTCTGGTGACCTGTGGACGGCGACCACATTTGGCAGTAACCAGTTCTCGCAGGTGACGCTGACCTCGACGCAGCTCACCGGCACGATGTGGCTGGGCGCTGAGGTCCGCGGGCAGACCTCGAACTCCGGCAAGAGCGGCTACGTCGGCATCTACTTCTGGAACAGCGGATCGCCCGAGCTGATGCTCTTCAAGCGCGTCAACTCGGGCTGGACGCAGCTTGGCAGCAGCTACGCCACCAGCCCGCTATCGGCGGGCGCCGTGCTGGGGCTGAGCGTGACGGGCAGCAGCCTGTCGCTGTCGCTCAACAGCACCGTGCGCGTGACCGCGACCGACAGCACGCTGACGGGCGGCGCGCCGGGCCTGATGACCAACGGCGCCGCGCACGCGGCGGCCTGGGCCGGCGGCGACGGCACGGGGTCCGGCACCACCACCACTTACACCATCGGGGGGTCCGTCTCCGGGCTGGCGGCCGGCGGCACGGTCACCCTGAAGGACAACGGCGGCGACACCCTCAGCGTGACCGCGAACGGCTCGTTCACCTTCCCGACCGCGCTCGCGTCCGGCTCGGCCTACAGCGTCACGGTCGCCAGCAGCCCGGCCGGGCAGGCCTGCACCGTCGCCGGCGGATCAGGGACGGTCACGGCCAACGTCACCAGCGTGGCGGTCACCTGCGCGACCGCGAAGTACTCCATCGGCGGCACCGTCTCCGGGCTGGCCTCTGGCGGCACCGTCGCCCTGCAGGACAACGGCGGCGACAACGTCAGCGTGACCGCGAACGGCTCGTTCACCTTCCCGACCGCGCTCGCGTCCGGCTCGGCCTACAGCGCCACGGTCCTGTCCAGCCCGTCCGGGCAGGCCTGCACCGTGGCCAACGGCTCGGGGACCATCGGCGCCAACGTCACGAACATAGCGGTGACCTGTGCCACCTCGGGCGGCACCACCTCGACCGGCGCGTCCGCCTCGGACAACTTCCAGGCGGACCCGAACGGGAGCCTGAGCTCCAGCTGGACGGCGACCTCCGACGGCGGCCTGGCCATCTCCAGTGGCGCGGCGGTCGGCCAGTCGTCGGGGAACTCCGGCGACTACTGGACCGCGACCGCGTTCACCAGCGACCAGTACTCGCAGGTGACGCTGACCTCCACGCAGCTGGGCGGAACCCTGTGGGTCGGCCCGATGGTCCGCGCCCAGAGCTCGAACTCCGGGCAGAGCGAGTACGTCGCCATCTACTTCTGGAACAACGGGTCTCCTGAGCTGATGCTCTTCATGCGCGACGACGGCGGCTGGGCGCAGCTCGGCAGTTCCTTCAGCGTCAGCGCGCTTCCCGCGGGCACGGTCCTTGGCCTGCAGGCGGTCGGCAGCACCCTCACGGTGACGCTGAACGGAACGACGGAGATTACCGTGACCGACAGCACGCTGACCGGTGGCGCGCCCGGCCTGATGACCAACGGCCCGGCACAGGCCGCAGCCTGGACGGGCGGCTCGGCCGGGTCGGCCAGCGGTGGCGGCGGTGGCGGTACTGGCGGCGGTGGCGGCTCCACCTACTCGGTGGGCGGCACCGCCTCCGGGCTGACCGGCACGGTGACCCTGGCCGACAACGGCACCGACACGCTACAGGTGGCCGCGAACGGGTCGTTCACCTTCGGCACCCAGCTCGCGGCGGGCGCGGCGTACACCGTGGCGGTCGCGACCAACCCGTCGGGGCAAACCTGCACCGTGGCGAACGGGTCCGGGACCATCGGCTCCGCCAACGTCACCAACGTGGCGGTCACCTGCACCACCATCGCCACCGGCGGCGGGCTGACGGCGACCTACGCGTCCACCGACTCCAACGGCGTCGTGACGTACAACTACACCTCCCCGATCATCAACGACGGCACCAGCGAGCCGGTCCGGGTCCTGCAGCCGACCAGCCCGGCCGCCGGCGTGCCGCACCGGTTCCTCATCGCGCTCCCGGTGGAGCCGGGCGAGGGCACCACGTACGGCGACGCCATCCCGACGCTGGAGACGCTGAACGCGGCCAACCAGTACAACCTGACCATCGTCGAGCCGTCCTTCTCCATCGACCCCTGGTACGCAGACAGCGCGACCGACTCGCAGATGCAGATGGAAACGTTCATGACGACCCAGCTGGTGCCGTGGATCAAGGCGAACTTCGCCTCCAGCGGCAATGAGCAGGTCTGGCTGCTCGGGTTCTCCAAGTCCGGGCTGGGCGCCCAGGACCTGATCCTGAAGCACCCGAGCGTCTACACGCTGGCCGCGTCGTGGGACTTCCCGGCCGGAATGACCAGCTACAACCAGCTCGGCACCAGCCCGCAGACCGCGTACGGCACCAACGCGAACTACCTGAGCAACTACCAGCTGAACCAGGCGTTCGTGAACCAGTACGCCACGCCGTTCACCCATGCCAAGCGGATCTGGATCGGGAGCTACTACTACTTCGAGTACGACGTGACCTCGTTCTACGCCCCCGAGCTGAGCAACGCGGGCATTCAGTATGACCAGCAGGGACCCACGCAGATGGCCCACCGCTGGGACAGCGGCTGGGTGCCGTCGGCGCTGGCGGCGCTAGCCGCCGACGCCAGCGCCCTGGGTGGTTAGCTCCGGCAAGCGCCGAGGGCCCGGCGGGTGATGTATCACCGCCGGGCCCTCGGCGTTCCTGTTAGAGCTAGTCATCCCCCCATCAGCAAGCCAGCGAAAGGACCGCATCGCGATGAGCGCGACACCCCGGGTCTCCATCGGCCTGCCGGTGTACAACGGCGAGGAGTTCATCACCGAGTCCATCGAGGCCCTCCTGGGCCAGACCTACACGGACTTCGAGCTGGTCATCTCTGACAACGCGTCCACCGACGGCACGGGGGAGATCTGCCGCCAGTACGAGAAGAAGGACTCACGGGTCCGGTACTTCCGGCAGCCGGAGAACATCGGGCTCTCGCCCAACCACAACTTCGTCGTCCACCAGTCGCGCGGTGAGCTGTTCAAGTGGGCGGCGGGTGACGACCTGTACGCGCGTGACCTGGTCGAGCGGTGCGTCGCGGCGCTGGACGAGCACCCCGACGTCGTGCTGGCCCACTCCTGGTCGGCGCGCGTCGACCCATCCGGCGCGCTCATCTCGGCGTTTGAGTACCCGCTGAACACGTCGACCCCGAGTGCCCCGGAGCGGTTTCGCAGCATCCTGTTCGACAGCGGCGGCGATGATGACTACGGGGTCATCCGGAAGGCAGTTCTCCTGCGCACCGCGATGAAGGAGAGCTACCACCACGCGGACCACACGATCATCGCCGAGCTTGCCCTGCACGGGCGGTTCTACCAGGTGCCTGACTGGCTGTACTTCCGCCGGGAGCACCCAGGACACAGCGGCGGGGCGTCCATGCGGCAGCGGTGCGCGATCTTCGACCCCAAGCGAGCCGACCCCCGGCGGCACCCGGCCGTGCGGCTGTACGGCGAGTACCTGTGGGCCTACGTCCGCGATATCCGCAAGGCACCCCTGTCGGCAGCGGACAAACTGGCCTGCTACCGCCATCTGGCGGACTGGCTCGCCAGCCGGGCACGTCCTGGCTTCACCGGCCCAGGCGACCCGGCCTCGATCGACCCGTTGCCGGACATCCCGGTGGACGCCCTCGTGGCCGGCCGCGAGAAAAGCCGGCTCTAGCATCCCCTAACGCAACGATTGGGCCAACTGTGGACAACGGACAGGGCACTCGCGCAGGCGTGGCGGACTCGCACAAGCGGGACTTCTGGATCCAGGAGAACAAGAAGCACACCCCGGCGCACTACCGGCTGCGCAAGACCGGGCAGGTCGTCAACCGGGCAGCGGGCAGCGGGCACTGCGACCTGCTCGACGTCGGCTGCGGGCCGGCGACGCTGGCGACAGTCTTGCGGCCTGGCATCAGCTACCACGGGATCGACATCGCGATCCAGGAGCCTGCGCCCAACCTGATGGAACTGGACATCCTCAAGCAGCCGATCACGTTCGGTAACCACCGGTTTGACATCGTCGTCGCGCAGGGGCTGTTTGAGTACCTCAGCGACAAGCAGTCCGAGAAGTTTGCCGAGATCGCCGACCTGCTGACCGAAGACGGGAAGTTCATCGTCACGTACACGAACTTCGGGCACCGGGCCAAGTACGTCTTCAAGGCCTTCAGCAACGTCCAGCCAATGGCCGGCTTCCGGGCCGACCTGGCCCGGCATTTCACCATCGACCGGCAGTTCCCGACGTCTTACAACTGGAACGGCGGCCAGCCCGGGCACAGGCTCCTGCAGGCGGTCAACATGAACCTCACCGCCAACATCCCCGTCGTGGGCCCGAAGCTGGCCGTGGAGTACTTCTTCGTCTGCTCGCGCCGCAACTAGCCCGGTTGTGCCCACGATGGCGGCACCGCGGCTTCGGCACGCAGGCCACCTCGGCCGCTGCTACGCTTCCCACGTGGTTCTGGCATGCCGGTGGCGTGTGATGAAGGGCGTCTGGGCGATCGTCGGCTCGGCCGCCGTCTTGGCCGTGCCGGCCTGCTCGGCCATGGATGGCCCCACCCTCAGCGCTGCAACGTTGATGCCCAGTGCGGTGGCCACGCTGGGCGGCCCGGCCGGTGCCGCCGGGGGTTCCGGGCCGGCCACCACTCCGGGCACCGCGACAGCGGCCGGCCCGGTGACGATCACGGCCGTTGGCGACACGATGCTCGGGAACACGCCAGGCCTTCCCTCGGACCCGGCCGGGTATCTTGACGCGGTCAAGCCGATCCTCGATTCGGGGTCATCGATTGTCTTCGGCAACCTTGAAGGCACCCTGACGACGGCGACGACCAGCAAGTGCGGCGCGGGCAACGGGGCAGCCCAGCCGGGCAAGCCGAGCAAGCCGCAGCCCCAGACCTGCTTCGCGTTCCGGGATCCGCCCGATTACGCGCAGTACTACAAGCAGGCCGGGTTCACCGTCCTCAACGACGCCAATAACCACTCCTTCGACTTCGGTCCCGCGGGCCAGGCTCAGACCGTTCAAGCGATCCATGCCGCGGGCCTGGCCCAGACCGGGCTTCCGGGGGAGATAACCGTTGTCACGGCGAACGGAGTCAAGGTCGCGATCCTCGGGTTCGCGCCCTATGACTACGATGCCAGCCTCCTTGACCTTGCCGGAGCGCGTGCCCTCATCACGCAGGCCGGCCGGGAGGCGCCGATTGTCGTGGTGTACATGCACGCCGGGGCGGAGGGTCCCACCGCCGATCACGTGACCGGCCAGGAAGAGCTCTACCTAGGGGAGGACCGAGGCAACGCCGAGGCGTTCGCGCACATGGCCATCGATGCCGGCGCCAGCCTGGTGATCGCCAGCGGCCCGCATGTGCTGCGGGGCATGCAGTTCTACAAGGGGCATCTCATTTGCTATAGCCTGGGCAACTTCGCCGGCTACGGCAACTTCGCCACCGGCGGCGACCGTTCCATGAGCGTGATCTTCCGTGCGACCTTGTCGTCGGAGGGCAAGCTCGAGAGCGCCCAGGTTTACCCCATCCAGTTGTCCACGCAAGGGCAGCCAACGCCCGGTGGCGGGGCCATCGCCTTCATCGCTGGACTGTCCTCGACGGACTTCGGTTCGACCGCGGCCCGAATCCTGCCATCTGGCGTCATCAAGCAGAGCGCGTAGCCCACGGCAGCCGTGGAGTGCTCCTTCACTTGCTCGCGCCGCAGCTAGCCTGGCCGTATGGCCAGAAACGGAGAAGCGGTGACACGCCGCAGCCTGCACGCGGTGGCCGAGCTCGTTCTCGCGGGGCCGCAGTACCGAGCCACCGGCAGGCTGCGGCTGCGCGTCATTCCCGGGGGCTTCGCGACTGCGTTCCAGCCCGATGTGCGCGTCCAGGGCTCCCTCGTCGCGGCTGGGGAGAACCTGTCTGAGATCAGCGGCCAGACGGCGCGTGAGCTTGGCGAGCGCCTCGGCATTGCCGCGGGCAAGCCCGAGGGCGCCTACCGGGACGGGTCCGGGGTCGTGGTCGATGAGTCGCTGGGGCTCCATCCCGGCCATGCTGCGGTGGTCCTCGATGCGCTGGCCTTGGGCAACGACGCGCTCGCCGCGTTCGCGCCAGACGAGACACCCGTCTTGTGGCCAGAGCACTTCGACGTCGCGATCCGGGTGGGCGACGTGAACTACGGCGTGTCCCCTGGGGACGGCTTCATCGCCGAGCCGTACGCCTACGTGGGGGTGGGGGTGGGCCAGCTGCCAGCGGGCGACGCGTTCTGGAACGCGCCCTTTGGCGCGGCCCGCCCGGTACGGGAAATTGGCGGCCTGAGCGGCGCCATCACCTTCTTCGCCGAGGGCCGCGAGCGCACCCGGTAGGACGTCGTTAGCGCGGGGTGCGCGCCAACATCCATCACAGTCCGCCAACTATCGTTCACGATCAATCATGCTCGTGGCTGAGGTCGACGATGCAGAAACGGTTGCCATCAGGATCTGCCAGTACCACGAAGTCCGGGTCGTCAGGGTAGCTATCCCAGTCGACCCGCTCGGCTCCGAGCGACACAAGGCGCTCCGCCTCGGCCGCCTGCTCGGCGGCATCAGCCACATGCAGGTCCAGGTGCACGCGCGGGTGCTCCTGCGGTGGCGTCTGGCTGCGCTGCAGCGCGATCTTGGTTCCGGAGCCGCCGGGCGGGGTGAGCACAGCCGCCCAGCCGCCGAATCCGTCCTCGCGCAGTTCGTAGCCCAGCGCCTGGCACCAGAATTCCGCGGCCCGCCGTACGTCGGTGACGCCCAGCGCCACCACCCCTATGGTCAGCACGGGGCCGATTCTGGCAGTCCTCGCCCGACCCCGCAACGGCCCCTGACCGGCAAGGCTGGGCGGGAGGCCCGTCCCGGCTGGCAAGCCACCAAGCCACGGCCAGGCTGGACCCAGTGGACCACAGGGGCCGGCCGCAGCTACCTCCAAGGACCCTGGCGATACCCGTCCTGACCCGCCCGGTCGCGGCGCCTGACTGCGCAGCGGCCTGTTACTGGGCTGAGGCGGGGCGGCGGTGGCGGCCGGCTC
>Ga0210389_10002185_pt1 | contig 15527 bp, 11 predicted proteins | sample IncBWH28OmetaG_FD_160127 | JGI IMG/M metagenome (GOLD analysis project Ga0210389, IMG submission 160127) | Forest soil microbial communities from Barre Woods Harvard Forest LTER site, Petersham, Massachusetts, United States - Inc-BW-H-28-O ...
GTAGTCGCCGACGGGCTCGGTGGTGGCGACCGGCGTCCCGCCGTAGGCGGCCCGGAACCGGGCGATCGCCGCCTGCCAGGGGGCCAGCGAGGCTTCGAACTTCCGCAGCCGGGCCTCGAAGTAGGCCCGGTGCGCGGGCCGGAGCCCGGACAGGTCAGCGGCGATGGCCCGGGCGACGGCCGGCATGGTGTCGGGCGAGTACCACAGGTGGGGGTTCGGCGTGGAGTCAGGCCGGCCCAGGAGGTGCTGGACGTCGATGACCTTCCGGACCGAGCTGGGCGAGCTGGCCTCGATGCTGTTCATGAAGGAGTCGTAGCCCAGGCCGTTCTGCACGACCAGCTCGGCGGCGCCGACGGTCTGGCTGACGCTGGCGCTGGCCTCGAAGCTGTGCGGGTCGGTGTTGGGATTGCTCTCGACGGCGGTGACGCGAACGTACTTGCCGCCGATCTGCGCGATCACGTTGGCGTACTCGTTCTCGGCGCCGACGGCCACGATGGTCCCGGTGGTGGCCGTGGCGGTGCTGGTCGCTGAGCTCGCGGAGCAGGCGGCGGCCAGCAGGCTGGCGGCCGCGGCGACGGCGGCCAGCGCTGCCGCCCGGCGGGGGGCCTGGGCGCGCGGGGACATAGCTCTCCAGTGCGTTACTCGGGCGGCCGGGGGGTTCCGGGCCGCGACGGCCGTCCTTATTACAAATGAAAACGATAACCAATACGGGGAGGAGCGTCAAGCCGGCCCCGGGCGCCCCGGGCGCCCCAGCCGGGCCGGGCGAGCGCGCGGCGGCCTCGGGGCGGCCGGGAGCGGTGGCCGGACGGCATTTCCGGGCAGACACGCGCAGAGCGATCGCTGGCCGGAGATGCGAAACACCCGGGCACATGAGAGAAACTTTGGAATACGATTAACAGTCATTTAGACATTCGCGCCAGCGGACGGGGCAGGCCTAAGACCGGTGCATTTACTAATGTCGGTGCCAGGATGGATTGGGCTAACCGGGCCGCCCGTGCCTTATTAACTGGCCGGGTCGGGCTCGCCTCTGAGTTCAGGGGAACGCCCTCTCCAGCGGGCCGGTCCGGCCGGTGTGGCATCGGCGTGCTATACCGCGCGACCCAGGGGCCAGCCGCGGACTGAGCGTCTGCGCGCTGGGGTTTTGTTTTGCGCTAGTGCAACACAGTTACAGCCATAGCAACGGCGTGCCCGCGCTCCGGCCGCTCACGAGCCGTTCCGGGTCCGTCCTGCTGCCGACTCCAGCCCGAAGGCATGATGATCAACTCACTGCGCCGCGCCCTGGGCGGTACCGCCGATGCCCCCCGGCCGGCCCTCCGGGCCGCCCCCCCGAGGCCGTCGGTGAAGGCCGTCACGCCCGCGCCGTCCGGCCGGTCGACCCAGGTCCTCGGCCTGCTGGCGGTGGCCGGGATCGGGCTGGCCCTGCTGGTGATGATCGGGGCGTCGCTGTTCCGCGCGGACTGGATGCCGCCGCGCCTGCCCATGCCCACCATCGGGCCGCCTTTCGAGCTGCACGTGATCTTCGTGCGCCCGAAGATCGTGGACACCGCCCTGTGGGTGGCGGAGATCATCGGGGTGCTCGGCGTGGTGGCCGGGCTGCTGGCCGCGGCCCGGGGGGCGCGGCCGCCGATGCGGCTCATCGTGGCCGTGGCGGTGGTGGCCGTGGTGGCGCTGACCGTGCTGCCGCCGGCCGGCTCCACCGACGCACTCGATTACGCGACCTACGGGCGCCTTCTCGTCCTGGGCCATAATCCCTACATTGCGACCCCGTCGCTGCTCCGCCATATGCACAACTCATTCGCCCAGTCGGTGCCCCGCGTGTGGGATAGCCAGGTCAGCCTGTACGGCCCGTTCGCGACATTCGAGCAGCTGGTCGCGGCCAAGCTCGGCGGGATATCAGCGGCCCGGATTGCCTTCTGGCTGAAGCTGTGGAATTCCGTCGCCTTCGCCGCGGTGGCGATTGTCTTGGACCGGCTGCTGCGCGCCGACCCGGCCCAGCGGCTGCGCGCCCACCTGCTCTGGACGCTCAACCCGCTGCTGCTGTGGGACCTGATCGCGGCCGGGCACGTGGACCTGCTGGCCGCCGCGGCGGGCCTGGGCGGCCTGCTGGCCATCGGCCGTCAGACGCCGGGCACGGCGCCCCGGCTGTGGCGGGCGGCGGCCGCCGGGGCGCTGATCGGCATCTCGGCGGACATCAAGATCAACTACATCTTGCTGGGCGGCGGCCTGGCCTGGGCACTGCGCCGCTCGCCCGCCGCCCTGCTGAGCGCCGCCGGCGGCGGCCTGGCCGTGCTGGTCCCCACGTACGCCTGGCTCGGGCGGCCGGCCGCGCGGGCGCTGCTCGCGCGCCGGGAAGCGGCCAGCGCGGACAGCTTCTACCGGCTTCTCACCGGGGATACCGGGCTCCCGCGGCACCTGGTGTTCCTGGCCGTAGCCCTCTTCGCGGGCCTCGCGATCCTGCTGCTGCGGCGCATGCCGGCCGGCGACCCGCTCCGGCCGGCCCTGCGGCCGGCCCTGGCCCTGTCCGTGGCCTGGCTGTTCGTCTGGCCCTATCAGCTGCCCTGGTACGACGCGATCTTCATCTGCATCCTGGTGCTCTACCCGGCCACGCGCCTGGACTGGCTGGTCTTGCTGCGGCTCACGGTGGCCACGCTGGCCAACACGCCGGGGGTCGCGGTCGGGCCGCCCGGCCATGTGCTGAAGCTCATCGACCGGTACATCATCGAGTACCTGGCCTCGGCCGCGCTGCTGGCGGCGGTGGTCGTCCTGGTGGCGCTCGCGGTGTCGGGGCGGTGGGGGGTGCGCTGCCCGCCGCGGATCGCGCCGGCGCCCGCCGGCGGCGGGGACCGGGCTGGCCGGGACAGCGCCGGCGTGGGCTAGCTGAGGTCCACGCCGGGGTACAGCGGGAAGCCCGACACCAGCTCGGTGGCCTGGCTGGCGACCCGCTCGGCGACCTTGTCCGGCAGCTCGTAGCCGACCTTGGACGGGACGCCCTTGGACGTGGCGGCGGGCGAGGTCTCGGTGAGGACCGTGACCATCAGGTCGGCGATCACGTCCATCTCGGCCGGGCCCAGGCCGCGCGTGGTCAGGGCCGGGGTGCCGATCCGGATGCCGGAGGTGTACCAGGCGCCGTTGGGGTCGCGCGGGATGGAGTTCCGGTTGGTGACGATCTCGGACTGGAGCAGCGCGGACTCGGCCTGCCGGCCGGTCAGCCCGAAGGACGAGACGTCGATGAGCACCAGGTGGTTGTCCGTCCCGCCGGTGACGAGCCGGGCGCCGCGCCGGAGCAGCCCGTCGGCCAGCGCCTTCGCGTTCTCGACGATAGCGGCCGCATAGTCGCGGAACTCCGGCCGCGCGGCCTCGGCCAGCGCCACGGCCTTGGCCCCGATGATGTGCGCCAGCGGCCCGCCGAGCACGGCCGGGCAGCCCTTGTCCACGAACTCGGCGAGGTCGGCGTCACACAGCACCATGCCGCCGCGCGGCCCGCGCAGCGATTTGTGCGTGGTGGTGGTGGTGATCTGGGCGAACGGGATCGGGTCGAAGTCGCCAGTCAGCACCTTGCCCGCGACCAGGCCGGCAAAGTGCGCCATGTCGACCATGAGCGTGGCCCCGACCTCGTCGGCGATCTCCCGCATGATCGCGAAGTTCACCAGCCGCGGGTACGCCGAGTAGCCGCCGATGATGATCAGCGGCCGGAACTCGCGGGCCTGCTCGCGCAGGGCGTCGTAGTCGATGAGGCCGGTCACCGGGTTGGTGCCATAGCTGCGCTGGTCGAACATCTTGCCGGAGATGTTGTGCCGGAACCCGTGGGTGAGGTGGCCGCCGGCGTCCAGCGACATCCCGAGCATCCGCTGGTTGCCCAGGTCGGCCCGGAGCTTGGCCCACTGCTCGTCGTCGAGGTCATTGACGGTCCGCCGGTCCAGCAGCTCCAGCGCGGGGTGCTCCACCCGCTGCATGAGCACGGCCCAGAAGGCGACCAGGTTGGCGTCGATGCCGGAGTGCGGCTGGACGTAGGCGTGCGGCGACCCGAACAGCGTCCGCGCGTGCTCGGCGGCGAGCGCCTCGACCGTGTCGACGTTCTGGCAGCCCGCGTAGAACCGGCGGCCGATCGTCCCCTCGGCGTACTTGTCGCTGAACCAGTTGCCCATGGCCAGCAGCACGGCCGGCGAGGCATAGTTCTCGCTGGCAATGAGCTTGAGGGAGGCGCGCTGGTCAGCCAGCTCGGCCCGGATGGCGTCGGCCACCCGCGGCTCCACGGCCCCGATGACGTCCAGGGCCGAGCGGAAGGCCGTCGTTTCGAGTTCGCTCACCCGCACATAGTAGTGGCGATCAGGGTGGTGGCGATCAGGAACCGGCCGGGGGCGGGGCGCCGAGCCAGCGCTCCATGCACGCCAGCAGCTCCTCGGTGTCGACGGGCTTGGTCACGTAGTCGCTGGCCCCGGCGGCGAGGCTCTTGCCCCGGTCGCCCTGCATGGCGCGGGCCGTCACCGCGATGATGGGCAGGTCGGCCAGCGGCGGCATCTCGCGGATGGCAGCCGTCGTGGCGTAGCCGTCCATCTCGGGCATCATCACGTCCATGAGGACCAGGTCGATGTCGCGGCCGGAGCGCAGCACCTCGATGCCCTGGTGCCCGTTGGACGCGTGGATGACGGTGAGCCCGTAGAGCTCCAGGATGCTGGTAATCGCGAAGGCGTTCCGCAGGTCGTCGTCGACGATCAGCACCTTCCGGCCGCGCAGGCGCTCGTGCGGCCCGGACCTGGCGGGCGGCTGCGTGGCCGCCGGCCCCGCGCCGTTGGGCACCCCCCCGTTGGGCACCGCCCCGTTGGGCACCGCGCCGTTGGGCACCGCGCCGTTGGGCACCGCGCCGTTGGGCACCGCGCCGTTCGACGCGGCGCCGTTGGGCACCGCGGCGGCAACCGCCGGCCGGAGCGGGCGGAAGGCATCGCCGAGGCTGTCGGCCCCCTCCGCGGCGGGCAGGCCGTCGGCGGGCAGGCCGTCGGCGGGCGCGTGGTAGCTGGCGGGCAGGTAGAGGGTGAAGGTACTGCCGCTGCCCGGCTGGCTGTGCGCGGTTATCCGGCCGCCGAGCTGGGCGGCGACCTCCCGGCTGATGGCCAGCCCGAGGCCGGTGCCGCCGTAGCGGCGGCTCGTGGTCCCGTCGCCCTGCTGGAAGGCCACGAAGATGGTCTTCAGGCTGTCGTCTGAGATGCCGATGCCGGTGTCGGTCACCGAGAAGGCGAGCGCGGCTTCCTCGCCCGCCGGCCGGGCCAGCTCGATGTGCAGCACGACCTCCCCGTGCTGGGTGAACTTCAGCGCGTTGGACAGCAGGTTGTGCAGGACCTGGCGGAGCCGCTGCCGGTCGGTGACGAGCTCGGCCGGGACGTCGCTGGCCGTCACGACCGCGAAGCGCAGCTGCTTGTCCGCCGCCAGCGGCTCGAACACCGTGCGGAGGTCCTCCACGAGGGTCGCCAGCGCGAACAGCTCCGGATGGATCTCCAGCTTGCCCGCCTCCACCTTGGACAGGTCCAGGATGTCGTTGATCAGCAGCAGCAGGTCCGACCCGGACGAGTGGATGACGTTGGCGTACTCGACCTGCTTGGGGGTGAGGTTGGCGGCCGGGTTCTGGGCCAGCAGCCGGGCCAGGATCAGCAGGCTGTTGAGCGGGGTGCGCAGCTCATGCGACACATTGGCGAGGAACTGGGACTTGTAGCGGGAGGCCTGGTCCAGCTGGCGGGCCCGCTCCTCGATCTCTTGCCGGGCCTGTTCGATCTCGGCGTTCTTGATCTCGATGTCGCGCTTCTGGACGGCCAGCTGAGCCGCCTTGTCCTCGAGCTCCGCGTTCGTGCGCTGCAGCTCTCCCTGCCGGACCTGCAGCTCGCCGGTGCGGGCCTGCAGCTCGCCGGCCAGCCGCTGCGACTCCTGCAGCAGGTCATCGGTCCGGGAGTTCACGATGATCGTGTTGACGCTGGTCCCGATGGCCTCCATCAGCTGCTCCAGGAAGTCCCGGTGCACCTGGGTGAACCGGCTGAACGAGCCGGCCTCGATCACGCCGAGGACGCGGCCCTCGAAGACGATGGGCAGCACGATGAGGTTGACCGGCGCGGCCTCACCCAGGCCGGAGGAGATCTTCACGTAGTCCGGCGGGGCATCGTTGACGACAATGGGCACCCTGGTCTTGGCCACCTGGCCGATCAGGGACTGGCCCAGCCGGAAGTGGCTCGGCGCGTTGAGGTCGGCCCGCAGGCCGTAGCCGGCGATGAGGCGCAGCACGGTGCCGCCGCTGCTGTCGTCGGCGATGAAGAACGTCCCGTGCTGCGCGCCAACCAGCGGGATGAGCTCATCCATGATCACCTCGGCGACCGCGGCCAGGTCCCGGTGGCCCTGCAGCAGGCCCGCGATCCGGGCCAGGTTGGTCTTGAGCCAGTACTGCTCGTCGTTGGCCTTGGTCGTCTCGCGCAGGGACTGGACCATCGCGTTGATGTTGTCCTTGAGCTCGGCCACCTCGCCCTCGGCCTCGACGGTGATCGACTGGGTCAGGTCCCCGGTGGCCACCGCGCTGGTGACCTGGGAGATGGCCCGTACCTGGCGGGTCAGGTTCCCGGCCAGCTCGTTGACGTTCTCGGTCAGCCGCTTCCAGGTGCCGGACACGCCCTCGACCTCGGCCTGGCCGCCCAGCCGGCCCTTGCTGCCCACCTCGCGGGCGACCCGGGTGACCTCGGCCGCGAACGACGAGAGCTGGTCGACCATCGTGTTGATCGTGGTCTTGAGCTCCAGGATCTCCCCGCGCGCGTCGACGTCGATCTTCTTCGACAGGTCACCCTGGGCGACGGCGGTGACGACCAGGTCGATGTTGCGGACCTGGCTGGTGAGGTTCCCGGCCATGAAGTTCACCGAGTCAGTGAGGTCGCGCCAGGTCCCGCCGACCCCCGGCACCTGGGCCTGCCCGCCCAGGCGCCCCTCCGTGCCGACCTCGCGGGCGACCCGGGTGACCTCGTCCGCGAAGGCCGACAGCTGGTCGACCATCGTGTTGAGGGTGCCCTTCAGCTCCTGCATCTCGCCCTTGACGTCCACGGTGATCTTGCGGGTCAGGTCGCCGCGGGCCACCGCGGTCGCGATCTGGGCGATGTCCCGGACCTGGCCGGTGAGGTTCCCGGCCATGGCGTTCACCGAGTCGGTGAGGTCTTTCCAGGTGCCGGCCACGCCGGGGACCTGAGCCTGGCCGCCCAGCTTGCCGTCGGTGCCGACTTCCCGGGCGACCCGGGTGACTTCCGAGGTGAACAGGGCGATCTGGTCGGTCATGCCGTTGAAGACGGAGGCGATCTCGTCCATCAGCGGGTCGCCGGTGTGGGGCAGGCGGGTACTGAAGTCGCCGCCGCGCACCGCGGTCAGGCCCTCCAGCAGCAGGTGCAGCCGCGGGTCGGCTGGCTGGCTGCTCAGCCCGGCCTTCTCCATGACGGATTCCTCCCAGCCTTCCAGTCCCCTGCCATCCGGTTTCCTGCGATCGATACTGCCAGCCCGTGGTGATGAGGCAAAAATAACGGTTCAGCACCAGCCGCGGCGGGTAACGTGGCAGTCCGGCCTCCGGAGCCGGCCCAGGGAGGGTCCACTTACCGTGACGGCACCCGGCGGCGGCGAGTTCCGCCGGCTGACTGCGCTCATCGCGCGGCAGCGCCGTGACCTCGACCGGATGCAGGCGCAAGCCGCGTCCCGTTCGGTGGTTGACCTGGCCAGGGGCGTGCTGATGGCTCAGCTCGGCTGCTCCCCGGCGCAAGCCCAGGACCAGCTTATTCGGCTGTCCCGGGACTCGAACACGAGCGTTGCTGATCTCGCGGCCCAGATCACGGGCCGGCTTCCGTCCGGCCAGGCTCCGTCGGCCGCGGTCGGCCAGGACGCCGCCGACGACGCGGCCGACGACGAGACCGCGGCCGGGACGGCGCGGGCCGCGGCCGCGGCGGAAGTCGCGCAGGACGGCGACCAGATTGCCGCCGCGCTGCTGGAGGAGGCCCTGGCCCCGGCCGGGGCGGTCGCGGTGGCGCTGTGGCTGGCCGAGCCTGACGGCAGCCTGGAGCTGGCCGGGCAGGCCGGCTTCGGCCCGCGGGAAGCCAGCCGGTGGCGCCGGATTCACCCGGATATGGAGACCGCGGCCCAGCGGGCCACCCACCGCGGGCTGGAGTCCTGGTGGCCGGCCGGCCCGCCCGCCGGCGAGCACGGGCCTGCGATCGGGCGGTGGCCTAAGGGCGCCCGGGCGGTTCTCCCGCTGCCGAGCGCGGCGGCCGCGCTCGGCGCTATCGAGGTCTGCTGGCCGGAGGCCATCGCGGAGTTCTCCGATGCCCTGCGCCGGCTCCTCGCCTCGCTCGCGGAGGTATCCGCCCAGGCCCTGGGCGTCCGGGTCCGGCGCGGCGGGTTCGCGGCCGACCGGCGCGCGTCCTGGGCGTTTGGCCTCCTGGACAGCCTGCCCGGCTCCGCGCTATTCGCCAGCGCCGTCAAAGACGACTACGGCAGCGTGGCCGACCTGCAGATCCGCTACCTCAGCGACGAATTCAGCGACCCAGCGGGCCGCGCCCCGGCGGACCTGGCCGGCCGGCCGATGCTGGAGGTGTACCCGGCGGCGGCGCTGCCCGGCGGCCTGTTCGACATCGCCGCCGAGGTCCTGGCCACCGGCGAGCCGCAGGCCGTCTCCGGCGCCGTGATCAGCACCCCGGTCGGTGACGGCATCGCCGCGCCCGTGCTGGAGGTGCGGGTCACCCCGCTCTACGACGGGGTCGTCATCGCCTGGCGGCCCGCCGGCGAGGTCGAGCGCCTCACCGCCCTGCTCCAGCAGGCCCAGCGGCTCGGCCGGATCGGCGGCTGGGAGGAGAACCTGCTCACCGGCGAGGTCCTCTGGACCGAGGCGGCGTTCACCCTATTCGGCCAGGCCCCCGGCGTGCCCGTGCCGATCGCCGAGCTCGATGCCCACGTTCCCGCCGATGACATCGCGGTCGTGGCGGGCTTCCGGGATGCCCTGCTGCAGCAGAAGCGGGAGGCCGCCGCCGCGTTCCGGGTCATCCGCACCGATGACCTGAGCATCCGGCAGATGCGCGCCTTCGCCGAGCCCGTCACCGACCCGGCCGGCACCCTGATCGCCGTCCGCGGCGCCTACCAGGACGTATCGGCCGATTACCACACCCAGGTGGCCTTCGCCGCTACCCGGGACCGGCTCGCTGACTCCGAGGAGCGGGCTGAGGAGGAGCACCGGCTGGCGCTCCGGCTGCAGCGGGCCATCACGCCGCGGACCGCCGCCCCCGTGCCCACCCCTGGCCTGGACGTCGCCGCGCGCTACCGCCCGGCCGGGGGCGGCAGCCTGGTCAGCGGCGACTGGTACGACACCGTCCCGCTGCCGGGCGGGCAGATCTTCCTCGCGGTCGGGGACATCGCCGGGCACGGCATCGACGCCGTCACCGGCATGGTGGCCCTGCGCAACTGCCTGCGCGGCCTGGCCATCACCGGATCCGGCCCGGCGGAGCTGCTCGACTGGCTGAACAAGATCGCATTCCACCTCACCGACGGCATCATCGGCACCGCCGTCTGCGGCCTGTTCGACCCGCAGACCCGGTCCCTGCGCTGGGCCCGGGCCGGTCACCTGCCCCCGGTGCTGGTCCGGGACGGCACGGCCACGACCCTCGCGCTCCCTGATGGCGTCCTGCTCGGCGCCGACCCCGACGCCAGCTGCGTCGAGGCGACGCTCGCGCTCCAGCCCGGCGACGCACTCGTGCTGTTCACCGACGGGCTGATCGAGCGGCGCGACGAGCCCATCGATGAGTCCCTGGACGCATTGCTGCGCCTGGCCGCCGTCCCGGTGCGCGACATCCACGGCTTCGCCGATCACCTGCTCAGCGAGGCCCGCTCCGACACCAGCGACGATGCCTGCCTGGTCGCCATCCAGGTCCGCTAGCGCGAGCCGGGACCGGTCGGTCAGCGGCCGCGGCGACGGGCGCTGACCCGGCCCGCGCGGACGCCGGCCTGGGCCGCGACCCGCGCCGTCCGCCTGGTCCGCGCGACCTCACGACGGGCCTGGTGGGCAGCGTGCCGGCCCCGCCAGGCCAGGGACGGGGCGCCCGCCGTGTCCGCCGCGGCCAGCAGCAGGCCGCCGAGGATGGCCAGGTTCTTCAGGAAGTGGATGCGGTCCTGCGCCCGCTCCTGCGGGTCATCGACCTCCCAGAACCGGTGCCCGGCGAGGGTCGTCGGCACCAGGGTCCCGGCGATGACCAGGGCCGACAGCCGCGGTATCCGGCCGAGAGCCAGCAGCGTGGCGCCGGCCAGCTGGACGGCGCCGTTGATGCGCACGGCCTGCTCCGCGTCAGCCGGAACCGCGGGCACGTGCTCGGCGATCGGCGCCACGATCGGCGCCGCCCTGGCCGCTACCCGCTCCGGGTGGAGCAGGGACGCTCCGCCCTGGACGGCGAAGACGGACGCTAGCAGGGGCCGCGCGAACGCTCTCAGTACTGGCATAGACGACCCTTTCCCGGCCGCGCGGGCTTGTAACACCGCTCACCGTGCATCGGCCCAGTCCGGGAAGGGCGGCGGGGCCATTGGGCACCGTTCCGGCGGATGTGCGCCATGTCTCCGCACCGGCCCTGGTCGGCGGCCATCTCGCCCGCCCGCCCCGGCGCGGGACGGCTGGTATCCAGCCGTGCCATGAGGTCCAGTATCGGCAGGACGCCTGACGTGCACCCGTTCTGGCTGCTTTCCTGACCACTGTCGGTGCCGGGGTATTGAATGGCCGGCATGCCGATGATGCCCGGCTTTACCGAGGCCGATCTCCGGGGGCTGGCCGGACCCAGGTCGTTCGAGCGCGGCCTGGACTACGTGAGCCAGGTGGCGGACCTCGATGTCACCGACACGGAGATCACCGCGACGGTGTCCGGCACGGATGACTACGACGTGTGCCTGGTGCCCGGCGACCAGGGACTGCAATGGGACTGCACCTGCCCCTTCAGCCAGGAGGGGTTCTTCTGCAAGCACTGCGTCGCGGTCGGGCTGGCCGTGCTGGCGCCGGGCTCCCGCGACGAGGTCAGCGCGACCCCCGCGCGGCGCGACAGCGTGGACGCCTGGCTGGAGTCGCTGTCCCGCGAGGATCTCGCGGCCGAGCTGCGCGCGCTGCTGGACGGCGATCACGACCTGCGTCGGCGCTTCGAGCTGCGGGCCGCGGCGGCCCGCGGGGACACGCTGGCTATCCGGCGGACGACCAGGGCGCTGATCACGCCCCGCCGCGGCGGGTACTCCGCCTACGACGAGGCCGACTCCTACGCCGCCGGCGTGTACGAGGTCGCCGCCGTGGTCGACAACCTGGCCCAGGCCGGCGCCGGGGAGCAGGCGATCCAGGCCGCGCGCGAGGCTATCGGCGAGCTCGGCCGGGCCTTCGAGCGCCTGGACGACTCGACCGGGTCAGTGGGCGCCGCGGGCCGGCAGCTGCTCGCCGCCCACCTGCGCGCCTGCCGGGCCGCTCCGCCCGAGCCCGCGTCGCTGGCCCACTACCTGGCCCGGCTGGCGCTGCACGATCGATCCGGGATCATGCCCGACCTGGGTGACTACGCCGACTTGCTCGGCGCTGCGGGCCTGCGGCGGCTGCGGGAGCAGATCACCGCGGCGGGCGCGAGCACGGGGAACCCGGCGGACCGGCCGCTGATGGAGTCGCTGCTCCGGGCCGAGGGCAACCTGGACGGCCTGATCGGCTTGCGCGCGGCGAACCTGGACGACTACGGGTGGCAGCACCTGGCCATCGCGCACGAACTCGATCAGGCCGGCCGCGGCGACGAGGCGCTGGCCTGGGCGCAGCGCGGCCTGCGCGAGGCGAAGCGCCCGGACGGGCGGCTGGTCGAGTACCTGGCTGACCGGTACGCGGCGGCGGGCCGCGCCGACGACGTGCTGACGCTGCGGCGTGACCGGTTCGCGGCCGACGCCACGCTGACGGGCTACCAGCGGCTGCGCCAGGCGGCCACGGCCGCCGGCCGGTGGCCCGCCGAGCGCGAGCAGGCGCTGGCGCTCCTGACGGCGAAGGCGCGCGCACCGCACCCCGGCGCCGGGCGGGGGCTGGACTGGACCGGGCCGGTCCTGATCGACGCGCTGCTGGACGACGGCGCGGCCGACGCGGCCTGGACGGCGGCCGCGGAGGTTCCCGACGCTACCTCGCCCGCGCAGTGGCTGCGGCTCGCTGACGAGGTCGCCGCGGCCCGGCCGGCGGACGCCCTGGAGGTGTACCGGAGGCTGATCGAGCCGCTGCGCTCGCGCACCGGCGACAAGGTCTACGAGCAGGCGGCCCGCTTGCTCCGCTCGGCCCGGGCCTGCCACCAGGCCCTCGGCACGACCGCCGAGTTCGACCGGTACCTGGCGCTGTTCCGCGCCGACCAGAAGCGCAAGCCCAACCTGATGCGGCTGCTGGACCGGCACGGCCTGCAGGCCCGCCGCCGCGCGCCCGGGATTGCGGCGCAGGGGGTGCTCTCATGATCGCGCCGGAACCCGCCAGCCGGCATTAGCCTCGACCCCGGCTGGGCCGGCCCGGGAGACTGGGGCCATGCCAGAACCTGATCTGCAGCGCGTACTGGCCGCGGTAGACGGGGACGAACGGCTGCGGGCCTTCATCCGGGACGGCCAGATTGCGGTCATGCCGGCCAGGCGGGCGCGGCGCCTGCTGCTGCTCGAAGCAGTCGCCCAGGCCTTCGAGCCCGGCGCGCGGTACCCCGAGCGCCAGGTCAGCCTGTTCCTCGGCACGCTCTACCCCGACTACGCCGCGCTGCGCCGCTATCTCGTCGATGAGGTTTTCCTGTCCCGGTCCGGCGGCGAGTACTGGCGCAGCGGCGGGGCGGTCCCGGTCGAGGCCGGCGCCTGAGGCCAGGCGGCCGGGCAATGGCATGATGGCGGAATGACGGATTCGTGGAGAAGTGCGCCCGCGGCGGACGTGCAGCCCGGTGACCGCGTGCGGCTGGGGCCGGGCCGGGAGATGCTGGTCTCGAGGATCGAGGCCAACTTCTTCGGCCGGGAGGCCATGGTCGCGTTCATCGAGGACACCCCGGAGCGCTGGTTCAAGCAGCCCGTTCCGACCGCCACCGAGGTCGAGATCCTGACCGCGACCTGAGCCCGCGCCTGCGTTTATGACGAAGCCGGGCCGGCCGGGTAGTCGGCCGGCGCCACTGGCTCGGCCCACTGCGTGGTGCCCAGGGAGACGGCCAGGTGGCTGAGGAAGGTCTGCGCGCCGGCGCCGTGCCAGTGCACCTCGCCAGGCGGCGCCCAGACGGTGTCGCCCGGGCGCAGGGCACGGGGCGGCTCGCCGCGGCGGCCGATCAGGCCGGACCCGGCCATCACCTGCAGGACCTGCCCGCCATCGTGGCTGTGCCAGAACGTCCGGGCGCCGGGCGCGAAGAAGATCGAGGCGATCATCGCCTCGCCGGGCGCGGACACCACCGGGGTGGCCCACACCTCGCCCGTGAAGGTCGCGTCCCGCCGCTGCGAGGCCGAGCTGCCGTCTCCCGGCGCGATGATCATGAACTGGTCTCCTCCGCGTCATGCCGCTCGTCAGCCCTGACGGCCGCGACTGTCTGATGGTCGGCCGCGCCGGCGCGGAGTGTCAACCAGCCGGGCGGTAGCGTCGCGGTCATGCCCAGCGACGCGAGCGCCGACCGCCGGCCGCCGGAGCGCGCGCCCGGGCCGCCGGAGCGGGTCCCGCACCCCCCGCAGCGGACCCTCGGGCCGGGCGGGCCGGTGGTGTCCCGGATGGGCCTCGGCCTGGCCGCCCTGGGCCGCCCGGCCTACATCACCGGCGGCCGGGCCGCCGACCTGCCCGACCGCAGCGTGGCCGCCCTGCGCGCCCGGACGTTCGCGGTCCTCGACGCGGCCTACGCGGCCGGGATCCGGTACGCCGACGCCGCCCGCTCGTACGGCCGGGCCGAGGAGTTCCTGGCCGGCTGGCTGGCCGCGCCCGGCCATCCCGGCCTGATCGCGGGCTCGAAGTGGGGCTACCGCTATACCGGGGACTGGCGCCTGGACGCCGCCCAGCACGAGGTCAAGGAGCACTCGCTGGCCGCGTTCACGGCCCAGCTGGCCGAGACCAGGGCGCTGCTCGGCGACCGGCTCGCCCTGTACCAGGTGCACTCGCTGACCCCGGACTCCCCGCTGCTGGGCGACCGCGACCTGCTGGCCGCCCTCGGCGACCTGCGCGACCACGGCGTGCTGCTGGGCGTGACGACCAGCGGCCCGCATCAGGCCGACGTGCTGCGCCGCGCCATGGAGGCGTCCGCGGGCGGGCGGCCGCTGTTCACCGCGGCCCAGGTGACCTGGAACGTGCTGGAGCCGTCGGTCGGCGCGGCCGCAGCGCAGGCGGCCGCCGCCGGGTGGTCCGTCCTGGTCAAGGAGGCGCTGGCGAACGGGCGGCTGACCCCCGGCGCGCCCGCCGCCCGGCCGCTCGCGGCGCTGGCCGCCGAGCGCGGGGTCACCGAGGACGCCATTGCCCTGGCCGCCGCGCTGGCCAACCCGTGGGCCACCGTCGTGCTGTCCGGGGCGGTCAGCGTCGGGCAGCTGCACGCGAACCTGGCCGCGCTGACCGTCGGCGACGTCGTCCCGCCGCCCGGCCTGGCCGAGCCGCCGGGCCGCTACTGGGCCACCCGCGCGGCCCGGCCCTGGCAGTGACCGCGCCGGGCCGCCGGCGCCGCGACCCGCCGGGATCTCCATTCACGCGAAACGGGGTGCTGCGGCCATGAAGACGATCGGCCTGCTCGGGGGCATGAGCTGGGAGTCATCGATCGCCTACGAGCGGATCATCAACCAGGAGGTGCGGCGGCGCCTGGGCGGAGTGCACTCCGCCGACCTGCTGATCCGCTCCTACGATTTCGCGACGGTAGAACGGCTCCAGTCGGCCGGGGAGTGGAAGGGGGCCGGCCGGCTGCTGGCGGACGGCGCCCGCCGGCTCGAGGCCGCCGGCGCTGAGCTGCTGGTGCTGTGCACCAACACCATGCATGAGGTCGCGGACATGATCGAGGCGGCGACCGCGGTCCCGTTCCTGCACATCGCCGACGTGACCGGCCAGGCGGTCGCCGCCGCCGGGCTGGCGCGAGCCGGGCTGCTCGGCACGCGGTACACGATGGAGCGCGACTTCTACCGGGGCCGGCTGGAGCGAGCGCACGGCCTCACCGTGCTCGTCCCCGACGAACCCGATCGCACGCTGGTCCATCAGGTCATCTTCGACGAGCTCGTCCAGGGCGTCGTCCGCGGCGAGTCGCGGGCGCGCTACCTCGGCGTCATCGACCGGCTGCGGCAGCGCGGCGCCGAGGGCATCATCGCCGGCTGCACCGAGATCGAGCTGCTCGTCGAGCCCGGCGACGTCAGCCTGCCGTACTTCCCGACGACCCGGCTGCACGCCCTGGCCGCGGTCGACCTGGCCCTCCGGTAGGCTAAGGCCATCGCGTCCCGCTGGGACGCCTGGCTAGGCTGGCCGCTGCTGTGCAGCGGGCACTGGCTCTTCCGGTCGGCGTTACGACCCTGCGGTGCGCCGCGGCGGCTAATCG
>Ga0210389_10002186_pt1 | contig 15519 bp, 11 predicted proteins | sample IncBWH28OmetaG_FD_160127 | JGI IMG/M metagenome (GOLD analysis project Ga0210389, IMG submission 160127) | Forest soil microbial communities from Barre Woods Harvard Forest LTER site, Petersham, Massachusetts, United States - Inc-BW-H-28-O ...
CGTCGAACGTGCCGTATTCCACGCACCGGCCACGTCGCAGGACGAACAGCTTCGTACACAGCTCTTCGACCAAATGCAGCAGATGCGAACTCAGCACGACCGCCGTGCCGTCCTTCGCGCGGTTGGCGATAGTCTGCCGCATTTTGCGGATACCGGCAGGATCGAGGCCGGTGAGCGGCTCATCCAGAATCAGTGCGGACGGGTTGTGCAGCAGCCCGCAGGCGATCGCGAGTTTCTGTTTCATTCCGCGGGAGAGCGCGCCGGGAAGTGTCTCGAGTTTGTCGCCGAGTTCGAGTTCGGCGAGCAAGCCCGGAATGCGCTGCTCCGCGTCGGCGACATTGTAGAGACGGGCGATAAACCGCAGATGCTCCTGCACCGTCAGATACTCGAACAGGTGCGGTTCGTCCGGAATGAACGCGAGCTGGCGTTTCGCCTCGACCGGCTCCACCTGGATGTCGCGACCGCCGATGCTCACCGTGCCGCTGGTCGGTCGCATGATGCCCGCGAGGCAGCGCAGTGTGCTCGTCTTGCCGGCTCCGTTCGGACCGACGAGGCCAAGCACTTCACCCGGTCCGACGTCGAACGAGATTGAATCAACGGCCTTGAAGGAGCCGTACAGCTTCGTGAGTTCGCGAACGGCGATCATGTCGGTCCCCATTGGGCCCAGTGGGTCGCGCGGCAATTACGGCGCATACTTATCATTCCGTCAGCGGTAAATAGCACCGGGGTGGGTTCCGCCACCAGTCGAATGCTTCTGGAGTTTTCCAAATGGCTTTAAACAAGCGCGCCGTCGTCGGTGGCGTGATCGTGATCGGGATCGTCGCGGCGGTCGTCATCACGCGCCCGGGTCCACTCGTGCTCACGGGTATCGTGACAACCAACGACGTGATCGTCAGCCCGCAGGTCACCGCGCAGCTCAGCAAACTGCTCGTGAAGGAGGGCGACAAGGTCGACGCGAACCAGCTGCTCGCCGTGCTCGCACCCGACGAACTCAAGGCGGATCAAGCGTATGCGGCGCAGAGCGAGAAAGGGCTCGGCGATCAGGTGCAGGTGAGCGAGGCAGCACTCCGATATCAGGAGCAGCAGACCGCCGAGCAGATCAAGCAGGCACAGGCGAACCTGGCGACGAACATCGCGCAGCAGGCGGAAGCCGCGGCGAATCTGAACATCGCGAAACTATCGCTCACGCGCAGCGAGGCGATGCTCAAAGCGGGCGCGATTTCGAATCAGGATCTCGATCAGGCGCGCACCAATGCGGCCGTTGCGACCGCGCGCGTGGATGCGACGACAAAGCAGGTCGAATCGGCGCGCGCCGCGCTCGCGCTGGCGCAATCGGCGGCGGAGCAGATCGCGGTGCGGCGGGGTGGGCTGCAAGCGGCACAGCGCGGAAAGGCCGCGGCGACCGCGCAGACCACGAAAGCCGACGTTCGTCTCTCGTATTCTGAAATTCGCGCGCCGATCGCAGGGATCGTTGATGTTGCCGCGGCCCGCGCGGGTGAGATCGTGAACCCGGGGCAACCGATCATCACGCTGATCGATCCCGACAATTTGTGGGTTCGCGCGGACGTCGAAGAGAGCTACATCGACAGGATCAAGCTCGGCGACTCACTCACGGTCCGGCTGCCTTCGGGCGACGAGAAGCGCGGCGCGGTGTTTTTTCGCGGCGTCGACGCCGGCTTTGCCACGCAGCGCGACGTGAGCCGGACGAAGCGCGATATCAAGACGTTCGAGATTCGCATTCGCGTGGACAACAAAGACCGCCATCTCGCGACGGGCATGACTGCGTACGTCGTGCTGCCGAAGAGCGTGACGTCCAAATGAGCGCGTAGGGAGAAACCAGTGCCGCTCGCGATCGACGTTCAGAACATCGGCAAACGATTCGGTGATTTCACCGCGGTCGACGGAATTTCGTTTTCCGTCGAGCGTGGCGAAACGCTCGGCCTGCTTGGTCCGAACGGTGCGGGGAAGTCCACGCTCATCCGCATGATGACCACGCTGATGCTTCCCACCAGCGGAACCGCGGTGGTGAACGGCTGTGACATCGTGAAAGAGCCCGACGCCGTGCGCCACGCGATCGGTGTGATTCCGCAGGCGATGACCAGTGACATGGAACTTAGCTGCCGCGAGAACCTGCTGATCTTCGCCAAGTTGTACGGTGTGCCCAAGGAGCGCCGCGAGAAACTCATTCGCGAGCTGCTCGAGGCCGTGGATCTCACGAAGTGGGCGGACGCGCAGGTGAAGAAGCTTTCGGGCGGCATGCGCCGCCGTCTCGAGATTGCGCGCGGCCTCGTGCATGAGCCGAAGATCTTTTTTCTCGACGAGCCGACGACCGGTCTCGATCCAGTCTCGCGCAAAGCAGTCTGGACGATGCTCGAGAAGGTGAAAGCGGAGCGCGAACTGACCGTACTCATCACGACGCACATGATGGACGAGGCGGATCATCTTTGCGACCGGATCGCGATTGTCGATCACGGACGTTTGATGGCGCTCGATTCTCCGATTCATCTCAAGGCTGCAGTTCCCGGCGACAACGTGCTCGAGGTGCTGTTCAGCGGCACGCCCGCCGGATGGAAGGAAAAAGTGAGCGCGCTACCGGCTGTTGCAGGAGTGACGTCCGACGGCGACGCATATCACATCTCGTCGAAGGACGGACCGACGACGACGATGGCGCTGCTCGACGCCGCCGCGAGCGCGGGTGTGAAGGTGCAGACGCTCGCGGTGCAGAGCACGACGCTCGACGATGTGTTCGTCTACTTCACGGGCCGACAGCTCCACGGCGAACAGTCTGCTGCGACGCCGGAAGTAGAGACGGCAGCTCCGGCGGGGAGGTAGCGCGATGGAACGCACATTCGCCATCGTCGAACGGGAGATGCGCAGATTCCGGCGCAGCCCGATGCTGATCGTCATGTCGCTCATCATGCCGATCGTGCAGCTGCTCGTGCTCGGCTACGCGTTCGGCGGCACCGTAAAGAACCTCAAGCTCGGCGTGGTCGATCAGGATCGCGGAATGCCGGCGGTGAGAATGCGCGAGTTGGCGGGCGCGGTTTCGTCCAACGCAAAAACGTTCGTGCCGGTGCCGTATGCGGATCTCGGCTCGGCGGTCACGGCGCTGCGGAACGGCGAGCTGAACGGCGTGCTCGCGATCCCGCCGGATTTCTCAAGGCGCGTTTTGTCGAAGGACGATCCGCATGTCGCGATCATCGAAGACAACACCGATGGCTTTGTGGCCGGCACGATGGCGGCGACGGCGAGCGGAATGATCACGGCGTATGACATGCCGGAGACGGTGACGAGACGCGTTCCCGAGTCGACGACGCTCGATGTCGTCGAAGTCTATCCGTACGTGCCGTACATCCAGTATTTGCTCTCTGGTTCGGTCGTCATGTCGATCTTCATGATGGTGATGATCGGCGGCGGCATCATTTTCATCGACGACAAATCGCGCGGGCTGCACGAAGGTTATCTCGTCACGCCGATTTCGAAACTCGAGCTCGTGCTTGGTTTCACGATTTCCGGCGCGATCAAGGCTGTGATCGCGGCGGTGGTGGTGGTGACGGTCGGATCGGTGATTGCGGGGGTGCCGGACGCATTCGAGCCGTTCCGACTCATGCGGCTGATGGTCGTGGTTGTCATCACTTCAATGGCGCTCGTGAGCATGATGTTCCTGCTCATGGTGCGGATGAATGATCCGCTGTTGCCGCGCGCGCTGTTCGGCGTGCTCAACACTTTTCTTTATTTCCCGAGCGGCGCGGTGTACCCGCAGCAGGCGTTTCCGGGATGGATGAAAGTGATCGCCGTGCTCGATCCGTTTACGTACGCGGTTCATGCGATCAAGTGTCTGATTCTCAAGAACACGGGATTCGGGGCGATTGGGTACGATCTGCTGTATCTGTCGATCTTCACGGTGGTGTGCATGACGGCGGCGACGTACCTCTTCAAGCGGACGCTCTGACGGCAGTTTGAGGGAGAACTCCTCGACGCAGAACTCCTTGACGCAGAACGCAGGAGAGGAATTGGGACGCGGGACTTAGAGGCGAGCTGGGAGTAGCTGGGAGATATGAGAAAGGGCGCCAACTCAGTGTGAGTCGCGCCCGTTCTCGTATCTCCGATCTACGCGTGCCTCGCCTCTCCACCCCGCGTCCCAATTCCTCTCCCGCGTTCCGCGTTGCCAGTGAAATCTTGCCCCTCATCTCTGCTTTACGGAGTGAACGGCTGCGTCCACCGTGGAATTCCCAATTCTTCCGGTGACGCCAATTTTTTAGTCCGATTGTAAGCCGATCTCGCCTGTCCGACTTTATCCGACCGCTGAATCCAAAGCTGCGCCGCGAGATCGTAGCGGTTGAGCACGTTGTACAGCCAATACGGTTTGTTCTGCGCGAGCCAGCTTTTTTCGAACAGCTCGCGCCCGAGCACGTAGCCGTCGCGCAGATCGGCGCTGCGCGAATTGATGTTCGACGAAATCTCGCCGAGGTCGTGCGTTGGACTTCCGCCGGCTTGAACCGTGTCGTAGGCGTGTGTGTACAGCCGCGAGATTTCATCTGAGAGTTCGAACTTCATTCCGATGAAATCGAGCCGGCGCGCGCCCATCTCGAGGGCGTCGAGCGCGTCCGTCTCGCGCAGGCCGCTCCTGGCGGCCTGCCGGGCCTGTGCGACAAGCACCATCGCACTTTCTGCGAGTATGCGGAAATCGCGATCCACGCTGCGAATTTTCTGTGCGCTCTGCTGGCCTTCGGTGGAGAACGGATCCACCCAATACAAATAGTTGCTGCCGTCGCCGAGTCCGGCCTTTGTGAGCAGTGCATGTGCGGCGGCGAGCTTCATCTGCGCCGCGTCGATTTTCCCGGTCGGGTCGCCGTGGAACTGCAAACCGTAACTCTGCTGAAAATCGTCGAACGATGCTTCGCCCGGCTGCCAGCTCGCGGCGGCGCCATAGAGAATTCCGTACCACTGCTGATTGAGAATCGCTTCGCCGTCGTCGGCCCAGCTCGTGTTGAGCAAGCCCGTCGCGCCAAGCCGCTGGCCGTCGCGCGCCATCGCCTGGATGTTCTTGAGCGTCATGTCATTGTTGGGGAACACTCGGTTCCATCCGTTGACCCCCGGCGCAACCCACGTTTCGATCCCCGCATTGATGAACGGCTTGAGCAGTGTCTCCGGGTGCGGGTTCGAACCGTAGCCCCAGCCGACCGCGAGCATGTCTTTCGGAAGCGACTTCACGAGATCGGGACTGCCCTGCGCGATATCTCCCCAGAAGAGGAATCGCTTTCCGGTGTAGCGCAGCGCGCTCTCGATCTGCTTGAGAAAGTCGATGTAGACTGGACCGAGTCCGTTCTGCTGCACGCGGTCCTTCGTGCGGCCAAGTCCGAGTTCGATCGTCTCGTCCGCACCGAGATGCACGAAGTTCGACGGGAAGAGTGAGTCGATTTCAGAGAACCAGGACTTGATGAGCGCGAGTGATGCCGGATCGCCGGGGGCGAGGACATTCCCGTGCTCGGCCTCGCCCATCGGCGAATAGAGATCGTACTTGAGCACATGATGCAGGTGGCCGAACGCTTCCTGCTCGGGGATCACATCGATGTGGTAGTGCTTTGCGTACGCGACGAGCGCGCGTACGTCGTCGTGGCTCATGCCGCCGCCGGGCGGAGAAATGAGGGGGTTCGCGTTGTACGCGAGCGTGTGCTCGAAGTACGGCGAATAGACGTTGATCTTGTACGCGGCGAATGTCCGCAATTCCTTTTTCTGGAACTCGAGCGTCGGCACCGGCCCGCGCGAGAGGTCGTCGTGGAATCCGCGGTACCGCATGGCCGGCCAATCACGAATTGCCGCAACCTGTACGCTCGGCGCGCCGCCGTCGGTTCGGATGAGCTGCTTGAGCGTTTGCGCGCCATAGAACATTCCGGCGCCGGTTGCGGCGACAATCACCGCGCCGTCTTTCGTCGCGAGGAGCACATACCCCTCGGCTTTCATCGCATCGCTGAACGTGACCTTGTTGTCGTCGAGAACGCGATGCGCCATTTGTGAGTCGAGCCGCAGCAGCGCAATCTTGAACGCGCCGTCGGGCGCCGTTGTGATGCGCACGCCGCGTTCTCTGAGGACGTCGGAAAGATCTTTCGCCGTGAAGCGGTCGTCGTCGTTGTTCGCGCCCGCAATCATGACGGATTTCGCGAGCGGCACGAGCTCGCCCGCGGTAACCTCGCGCGGCTTTGGGATCAGGTGCGGATCGCCCCCGGCGCGGAGCGGCGATCCCGCGACGACGAACGCGATCAGTACGAGTGCGAATCGACGGGCAGCGATCATTTGAATATCTGCGGTCAGGGCCAACTGCGTACGACATCAAACCAACTTGACGCTGACCGAATGTCGTGAGTCGCTACCGGCTTCGCAACGCTGTCAGCGGGTCCACCCTCGTCGCGTTTCGCTAGAACTCGAGCTTCTTGAGGTAGTTGTAGTTCTGCTTTGCGGCTGCGAGTTCGTCCTTCGGGTTTTCCTGCTCGACATAACACGGCTTCTTCTGGATATCTGGTATCGCGCCGAGAAGTTTTCCGATCGGCATGCGTCCGGTGCCGAGCTCGGTGTCATGCGTGCCGTCGGCGACCACGTCCTTCACGTGAAAGCTGTAGTACCGATCGTAGTGCTGCAGGAGATACTGCATCGGATTTCCGCCACCGATTTCCATATTGCCGAAGTCGAGCTGCAGGCGCACGCGCGCCGGATCGGTGCGTTCCATGAACAGCTCGTAAGGAATCGTCCCCTGGATCAGCTTCATCTGCCCGGGCTCGTTGTGAAACGCGAGCCAGATGCCCGCACGACGCGCCAGGTCACCTGCGGCATTGAAGCGATCGGCCCAGCGGCGCCACGCGTCGAGCGACGTTCGCGTCTCCTCAGGAAGACTCGGCACGATCAGATATTGATGCCCGACCACCTTCGCGTTTGCGAGGCTCGTTTCCCAATCCTTCAGCAGCGCTTCCGGCGCGATGTGCCCTGATGGCGCTTTCAACCCTTCGTGCTTGAGCGTCGCATGCACCTGCTGCGGCGTGCGACCGAAATTATCAAAACTCCAGAGCAACTCGACATCGTCATACCCCGCCGCGCGTACCGCCGCGAGCGTGCGCTCGGGATCGGCTTTCATCGCATTGCGGACCGAGTACAACTCGAGACCCACGCGCCAGAGATGATCTTTTGACACTGAAATGCGCGGAAGAAAGGCGGCACTCGCGAACGTGGCGCCGAAGGCCTGCACGAAATCGCGACGCCTCACTTGAGTCCCGTCCGACGGCTGCCGGTCATCGTAGAGCTCTCCACGTTGCGGGATCTTCGGAGCCAAGGACCCACACGGAATAGCCGCGCAGATGGTACCTGGTCACGAGTCCGAGTTTCGTTATGAATGCGCGTGAGTCTTCCATCCATACATATTGATAAACATCGTGCTCGCTCCACGCGGCGGTCGGCGCTTTTTGCACGTTGTCCCACGCCGCCTTGATGCCGCTCTTCGCGAGGATTGCTTCGGCGGCCTGATACGAGATGTCGTTCCCGCGCATTTTCGACCCGCCGATCGAATCGTACGCCGGGAACCACCAGTCGGAATACCCCGGAATACCGAGCGAGATCTTGCCGGGTGGCACGCCGAGCGAGAGCACGTACTCGAGTGACGCTTTCATCCATGGATAGCCGCCCACCGGACCTGCGGGTGAACCGCCGGTGTGCTGCGCGTACGTCATGTAGGAGATGAAGTCGAGCGTATCGGCGAGCGATTTATAATCGTAGACTGCGCGCCAGTTATCGTAAATCCACTTGTGGTAGGTGGTGGGACCGGGATCTTCACTCGTGCGAGGCACGACGGCGGCACTCAACGTGCAGCCTGCATGGTGCACTGAGTCCACCGATTCGCGCGTGAACGAGGTGAACGCCGATTTGTCGCGGACATGAACGTTCTCGATGTCGAACTGGATTCCGTCGAGATGCTGATCGCGGCAGAGCGCGGCGAGACTGCGAATCGCGCGCGCTCGCGCATCGGGAACCGTGAGCACGCGGTGAATCGACGGCTGATCGAACCCGGGGTTCATCACGAGCGGCACGAGTTTCACATGGTGTTCGTGCGCGGCCGCGACCATTCGCGGGTCGATGCTCCCCGTGATGATCCCGTTGCTGTCGAGCGAGAACACCTGGGGCGAGACTATTGAAATCTGATCGGCGTGCGCGAGGAAGCTCTGGAGGCTTTCGTCGCCGCGCGCGTACCAGACCGACTCGAGTGTGTGCGGCGACACGGCCTGAGGCGCGCAGCCAGCGGCGGCAAGAAGCAGGAGAGAGGTCAGCTTCCGGTACATGGAGCAAAACTAGCGCTGCGGCGGGAGGTAGCAATCAGCGTGCAGTACGGCATCTTAAGAGGCATGAGCAACATCGAATCGACTTTTCGCGAGTACCGCGAGCCCGTCCGCGAGCTCTGCGCGAAATTCGGCGGCGACTACTGGCAGAAGGTTGGTCAGGAAAACGGTTACCCCACTGAATTCGTAAGGGCACTCACCGACGCCGGCTGGCTCGCCGCGCTCATCCCCGCGGAATACGGCGGCGGCGGCCTTGGGTTGGCCGAGGCATCGGTGATTCTCGAAGAGGTGAACCGCTCGGGCGGAAACTCCGGCGCGTGCCACGCGCAGATGTACATCATGGGCACCTTGCTGCGGCACGGATCTGCAGCGCAGAAACAGAAGTATCTGCCGCAGATCGCATCGGGCGCGCTGCGGTTGCAGTCGTTCGCTGTGACCGAGCCGACGACCGGCACGGACACGACCAAGATCAAGACGACCGCCGAGAAGAAAGGCGATCGCTATATCGTGAACGGGCAGAAGGTGTGGATCTCGCGCGCACAACATTCCGATTTGATGCTCCTGCTCGCGCGCACGACGCCGCTGGCGGATGTCACCAAACGTTCGCGCGGGCTGTCGGTTTTTCTCGTCGACCTACGCGGCGCCGAACAGCGCGGTCTCACCATGCGCGGCATCCGCAACATGGTGAACCACGAGACGAACGAAATCTTCTTCAACGATTTCGAGATTCCCGCGGAGAATCTCATCGGCACCGAGGGCGAGGGGTTCCGCTGCATTCTCGACGGGATGAACGCGGAACGGATTCTCATTGCCGCCGAGTGCATCGGAGATGGTTACTGGTTCACGGAGAAATCGCGGCGTTACGCGTCTGAGCGCGTGGTGTTCGACCGACCGATCGGTCAAAATCAGGGCGTGCAGTTTCCAATTGCGCGCGCCTATGCAAACGTGCGCGCGGCCGATCTCATGCGGTTCGAAGCCGCGCGTCTCTACGACAGCGGGAAACCGTGCGGTGAGGAAGCGAACCTCGCCAAGCTTCTCGCAGCCGACGCGAGCTGGGAGGCCGCGAATGTGTGCATGCAAACATTCGGGGGCTTCGGGTTCGCCTCCGAATACGATGTCGAGCGCAAATTCCGCGAGACCCGGCTGTATCAGGTCGCGCCGATTTCCACGAACATGATCCTCTCGTATATCGGCGAGCACGTGCTCGGGATGCCGAGGTCGTTTTGACGAACATGCTTCCGCTCGACGGCATTCGAGTCGTCGCGCTCGAGCAGGCGGTGGTCGCGCCATTTTGCACGCGGCAGCTCGCCGATATGGGCGCAGACGTCATCAAGATCGAACGTCCCGGCGGCGGCGATCTCGCGCGCGCCTATGACGGTGCGCTCAATGGAGTCTCGGCGTATTTCGCCTGGCTCAATCGCGGCAAGCGGAGCATCGTGCTCGACGTGAAAGATTCGCACGACCACGGCGTGTGCGAGCAGCTCATCGCCCGCGCCGATGCGTTCGTGCACAATCTCGCGCCGGGCGCCGTCGAGCGGCTGGGATTTGGCTACGAGGAATTATCTGCGCGACATCCGCGCCTGATCTGGTGCGGAATTTCCGGCTACGGACCGGACGGCCCGCATCGCGACCGCAAAGCGTACGACATGCTCGTGCAGGCCGAGGCGGGCGTCATCGGAATGACCGGAACTTCGGACGCGCCCGCGAAAGTCGGCGTGTCGATCGCGGATATCGGCGGCGGACACTATGCGTATTCATCGATTCTTGCCGCGCTGCTCAATCGTGCGAAGACCGGCCGCGGCGAGCGCATCGATATCTCGATGTTCGAGTGCATGACCGAATGGATGATGCCGCCGCTCAATGTTTGGCAGGGCACGGGGAGAACTCCGCAGCGTGCCGGTGTGCGCCACAACATGGTCGTGCCGTATGGTGCGTACCGCTGCGCTGACGGCGATGTGCTGCTCGCGGTGCAAACCGATCGCGAGTGGCGGCGCCTGTGCTCGACGGCGCTCGATGCACCCTCGCTTGCCGACGATCCGCGTTTCGTGAACAACGAACTCCGCGTTGAAAATCGCGTAGCGCTGGAAGCATTGATCGACGCGCATTTTTCGAAGCGCACGCGCACCGACGTAATCGCACTGCTCGAGGCCGCCGACATTCCCACCGGCGCGATGAACGATCTCGCTGCGGTCGTCGCGCATCCGCAGCTCGCGGCTCGGGGCCGCTGGGTCAGCGTGGATTCAGAGGGCGGAGAGTTTTCGGCGCTCCTTCCGCCGCACAACCTGCAGGGCGCGCCGCCGCGAATGGGTGCTGTGCCGGCGCTCGGTCAGCATACGGACGAAATTCTCCGGGAACTCGGCGACGCGCGCTGACGCGGTCCGAGTGTGCGCAGTACTTCCTGCCGTCACCTGCTGTCATATGGAGCCGTCCCGTCGGTCACTCACTGTCGTACGCACGCCGATTGACGTTGCGCGCAACTTCTTGACGACGGCACGATGAACTCATCTCTCCGGCTGGTGCTCGCATCAATCGCAGGCGTGCTATTCCCGGGAGCCGCGGCCGCGCAGCAGCCACCGTTGCGTCCGCTCGGACCGGTGCTCGCCGTGTCCGCGGAGTCGCTTGCAAGCGTCGCCCAGGTTCGCGCGCTATCGCACGGCGGGGTAATCGTGCACGATCTCACGGGGCGGCGCGTCGTCATGTTCGACTCGACGCTTAAACGCGTTACGGTCATCGCGGATTCGACGGACGCTACGAACCGCGCATACAGCTCGCGCCTCGGCGGCCTGATCGCGTATCGCGGCGACTCGACGCTGTTCGTGGATCCGCAGTCGCTTTCGATGCTGGTCATCGATCAAAACGGCAAGGTCGTTCGCACGATCGCCGCGCCGCTGCCAAACGAGATCAATCAACTCATCGGCGGGCAAAACGGCACGCCTGGGTTCGACGCACAAGGCCGGTTGGTGTACCGGGCCTTGATCCGTACACGGGTGCCTCCCTCTCTGCCGGCTCCGGGCGAGACGGCGATGCTGCCGATTGCCGATTCGTCACTCGTCGTGCGAGTCGATTTGAAAACACGGAAAGTGGACACCGCTGCGACGTTCCGAATTCCGAAGATCAAAGCCACCGTCACACGCGAAGAGAGCACCGGCGGCATTCAACTCCGAACGATCGCGAGTCCCCTGCCGTGGACGGATGATTGGGCGCTGCTCTCGGATGGATCGCTGGCGATCGTTCGCGGTCAGGACTATCGCGTTGATATCGTAACGCCGGATGGAAAGGTGATCAGCGGCCCGAAGATTCCGTTCGAATGGCAGCGTCTGTCGGACGATGACAAGAGAGCCATCCTCGATTCAACGCGAGCGGCCGCGGACAAGCTGCGCGCTGCGATCATCGCGCAACAGCGTCAGGCAGCGGGCCTCGACGCCAAGTCGAACATTGATACGGCCAAGACCGGGGCGCGTCAGCTCGCGCAAGCGGAGGCCACTCACCCGGCCGCCTCGTCAGCGCCATCCGTCGCGGCACCGCCTCCCGTGGAACTCACTCCGCTCAATGAGTTGCCCGATTATCGCCCGGCGGTTCGCCAAGGCGCCGCCCGGGCGGACGCGGACGGCAATCTGTGGATCCGCACGAGTCGCGCGGTGAATGGCAGCACCGAGTACGACGTGATCAACAACAGAGGCGAGTTGAAGGAGCGCGTGCTCGTGCCGCCTGGACGCGTGATTGCGGGTTTCGGTCCGGGCGGCGTGGTCTATATGGGTGCACTGGATGGCGATGTTGCGAGGCTCGAGCGCGCGTTGGCGAGATAGACCGGCAGCAATGCTAGCCGAACTGCGATAGGAAGCCTATTGTGTGCGCATGCACACGACGGGCTCGACGATGGGCGCACAGGTCACAGCGCGGCACAGTGCGGAATTTGTCGCATTGCAAACAGCAGTTGCCGGTCGCTATTCGCTCGATCGCGAGCTCGGCCGCGGCGGAATGGGAATCGTATTCCTCGCGCGTGACGTGGCCCTGGAGCGACAGGTCGCGATCAAGTTGTTGCCGCCGCATCTATCGACCGATCCGGCCGTTCGCGAACGATTCCTGCGCGAGGCACGCACCGCCGCGCAGCTGATGCATCCCAATATCGTTCCGATTCACTCCGTCGAAGAGCACGGTCCGATTTTGTTTTTCGTCATGGCATATGTCGATGGCGAAACGCTGTCGGATCGCGTTCGCCGTGGTGGATGCCTGACGGCCGATGCCGCGACGCAACTCATGCTCGAAGTCGCGTGGGCGCTCGGATACGCGCACGGACGGGGTGTGGTGCATCGCGACATCAAGCCGGATAACGTGCTGCTGGAACGCGCGAGCGGTCGCGCACTCGTCGCTGACTTCGGAATTGCACGAGTCGCGAATCATTCCACACTTTCAGCCGAAGGTACAATCGCTGGGACGCTTCAGTATATGAGCCCGGAGCAGGCATCCACCGACGCACTGGACGGGCGGAGTGATCTGTATTCGCTAGGGGCGACAATGTATTTCGCGCTGAGCGGGTCGCCGCCGATCGACGGTCCCACGCTTCCGGTCATCATCACGCGACTGCTCACGGAACCACCCGTCCCGATCGGAAGCGTGAAACCCGGTCTCGCGCCCGGCCTCTCCGAGGCGGTGATGCGATGCCTCGCGAAATCGGCTGAGGACAGATTCGCATCGGCCGACGCGCTGTGCGCCGCGTTGCGCGATGCGCTTCCCGCCGAGCCGGTGGCCCCGCCGGAGCTCCGCATGTTTCTTCGCGAGTTCGCCGTCGGCAGAACCATGCCGGTCGTAGGAATCGGCATCATGATGCTTAGCGGTGCTTTCGCTTCGATCGGCTTTCTGGACGCGCGCGGCGCCGCTGTGATCGGGATTTTGGGCGCCGCGCTCACTGCACTCTTTCCGCTCAGCGTGATGTCGCAGCTGCGTGCGCTCCGCGACGGCAGAATCGGACTTGATGAGCTGAGGCGCGGCCTCGCCCGGGAGATCGCTCACGGGAAAGCCGAGAATGAAGCGCGTCGAGTGGGCTGGCGAACGTTTCAGGCCGGTCTTTTCAAGAGCATGGGCGCGCTGTTTATCGCCGCCGGCCTTGGCGTGGCCGCGATGGTATTGCAATCGCGCGGTGGGCTACACTGGTTTGATGCTGCTGCAGTGCCGCTGGCGACCAGCGCGTTCGTCATCGCCGGTGGTGTCGGCGCAGTGTGGATGGGAGCCAATGTCGGAAGGTTGCCGAAGTGGCTGGAGCCCGAGGGCAAGCCACGCAATCTCGAACAGTGGCCACTGCGCGCGCTCAACTGGCTCGTCGGCACGAAAATGTTTCGCGCTTACTACGGTCGCCACGAAGCGTTGTCTTCGGGATTGCAGCCACTGTCGACGTCGACGATTCCGACAGCGACACTGCTGCTCAACCGCGTTGACGATCTGCTTCAATTGCTTCCCGCAGATCTTCGATCGCGACTGGGCGAAGTGCACGAAGTCGCTGAATCGCTCGAGCGGTCAGTGGCTGCGCTGCGAACCCGCGCGGCGCGGCTCGCCGACGCGATGTCGCAGCTTCCGGCCGGAAGCGCCGCGCATGCCGAGTTTTCCGCAGCGCTCGACAAGACGAATGCGAGCATCGCTGATGGCGTGACCGCATTGGAGAACATTCGCACAGATCTTCTGCGGCTTGGCGCAGGACTGATCGGCGCCAACGGCATCACGGCCGAATTGGAGAGCGCGCGCGAAGTCAGCCTGGCAATCGACGCGGAACTGGCCGCGCGAGACGAAGTGGCGCGGCTGCTTACTCGTCCAGCGGAGTGACGACGACCTCAGCCTGTCCCGCTTCGTCATAGCCGACATTGACGCGCCACGGCTGACAGCAAATCTCGCAGTCCTCGACGTACTCCTGCGCCGGACCGCTCCCCGGGTCGATCGAGATCTCTACTTCTTCTCCGCAATAAGGGCACAGCACCGTCGCTTCAGTTTGCGCGGTGCCGTCACCCTCGGGGAATTCGTCGTCCAGATTTTCGTCGTCGTGACTCACGAGCCTGTCTTGCGCGGGGAACGGTCTGAGGAACGATCAAGCTATGCGTGGTACTACCCCCGCGCTTGTGAATTAGCCCGTTAGTTACTTGCGGCTTTTACCTCAACGCCCGAATCCTTCAGCGCCTTGATCAGCGCCGGAAGCTGATCGTTTACGACTTTCGTGACACGATCCATCTGTTTCTGCAGATCTGCAGGCAGCGCCTGAAGCGTTTTGCGCTGTTCATCGCTCACCGCGAACGAAATGTTCAGCATTTCGGTGAGTGCATTGAACCTCGCCTGCACGGTCACGACGGACGGCGCGGTCGGAAGCGCATTTTGATCGTCGATCGCACCGCCGGCGTTACCGCCCGCCCCAGCCGCAGGTGCTGCCGCAGCCGGCGCTGCGCCTGTCGAATCAGCCGTTGCGCCGCGCCCGCCACCTGCACGTCCGCCGCCGCCACCTCGGCCGCCGCGACCACCACCACCAGCCGCGCCACCGGCAGCGCCACCACCACCGCCGCCGCCACCAAACCCGCCGCGCCCAGCGCCCTGCGGTGCGCCGACCTGCGCAATGATTTCCGCCATCTCCTTCGTGAGCGCGGTGAGCTTCGCTTTCGCATCAGGCGAAAGCTTTGCCATCGACGAATCGGCTGTGCGACGAACTTCGGCGAATCTCCGCTGCGTCGTGTCGGTTTGCGCTTGCTTCGCGCGCAGCGTTTTCTGGAACGACGCGACGCTCAACCGGAACGCATACAGCTGCTTCAGCTCCGACTCGGCAAGCGTCACCATTGGATCCTTGCGCAGCGTGAACGACTGCTCGAGCACAGTCGGCGTACCCGAGGCGGACGAAATCGTCAGGCGCGCTTTGTACGTGCCGGGAAGTGCAGGGAAGAGCGCATCGCCTGCAGCACCGCGTCCGCCGCCACCGCCGCCACCGCCGCCACCACCGCCACCACCGGCGCCGCCGCCTGCACCACCCGCCGCGCCGCCGCGACCACCACGCCCGCCCGCGACGACCGTTCCCGGCGGCAGCGTATCCGTCACCGGTCCAGTGAGCGGCGGACCAACGCGCATGTCCCAATACTGCCGGAAGAGTCCCTGCTTGTTGTTCGCCGCCATCTGCCTGATCACTGTGCCGCTCGCGTCGACAATCGCGATCGTTGCTTTGGCGTCGCTCGGAATC
>Ga0210389_10002189_pt1 | contig 15510 bp, 20 predicted proteins | sample IncBWH28OmetaG_FD_160127 | JGI IMG/M metagenome (GOLD analysis project Ga0210389, IMG submission 160127) | Forest soil microbial communities from Barre Woods Harvard Forest LTER site, Petersham, Massachusetts, United States - Inc-BW-H-28-O ...
AACGGTGCTGATGGCTTTGCGACCTTGCGTTCCGTAATCGACACAACGATAAAATCTGGCAAGGATGTGTTTTATGCGCTTTCTTTAATTGCTAACTTGGCTGCTGAATAGTTACAAAATGTTTTAGAATGCAAAATTGAAACGACTAACACCACTATGGGGAATAATATTATTGGCAATACTAAATAGTTGCTCCAATTCTTATGATCTTTTGTCTCAGGACAAATTGGCCGTGTCCCCTTGTGGTAAATCTGAAACAGGTGTAAATGTTAGAATTAGGAATTTAGGAAAGATCACATTTAGTAAGTTTGAGCTTGAAATCCCCGGGCAAAAATTAACCTTTTCCGGTCTGAGAGGCGGGGAATTAAGTTGTTATAAAAACATATCGTCAATTTGGACCAATAATTCATATAAGGCAATGATAACTAAGGCTGGGTATACCGTCACATTACTAGCCGTTGGAACTGATCACGTTGGAGAATCTGACATTAAACACGGTGACGTCACAATAGAAGTTGTTATTAAGAAAACTAAAAAAGGCTTTGATTCAAATTTACATTTTAATATTGAAAGCGATTGATTATCTAGCTTCTATAAAGACAGGCACTACCGATGCGCAATTAAATGATACTCAAAGCAACAACCTAAAATAGTTTGGATTATTTGTTTTTTTGTTTCGGCAATCCTACCCTTTTTAGCGTTTCCATAGCCTTTTCTACCTGCCTCAAGACCGCAGGATCATTAGCGTGACTCTTAACGTCGCTGCTTACAACACCAGGGCCAAAGCCTTTCATCGTATTGCGTTCTTTTACCGTAGTAGACATAGATGCGATCCTTTCATTTTATACTCAAATATAGAAAATCATTTACGTTTAACCAAAAATGCATCATAGTTAATTCTGTTCGGCTTAAATTCATGCCAGCCATTATCCTTTAGCCCGTATACTTCAAAGTCCAAGCAGATTTCTTCCCACAGGCCTGCAATACCCATTTGATAAAGCCTCGTCCTTGATGGGGTACTTCCTTCTACATAAATATAATGATTGCCGTGATGGTCACAAAAAGTGTTGATAGTATTGGCCACAGTAGATAAAACGATATCCCGATCAAGGTTATTTGTGATGGACATGTCATCTAATTCCCCTGTATCTGCAAAGCGGTCCCCAAAAGCTAAATTAAAGATAGGTGGTTCAGTACCCGGAATCTTGGCAAATGTAACCAGCTTTCTTATGCGTCCTTTGGGCCCTTCACTATAAAATTCATAGTCATAGTAATCATTACTATCAAAAAACTCGTAACGTTCTAAATTCATGTGACAAGTGAAGTGTGATAGTTAATTGACAAATTCAAACTTAATGATTTCTACTCATATGAAGCATGGCGATCATGCGTTGACAGATAGCCGATCCATCGTCGCTAACTATTTTTAATTCTACTTTTCACATTTAAAATAATTTCCTACATTTGCACCTCTTTTTAGAAAGAAAGCACGCAATACAATGAAAAAAGATCTGCATCCAAAAAATTATAGATTAGTTGTTTTTAAAGACATGTCAAACGACTATGCTTTTTTAACCAAATCATGCATCGACAGCCGCGAAACCACCAAATGGGAAGATGGTAACGAATACCCGCTGATCAAGCTGGAAATTTCGCATACTTCGCACCCGTTTTATACCGGTAAAATGAAGCTGGTTGATACCGCCGGACGTATCGACAAATTCCGCACACGTTACGCTAAGAAATAATAGCGGCCCGTTAAAATATTTACAGGTCCCCCGGTACAACGGGGGACTTTTTTTATTTTTGTACCATGGGAATCATCCTTTTCGACGATAACGCGCATTTTACGCTCAGGCCTTTAACTTTTACCCGTCCCGTTGCCGATCTGCGAATAGGTATTTTAACCATTGCCGAAAAATGGGCCAAATACCTGCGCGGCGATATTTCCTTTTATACCCAGCCCTGGCTTGCCGGGAAATTTCCTTTAAAAATTGAAGCGGAGAATTTATTTATAAACGGCGCCGTTTGCCCGGATGAGATTTTGCTGGAAACGATTGATCAATTGAAACCCGGCTCGGCGCTGCGGTTTGAGGACAGGCTTATCGCGGTGAGGCTGGATGAAAAAGAAGCGGGAACTTTTAGCACTGAAGATTATATCGGCCAGGCCAATGTACTGGCACATAAGCCGGTTATTTTGAAATACCCTGAAGATATTTTCAAAAAGAACGACACCGAACTTCGCAGGGATTTTAAATTACTTACCGCAGGCCGCAGCAGTGCTTCGCTGAACTCGACCAATACTATCATCGGCAACGATTTTTTTGCCGAGGAAGGCGCTATGGCCGATTGCTCGACCTTTAATACCGCCAATGGCCCCATTTACCTGGCCAATAATACCGAGGTTTGGGAAGGGACACACATCCGGGGAGCATTTGCCATTTGCCAGCATTCGCAGGTAAAGATGGGCGCGAAAATATACGGAGCTACCACCGTTGGTCCATATTGCCGGGTAGGGGGCGAGTTGAATAATGCTATTCTTTGGGGTTATTCATCAAAAGGGCATGAAGGTTACCTGGGCAATGCAGTTGTGGGAGAATGGTGCAATATCGGCGCTGACTCGAACAACTCTAACCTGAAAAATAATTATGATGACGTGAAGGTTTGGGATTATACCACCGGCCGTTTCCGCCAAACAGGTTTGCAGTTTTGTGGTTTAATTATGGCCGACCATGCCAAATGCGCCATTAACACCATGTTTAATACGGGCACGATCGCCGGGGTGAGCGCCAACGTTTTCGGCGCTGGTTTCCCGCGTCACTTTATTCCCGATTTTTCGTGGGGTGGCCCGCATGGTTATGAAGTGTATTCGTTAAAAAGGATGTTTGAAACAGCCGCAAAAGTTTTTGCACGCCGGGATCATCGTCAATTTGATGATAACGAAAAACATATTTTAAAAACCGTTTTCGAAATGACGGAGGAATATAGAAGATTTTAAGGGTTTTAACGTAGAGACGCGATACTTCGCGTCTCCCGCTGACAGGTAACAAACAAATTCTAAAATACAATCATTCGTTCCGAGACGCAAAATGTTGCGTCTCTACAAAACAATCAACCAAAGAAAATGAGAAAAAAAATTGTCGCCGGAAACTGGAAAATGAATATGGATTATAACGAAGGGCTTAGCCTGTTTTCGGAAGTGATCAATATGGTAAAAGACGAAGTAACCGGCAGCCAGCAGGCGGTGGTGTGCAGCCCCTTTATTCACCTGCACAGCCTGGCGCAAATGGCTAAAGGCTATCATAAAGTTGCCATTGGCGCGCAAAATGCTCACCAGGCCGAATCGGGCGCTTATACCGGTGAAACATCGGCAAAGATGATTCATTCGGTTGGCGCGGAATATGTGATCCTGGGCCACTCGGAGCGCCGCCAGTACTTTGGCGAAACAAATGAATTGCTTGCCAGGAAAACCGACACCGCTTTGAAGCATGGCCTGAAACCCATCTTTTGCATCGGCGAAACTTTAACAGAACGCGAATCGGACCAGCATTTTGATATTATTAAAACGCAACTGACCGAAGGTGTCTTTCATCTTAGCGAAGCGCATTTTGAGCATATCGTACTTGCTTATGAACCTGTTTGGGCGATTGGTACCGGTAAAACGGCTACAGCGGAGCAGGCGCAGGAAATACATGCCTTTATACGGATAGAGATCGCAGCAAAATATGGACAGGAAATTGCAGGCAATACCACCATTTTGTATGGCGGAAGCTGCACCCCGAAAAATGCGCCTGAACTGTTTGCCCAGCCGGATATAGATGGCGGTTTGATCGGCGGCGCATCCCTTAAATCGCGCGATTTTGTGGATATTGTGAAGGTGTTTAATTAATAGTGATCAGAGGTTGGAGATTAGTGATTAGTTGTGCATTGCGGCTGGCTAATCTTTAATCACAAGTCTCTAATCTCCAACCATGAAAAAACTCCTCAAAGTCATCGTACCCCCTTTTATCGGCTTCTCGCTTTACTTTGTAGGCGTGCGGTACAGCCCGGATTATTTTGATTTAACTATAGGGCAAATAGGTACAGGAACGCTGGCCGGCTTTATGGCTTTTTATAAATATACTTTACCGTTATTATTTTTTATAGCCATACTAACCCAGCTGCTTGTTGTTATGCCCGCCTGGAACGGGCTGATTCACCGGTCCACCGGGGCGAAAATTTGGTCGTTTTTCTTTCTTGTCCTTGTTTGTTTACTGTTTGCCGGGGGCATAAGCTACCTGATCTGGGACAAGAGCACCGGAACCGGTCACCTTATTAAAACATTCTTTTTTATGAGCGCAGTGCAGCTAATTTATTGGGCGATAAATTTATTTGTGCTTTCAATCATCGAATAAAAAAAAAGCCGCATTAACTAATGGATTACTACGAGTTGCATTTCAAAACCCAAACTACCGGAGATTACCAGCAGGACTTGTTGATCAACGCTTTGGGGGAGATTGGCTTTGATACCTTTGAAGAGGTTGTAGGCGGCTTTAAAGCCTATGTTCCGGCTAATGGGTTTAACCGTGAAAAGCTGGAAGAGGTGCTGGCGGAATTCAGGGATGCATTTTTGTTTAGCTACGAAGTGAGCCTGGTTCCGCACAAAAATTGGAACGAGTTGTGGGAGGGTAATTTTGAGCCGATAGCCGTTAAAGATCAGCTATTTGTAAGAGCTACTTTCCACCAACCCCGGGCAGGTTTTCCATACGAGATCGTAATCGACCCTAAGATGGCTTTTGGTACCGGGCATCATCAAACTACTTCGATGATGCTGGAGTTGCTGCTTGAAAATGATGTTGCCGGTAAAAAGGTGCTGGATATGGGTTGCGGAACAGGAATTTTAGCGATCATGGCCTCGAAACTGGGCGCCGAATCTGTCACAGCCATTGACTACGACCCGGTTTGTTACGAAAGTACCATCGAAAATGCCCGCTTAAATCACACCGAAAACATTACGGCGCTTTGCGGATCGAAGGAAGCAATCCCCAATGAGCGGTTTGATATCATCCTTGCAAACATCAATCGCAATATTTTACTTGACCAGGTAGGCCATTATGCCGAGGTAATGAAAACTGGCGGCGAGCTTTATTTAAGCGGTTTTTACGAAATACCTGACCTTGCCATTATCAAGGAAGAAGTATTAAAATACGGCCTGAGATACGTTTCACATGTGAATAGCGGCGATTGGGTGGCGGTAAAGGTTGTGAGATAGTTCAACCACAAATGCCACCAAAGCCCATGTAAAAAAAATGTTAACTCAACCTAAAAAAATATTATTAAAATTTGTTGATAATTAGATATTTATTAAATAATATTGTAACTTTATTAACTTACGGGAAAAACCTTCCCGCCTTATTAAAGTAAAATGAAGACACTTGGAAAAAAAATCAGGTTATTGCGTCACCAGAAAGGATGGAGCCAGGAGGATGTTGCGAAACGGTTAGATATTTCCATCCCGGCGTTTTCGAAAATCGAGACCGGAATAACTGATGTCAACCTATCCAGACTTGAGCAAATCGCCACTTTATTTGAAATGACGGTGGTGCAACTGCTAACCTTTAACGATGCCGATCCTGATCAGAAGGTTGTTAATGAACTGGAAGCGATCCACAAGAAATTGATGGACCGCGAGACGGAAGTTATCGATCTGCAAAAGAAAGTGATCGAATTATTTGAAGAATTACGCCACAGCCGCGTCACCGCTTGATTGTTTTGAAAAAACGCAACGCATTGTTAAATGCCGCTTGCCAAACGCTACCCCCATTGCGTTGTGCAGCGCTATCATCTTGTCATTAAAATCGCCTACCCACGATAGTTCCAGTTCGGTATATTGTTTTAATGGTAGTACGTAATCTCCAAGTGTAATAAAAAGGCCTGACTCAATTCCATGATTCTGGAATTTTTGCTTAGTTCCCATAACGATGGCCCGCATCCGCGAAACTCCTTTCCAGCGGTAGTACAAAAACTTTAGTTTGCCTACAAGGTTCAATTTTCCTTTTAGCGGCTTCAGCATTTGGTTAGCATCGGGTAATACCAGCAGAAAAGAGGCCGGCTCGCCGTTTACATAGGCAAACAGAACGAGGTTTTCGTCCATCAGTGGTTTCATCTTGTTAAAACTTTCGGTTATGGTATCCCGGGTTATCGGCACAAAATTTTCAAAGTCTTTCCAGGCATCATTATATATTTCCATAAAGTCGGCCGCAAACTTTTCTATTTCCTTTACTTTTAAATGGGTGAACTCATACCCTGGTTTTTGAGTGACCCATTTGGCAATTTTGTAAAACCTTTCGGGAAAAGGTTTGTAAACCTGCAAATGGTTGGTTATTTGCGTGTAAAGGGTTTTAAAGCCATAATGTTCAAAAAAAGCCTTGTAATAAGGCGGATTATAGTTCATGCCATATGACGGATGCGTAAAGCCCTCCACCAGCAAGCCCCAAAAAGTATCGTTTTCTCCAAAGTTTATCGGGCCGTCCATAGCCTCCATGCCATTTTCCTGCAGCCATTTTTTTGCGGTATCAAATAGCAGGAACGCCGCTTTTTCATCATCAATGCACTCAAAAAAACCCATGCCCCCGGTAGGCTGTTCATAATTATATGCTTTCTGATAATTTATGAAGGCGGCAACCCTGCCAATCAACAGTCCCTCTTCGTCCCGGAGTACCCAGCGCACAGACTTGCCATTTTTATGGAAATTGTTTTTTGCCGGGTCAAAAACCGCTTCTACATCATTGTCAAGCGGGCACACCCATACATCGTCATTTTTGTAAATGATACGGGCAACATCTAAAAAAGCTTTCCGGGTAGTTTGGTTCTTTACTTCAGTTACAGTCATTATTTTTTTATCGGACCAAATTAAATAAAAAAGCATCCAGAAGCGTGGTCTGAATGCTTAAAGGCGGTTGATTATATTGAAAATCAATAATCGTCGTCGTCGTCGTAATCGTCAAAGTTTTCGTACCCCAAATCATCTAAAGGGCCGTCAAAGTCATCATCGTCGTCAACTATCTTTTTCTTTGATGGCTGATCAAGCAAGCTGTCATCATCATCATCGTCCTCGCCCGTGTTTTTAGAATCTGCTTTCTTGCTTACAGGTTTTTTTGGAGTTCCCATTGCTATGAATTTTATCGTAAAACTTTTTCAATAATAACTCAAATGCATTAAAATGCAAATAATCTTTTTTAGTTGATCGTGCTAACAGTATTTATTAGTAAAAATAATCAAAATCATTTTCAGTAAAACAAGTTTTTAAAATTATTTTTTGATGGAGAAAAATTATTCCGATCGCTCGCCTATCGACAGGCTATTATCCGTAAACTCCTTTAGCTGCGGCAGTTCGTCAATACTGTTTATGCCAAAATAATCCATAAAAACGCCGCTTGTACCGTAAAGGATTGGTTTGCCAACGGTATCCGATTTCCCCACAATGGCAATCAGCTCTTTTTCCAGCAGTTTTTGAATGGAGTAATCGCAGTTTACGCCGCGGATTTGCTCCACTTCTATTTTAGTTACGGGTTGTTTGTACGCAATAATAGCAAGGGTTTCCAGCGCGGCCTGGCTTAGTTTCTTTTTTGCCCGCTGGGCCTGCAGCAGGCTCACCACCTGGTGGTAGGCTTTCTTGGTTAAAAATTGGTAGCCATTATTAATCTTCACCAGCTCAATCGCGAAGCTTTCGTTTTGGTATTTTTTGGCGATGTTTTGAATATGACGGTCAATCTCCTCCGCGGTAAAATCCTGTTCAAAAGCGGCCTGCAGGCAATACAATACCTCCTCCGCCCGGATACTTTGCTCCGAAACGAATATGAGCGCCTCTATGTATTGTTCGATGTCTTTCATGAAGTCGGAAAAGTCCGAAAAGTCAGTAAAGGCCGAAAGTAGAAAAAATGCCCAAGACTTACGAAGTTTTCAAAACTTCGTAAGTCTTCCGGTCGCCGAAAGTAGATAAAGACTTTAAATTGCGAAAATTTATCGGATTAAACCGGCGCGTATCTTTCGGACTTTACTGACTTTTCGGACTTTCCGACTTCCTAATAATTAATTACTTGCTCTTCAATCTGCACGGGTAGCTCGCGCCATTCATATTTTTGAGTGCGCAGCTGCGGCTCGAAGCCAGCTTCCTTTATTGATTGCTGTATGCCTTTTGCCGTGAACCGGTGCGGTGCGCCGGCAGCCGATACCACGTTTTCTTCGATCATGATGGAGCCGAAATCATTTGCGCCGGCATGGAGGCAGATCTGGGCAACCTGTTTGCCAACCGTTAGCCAGGATGCCTGTATGTTTTTGATATTAGGGAGCATGATGCGGCTTAGCGCGATCATGCGGATATATTCGTCGCCGGTAACATTATTGGTAATGCCGCGCAATCTGCGCAAAAGCGTGCCGTCGTCCTGGAAAGGCCAGGGGATAAAGGCTACAAAACCGTAATTTCCTTCGGGCTTTTCTGCTTGCACCTCACGTATCCATACCAGGTGTTCAAAGCGCTCCTCAATGGTTTCAATATGCCCAAACATCATAGTGGCCGAAGTAGGCAGGTTTAATTTATGAGCGGCCCGCATTACATCCAGCCATTCCTGTCCGCCGCATTTGCCTTTGCTGATGAGGCGGCGCACACGGTCGTTTAATATTTCGGCGCCGGCGCCGGGTAATGAGTCGAGCCCTGCGGCTTTTAGTTCGCGCAGCACATCGATATGGCTCATCCCTTCCAGTTTGGACACATGCGCAATCTCCGGGGGACCAAGTGAATGTAACTTTAGGGTGGGATAGAGCTCTTTTAAAGCCCTGAAGGTATCCGCATAAAATTTTAAACCAAGATCAGGATGGTGACCGCCCTGTAATAACAGCTGGTCGCCGCCGTAGCGGAAGGTTTCTTCTATCTTCTTTTTGTAAGTTTCAATATCAGTGATATAAGCATCTTCATGCCCCGGCCGGCGAAAGAAGTTGCAAAACTTGCAATTGGCAATGCAAACGTTGGTGGTGTTTACATTACGGTCTATCTGCCAGGTAACTTTGCCATGCGGCACCTGTATTTTGCGCAGCTCGTTAGCTGTGTACATCAAATCAGGCGTTGAGGCGTTGTGGTAAAGGAAAACACCTTCTTCCTGGCTCAAAAATTCAAAGTTTAATGCCCGTTGCAGCAGATCGGCGGTGTTCATGATGACAAAGATATTTAATATGCACGAATGTTCACGAATTAGAGCGAATAACACGAATTAAAACAGCACGAATTGACACGAATTTGATAAGTGCGAATTTTCGCGAATAGGATCGAACAAAAGTGAATTGAATAAGCGCCAAACTATTAAATGTAGATTTTTCGATTATTCATCGTCTCTGAAAATTACCGCATATAAATTCGTGAAAATTCGTCTTTATTCGTGAAAATTCGTGTTAATTCAAACACCTTCGTCACACTCTCCGGTATCTCTTGCTGGTAATGGCTCACATAAATCAAGGTTACATTGCTCATACCACAAATGGTATCTACCAAAGTTTTAAAATGGTGCTGCTGATGGGCGTCCAGGCCCTGGCAGGGTTCGTCAAAAATTAATAGATCGGGGGTTTTGATCAAGGCGCGTGCCAGCAGGCACAGGCGTTGGGCGCTTGCGGGAATGTTTTTTAATAACACGCGGGCGTATTTTTCAATTTCCAGAGCTTTCATCCAACGTAGAGCGGTTTCTGCTTTGGTTTTGCTGCTTTGGCGGAACAGGCCAAGGGTATCATAATAACCCGATTCTATCACTTGCAGGCAGCTGTTATCCGTCGGGAAATATTGGTGCAGCTCGGGTGATACAAAGCCTATTTTGCTTTTAATCTCCCAGATGCTTTCGCCGGTTCCGCGTTTTCGATCAAATAAAACAATATCATTGGCATAGGCCTGTGGATTATCGCCGTTGATCAAACTTAGCAGGGTAGACTTCCCTGCACCGTTTGGCCCCAGCAGCGCCCAGCGTTCGCCGGGGGTGATCTGCCAGTTAATCCCGTCTAAAATAACTTTGTCGCCATATTGGATGTGTACGTTATTCATTTTGACGATATAGTCATACGTCCGCTTCCCTTCATTTTCGTTCAACAAAACTTTCAGCTCGTTATCGTCCAGTTCGTCTTTTTCGTTCTTTAGGAAATCATCCGGTCTGAAATCTTTTCTTTTCATTGTCCGCTCAACCGCGCCATCTTTCAAAACAGCAACGTTTGTAATACTTGGTGGTATTTCATAAGGAGATGTGGCCATTATCACAGTTATGCCCGACGCGATGATCTCATCGATCATTTTGCTGAAGACTGCGCGTGTTTGCACATCAAGCCCGGTCAGCGGACTATCGAGCAGTAAAAAAACGGGATTTTTTATCAGCGCCGCCGCAATCATCAGCCGTTTGGTTTCGCCGTTTGATAGTTTGATAAGTTGTTTTGAGCGGAGGTCAGCCAGTTTGAGCAGGCTGGTCACTTTTTCAAATGTCCAATATCGCCCACCGACATCAATTGGCCTGATCGATTCCAGGTATTCATCTACCGTTTGGGCATCTTCGGAATCTGACGAATTGTAGCGCTGCTGATAGTAAAAATCAGAGGTGTTTGACAGGTTCCGGAAGTGATGGCGGGGCTCAACCAGGGCGATCAGCTTATGATAAGTAATATGGCCTGCCGGGTAATCGTGTTTTTTTAAAAATTCTTCAAAAAAATGGTATTCGATAGTCCCGCCGGTAATATTAAAACGCCCCCCGATGGTTTGCAGCAAGGCGCTTTTGCCCGATCCGCTGGCACCGATAATCGCCCAGTTTTCGCCATTGTCGACCGTGAAACTTAAATTATTGAAAAGAGCATTATTAAGATAGCGGACAGTTGCGTGGTTTATCGATAATAATGGAGAGGGCATATCTGTGTATTTGCCGGTAAAACTGGTAAAAAGGAACCGCAATTTACCATAAAACAAAAAAGCCCCGGATAAACACCCGAAGCTTTTTTGCCTTTACTAAGAAAAAATTATTTCTTCTTAGAAGTGTCTTTCTTCATTTTAGAAGTATCGGCCATTTTCGTTTTGCCGGTATCTGCCTTCTTAGAAGTGTCAGCCATTTTAGTCATTGAGGTGTCAGCTTTTTTAGAAGTGTCGCTGTCAGAAGAGCCAGCAGAACCGCTGCCTTTGCAAGATGCAAATGAAACCGCAACAGCTAATGCTAAAGCGCCGATTTTCAGTGTGTTTTTCATGTTAATTTTTTTAAGTGATTAAATAGTTCACCCCTTAATACCAAAAACAACAAAAGGTAACCCTCAATTTTAAAAAAAAATCATGGATTACCTTTCGTAAAAAAATTAACTGAAAAACTTTAAGAGATTATTTCTTCTTAGAAGTATCAGCAACTGCTTTTTTAGAAGTGTCAGCTTTCTTAGAGGTGTCAGCCATTTTTTTGCTGGTATCAGCCATTTTCTTGCTGGTATCAGCTTTCTTAGAAGTATCGCTGTCAGATGAACCGGCAGAGCCAGTACCTTTGCAAGCAGCAAATGAAACTGCGATAGCCAAAGCTAAAACGCCTAATTTAAATGAATTCTTCATGTTGTATTTTTTTGTTAAAGTGTGAATGTTACACCTTAATACCGTAGGTATAAAAAGGTAACCCAAATTTTTTAAAAAAAATTTAAGATTATCTTATTGCAAAAAAATAAACAGAAAAACGCTAAAAATTATTACTTTTTAGTGGTGTCTTTCTTAACGGTGTCAACAACTACTTTCTTGGTAGAGTCGATAACTACTTTCTTGGTTGTGTCAACAACTACTTTCTTGGAAGTATCGGTGGTGTCAGAGCCGCTGCCCGAACCGCTGCCTTTGCAAGCTGCGAAAGAAACTGTGATAGCTAAGGCTAAAAAGCCTAATTTGAATAAATTTTTCATTTTCTGATTTTTTATTAAAGTGTGAACGTTTTAACTTAATGCGGGAGGTTGGGAAAGGTAACCCCCTTTTTTTTTTTAAGGTTAGCAGTACTTTCCTAATTCGTTTTAACCGCAGATTTCTTGACAACGGTATGTTTGGTAACGGTTTTACCAACTGTATCCAATTTGGCCTTCGACGTATCCGTTGCTTTTGATGAATCGATTTTTATAGTAGTGTCGGCTGTGCTTTTCGTCGAAGTTGATGAGTCGATGTGTGCAGTATCTCCCGAATTTGCCGAGCTATTTCCCTTGCAGGCAGCTATCGATAACGAAATTGCCAGGGCCAGTAGGGGGAGTTTAAATGCGTTTTTCATGGTTTTAAATGTTCAATATGTTGATTACTAACGCCGGGGATAGATTTTTGTTTGAGCGCCAGCGGTAACGGGTAACGACAGTGATCGGAAGAGAAAAGTTTGACAGGCGGAAGGTAGGATTGTTAATAACGAGACACGGCCCAAACGGATTAAAATTATTTTTACAAAATTAGCTGATATTTTAATTCAACCAATGCGCTTAACCTGTATGATCGATAGTTTTTTACCACAAGGTTCACTAAGTGCACAAAGATTTCGCAAAGTAGTCGGCGTTTATAGTGTCCTTAGTGCACTTAGCGGTTAAAAAACTATTCTTTAAGCCCTCCCGTTCCTGACGTTCAACGCGGATAAGCTTAAAACCATTTTCATGCAGTTGTCCTGCAGCCTGACAGCAATCGCTTTTAAAAACAACGGAAGCAATTGCCGGATAGCGATGGGTTTGAAACCCATCGCTATGGAGAGAGACGCCACCAGCGCTAAATAAGTAAGGAAATTGGCATAAATAGACCTATCAACAAAACACAATGACCGAATAGCGATGGGTTTCAAACCCATCGGCTATCGAAAATGCCGCTGTGAATTTTAAACGCGATTTCCCTGAGCCTGACAGGGGATATTTTAAAACGATCAAAAATCTGCGTATCTTGACCCCAATACATCTTTCGGACTTTCGGTCCCGATAGCTATCGGGATTCCGGACTCCGGACTAAAAAAACATTTTTTTTATCGCGGATGGGTTACAATTTCGTTTAAATAGTATTAAATAGGTGAATATAGAATCAACAAGCGGGACGCCGACTGACAGCGAGGTTATACTGGGCATCCTTAATAATTCGGAAAATGTTTTAAAACGGCTGTATGTGGCCTATTTTCCGATGGTGATGCAGCTAATCATTAACAATAACGGTGACGCGGACGACGCTAAAGATATTTACCAGGAAGGTATCATCATTCTTTATAATAAAGTAAAAACTGGTGATTTTGAGCTGAGCAGCAAACTAAAAACGTATATTTATTCGGTTTGCAGGCGGCTTTGGTTAAAAAGGTTAAGCCAGCTGAACAGGTACGGCGGCGATATTAAGGATTTTGAAGAGTATTTGGCGGTTGATGATGAGACCGAAAAAAACAACGAAAGGGATATCCAATTTAACCGTATGGGGGATGCGCTTAACTTATTGGGCGAACCCTGCAAAACGATCATAGAAGATTTTTATATTCATAACAGGTCGATGAAGGAGATCTGCGAGAATTTTGGCTATACTAATGCTGATAATGCTAAAACTCAAAAATATAAATGCCTTCAACGATTGAAGAAATTGTTTTTTCAGCAGACATAAAAGGGAAAAGAGATGAACGATAATGAACTTTTGGAACAAATAGAGCGCTACCTGAATGGTGAGATGACCAAACAGGAGCGGGCCGCTTTTGAGATATTGCGGAGCGAAAATGCCGAAATCAATGAAAAAGTTGTTGAACACAAGCATTTTACCAATTTGATCAAACAATACGGCGAACGCCTGGAGCTGGAAAAGCGCCTTGATGCTATTCATAATGAAATAGATGTGGAAACCCTGGAGGATGAACTGAAGATACATCCTTCATTTATCGTAAGGTTGTGGCGTAACCATCACTCAAAAATATCGGTGGCGGCTTCGATTGCGATATTTTCGGTGTTGGTTACGCTGTTTTACACCGGGTATTTGACCAACCGTGATCAGGATTATCGATACCTAAGCGGAGAAATCGCTCAAATCAAGCAGCAGATGAAAACCCAACAAAGGGTTGGGATGAAGGTGCCGGTTAATCCGGGAAATATTCGCGGTACCGGGTTCGCAGTGTCTTCAAATGGATGTATCGTTACTAATTTTCACGTTGTCAGAAATGCTGATTCAGTGTACGTTCAAAGCGTAGATGGGAAATCATATCGGGCCAAAGTATTGTACACCGAACCTCAAAACGATATAGCGGTCTTACAAATAAATGATACATCATTCAAAACGCTAGGGACATTGCCTTATGCTTTCAAAAATAGCGAAACAGAGATTGGCGAAAGCGTATTTACATTAGGGTACCCACGGGATGCTATGGTTTTAGGCCCCGGTTATTTAACAGCAAGTACCGGATTTAATGGCGCAACAACAGATAGTACATTTTACCAGGTGTCGATACCGGTCACTTTCGGCAATAGCGGCGGCCCCTTGCTTGATAATAAAGGTAATATCATCGGTATTATCAAAGCAAGCGAAACGCATGTTGAAGGAGCTAATTTTGCTATTAAATCCAATTATTTAATTAAAGCGATACAAGATATACCCGCTGATTCACTCAATAGGCCGTTAATCCTAAATACAAAAAATACACTTGCCAACCTGACCCGCGTTCAGCAGATCAAAAAACTGCAGAATTATGTATTCATGGTTCGGGTTTATAACCAATAGCCCCCAAAAACATCCATATATTAAGGCGTTCCGATGAAAACCGGGACGCTTTTTTTTGCGCCCTAACGATCCACTTCTCCCAAAACAATATCGATAGAGCCGATAATGGCCACCAGGTCGGCAATCATGACACCTTTAGCCAGTTCGGGCAGTACAGACAAGTTGCAAAAGCTTGGCGCACGGGCTTTAACGCGTGTGGGTATTTCCGATTTACCGTCGGCCATAAAATAAAAGCCCAGCTCACCTTTGGCGCCCTCGCAGCGTACGTAATAATCTTGTGGTTTGGGAGTAATTTTGCGGGGCATTTTTGCGCGGGGATCAAAATCGGGGGTGCGTTTTAACTCTTTTTTTAAGCGTTCAAGGCATTGTTCGATGATCCGCAGCGACTGGGCAACCTCGTCAACTCTAACTTTGTACCGGTCCCAGCAATCGCCCACGGCGCCCATCTCGCCTTTGCCGATGGGTACCTCAAATTCGAGTTCAGGGTAAACCGAATAACTGTCTATTCGTCGCAGGTCCCATTTCAGCCCGGAGCCACGCAGCATCGGGCCGGAGCAACCATAGTTAATCGCTACGTCCATTGGCAGCACACCGATGTTGGCCGTACGGTTAATAAATATCTGATTTTCAGTGAGCAGCTCGTTGAGTTCGGTTAGTTTAGGTTTAAAATATTCCACAAACTCGCTGCAGCGCTCCTCCAAGCCAACCGGCAAATCGTAGAACAAACCACCCACCCAAATATAATTATACAGCATGCGCGAGCCTGAGGCCCATTCCAGCATGCCCATAATGTGCTCCCTGTC